>Ga0131853_10000046_pt1 | contig 162831 bp, 168 predicted proteins | sample TergutLab28metaG_FD_92764 | JGI IMG/M metagenome (GOLD analysis project Ga0131853, IMG submission 92764) | Labiotermes labralis P1 segment gut microbial communities from Petit-Saut dam, French Guiana - Lab288 P1 (version 2) (version 2) | ecosystem: Host-associated > Arthropoda: Insects >... | reverse complement strand
CTATTTCGATTTCGAGACCGGCATACTATCCCCTGCAGATTGGTGGAGGTTCAATAAAAATGAAACTTGGAGTGCATTTATCCCTGATCCAAATAATCCTCGGATTTGGTATGTTAGCAGCACGCTGGGCGGCCATGGCAGTCATCAGGTAGGCTTCGAAGAGCGTTCATACATACGCCGCTTAGATTTTGAAAATAAAACAATGGAGCCGATAATTTCCGTTACAGAAATACACGTAACCCTTATGTCTGTTGGTGCAAATGGTGAGTTAGTATTTGCGTATAGTGGGCAGTCAGGTACTGGATTTGCGGTTTTTTACAGGGGGGCTAATTAAGTCAAAAGGTCGTTAGACAATGGTCACATCGGAAGTCTTGCACGAGATATCAGACAGGGCTTTGCTGAAACAAAATGGTATTGGGACATACCGAATAAGCAGCTGCCAAGTGCCGGATAAATGGTTCAAATCCCACAAAGGCAAGACCATGACTATAGATGATTTTGACCATATTGTGAATGCGGTTGGGTTGTTGACGGAGACGATAAAAGTTCAGTATGATTTAAAAAATCTACATAGCAATTAGCTAGGAGGAATACGGCATGGCAAACATTCTAGATGAAAGCAATAACAGTATACTACAACAGATTGCAAGTTTTAAAAATATGACTTTGGCATCCGAAACAGAAGTTAGGACAAAAATAGCCAATCCTATATTGGAGTCACTGGGCCATCCTCGAGTGAATCGTTCTGAGGAATTTCCTGTACACATGAACCTTGGCGGCGAAAAGAAAACAAAGTATGCCGATATTGTTTTGTTCTCGTCAATGTATTATAAGAATAATAAAACAGACACATTAGAAAGCAGAAATTGGGTAGCAAACCACTCTCTTTTGGTTGTCGAGTTAAAGAGGCCTTCAGAAAATATTGAAGGCTCTTTGGGGCAAGCTATTTCATATGTTATGTGGACAAAAGCTTTGTATTACTTGGTGACGAATGGTGCAAAAATTGCTGTATTCAAAGTCATAGATGGTGGTGCTGATAAGCCAATCTTATCATGCGATGTTGCCGATTTGCTCACTCACTGGACTGAATTAGAAAGTCACATTAGCTTCGATGTCTTAAATCAAAAGAAGAGTCATCTTGTTGATGATAATCAAATTCAAAATAGGGTATTTGATGATTATTGCTTATCTATGCTTTCAATGAACATACCAGAGCATGAATGGCGCGCAGAGCAATCGTTTGTATGCGCGAGTTCAAATTCCATTTCCTTGTATAATGTAATCAATGCATCCAAGTCCGTGATAACTGCTCAGTCTGGATACGGAAAAACATATTGTCTGTATAACATCGCTAAGATTTTATCAATGAGATATTTAGACGGCAAGAGCGATGTTGTGCCCATTGTTTTGCGTTGTAGTTTGTGGAGTAGGTCATTTGACACTTTAGAGGGCGGTATATTTGCCGAGCTACGTCATTATATACCTTCACTGACGCTTGCCGGTGTAAAGAGTGGGCTTATGTCAAATAATTTTTTCTTGTTGTTTGATGGTCTTGATGAGTGCAGAAACAACCTCGATGTGCTACTAAAAGAGATAGATGATATTTCTACAAGTAGTGATTTGGGTATGATCGTCACGACTAAACGAGATAGCTCAATCAAGATGTTGCCCCATTTGTTTAAACAGTTTGAACTGAAAGGTTTATCCGAAGAACAAATAAACGATATTGCCCACAAAGTTTTGGGCTATAGAATTTGGTTGACTCACGGAGTAAGTCAAAACCTAAAAGATTTCTTGTGCGCCCCGTTGTTTTTGTCCATGTATCTTTCGTTCATAGAAAAAGAACAAGCGCATGGTATAAAGCCAAAAAATCTGGCGGCTGTATACAACCACTATATCATCAATTTGTTGGACAAAAGGATTCCCAAGTATTCTCTCGATACATCTTTAAGGCAAATTTTAGCTACTGTTGCTTTTGAGATGACTATGAACCCAAAGGACGACATTAAATTATCGGAAAAAATTTTGTCGATATTGCCAAATTCCGATGTGTCAGTTGTGTTTAAAGAGCTTACAGATAGCAAATTGATTTATCAATATGACGGCGTTACTAACTTTCAGTTTGATGCGGTTAAAGAATATTTTTGCTCTATCTATTTGGCCGAAAGTAGCGAAGATCAGATTTATGATTATATTGGTATCGCAAGCGAAAAAGATGAATATATAAACGCTCTGATTCTGATGTTTGGGAGCATCAGGAATTCTGGTTTTCAAAATAAATTGCTGGATTATCTGGAAGGAAATAATCTTGCTCTTTATGTGAAGTGCTTATATGCGAGATATAGCTTTTCAAATGAATATGCCGACAATTTGACCGAAGCCGCATGCAAGAACCTATTTCAACAATTAATTATTAGTTACGAAAATATAGTGCGTACTCATTTCTCAAGTATGATTCAGAGTTTCCACCCTTGGAGAGAGCTTAGGGATAGCGCGGACTTGGAAAATGCAGTCGCAGTAGTTGATGGAAGTATCAACTTGAATGATTACTATATATACATTTGTATCGATGGAGCCGAAAGCGATATCAATATCGCAGATAGAGTCATTGTAGATTTCACAAACATTCGCCCGACCATCACCAAAGTTGATGATCAAGATTGCGTCATAACCCCTACTCTTTCATTTACTGATGGTCAAAGAAATTTTAGTTATGACTTAAGACATTATTTTAATGGGATCGATTGTGCCCGCGAAATCGCAGTAAAGATAGTATATAAAGTTCTCAAAAGAACTTTGGAGGGCGATTCCTTATTATTTTCCGAGCATCCTTTTGCTCAATGTGAATATCTTGAACAATGCTTGAAATTACTCCCTAAAGAAGTAGTAGCTGAGGCCTTCAAGACGGAAAGGGCAAGTTTATCTTTGAGAAATGTTTCACTTGCAGAACTTAAGGAGCTATTTCATCCTGTAATAAACTTGGAGTACCTTAAGAGAAATGGATTTGGAGAAAATAATATCAGTTTCGTTATACTGTATGCACTTATCACAAGCGTTATAGAGAGCGGTATTGACCCACTATTCTCTCTGACTCCAAAAAGAAACTTTCCGCCAAGAAGCGAAGGTGAAGGCATTCAAACAAGTAGTATTTATGGAGGGTATACTATTGATCAGATCAAAGAACGAGTAGCTACATATTACGATGCATATCAGATATCATATCGTCATTTCGTTGATAATTTATTTCCTACGTTGAAGAATGATTTAACTTTTTATGCCTGTGGACCAATCCAGTTTCAGGTAATTATTTTTGCTAATACCGACGATAGGCAGCGAAATCTGCCAAAGGATTGCACGGTAACTGTAACTTGGGAAGCAAAACACAAACTTAGCGAGTGTGACACTCTTGTTGAAATTATGGATACTTCCGAAAGAAGTAACTGGAATACCAGAGATAACCTAGGCAAAGCCGTCAAGACCTTAAAGTTCCTTTCACGTAAAGGCTATGGTGTTGGAGTATCAAATATGGCCTTGTCACTACATTTTAGTGATTTTGGCGATAGATACAGTTTGAGAGGAAAGGTTCGTAACACAATTTTGAATGAGCTTTCGAAAATATTTAATGAGCGTTAGCTTATCAGCACAGGAGGACGATATGTTGATAAATGATAAGGGGTACATGGAAGTCCTAGCGAACATCAAAATTGCAATCCGAGAGGCGCAATATCGCGCCGTACTTGGTGCAAATCGTGAGCAGATAGTTTTATATTGGAATATCGGCAAAGTCATATTTGAAAATAGCAGTTATGGCAATCGCTTTGTTGAAAACCTTGCGCGCGACATTAGGTTGGATTTTCCTGATACAAAGGGATTTTCTGTTCGCAATTTGCAATACATGAAAAAATTTGCACGACTTGTGCAGGATGAGGAAAATCTGCAGGCAGTGTCTGCACTTTTGACATGGTCGCATAATAAATATCTTTTTGACAAAACCAAAGCGCTGGATGAGTATTTGTGGTATGCTGCCCAAGCAATTGAGAATGGGTGGTCTTTATCGTCTCTTGAATATTATGTTGATACGAAAACTTATGAGCGACAAGCGATTGGTGAGAAGGCAACAAACTACAAAGCCCTACTCCCGCAATCACAAAGCAATCTTGCGATTGAGACTTTCAAAAATCCGTATGTTTTTGATTTTGTTGAGCAGCGCGAGGGAATTATTGAGCGCGAAATTGGGCAGGAACTTGTTGCGAGCATAGCTAAGACGATTATGGAGCTTGGGACGGGCTTTGCCTTTGTGGGCAACCAATATCATTTGGAGATTAGCGGCAAGGATTATTATATTGACTCGCTGTTTTATAACACCAAGCTGCGCTGTTATATCGTTATCGAATTGAAAAATACGGATTTCAAACCGGAATATGCAGGCAAGCTGAATTTCTATCTTTCGGCGGTGGATGATATGTTGAAGCATGAGCAGGATAATCCATCGATTGGCATTTTGCTTTGCAAGGAGAGGGACAAGCTGACTGCCGAATATGCGCTGAAGGATATCAACAAGCCTATCGGCGTGAGCGAATATAGGTTGTCTGACTTTGTGCCGCAGGAGTTGGCGGATACGTTGCCGTCTGCTGAAGATATCGAGAAGCGAGTTATGAGGAAATATGAGATTAAGGAAGATTAGAATAGAAGTAAGGAGCTATATATGCAAATAACGCCCGAAATAATTACGCAGATGACAGATGTGTTTACTGATATTGATACGTACACATTTATTTATGGTTGCAACTTGCATAAGTTGGCAGATAGTTCTAAGGACGCAAACGAGCAAGCTGTCTTTAGGCTTCTAGGGAACGCTATGTCACTACATCACGATGTTAAGAAAGAAAACGCTCCGTTCGGTTCAGCTGTTTTGAATAATGGGCAGCCTTTGAGTGTATCTGATTTCAAAGACGAAGATTTGGATAACCTTAGATTAATTATTGATGATTTATCCCGCCCTATTTTGATTGCTCGGATATCAGATTTGCTTTGGACGGTTAGGAAAGATTATATATGCGCAGTAAAGGCTGTCGGAGCGTATAAAGAATGTGCAAAGTCGACATTTGACAAAGAAAATTGGAGTACATATTTTAGTTTCATAAAAAAAGCAAATAGAATAGCTCTTCAGCTAGGCAAAAATCATAGCTCAAATTCTTTTTTGGATTTATGCACTTATATTGACTCTGTAATTAAAGAAATTGACGGAACGGACACACTCTTTTTATCTATTAATATGATTGGTCTGATGATAGACAATGGATTCAACAAGCTACAGGATTATGTTGTATTCGTCAACAAGATTATTGATGATGCTTGCCAGAAAAATAATATATCAAGAGCAGAGTCGGCTTTTGATCTAAAAATCAAACTGCTTCGCAAACTCAAAAACGATGAAGGCGTACTAATCGCACAAAATGATTATGCTACATACATGGAAGGTCTCGCTCGGGATTATATTTCAAAGGATAGCATATCAGACTTGCAACACGCAATCCACTTTTTTGAATCGGCTGTTTTATTGTACCGCAATGCAAATAGACCAGATGATGTAAAGCGAATAAGGCTAGAGATGGACTCACTCAAAAGTGAGTATGTTAAGAAAATGCCAGTCATGTCGCATGAGGTCGACAGAACACAAGAATATATTAAACTAAAGGACTTTCTGTGCCAACGAAGTTTGCAAGAAAAAATCATGATATTAGGTATGCTGACCCACTTTCCAACCAAGCAAGAGTTAGAAAATGAAGTTCTACAAAGTCATAGTGAGTTCTTTTTCAGTAAGCTCTTTACCACCACGCTTCTGGATAGTGGTGGTAAAATAATTGCACACATTCCCCCTCTTGACATTAACGATCCAAAATCCAATCATGCTCTTTTTGAAAAACATATGTTACATATGATGACACGGATACAAGATCTTTCAGCGTTATCGTTTATGGGTATGGTTTTAAGTATTATACAAAACGAACACAAAGGTATTGTCGCAAACGACATGGATTTTTTAGTTGACCATAATTGGTTTATCCCTGATAACAGGAAACACATTTTCAAAACAGGATTTGCCCTAGGTCTAAATGGCGATTATTATTCTGCATTACATCTTCTTGTACCGCAGGTCGAAAATCTCTTTAGAGAACTTGTCAAATCATGTGGCGGACTCGTAACAAATTTCAACGAGAACCGCACAGAAGAATGGAAATTGATGACTTCGATTTTCAACTCCGAGGAATTAATTGACTGCTATGATGAAAACCTCCTATTCATGTTCAAAGGGCTGCTCATAGAGGATACGGGAGCGAACTTGCGAAACAAAATTGCTCATGGAATGATATGTAGTATTGAAGGTAATGGGAACTTATCAAAGTATTTTTTGTCTGCTGTAATCAAGTTATGTAGTTGGTATTCAAAGAACTGCTACCCAATGCTCTCATCGCTTCACGATGAGCTGGATGCATTCCTAGTGAACGAAATCCCAAGCAAGAAGTAGATTGCCTATGTAAAATCCAACCTCTCCCCTAGCTGAAGCACCGCAAACTCCCGCTTCTTTACTTTATCCAACATTATCAGTAATGGGTCACCTTCCCTTATTCTCAAGGTGCGCCTTATCTCCTTAGGGATAACCACACGCCCCAAATCATCAATTCTTCTTACAATTCCCGTTGCTTTCAAATGTAACTCCTCCTTGTATATAGGAATTCGTTTTCACGTCATATTAATTTTCAAACCTATTATTTGACAAGCCTTGAATTTTTATGCACAAAGTTTGAAATATAACTGTAACATAACGATTCGTGCTGGAATACTATGGGAATAACCCTGTCTAGGAGGACTTTATATGACAAATGCTGTAAGAACTAATGACGATTGCAAAGACTATGTGCCAAAAATGAAATTCATTGGCTTTGGCAGAGCCTATGTACCGCGCCAAAAGCTCTGTGAGCTATTTTCCGCAAAAGATGGTTTTGTAGCAGGCACTATCTTTCCAGAGCTGCACATTCCCTATCACGGCAGACATGCCCATGCTCATTCACAAAATATCGAAAGAAAGGAGGGCGAAAATCTTGACGACAATAGCAATGCATAGTCATCATGACCAAGAAGAACTCCTAAAACGCCTGTCAATACTAGATTTCATGCTAGTAGACCTTGGGCTATACCTAGATGTCAACCCAAAAGATGCACACGCCCTGTCCATTTTCTCCCAAGTATCTGAAGATGCCGAAAAACTACGAAACGCCTACGAGACAACCTTTGGCCCCCTAATTATGCGACACCAAACCTCAGCAAGCAACGATAGCTGGAAATGGATAACCGACCCATGGCCATGGGAAACAGATGCCAATTTCAAAATATAACAGCCCCCTCAGGAGGACAATATGTGGATTTATGAGAAAAAACTCCAATTCCCCGTAAATATAAAAAAGCCCAACCCAAGGCTGGCAAAGGTGATAATTACGCAGTATGGAGGCCCAGACGGCGAATTGGGCGCGGCCATACGCTATCTTTCACAAAGATTTACGATGGTCACGCCCGAAGCCAAGGCCATATTGAACGATATAGGTATGTCGTGTACATAGGGTTGTTCTAAATGCATAAGCTGGTTTTCAATTCGCTTAAATTCCTACCATGCGCGGTTAAACAACCTATAAATTATAACAGCAGCATCCCCTCTAGTCATCACACTATCAGGCGCAAACAGCCCATCAGCTCTGAAAATAAGCGCATTGGTTTTTGTAGCCAACGCAACATCCAACTCCAGCCACAAAGCTATATCATGCCTATCAAGATATTTCGAAAGTATCTGGTCAATCTCATATTGCTCAGATGGCATCAAATAGCCCCTATGCTCAACCAGCAAATCAGCAATCATTGATGTCATTTGGGCTTTTGTAGTACCATCAAAACTAATTTGAAAGTTTATCGACCGATTAAAAGCCCCAGCCATAGCAGAGACAAAGTCTAGCAATGTTATTTCATAATCAGGATTAAAGTGTATACTACCATCTGGCATTTCCGCCCCTTGCATGATGTCTCTAGCAACCAGCCTTATTATAGCATCCTGCATTAATGGATTTTTGTCACCTATGTCAGTAATCAAAATCTCTGGCTCAACCAATGTAAATATACCAGATTCACTCACTGTTGCATCTATTGTATTTGTAATTGGGTTGAATTTTGTGTGCTGGGGTTGCCCATGAGCATTCAAAAGAACCATATTTTGCGGCATATCCACACCATCTGTCGGCAAAGAAAGCGTAACCTGTATACCGTTCGTCATTTCTATTTCCACATCCGCTAATGCATCATCCATTTCTTCATTATTTTGCACTACAGCACCAGCGGGGTCTTGGTTTAAATTCATCACCCAAAGCGTCATGCCAATATTGGTTGCTAGCAAAAGTACAGCAAAGGTCGGCACAACCCATAGTCTAAATTTCTTACCATTCATTCCCAAAATAATAGCGACTGCCACAAGTGCGATGATAGCAATTATAGACCAATAGTTGGCAAGAATGGTTAATGGCGAGGAGAAATCTGCAAGCCTGGCAAGAAATGCAGAAAAGCCACCAACACTTGCCGCAACTATAGCCACGTTGTTTTGCGGCATTCTTACACTAACCTCATTGCCTTGCAAGGCATGTTCACGCGCTACAGTGATAGACACAAAATCCCCTTCCACAGTTACATTGTCAAAAGATGCAATGGGGCTAGGGTTATCAGAGAATCTTACAAATAGCATACCATCAGTATTTGCCGCAACAAAATTAACATTTGTACGCAGATTGCGCATCAAGCTCATATTCTCAAAAGCAAGCGCACTATTTATTTCTGCATGAATATTGTCAGCCGCACTAGATGCCGCAAGCAACATGCCTGCATCTATAGTTCCGCTTTGTGGCAAAGGCTGCGTTGTGCCTCTTCGTTGCAAATTTTCTATATGTAATGTAGCCATATTCATCGCATCACCAGAATTTCGTTGGTCAGGCGTTAGCCCTTGTATTACATTACGAATCTGCTGATTTGCCGCCATCTGCTCCGTTACATCTTGCAAAACCCATGGCTGCGGAACAAAGAGCAGATGTTGAGGCGTTGGTGCTATTATGTATTGATTTGGTCCAGATTCTGCCTCAAAAAACGTTGCTCTTGGTTGCCATCCAAAAATCACATTTTGTATGGTTGGTTCTGATATATCATGTCGCTCTATCAATTCATTTTCGCCATGTTCACCAATAATCGCTCTATAAGCTGCTTCAAATTCAGCCTCTGGCACTGCCCATCCGTCTATTTGCCATGTAGCAATATTTCCAGTTGCAAACGTGCTGGCAGAATGCAGTCTTGTTTCTGCCACAAGCCTACGACCCTCAATAACCATCAAGGCAGTCGATGAAAACCCAGCCTCAAAGCTGTCTGTTATAATCCCTGCTCTATTTCCCAAAGGAGCAAGCATAACTCCATAATCATAAAAAACCTCAGATTCTATAGGCACTATCACACCATTAGCGAATGTATACACCGCAAAATACCCCTGAAAATGAAAGCTATTAGCCACAAGCAGCTCTGGCACGCCATCTAGGTCTATATCAAACAATACAAACTGCCCGCCCAGCCCATGCCATTGTACAAGCTCCCTACCTGAATACTCGCGCAAAAGCGCGATATAGGCATCTTGCCATGTTTGGAAAAATTGGCTAAGGGTTTCTAACTCGACAGGTTGGTCTGGCACTTGTAATATCCTACTAGGCTCACTGCCATCCCACCCCCAAATAGCATCCACATTATTCCTTGTAATTTCAAAAATGCCCCTAAGCGAAAAATGGTCGCTCTCTACATCTCTTGCGCCATTCACCATAACCACAATTTCATCTACATTTGGAATGCTAGCAAGCGACAAAATTAGTGCGGTTGTGGCAGAAAAGCCGCCGCTAGAGCCACCAGGGTGAAAATTATTCAAATCCACATATAGTCTGTTTTCCACAAACCACATATCGATAACATCAACTTCCCATAGCTCATTAAGGGCGCGTGATGCATCTCTAAACCAGTCCACATCAGATATCCACACTTCGTTGTATTGCCAATTGGCATATCTATTTCCAGATTCTGCCATAGGGTCGTAATAGATTCTCATTATAAAACCAGCTATGCCATCGCCGACAAAGATATCGCAAAAAATACAAACACCATGTATATCCGCAATATGGTCATGGCTTATCCAGCCAGCCAACGGAAAGTCCGTATTTCCTACCAAGGCCACATCGAGCGTAAACTCTGGCGAATTACGAATATGCCCTGTCATGGTTGCGCCACCACCACTAAGCGTAACAGCCTGCCCAGATGCCGTCCATCCAGACGGCATATCCAAATCCATAAACGGCACTATCTCAAACCATCCAGCAGTATCGCTTATAATCACATTATTTAGCGTGCTGCCAGACTGTTGCCCAGCAGGACTACCTTCAACAGGGAAGAAATGTACCACGGCCAAATAGTCCGCGCCCTCCCTAAATATTATGAATTCATAGCCATTTATCCCCAAATTATTTACATATGTACCGCGCCACACGCCTAAAAGTGCATCGCGCGGGTCGTTTGCATATACCGTGGGCGCAAAAGGGGTAGCAAATAACAAAATAATCGCAAGAAAGCTTGCAATTAATCCCCTAAGCATAGGCTTAATTCGTCTTTTCTGTTTTGACATAATCATCCCGCCTTCCAGAAATTATTATTGCTGAAGATTATTTCCGCATCCCGCACAGAAATTAGCCATATTCACATTCTTCGCGCCGCATTTATCACAAAATGGCTTAACAGGGGCAGGGGCAGGGGCGACGATGCCCATAGGTTTGCCGCAACCTTTACAAAACTTGCTTTCAGGATTATTTGTATTGCCGCAGCCAGAGCAGGTATTGTTAGCAGGGTTTGCTGCCGCCACAGATTCTTGTGGTATATCAACTTGCGGTTTTTGTGGTGCATATCCGACACTGTCGGGAAAAGCTGTGCTGTCAATGCCAAAGCTAGATAAAGAACCAGAAAAATCATCAATAACAATCTCTGCATAGCCTATCTGCACACTATCTGCACATGCCAGAGGTGTCGTTATATTCGGCACAATTTTATTTCCACCCACACGCACGCCGTTTTTAGAGTTATTGTCAGTTATAGTTAAAATTCCATCTTGCAGATTTATCACAGCATGTTGTTTACAAACATTCTTATCGTCTATCTTTATGCCTCCATATGAATCCATACGCCCAATGTTTATAGGGAATGCTCTCATCTCCATGCTTCTTGCCGCACCATTCATAATAATTGTTAGCCTTAACCATCTATCTTGTGCAGGAGCAGTAACTGAATCATGCACATATGTCGCATTGCCCTTCCCTTTCACCTTATCAGGGTCTTGGAAAAACAGCCAGCTAAAAAAACCTCTTTTATTCACGTTCATGTCAATATCCCCTCATCTCAATAAATTTAGAATATGGTAATATAACTATATATCTGAATTATAGCGATTTAGCCCATAAAAGTCAAGTATGTATACATAAGATATATGGGTAGGTGATGCAAAATGGAAAAATATGAGAAAATGAACAAGATGCGTGCAAAAGCTGCGCAATACAAGCGCGTAGCTGCATATTGCCGCGTTTCTACAGATAGTCTCGACCAAGCAAACTCCTTAGAATCCCAGCGGGCATATTTTGAGCAATACATACAAAAAATACCGAAGTGGCAACTACATGAAATCTTTGCGGATAAAGGCATTTCTGGCACCAGCACCAAAAAACGCAAGGATTTTAACCGCATGATATCAGCCGCCGTATCAGGGGATTTTGACCTCATCCTCACTAAGGAAATATCAAGATTTGCCCGCAATACGCTAGATAGTATACAATATACCCGCGAATTAAAAAAACATGGCATAGGCGTTATTTTTTTAAATGACAATATAAACACCTTAGATGCAGATGCAGAGCTACGCCTAACCATAATGGCATCCATAGCCCAAGAAGAAAGCCGCAAAACCTCCGAGCGCGTAAAATGGGGGCAAAAGCGGCAGATGGAAAAAGGTGTAGTCTTTGGGCGCAGTATGCTAGGCTATGATGTGCGCAATGGCAAGATGCACATAAACGAAGAGGGCGCAAGCATAATTCGCCTTATCTTCGACATGTACATAAACAAAGGCATGGGTTGCCACGCCATAGCCCGCACCCTTTCACAAGAAAGATACACAACAATAACAGGTCGCAAAGAATGGTCGCACACCACCATCCACAAAATACTACGCAATGAAAAATACTGCGGCGACCTAGTTCAGAAAAAGACTTTCACACCTGACTATCTAACCCATGACAAAAAACAAAACCAAGGCGAAGAGGAATTTATAATCATAAAAGACCATCATGCCCCTATAATCAGCCGCGAAGCATTCCAAAAAGCAGAAGATATGCTCAATAGACACAGACGAAGCCGCCATTAATGTACACGATGTAGGTACAGAAGAACTAGCGCATCTGGAGATGATAGGCGCAATGGTAACACAGCTAACCCAAGGCGCAACAGCTAAGGAGATGCGCGAGGCAGGGCTAGACCCCTACTACGCCGACCACGGACTTGCGGTCTTTCCACAATCTGCCGCAGGCATACCATGGAGCGCAATGAGCATACAGTCCAAAGGCGACCCAATAACTGACCTCTACGAAAACATGGCAGCAGAGCAAAAAGCCCGCTCCACCTACGAATACCTACTAGACCTCATAGGCAATGAGCCAGAAATAGCAAACCCAATCAAATTCCTGCGCGAGCGGGAGGTTGTGCATTTTCAGCGGTTCGGCGAATGCATTGAGAAGGTGGAGGATTATTTGGGGAGCAAAAGGATGTTTTATGGGAAGTAGATGAGAATAGGTATGGGCGCGGTTTGGTGACCGCGCCCATGTTTTTGTTAAGCTTTATGGGGATATGCGAAATTATTTTGCTATGTTTGAGATGGGTGACAGTATATGGATAATGTGAAGTTATATCAACTTCACAATAATGCTTATTTTCTGTTGCCAAACTTCTCTATTAATAAACAAAGGCATAAAATTTGTCATTGTAGTCATTTTAGTTGAAAAGGATCTTGTGTCGAGCTTTGAATGCGCGGCACCAGGCGCATTCAAAGCCTCGTTGATGCGAGCATCGATATGGGCAGAAGCCCATTTTCAAGTTAAATTACTATACTACTTTTTGATTACGCTATATTGAATATTCCCCATTTTGAATAAGCCATATTTCCTTACCTTGTTGAGTAATACCTGCAACATTCATATCATCTGTACCGAAAACAAAGTTTTCAGCAATAGCAGAATCATTTAACCCTTGATGAAGCAGCTCTTCTCTTGTCATGTTAACGCCTCCCTGTAGATTGGTGGCGTAAGCTCTACCTAATGCTAAATGGCAAGTAGTATTTTCGTCAAACATAATATTGTGAAATACCGTTCCTAAGTGATTAATAGGAGATGACTTAGGTACAAGTGCCACCTCTCCTAGGCGGTTACTGCCTTCATCTAAAGTAATTAACTTATTGAAAATATGCTCATTTCTTGTAGCCTTAAAGTGGGTGATAACACCATCTTTAAATGTCAGCTCTAATCCCTCAATTGTATGCCCTATATAAGAAAATGGCTTGGTTGCTATAATCTTACCATTTACATCATTTCTATTTGGTGCCGTGAAAATTTCTTCGGTAGGAATGTTGGGGCAAAAGGGGATGCCTTGTTGGTCATGGCACACACCACCAATCCAATAATGGTTTTGAGGTAATCCTATCTTTACATTTGTTCCTATATTATTTGTAAAATGAAGTGTCTTAAACTGTGCTTGGTTTAAATAATTTTGTCTAGCAACAAAGTTATCGCAATGTATTTTCCATGCTTGGAGAGGGTGCGAATCTGCCCTAGATGCGATTAGAATTTGCTCTGCTAACTTTTTCATAGCTTCTGCTGCTGGATAAGTCGGAAACACTTTGATTGCCCATTGTTTTGATGGAAAAGCACATAAACTCCAACGATTTTTATAACTACCCGTATTTGCTTTATGGGCTTTTAGCTTCTCTGCTGTCACTCTGTATTGGCGAGACAGTCTATCGTCTTTTACTCCTGTCAAGTAATCTGGGTCATATGATAAAATTGTTAGGTATACCGCCCCTTGGTCATCCCACTCTTTATACTGGCTAATTCGCCACTCTGGATAGTGGTTAAATATCTCATCTGCGCCTTTCAAATAGCGTGTTCGTGCAGAAATATCATCATGCCAGTTAATAATAACTTCTGATGCCCCTGCATCGTAGGCAGCGACTTCTACCATATGTGCATAATCTGCAACAGAAATGTCGGATGAGATAACAACTAATTGACCTTTCTGGACATTTCCACCGACCCTAACAAAAAGTGTTGCATAATTTTCAAATTGTTGGTTCATATAACACCCACCCGCTTTGTTGTCTCACATAATATAATTTTATGTAGCTCGACTTGCTGTCTTGAACCGCGCATTATAGCCATTATACGTCGTTCATCTAGCAAAACCAAGACATGTAAGCCGCAATTGAAATATCCAAAATCCCAAAAATCTAAAGCATAGATGCGACCCGCACCCTACACTATCTTAGCCTCATTGATAAACAACTCAAACTCAGCCCCCAAAAACGCGGCGGCACGGCGGCACATCATCATGCGCGAAAGAAATATCTCAAAATAGTCTAGCACGGGGGTGAAGTCAATGTCGAGGTCAAGGCATAGCCTTACGAAAGCAATTGCTTCTGTGCGTATTACTTTAACCTCAGCGCGTGTAACGGCATAGTTGACCCTGTCGTGAATATCAGCAAGGATGTTTTCCATGCAGGTTTCTTGAACCCTAGAGCGGCGCACGTCAGATTTATCAGCTATAATGAGGGCGGCAGAAACAATGTTTACAGGCTTGCCAGTTCCTTCATCATGGTTGCCAATAGCACCACAAATATTCCCTATGTCCCTGTATGGCATACCATATCGCTCAAGTATAGTCCTTGCAATCTCTGCCCCTATGGGCGCATGATATCTGCGATTCGTCATATTCCCGATGTCGTGCAGCAATGCAGCAATTTTAGCCAACTCAACCATTTCATCGGAATGCCCTAGGGTTTTCAGTATCAATGCAGCGTTTTCCGCCACATAATTTAGGTGGGTGAAGCTATGCTCTGTAAAACCTAGGGCATAAAGAGCCTCATTACCTACTTGAATATATGAGCGTACTTGTTCATCGTTCAATAACATTTCATATGTAACAGACATATTTTATTCCTCCCTTATGTTTGGAAAGTCGTGCGAATCTTTTAGTATAGCCATTATACGTCATCTTCCCAGCGAAGTCAATATCACAAACTCGCATCTCTCCAACTATCCTCTTTACAAAACCCAATATTAATGTTAAAATATGTTAGACAAGCAAAACCACTATGCCATGGAGGACGTATCATGAATATTATTAGAAGTAAAGTTGTAGAACTGAACACCATACCCGCCATCGCCTACAAAATCAGGCTAAAGCAAGGTGGTAGCGGCATCAAAATCCACCGCACCGACCGCGACGAGACTGCTTTTGTGGAGCTGGACAAGCGTTCTGGCGGCATTGTTCCTAATGCTCATAACAAGCTTGAATTCTTTCCCGAAGAGGCATTTGATGAAGCTATCGCAGAGCTTGTTGGGCTTGCTTACTCTGCCCGCGGCAAGGTGAGATTTATCGCCACGGAGACTGTAGAGGACGGCGAAATCGAAGTGCCAGAAGATGAAGCACCAGGCACGCATGAAGATGCCACAGCAAATGTGGTAGATAGCGATGAATTTATCGCAATAGTTGATATGTACAGCGATGAATGGGGCAAGCTCAACTTCCCATTGATGAACAAGCAATTCATTCAATTTGCATCAAAAAACAAAACAGTATCAGAGATGATTGGCGACAGGGCTGGCGAAAATGAAATCTTAATTAGAATTGTCCAAAATCGTGCCGCCTTTTTGGCTAATAACAGAGATTTTATCTCAGATGACGAAGCGGCAGCTTTAATTGATGTTCTTGATGATATGTGCCGCCGCAGTGCTTTTAAAGAGCTTAAATTGCATATTCGTAAGATGTTAAGCAGATAATAATTCAGTGGTAATCAAAGGGGTGCAGCTATTACAGTTGCGCCCTTTTATCATTTCCTTATAAATTTTTACAAATAAAATAAAATTAGGTATTGACAAGAGAATAATTCTATGTTAATATTAGTTTGCAATTGATATTAATTATCAATAATAAATTATTATCTGGAGGTACTATTATGTCATTAATTGGGAAAAAGGTATCAGAATTTAAGGCACAAGCTTTTGTAAATGGCGACTTTAAAGAAGTAACATTAAGCAACCTCATGGGTAAATGGTCCGCTTTCGTGTTTTACCCAGCGGATTTCACCTTTGTATGCCCCACAGAGCTTGGTGACCTAGCAGATACCTATGACGAATTTCAAAAAATAGGTTGCGAGATTTATTCCGTTTCTACTGACACACATTTTACACACAAAGCATGGCACGATACATCGGACACTATCAAAAAAATCAAATACCCTATGCTAGCCGACCCAACCCACAAAATCTCCGAAGATTTTGGCGTTTTAATCCCTGAAGAGGGCTTGGCACTTCGCGGCTCTTTCATAATCAATCCACAAGGCGAAATTGTAGCATACGAAGTAAATAGCCTTGGCATTGGTCGCTCTGCTTCTGACCTGTTGCGCAAAGTTCAGGCGGCTCAGTTCGTAGCAAAAAATGGTGACCAAGTATGCCCAGCTAATTGGAAGCCAGGTCAAGAAACTCTAAAGCCAGGTTTGGATTTAATTGGAAAACTCTAAACATTTAGGAGCGGATAAATAGCGTTGCTATAGAGGTATATGGATTACAGCAATCCATTAACACCAATTCTATAGCAACGCAAAAGTCCATTCAAGACATTTGACAGCATTGACATATACCACCTAAATATGCTAAAATATTAGTCGCAATATAAGAGATATAATTTTAGGTGGATATTATGAAAAATATGTATGACTTAATCATCATCGGTGCTGGGGTCGCTGGTCTCAGTGCTGCTGTGTATGCAGGACACGCCAAGCTAAAGGTTTTGGTCATTGAAAAGACCGATACCCACGGCATAATAAAAATCGCACCAGATTTCACTAATGCTCACGGTGCTTTTTCTGAAATCGGGGCAGGAATGGTTGCTCAAATGAAAAGGCAAGCCCTGCATTTGGTTCAATTACGAAAACAGGCTATGCATTTTGGAGCGATTTTTAATGTGGACGAAGTACGTGATGTTGACTTTAGCAAAGACATTAAAGAGGTCAATGGTTTTAGTGGCGAAACATATTATTCGCTTGGTGTTATCATCGCCACTGGAACAAAGCCAGAAACCCTTGGCTTTGTTGGGGAAAAGGAGTTTGCTGGGCGTGGCATTGCCTACAGTGCCTCATGCGACGGCGACTTTTTTGTTGGCAAGGATGTATTTGTTATTGGCAACGGAAATAATGCCGCAGGCGAGGCAATGTTGCTAACATATTTCGCTAAAAAAGTGACAATAATAGCAAATACCCCAAGGCTCAATTGCTCAAAGGCAATAGCCGACAGCGTTTTGTCCAACAAAAAAATAGACGTAAAATTTAATACAGATATCGTACATGTACGCGGTACAAATCTTGTTAAAGAGGTTATGTTTATTAATAACCAAACCGCAGAAACTTGGACACACAAAGTAACTGAAGGCACTTTCGGGGTCTTTGTATTTGCTGGCCATTTGCCTGAAAGCGATATTTTTAGCAATCATACAGAAATAGATAGCTCTGGTTATATCATGGTTGATAAAGATATGCATACAAATGTTTCTGGCATTTGTGCAGCAGGAGAGGTTCGCTCCAAAGAGTCAATAAAATTTGTCAATTCTGCTACCGATGGTGCTATAGCTGCAACAAGCATACAAAGTCATATCATTGAAGCAAGGCAAAATTTAGGTACGATAATATATAGCGATAACTTTCAAAATCAAGATGCCGAAAAATACGGCATACTCTACGGGGATACCTCAAAGCAAATACAGTATGTAATGGAGCGGTGCCAGGGCGAGGTCTCCATACAGGCTATCCTAAAACCTAATTGCAAGGTTTCGCTTGGCATAAGAAATTTCTTGGATGAATTTGCTAGCATTACCGATAGGGTTTCAATAAGCATTCAGATGATAGGTGAAAACCCCATGCTAGAGAATGAGATATCCTCCGATGCATACCCAATAATAGCACTTATGGGAGAAAATGGAGCATATTCTGGCGTGGGTTATGCTGGCATACCAGGTGGTCATGAGCTAGAATCGTTTGTGTTAGCGATTTATAACATAGCAGGTCCAGGGCAAGCTATGTCTGATAATCTTAGAGGGCGCATAAGAAGCATTGATAAGTCTTATAATTTCAAAATAGGTGTTTCCCTTACATGCCCCATATGTCCTGAGCTTGTTCAGGTATGTCAGCGTGTGGCTATTTTGAATAACAACATAACAGCAGAAATGCTAGATTTGCAACATTATCCCGAGTTGAGAAACAGACACGACATAATGAGTGTGCCTGCCCTTATTATAAACGATAAGGATGTGTTGTTCGGCAAGAAAAGCATAGAAGAGATAGTGGGTTATTTAGAATGCATGATTCAAAATCTTTCTGCCAATCTTAGCAAAGCCAATTAGAGGTGAGCATAAATGGATAATACAAAAAATATATACGACTTGATAATTATAGGTGCTGGAGCGGCTGGTCTTAGTGCCGCCATCTATGCAGGACGCGCCAAGTTAAAAACCTTGGTTGTAGAAAAATCTGACATAGGTGGCCAAATAAAAATTACGGCAGAGGTGGTAAACTACCCTGGTGTATTTTCCACTAGCGGAGCGGCTCTTGTTGCTGAAATGAAGCGACAAGCCGTGCATTTTGGCGTGGATTTTACAACAGGTGACGTTGCCGCTGTTGATTTTGGCGGCGATATCAAAGCCATCACCTTAGATAATGGCGAAACATTTTCATCCGTCGGCGTTATTATAGCCACAGGCGCAAAGCCACGTCAGCTTGGTTTTGAAGGCGAAAAGGAATTTGCTGGGCGTGGTGTAGCATATTGTGCAACCTGCGATGGTGAGTTTTTCACAGGCAAGGATGTTTTTGTGATAGGTGCTGGCTTTGCCGCCGCCGAAGAAGCAATCTTCCTTACCCGTTTCGCTAAAAAAGTAACCGTAATAGCACGCGAGCCAGAATTTACATGCTCCAAAACCATAGCGGATAAGGTTTTAACACATCCAAAAATCGAGGTAAAGTTTAATTCTGAGATTATGTATGTACGCGGCACAAATCTCGTTAAAGAAGCCATGTTCATTGATAACGAAACCAAAGAAACTTGGGTGCATGAAGTGGACACAGGCACATTTGGCTGCTTTGTATTCGTAGGCTATCAGCCAGAAAGCAATGTTTTTAAAGGACACATAGATATGGATAATTGGGGTTATATCCCAACCAATGACGATATGCAGACAAATGTGGCAGGCATATATGCAGCTGGCGATATACGTCCAAAACGTCTACGCCAACTTGTTACAGCAACAGCAGACGGCGCAATAGCATCCACAGCCATAGAAAAATACATCGATGACACAAAGCACAAGCTAGGCATAGAAATTGAGCGCGAAGAAAAGCCGCTTGAAGATAATCAGCATGGCTCAAAAGCAAGCTTGCTTGATGGCGATACCGCCACCCAAATAAAACATGTTATGGGCAGACTATCTGGCGAGGCATCTATAGTCGCTGTGTTAGAGCCAAATTGCGAAGTTTCTAGCGAAATACGCGCATTTTTAGAGGAATTTGCTAACATCACAAGCAGAGTGCCTGTAAATATATTCCAAAAAGGCGAAAACCCAGATGTAGAAGCAAAAATCACCACAGACCTCTATCCCGTTATTGCCCTTATGGGCGCAGGCGGTGTGTATTCTGGCGTAAATTTCCATGGTATACCAGGGGGTCATGAGCTAGAATCTTTCATATTAGCCATATACAATCTGGCAGGGCCAGGGCAAGCAATACCAGATGCACTAAAAGAGCGCATTAAAAATATCAACAAGCCATATAGCCTAAAAATTGGCATCTCGCTATCTTGCACCATGTGTCCTGAGCTTGTTCAGGCTTGCCAGCGCGTAGCCATCCTAAACAACGGCATAACAGCCGAAATGGTAGATTTGCAGCATTATCCCGAATTAAGGGATGAGCATGATATAATGAGCGTACCAGCACTTATCATAAACAATAAGGATGTGTTGTTTGGTAAAAAGGGTATCGAAGAATTGGTAGGACATTTAGAATGACACGCAATACAGTGCAACGCCAAATCATCCTAGACACCCTTCGCGCGACCAAAACACATCCTACCGCCGAGGGACTGTACAAAGAAATTCAAAAAAATTACCCATCTATAGGCATGGCGACCGTTTATCGAAACTTGCGCCAATTGGTGGAGCAAGGGACTATATCGCAGATAGCTACGCTAGATGGTGTGGCGCGCTATGATGGTTATGTCGAGCCACATTATCATTTTCATTGCAACAATTGCGAGGGAACATTCGACCTAGAAATTGAGCTATTTGACAACATCGAAGGGACTATAGAGAGCAAATATGGCTTTCGAGTTGATAGTCACGATGTTACATTTTCTGGGGTTTGCTCGCAATGCTTGACTGAGTACAGTCATTTTTGTTAAAAAGAGTCTTGTGTCGAACTTGGAATACGCGGCATCAGGCGCATTCCAAGCCTCATTGATGCAAGCATTGACATGGGCAGAAGCCCATTTTCAAGTTAAATTCTATAGCCTTGCCAATCCCACCCTCCATAATAAAGAAACCCTCCCAAAAAAGGATTTCCCTCCTTGTATGAGAGGGTTTTGCTATCATCTATTATTTGTAACCCGAATCTCTCACATGGTTATAATTGGTCTCTCTTCATGTTCAACCCTCTCACGCCCTGCGCCCAAAACTCCATCGGATTCCGCATCTTCGTTTCCAAAAAGATTTACCCCACGCTTAAAACACCATCAGACATTCTAAATACCTTATCAGATGCTTCCGCTATCTCCATATTATGAGTAACTACAATCACGCAGTATTCTTGTTCATGAGCCAGACGTTTCAGAATACCGATTATGGCATCACCATTTGCCACGTCCAAATTGCCCGTAGGTTCATCCGCCAAGATAACTTTAGCACCCGTAGAAAGCGAGCGGGCTATTGCCACGCGCTGTTGCTCGCCACCAGAAAGGTTGGCAGGATAACGCTTATGTTTTTCTTCACCTATGCCCACGCTCTCCAACAGTGTTTTTGCCCGCTCTAGGGCATGCTTGCGCAATGCGCCATTGGCTTCCATTGGATAGCAAGTGTTTTCTATCGCCGTCAACAATGGAAACAGATGGAACGCTTGGAATATCATCGAAATATCTTCGCGGCGGTATTTATCCAGATTCATCTTGCTTAGATCCTTGCCATGTATCATAACTTTGCCGCTAGATGGCTTGTCAAGCCCCGCCATAATGGACAGCAGCGTTGTTTTGCCACTACCAGATGGCCCAACTATCGAATGAAACTGCCCCGCCTTAAAGTCTGCACAAACATTCTTTAACACGTCACGGTCGCCATTTTTATAGCGATAACCAATATTTTCTATGCTTAGCATATTCCAAATCCCCCTATTCTCTCACTTGCAACAATTCTAGCGGTGGTCGTTTTGTTACCATATATGCTCCTGCGGCAGCCCCTATAAGCGCGCCGCCAAAATACATTCCCGCAATACTCGCTATTGACTGTATACCAAAACCCCAGCCCATAACAATGAATACCAATGACGAGGCAGCGAGCCCTACCAAGCACACCAAAAGCATCTCTACAGCAAGCATAGTCCGCGTTTTCTGCTTTGGTGCGCCCAATACGCGCATTATGGCAGCATTTCTTGCTGTTTGTAACATTAATAGCATAGAAAGCCCCATCGCTATCACAATAGACATTATTATAGCAACAGGATACAAAAGTTCCAACAAGAGCATTGTTTGCTCTAGGGCATTTGCTACATTCCTAAGCTCTTCATCTTGCAAAAATAGCGACATTGTTAGGTTTAGATGTCCTCTTTGGGTATTCGCCACTTCTTGCAATGTGTCCCTAATATGCACAATCTCCCTGTTATGTATCGTGTCTACCTCAAATGCCAACGTGATATATCCCATCAGATTGCCTAGCATATCTTCCAAAGCCGACAGCGGAATCAAGGATGCATATTCCATATCATCCCGCAGTATATGTCCATTATGTACGCCTATTATCTGCGCTGGCACATAGCTATAGCTCGAAATGGTTAGCGTGAAATAGCCTATATTTATATAGTCACCCACGCTCAGACCATTACTCTCTAGGGATTCTTGCGAAATTATTACTGGTATGCGCCCACCCACCTCAAAGCCAGTAAAATCCGCTATCTCAAAGCCTGCCCCAAACTCAAACTCCACAACACCTCTATGGTCGGTGTTTTCGCTTACAAATCTATCAATATCATTGAAAGCAAACAGTCTATCAAATAAGCTGAAATTGGCAAATAGTCCTTCATCTTGGTCTATGCCCGTTATCTCTTGCCAATTTTCTTGCAAGCCGCCACCATCAGGCGAATGCACAAAAAATGAACGTATAAACCCAGATTCTAAATACAGATTGGTGATATAAACATGCTCTGCTCCTTCTACCTCTCCCCAAAAGACTACATCGGTTTGCCCTGCCAGCTCTTGCACCACCCCTACCATCTGCGGGCGAATAACATCATTAATAAGAAAGCCAGGGGCAAAAAAGTTTGTTACAGATGCTGATATTTCCGCGCCAGGCAGGTTTGTACCCATTTGCCCATGCACTATAGTTGTGGCATAAAGCCTATCAACCTCATTATCGCTACGCACCATTGATTCTTGTAGCCAACCAAGGGCTGCTACAAAAGCAAGGGCAATAACAAGCCCAAGCATGGACTTTATCGGCGAGCGCAAGATATGCCTATTTATAAAACGTATTGCAGCATCGCGCCTAGCTCCATAAAATACCACTGGCGGTGATGTTGGTATGTCAAGCTCTTGCGAGGCAAGCCCAGATATCGCCAAGGCTTCTTGCTCACCATCCGTTGCCGCTACAGTGACCTTTTTTGTGCCGCCCCTTGAGCTATAGCCTTGCAAGAGCGCAAGCACAGATGCACCAAGTATACGCAATGTGCCACACAAAACCATAACCATCAGAAGCACAACAACAAATCCCGCAAGCCCGATGAGCCAATATGCGCCTAGCTCCAAATCAAATTCTATCACTTGTGGCGGCGGCTGGCGCAAAAGCGGATGCACCAAGCCCGCTGGCTCTTGCATAAATACCGCAAAAGGCTCTAGCACAGTAGCGGCGGCACGTAAAGCCAAGAACCAGCCCGCAATACTGCCCGCCACAGCAGAAGGTACAACAAATATCAATGCGGTCTTTAACATATGCCACATAACCACAAGCTTGCTTGCACCCAGCGCACGATATATCGCAATATCTCTTTGACGTTGCCGCACAAAGATAAATGCCACAAGAGCCATAACAAGGATAAGCACCGCCCAGAATATCACTGCATTAAATAGTATTGCCAACAAAACAGGCTGTGCAGATGCTTGGAAATTAAGCGCATCCCCGCCATCTCCAATAATAACCACATTGTAGTCAAATAGCTCTGGATGCTCCCAAAACCATGCCAAAAACTCTTGTTCATGCGCCGCATCTGCTAGCGCGAAATTGTACCACCCCGCCGCCAAATAATTATCATAATCAGCCCAAGCAATATCCCTATGCGGCGGCGATAATGTCATGCCCTCTGGTAAAATAGATGCAGGAACATATATACCCGTAGGGATAATGGTGCTAAACATCCCACCGGGCGGAAAGTACGCAAAAATACCAACAACCTCTACCGAAAGCATATATGGCTCGCCTTCAGGCACAGAGCGCACAAGAGGTCTCCCAAAGCCATGGGCTATGCCATCCACAAATTGCTCGGGATATATAGCAATCTCTATTGTGTCCCCTATTTCTATGTTGCGCAAGTTCGCAAAGCGCGTGCTTATATTTGCCACATGGTTTTGCTCTGCATTATCATCGCCATCTATTGCCCGTCCATGTATCATTCTTAATTGTGCATGGTTGCCAGCAAAGGCAGGGGAAGCCTGTAGGTCATGTGTACCTGTTACCTGTGTAGTTCTGTGGTCTCTGCTTGCGGACTCCATATATTCTGTTATATGCGCAAATTCTGGTGCATCAAGGTCTATACTCTCTCCTTCGGCTACAGGGATAATGGTTATACCTGCATCTTCATTAACTGGAAGTAATGTTAGCACATCACCTCTGCCTATCTGTGGCGTAAGAGGACCAAAAGTACCCCATTGCATATAGTACCGCGCTCTAAAGAAAAACCTCTCACCTACTTCAAGCATATCAAAGCTCTCACGCCCAAGCTCATGGGTATCAAGCAATACCCATACTCTTAGATTAAGATTGGCATGCTCTTCATAGCCCGCATATATAGTATCAATATGCACCCATGGCCACTCCTGTCCAGCCCATGGACTATCCCATAATTCAAGAATAGTTGCGTAAAAATACACATCAGTGATGCTCAATTGGTCGGCAGCATCCAAGCCTGCCTGCATACCCATAAAATCAATATTATTCATACCTTGAAGCACGCCTTCAAATGTCATGCGCCTATCTTCAAACATTACATGCTCGCTCGTGTATAGTATATCTGCCACATGAGCAATATTGGTATGGTTGCCGCCCTCCACAGGCTCAATAAAGCCTATGGTTTGGTATGTCTCGCTCATTTCCATTATTTGGTCATGAACCACGATGTATTCCACCGTGCGCAAAACAAAAGCAAAAGATGCAGCAGCTATCAGCAATACAAGCAGCAATGTCCGCAACCGCTGACGTAGCATGGATTTTAAGCATATATTCCTAATTTTTTTCATTCTACATTACACCCCGCATTTTGCATATTTAGTCTGCCAGATAATACTTGCTCCGTTATTAGTGGTTCGCCTATAAAGTCCACCCAATTCGCGATAAATTGTTCAGAGCCATCTGCAATCCTCGCTTGGGATGTCACATTTAGCTGCTCTGTTGCATTAACCACTGTATGTGTGCGCCCCACAAGGTTAAGGTTTGCTTCGCGCACAGGCAGGTTTCTCATATTCACATGCCCCCAATCGTTTGAGTGGCTATCCAGCGTTAGCACATCACTTTCTCCAAAAAAGCTAACGCTGTTCATGCCCACCACTTCCAAAGTTGCCTCTGGCGCGTATAATGTCACATTTACAGGGTTTATGCGCGCCGTATGTATATTTATGTCTCTTGGCTGATGCGCCTGCTCCGCATAAAGTATGCTAATGCCCACATCACTAAAATAGCCTGTTGTTCCTATATGAATTACAGTAAACTCACCAAAATGTACATCAGATAAAATATTGCCCGAAGGTCTGGCGATTGTTAGTTCACCGCCATTAAAGCTTACATCCAGCACCCCCATTAGCAATGCATCCGTTTCTACGCGTACAAAGTTTGTTTCGCTGGGTATCACATATATCCGCGCCAGAAAATCCGCATTAATTGTATGTATTGGCTGTTGCAGGTTTATTTCGCGCGATATAATATTTTCGCTATTATATGTAATCTGCATTATATTTTCATCCAGCAAATTCACCAAATTTTGCCAACTATACCCCCTTGGCGGCATAAAATGTGAAAGATTAATGGCGGAGCTTAACCCCTCGCCATGTCCTTGCAAAGCAGAATCTACCTGCTCTGCCGCAAAGCTTATGCCAACAAGCATAGCAGATGCCGCAATGGTAATGCCAATACCCCCAAATAGCAACCCGCCCCGCTTTTTGCCTTTGCTCAATATGCCTTCAAAGCGTTGCTTTAACGCCTTTTTGCCGCCTGTGTTCATCGATGTAGCAAGATGCCCTTGGCGAGAGGGTTTTACCGTTGCCATACTCAATATCAGCTCGCTATAGTGCTTTTTATCATCTATGCCCATGCCCCGTATCGTGCGCTCGTCACATATGGTTTCCATATCCTTATTTGCTTGCTTAGCCATCAAATGAACAGCAGGGTTAAACCAATACAGGCATTTTATAAGCATCATTAGCAGTTTGCACCATATATCCCGCCTTGCACAATGCGTTAGCTCATGCCGAAAAATTAACACAAGCTCTCTTTCGCTGTATGGCTTGTTAGGCAAGATAATCTTTGGGCGCAATAGCCCTATCAGCATCGGCGAACTAACATTATTGCTTCTCCAAAGTTCTATATTTATATTCTTGCCAAGCAATTGCTTCATTTTATCGTAATATAGCGTTAATGTAGCAGGGTCTTTTTCTTCTATGCTTCCAAGTCTTATCGGTATCATAAAACACAAGTGGCGCAAGCCATAATAGCATATAGCCAAAATTATCCCAAAAATCCAAAGTGCATATAGCATATTGCCTAAAGCCATCGTGTTTGCTGTGTATGTAGCCGCTACTGGTTGCAATATATGTACTATTTGCAGTTCTTGCATGGGCAAGCCCTCAAATGGCATTTGTATTTGCAAAGCAGGGGTTGGCGCAGGCAATATACCGCGCACAAATGGCAACAATAATGCCGCGCATATAACCAGCCACAGCAAATATCGCCCATCCGCCGCATATTTTTTGTTCATGAAGGGCGTAGCGGCTAGTATAAGCAGGATTATAGGTGCTGTAACAAGGGCAGTGCTTGCCACGGCATACAATGTGGTCATTGCGCCTCACCCGCCTTTTCGTCAATAAAACGTCTTAGTTCGGCTAGGTCATCCTGCGAAATGGCTTGACCACCATAAAGCGAAGCAAAAAGCCCCGTAAGCGAATTATCATGCAGCCGCTCCAAAAAGGATGCACTTTCAGCTTGCAAATAAATCTCCTCGTCTATGATGGATGTGTAGATATTTGCTTTATTCTCGCGCCGCACGCTCAAAAAGCCTTTTTTTGCCAGCCGCGCCAAAAAATTAAGCACAGTGGTGACAGCCCATTGCTTTTTGCCCTCTAGCTCCCTCATTATATCAACAGAAGTGGCACTTCCGCCGCATTGCCAAATAATCTTCATAATAGCCAGCTCGGCATCTGGTAGTCTTGTAATTGTCATATCCACGCACACCCCTCCATAAATAATATCTACTTTCATTCTACACTCGTAAAACATAAATGTCAAGGGGAAATTCATGAGTAAATTAATGCTCATATCAGCTCCAACTTGTTCAAGTTTTTAAGAGACTTACTTGATGAGCAAGTCGCGATAAACGCCTGTATCATCGGATTTATAGTGACTTGTTCATGGTCAAGTCAGAAATGACTTTACTCATAAACAGCATATATCACCCCAACTAGCCCCTGCTATGCCGTACCACACTTTACCAAGAGAGTCAATAGAAAAAGTCATACATTTTTTAAGAAAAGTGTGTGACTTTTTCTATTGACTTTTCGACAATATATGATATTATTTTTGTAACTAACTGAATGGCGGCATTTATGCTAGGCATATTGTAGAAAGGAGGTTTGATATTATGATGTTTTTATCTTTGTTTACGCAGGTGTTTATGCCTTTTGGATGGTGCTGTTGTGATATACCAATTGAAGATTGACCCAGTATCTAAATGGTGAGAATGAAGGGGACGATGTTCTTTGCTGAAATTCAAATTGCTGGATGAAGCCTTTGAAATGGGCGGAAATCATAACGCCGATAAATTTGTGTCAGATATATTATAAAAAGGAGGTGTGATATTATGATGTTTTTATCTTTGTTTACACAGGTGTTTATGCCTTTTGGATGGTGTTGTTGCGGTGCTCCAGTTGAAGATTAACCCAATGTCTATTTATTTATGGAAGGTGGTATGACATAATGATGTTTTTATCTTTGTTTACGCGATTGTTTATGCCGTTTACGTGGTGTTGTTGTGATGGTATAGTTGAAGACTAATATATAAAAGGGGTAAAGGAGTAGATAATCTTTGCTGAAATTTAAGTTACTTGACGAAGTTTTTGAAATGGGCGGAAATCATAACGCCGATAAAAATGAAGAGATAAAGGCTAAGCTTTTAGATTACCTCAAAACCAATGGCATTGATGCCCAGATTGAAGATGGTTTAAGGTTGCTAGAGGCTTATTCTGTTGAAAATAAAGATAATGACTTTGAGGCTGGCTGTGAAATAGTTGCTCCAATATTTGAAAGGTTATCCAATATTAATGAATGGCATTTTTATGACATTAGACTTATCGCTGCTGTTTTAAATAGCACTTATACAGCCGAACAAGCCTATGAACTTGCAGAAAAAGCACTAAAGAAATTAGAAGACCACTCTTATGAAAAACGATATAAAGGCGTAAAGCTATCCATATATATAAACACTCAGAGTCGCTTGCTCAGAGCTAAATACTTCGATTCAGATAACCTAATCCCATCTGATGAGTTGGCAAAAAGATTTTCCAATTGCTATCGCGCCATTACAGATATTTGCGGAGGTAAACGCACACTTGGTATGCCTAGAGCTATAGCCACCATAAGGTATGGCTTCTTTTACGGCGATGCCGAGGCACAAAGGGCTGGTTTTAGTGGGTTAGCGCGCTATGGAACAGATGAAGTTTATAAGATGATGGAGGCAGATGCCAAGCAGTTCGAGGGTCTTGTTGAAGTAAATTTAAGCAAAAGGCAGCTTGATAAAGCCATCGGTGCAAACATTAGGCGTATACGGAAAGAGGCTGGGTATTCAACAGCAGAGATAGCGGCCATTGTGGGTTATGTGAGTACATATATTAATCAAATGGAAAATGGTTCGTCGGGCATTTCAGCCCAAAATATATACAAGGTCGCAAATGCCCTTAAAGTTCCTATCGATGCCCTTTATGAAGGGGTTGGTACTAACAAGCCAGTCAGCTACGAATCAACCATGCGCAATAAATCGATGGAAAAGATAAGATTGGTTGCAGATAGGCTCACTGACAGCGAGCTTGAATACATAGCATCCGTAGCAGAGCTGCTACCCAATGCAAGGATACAATTACCCAGCAAAGCAGAGGATGACTAACAAAACCATTTAGGGGCAGTCAAAAGACTGCCCCTTTTATGTATTTAGATGAAATGACTTGACCATGAGCAAGTCACTGTAAATCCGATGATACAGGCGTTTATCGCGACTTGCTCATCAAGTAAGTCTCTTAAAAACTTGAGCAAGTTGGAATTTATCCAAAATCAACATATTCTGTAACACATCTCCCCCGCCAGCATACTATGGTTTATATTTCCATTTTGGCGGTGATTTTTATGGCAGAATATATCATCACAGGCGGCAGGCGGCTTTTGGGCGAGGTAGCCACACCAGGAAGCAAAAATGCCGCCTTACCTATTTTGGCGGCAGCGGTTATTGGTCGTCGTAGCATCATTCACAACTGTCCTGATATTTCCGATATTCGTTGCGCCATAGATATTCTTAGGCATTTAGGATGTAAGGTGTTTTATGATGGCAACACGGTTGTCATAGATGCTCGCAGTATCATCACCCACGATTTGCCGCGGCATCAAATGGAAAAAATGCGCAGCTCCATTATATTTGCGGGCGGACTATTAGCCAGATTCCGCAAATTTTCGGCATATCAACCAGGTGGATGCCATCTGGGCGCAAGACCAATCGACCTACATCTGCAAGGCTTTAAGAAGCTAGGCGCGACCATTGATATTGATGATGAAAAGATAGTTGCAAAGGCAAATGAACTCGCGGGCGGCAAGATACATTTAGCAAACCCAAGTGTGGGAGCTACCCAAAACATCATGATAGCCGCGGCTTTGGCAGATGGCGTAACAATAATAGAAAATGCAGCAAAAGAACCAGAGATAGTTGATTTGCAGGGCTTTATGATAGCCATGGGCGCGAAAGTAAGCGGTGCTGGCTCCAGCACCATCACCATAGAAGGCGTACATGAGCTTCGCGATGCCGAATACACAATTATGCCTGACCGCATTGTGGCTGGCACATATCTAGCGGCGGCGGCCATTACAGGCGGTGCTATACGCCTTAAAAACACAGGCGCACATTATAATATGCGACCAATTGTAGAAAAGTTTATTGACCTTGGGACTTTTGTGACTTTGGAAGATAATGCTATATGCCTTTCTGCGCCGCATAGATTGCATGGGCTAGGATATATTACCACCAGCCCGCATCCTGGCTTTCCTACTGATATGCAGCCACAGCTAATGGCTATGCTAGCCATAGCACATGGCAATACCACCATCGAAGAAACCCTCTTTGAATCCCGTGATAAGCATGTGCCAGAGCTAGCGAAAATGGGTGCGAAAATAGCCAGCCCTGATAGCAGATTTTTCCATATACAAGGCGCGCCAAGCCTGCATGGTACGACAGTAGAAGCTATGGATTTGCGCGGGGGTGCGGCATTGGTGCTGGCGGGTCTTGCGGCTCATGGGCAAACCATAGTAAAAAATGCCTGCTATGTAGAGCGTGGATACGCGGCTATACAAAATGATTTACAGGCACTCGGTGCGAATATCACATATATTTCGTGACATTAAAAAGGCGGCCACTCGTGATGCAAGCATCTACATGACCGCCTCTACATATTATTGCATATCCCGCCTTTTATATTCTCTATTGCGCCTAAAATCCCTCGTAAGCCCTTTCAAAAGCCACGCTATAGGAAAAGCCATCCAGCCAGGATGCCACATTTGCCAACCAAAGCCCATAACCAAAAACGCTACTGTGGCTAGGGTGTCAAAGTCAAAAATAAGGTCAAAACGGTTGCGTATAAGGTTTACAAGAACTTTTATACCCCAGGCCGCTATAAACATCAGCCACGCATACCGCCAATGGTCGAAACCAAAGCCAATTATCAAAAAAGCAACTAAGGCAATGCCATATATATTACTGATAATGAAATTATATGGTCTGTCATTCCTATCATGCTTTGTGTCCCAGTCGTCGTCATCTTTATCATCTTTATCATCTTTATCATCTTCGCCTTTAGCCGTCACAAACTCGCCATTTTTCAGCAAATAGTCCGTGGATACATCAAAAATAGAAGAAAGCCGCACGATATTTTCTAGGTCGGGCATATTTTCGTCCTGCTCCCAGCGCGAAACAGCCTGCGGCGAAATTATGATAGCCTCAGCCAATTGCTTTTGGCTCATGCCTTTTTGGCGGCGCAATGCCGATATTTTTTCACCTATAGTCATATTTTCATCCCCTCCGCTGAAATTGTAACATGCAATAGCAAAGCCGTCAATCAAGTATAAGTTGACCCCCACTCAACCATAGCTTTATAGAGCCTCTAGTGCTGACTGTAGAGGTCTTTGTTCTTTATCTCATCTTTTCTTTATTTCGCTATAACCTATGCCATCTTCATCAATGCGCACAAGCAGCTTTGGCGGCTCTTCGCCTGTTATCATGCGTAAGCAACCCGCCGCAAGGGCTTCTAGCTCATATTCACCAGGCATTATCTCTATTGGCGCGATAAATTTCACGCGTTCACAAATCAAGCCTGTTACCATAGCAGATTTTGCTATGCCACCTGTGATGATGATGATATCAACCTTGCCATTAACAGCCGTAGCAAGGCTACCAATGGCTTTTGCCACATTATAGCACATAGCCCCAAGTACATTTTTTGCATTTTCGTTGCCGTCTGCTATCATTTGCTCTACTTCGCGCATGTCTGTTGTGCCAAGATGTGCCACAACGCCACCCGCGCCGCGCAATTTCTTCTTTAACGACTTTTTGTCTATGCCACTGTCATGGAAAATATTTACAAAGTCCATAAGGGGTGCTTGACCAGCACGCTCAGGCGAGAATGGGCCCCAATCATCACCAACAGAATCCGTTAGCGTGCCTTTTTCGTACACAGAAAGCGATATGCCACCGCCAAGATGCGCAATAATGACATTCATATCTTCAAAACGTTTATCAACTTTTTTAGCATATTCAATAGATTGCGCGCGCGAGTTAAGTACATGCGAAAGCGACTTGCGCTTTATTTCAGGAAAGCCCGTAATAGCCGCAATTTCTGGTAATCTGCCGCTTGCAACACTATCATAGATATACGCGCCGCAACCTGCCTCATGCGCCACCAAATCCGCTAGCAAAGAGCCAAGATTTGAGGCATGAGAGCCGCCGCGCTCGGCTGTTATCCATTCTTTCATTAGGTCGTTTATCTCATAGCCGCCTGTTTCGATGGTCGGCATAAGCCCGCCGCGCCCAACAACACCCGATAGGTCACTTGGCTTTACGCCATGTTCCTCAAGAGCCGCAAGCACATACTTTAGCCTAAATTCACGCTGGCTAGGCATATCAGGAAATGCCATTATCTCGTCGCGGTCATGTTCTATGTTTTTGATAAACACAGGTGTATCGCCGCGGAAAAGTCCTATTTTTGTGGATGTAGACCCTGGGTTAATTGCTAATACTAAATGTTCCATTATATCTCCTCCTGTTGGTTATTTTCATCATTAGTGTCTTCTGGCGGAAAAATGTCAGGCAAAGGAATCCCTAAATCAGGCAAAACAACGGATGTTATCACATCATCATCCGTATAGCTTTTCATCACATAGTCACCATTTTTCAATGTAAAGACCTGTATAATCCTATCCACAGGGTCTATTATCCAATACTCATGCGCACCGTTTTCAAGATATCTTTCAAGCTTTATAGTCTTATCCATTTTTGCAGTAGATGGGGACAAAATCTCTATCACAAGCTCTGGCGACCCCTCACAGACCAAATCGTCTGAAATTTTCGTTTCATCACAAATAACAACCAAATCTGGCTGGACTGTGGTGTCATGTTTTTTTTCGTTTTTCAACTTCACCGTTATGGGTGCGGCAAAGACTTCGCAATCCTTATCTTTTAGATAATTCCACAATGCTCCATGCAAGTTTCCGCTAATCCTTTGGTGGCTGAACCTTGGCGTTGCCATAAAATATATTTCGCCGTCAATAAGCTCTATCCGCACAGATTCGTCGCTATGCTTTAGTTTCATAAACTCCTCATGGGTATAAATCTTGCCTGAACCAAATCTCACCCTCAAATCCTCTTCACGAATAGCCATTTTATCACCTTCCTTACAAATAATCCTCACACAAAACAGCGTAACAATACAAACCAAGCCAGTCTTTTCATTATACCCACAAACTTCACAGATGCAAAAGTACCGCTCCGCCATAACAAGGCATTTCGTAGGGGCGAACTGTGTTCGCCATTCCACACGCGAAAACCGCCCCTACAATGCCTCGGCAAAGCCTAAACTAACTCAAACCCCTTATCAAACGCTTTCTGATTCATTTCCACAAACTGCTCTTTCACATTTTGCGCGATGATAGCCTTCCAATCAATGTCACCCAAGCCAAGCAATTTCGCCGCTGTGCCTACAAGCAGTACATTCTGACCACGTGGATTGCCTATTTTTGCCGCCTCTTCCGTAGCATTGAGGACGGTGGTTTCTACCTTGCTGCCAATGTCTTCCAAAATGCCCTGCGGATACTCGCGCTGACCCGTCAACACACTTTGCGGCAATATTACTTGGCTATTAATAACAGCCCTGCCGCCCGGCTTTAGGTAGCCAAGCCAGCGCATAGCCTCCATTTGCTCAAAGCTAATAAGTACATCCGCGCCGCCTTTTTCTATCACCGCGCTATGTACCTGCTCTTTGCTGTAGCGCACATGCGTGGACACCGAGCCGCCGCGCTGACTCATGCCGTGTATTTCACTCATCTTCACATCATAGCCTGCAGAAAGCAAGCCCGTGGTTAATATTTTGCCAGCCAAGATAGTTCCTTGGCCGCCAACCCCTACTAATAGTATTGATTTTGTCATTATAAACCTCCTAGTTGTTATTCTCTATATCACGTTCAGTATAAGGCAATAGTTCAAATTCTGGTGTATAATCAAATTCAAACATGCCACAAAAATCAAGTCTGCCCATGCGGAATCTTCGCCCTAGTTTACCATGTGACACAACAATTCATAATCTTTATATAAAGATTCCCTTTCTGCATGATTGAGCTTTTGACTCAAATCAACACGACGTTCTATAAAACCTAGCTCCACTTCTAACGGAAGGTCTGTATGTCTCGCGATTATCCCCGCAGTCTGCAAGGCTCTAGTCAAGGGCGAAGACACAATTATGTCTGCACCATCCAGCATCGGATTTTTCGCCGCTTTATCAGCAATTTCAATACCTTTCGGTGTCAAAGATGCCAAGTCACGACCAAAGCCAATCAGTCCCATCTCTTCAAAATTAGGGTATGCTGGTTCGCTATGCCGCATGTAGACCATTTTCATATTATTACGCCTTCGGTCCAATCGCCTTAGTCGGGCAAACCTGCGCGCAAACATCACAGCCCACGCATGTAGCATCTATTTGTGATAGCTGACCAAGCTTATTAGCTCCTGTTGCCTCTTTCATAGAGATAGATGGGCAACCCACTTTCATACAAACTTTACAGCCTATGCACTTGGATTCATCTACGCAGTATTTTTTCTTAAATAGGTCTTGACCAAATTCTTCATACACTGCATCATCCATATCTGGCTTTAGCACGCATGGCCAGCGAGTTATGATTACAGATGGCTCGTCCTTAGCATATGCCGCATCAAGGGCATTGCGCACCTGTTGTAGGTTATTCGGATTAACCACGGTCACATTTTTTGCGCCAAGTGCGCGGCATACAGCCTCAATATCCATTTCATGAGCAGTTTGGCCATGGGCATCCTTACCAGTGCCTGGATGCTCCTGACCGCCTGTCATGCCCGTTATGCGGTTATCAAGGATAACGCAGATAGTCTTAGAGCCATTGTAAAGCACTTCGATAAGTCCATTAAGCCCCATATGGAAGAATGTAGAATCGCCAAGCACACCAACAGCACGTTTGCCATTGCCCGCCTTATCAAAGGCTATCTGGCTACCATGCGCCGCAGAAAATGCGGAAGACATGCAGATAACATAGTCAATAGCATTATAAGGCTCTATAAAGCCAAGGGTATAACAGCCAATATCGCCTGCAATAACTGTATCTTTGCGCTTTGCAAGCTCATAGAAGAAACCACGGTGTGGACAGCCGCTACAAAATACAGGTGGGCGTGGCACAGCCTTATCTGTTGGCACATCCAAGGTCGGTAGGGTTTCGCCATAAATGGCGGCACGCAAAACATCTGGTGTCATTTCTCCATATGGCGGTATGGTCGGCTTGCCTATGCACTTGTAGCCTCTGCGCTCTACCCAATGTTGCAACCATGGGTCATTTTCTTCGATAACATAAACTTTGCCGTCACCAATTTGCTTATAAAATTCATCCAACAGCTTGTCTGGCAATGGATATGTAAAGCCCAGCTTTAGATATGTTGCACTGTCACCAAACACCTCTTTCGCAAACTCAACAGATTTGCCAGAGGCAATAACGCCTATCGTGCCACCTTTTTCAATGTAGTTTAGATTGGTCTTGTCTGCGTAAACAGCTAGTTTGTTCATACGCTCTTCTACGCGTATACGCAAGCCAACAGCCACAGCAGGCACAGGCAGATTTTTCTTGATATCCTTTACATATTCACGAATAGGCACTTCTACCCTATCCTTTAGCTCTACAATGCTCTTAGAATGCGCTATGCGTGTGGTTATTCTAATAAGCACTGGTGTGTCATACTCTTCGCTAAGTTCAAAAGCAACCTTCATCATATCAATACACTCTTGGCTATTTGACGGCTCAAGCATAGGTATTTTGGATGCTTGTGCATAGTAGCGGTTGTCTTGCTCATTTTGCGATGAATGCATACCTGGCTCATCTGCTGTGATAATAACACAGCCACCGTTTACGCCAGTGTAGGCAAAAGTAAACAAAGCATCTGCCGCCACATTTACGCCTACATGCTTCATGGATGCCATGGTACGCATACCAGCGATAGATGCGCCAGCAGCCGCCTCAAGCGACACCTTCTCGTTTGGTGCCCATTCTGAAAACACCTCTTTGTACTGTGTCATGTTTTGCAAAATCTCTGTGCTTGGTGTGCCTGGGTATGCTGATGCAAAATGTACCCCTGCCTCATACGCGCCGCGGGCTAAAGCCTCGTCGCCTGTCATAAGAACTCTCATTGCTTTTCCTCCTGTAAATTTATGTCATTTAGTATTTCTTGTGTGTATGTAAGTAGTTCTGGGATGCCTTCTGTTTATAGTTTGCCAAACAAAAGGTAGATTTAATTTATCATATTCATGGATAACTCTGTTTCGCAAGCCAGCTATTTACAGTAATTGCTGATTTTCTCAACGCAAACCTTGTCCTTGCTTTTCATATATCACCATCCCAGTTTCTGCAAGCTCTGTGCCTATTCTGCCGCTTGGCGCAACAACTTAGCGCGGAATCAAGTCTACTTTGCGCTCTAGGCATTCAGAAATATCCATGTAGATACCCTCAAAATCCCAGCCCCGCACATGCGGCTCAGTATCAATCACTAAACCCACATCACTATCCTCCGTAGCCATGCCCTTAGCATGAGCGTCACCTCCTGCGGCAATTTACACAGCCATGGTCAGCAATATAGACAGCATCTTTTCTTCTGCGCCAGCCCCACGTGAGACCACGATAATGGGGGCTTTTGCACCAAGTATGCAACCAGCCATTTTCGCACCCGCAAGATATATCAAGGACTTTGCAAGGATATTGCCCGTAGCCATTTCTGGGGCAATAAATATATCAACATCCCCTGCCACGTGGCTTTCTACGCCTTTAGTTTTAGCAGATTCTGCTGATATGGCTAGGTCAAAAGAAAGCGGTCCTTCCACAATGCAACCAGCAAGCTCACCCTTAGCGTTAGCCTCTGCCAGTGCCGCTGCATCCACAGTTTCTTGCATTTTAGGATTGACAGCTTCCACAGCCGCAAGCACAGCCGCCTTTGGCATTTCATAGCCCATTTGGCGTAAAAAGTCCACACTATTCATCAAGATACCGCGCTTTTGCTCTGCATCAGGTTGTGTCACCATGCCGCCATCTGTGATATAAATTAATTTATGATAAGCAGGGCATTCTAGCACAGCCATATGAGACATCAGCCCACCTGTCCTTATGCCTTTTTCCTTATCCACAACAGCCTTTAGCAGGCTTGCGGTTTGCATTTTGCCTTTCATCAATATATCTGCGCGACCTTCACAAACCAAGGTTACAGCCATTTCCGCCGCCGTCACTTCATCATCCGCTTGCAAAATCTTTTCTTGGTCAATATCAAAACCGACCTTGCCTGCCACATCCAAGATAGCTGCGGCATCGCCTATCAGCAAATAGTCTACACCAAGCTCTTTTTCAGCATCACGCAGAGCCTCCAAAGATGCTGCGTCCGCCGCACAAGCAAGTGCTATCACCTTTTTTTCTTTGATTTTCAGCACCTTGCCCTTTAGTTCTTCAAAATTCTTTAACACTAATCTTTCCCCCTTTGCCCATCCTTCGTTAAATTAGAAACAAAGTTTCCATACACTTAATATAGTAAATTTGAAGAAAAAAGTCAATAGTCAATAAATCCATAGTAGACTTTAACAAAAAAATACTGTATACTATAGCTATGATTATGTAATATCTTACAATTTTTTGAGGAGGAATACCATGAATATGCACTTTGCAGACAGAGTACAAAAGCTAGAACCCGCCGCTGTATACGAAATTTTGAAAAAAACAGGGCCTGGCAAAGCCATTGCTTTTGCCGCAGGAAACCCCTCTCCAGCTGCTTTTCCCGCAGAAGAAGTAGCCGAGCTTTCCCACAAAATTCTTAAAGAGCATCCAGTTTTGGCATTACAATATGGACCATCAGAAGGCTACGCGCCGCTTCGTGAACAAATAATTGCATATCAAGCCGAAAGATTCGGCATATCAGGCAAGGATAATGACCTCATCATCACATCTGGCGCAACACAGGGTATAGAGCTATGCGCCAAGATTTTTTGCAATGATGGCGATACCATCATCACCGAAAACCCTACTTTCATAGGTTCTTTGAACTCTTTTGCTTCATACCGCGCAAATGTGGTTGGTATAGATATGGAATTTGACGGCATGAATATGGACAAGTTGGAAGAAGCCTTAAAGCGCGAAAAAAATGTCCGTTTTATCTATGTTATCCCTAATTTCCAAAACCCATCAGGCTGGACAATGTCGCTTGAAAAGCGCAAACGTGTTTATGAGCTTGCCGTTAAATACAACACCCTTATTTTGGAAGATGACCCATACGGCAGATTGCGCTATTTTGGTGAAAACATCCCGTCTATCAAGTCTTTTGATACAGAAAACATTGTGCTTTATGCTGGCAGTTTTTCCAAAACTATTTCACCTGGTCTGCGTGTTGGCTTTATGCATTTACCGAAACAATATGCAACAAAAATGGCTGTAGCAAAACAAGCAAGCGATGTACATACGCCTATGCTAAATCAAATGATTGTAAACGAGTTTATGAAAGATAATGGTCTTGCAAATCATATTGAAAAAGTATGTAGTATGTACAGGGGCAAGCTGCAACTAACATTCGATATGCTAGAAAAACATCTTGGCGACAATGTTAGCTATGTTAAACCAGAAGGCGGGCTATATGTGTTTTGCCGCTTGCCAGAGCATATAGATATGATAGATTATTGTGCGCAAGCACTTGATGGCGGCGTGGCTATAGTTTGGGGCAATGCTTTCTTTGTAGACCCCACACAAAAATCACAATATTTCCGCATAAACTTCTCTTCGCCATCAGATGAACAACTAGAGCGCGGCATAGAAATTTTAGGACAAACTTTTAATAAAATGAATGGATAATTTTCGCTTTTATTTTCTGTGAGTTTGTGATATATTAAATGTAGGGCGGTTAGCATCACAAGTTGCCGCCCTCTTTGTCGGGAGGGACTATATTACTATGACCAATTTTATCACAATACTTGCTTTGGACGGCTCTTTTGCTGAAAACCTCATGCATAATGTTTTGCGTGGGATTATACCTATCGTTGTCCTTATTGTCGTTATAGGTTTGGCTATCAGAGTTACAAACCGCAAGCGCAAAGATGCTGCAAGGCAAAATACGCAAGATATGATGGAAGCAAACGAAGCCGCAAATCAGACTAGAAATAAAGAGATAGGCGAGGAGCTTTTCTTTACACCAGATATGGCGCGTTTGCCTATAGTACAATACAGCCAAGAAGATATGCAAAAGCCCGTGCCGCCATATATGTGGCAAACAAAAGTGCTAGATGCGGCGCAAAAAAAGATGCTAAGATTTGATAGGCAATATACCAATGTGGAGCTAAAGCAAATGTTTGGTGCAGCAAATTTGGATAATGTCGCAAATTATGAAGAAAATTTCACAAATTTTATACATGCCGTGCGTTTTTGGGCGGAGGCTCTGATTGCTACTGAAAATACTGATGATGCACAGAAAGTGCTTGAAGAATCTGTTAATGTAGGCTCAGAGCTTAGCCAGTCCTACACACTACTCGCAGATATATACAAAAATTCTCGAAACCTTGTTGCATTGCAGGGGTTGCTGGACAAAGTGCAGGCATCAAATATGCCTGGCAAAAACATAGCCATAAAGCATATAAACGCACTTTTTGAGGAGGCAAAGTGATGAGCAAAAATCACAGCCTAAACATAGGTCTCTTTACCGATACTTATTTTCCACAGATTAACGGTGTTGCTACATCCGTACATCTCTTGCAAAAGGAGCTTACTGCTCAAGGTCATAATGTATATATCTTTACCACTACAGACCCGCGCGCAAAGCGTGAGCCTGATATTTTCCGTATGCCTTCAATGCCCCTCGTGTTTTTACCTTCGCATCGCGTAGGGCTTATATATTCACCAAAAGCCCTTCTAAAAATTCGTAAGCTAAAGCTAGATGTTGTGCATACTCACTCTGAATTTTCTCTAGGCATTTTTGGCAAAATTGTTTCTGAATCTAAGAATATACCTCTTGTACATACCTACCATACGCTATGGGAGGATTATGTGCATTATGTAGCTGGCGGACATATTATAACGCCAAAAATGGCGCGGCGGTTTTCTAGGTTTTTTTGCAATAGGGCAAGGGTTGTTATTGCACCTACAGAAAAAGCAGAAAACTACCTCCATAACTACGGCGTAGAGCGACCTATTAGGGTTATACCTACGGGCATAGATTTTGCACCCTTTGCACCGCAGTCGCATTCATCGCAGGATATAGCAGATTTAAAGCAATCTCTTGGCATACCGCAAAATGACCATATTATGCTATCACTTGGGCGTATTGCCAAGGAAAAAAGCATGGATGTTATTATAAATCAAATGCCAAAAATCCTAGAAATGCTGCCAAATACACGCCTTATCATAGTTGGTGATGGTCCAGCCAAAGTAGAACTTGGGCAGTTAGCCAAAAGCTTGAACATTAGCGCAAATGTTATGTTCACTGGTGCTAGACCTTGGAGTGAAATTGGAAAATATTATCAGCTTGGTGATGTATTTGTAAATGCATCTCTCACAGAAACACAGGGGCTTACATATGTGGAGGCCATGGCGGCTGGTTTGCCTGTGATTGCTAAATTTGATACAAGCATAGAAAAGCTCGTGCGTAATAACGAGACGGGCTATACCTTCCATGATGATAACGACCTGCCGCAGCTTGTGGTAAATGCTTTGACCAATAAGGTAGAGCGCGAACGCATAACCGCCACTGCGCTTTCTTCCATACACCATCTATCCAGTCAAAAATATGGTCAAAATGTCGCAAAGCTATATCAAGAGGTGATTTCCGCCTACCCTGGGTCGTCCAAATCATCCCGCTTTGTGCGGTTAAAAACGAGGAGGCGATAGCATCCAAATCAACAGATTATTTGAGATAATTTATACCCTCTTGCACAAAAGGCGCGTATCTGCAAAGGAGCTAGCCGAGCAATTCGGCGTTTCTACGCGTACGATTTATCGCGATATAGACACTTTAAGCCTAGCTGGCATCCCCATATACACAGAACAAGGAAGAAACGGCGGAATTAGCCTTCTGCCTGATTTTGTTTTAAACAAATCGATTCTAAACGAGCAAGAACAGAATGAAATATTGGCGGCTTTGTATGGCTTGCAGGCTGTAAAACCAGATGAGGCTGGACAAGCATTGTCAAAATTATCTGCATTATTCAATAAAACTGCTGTAAACTGGTTAGAAGTGGATTTTTCTGATTGGAGCTTTAGCGATAGCTCTTTTGAAGATTTTAAGGGCGCGATTTTACAAAAACGTATTGCGGAATTTGATTATTTTAATAGATATGGCGAAAAAACATTTAGGCGCGTAGAGCCTATACAGCTATGGTTCAAATCCCGCTCATGGTACATAAAAGGCTATTGCCTAACCAAGCAGGATATGAGGCTGTATAAGCTCTCACGTGTCAAAAACCTTAATATATCAGACGAACATTTCACAGAACGAAGCTTTTTAGATATCATAGATGACACAAACCATGGTAATTATCAAGAACAATACATTACTATGAAATTACGCATAGCTCCCGAAATGGCATATCGCGCATACGATGAGTTTAGCGAAGATATGATAGAAAAGCAGCCAGATGGCAACCTTATTGCAACCGTCACATGGACAGAGGACAATTGGGTCTATGGTTTTATACTATCTCTAGGGGAATGCATAGAAGTGCTAGAGCCTCCGCATGTTCGCGAAATAATCAAGACCAAAGCACAAAATATTTTCAGGAAATATATGTAACTTCATATATTTATCGTACAATACGTAAATCATCATCAGTAATATCGCGGATAAATGGGTTTATTGTGCGATTTATCAGCTCTAGTACACCCTCTTCATCAGCTAGCTCGTACCACATAGGCGCACCACTAGTGCCTACCATAGGCAAGGTATAGAGACTCGGCCATCCAAGCCACCAATATTGCGAGCTTCATTTGCAAACCACAATAACTCACCCATGGCTAAATCCGAATATACATGAATATACATGGTCATTAAAAATACCCACAAACTCTGGGATTCTTAATATTGATGCAGGTGTTAGGAGTTCTCTAAATACAGCCACCAGCACTTGCTAAAGCACCCTCTTCTATTCCACCAACCGAATCAACCATACGTACAAACGCTTCATAGTCCACCCTGATATAAAATCTGGTCTAAAGCCAATCAGGGTGGACACTTCACATCTCATTCGCTCCACACCACCCTCATGCCCGCCGCCATGCAGGCGACCGACAGGATATGCAGAAACAATTTTTCTACTATTGCGCTCCACATCTACCAAAGTATCGCGAGATATGCTAATTATGTAACCTTCGCCCGTTTCGGCATCGAAAGCGGCAGCTTGCGCTCTTCAAATTGTATTAGCCGAGGAGGTAGCAGTTCGGCGTATTCGCCACCGCTCAATTCGCTATCGTCCCCATTATCCCTAGAACTTATATTAGCCGCCATAATAGGCGGCATTTCTGGTGACCTAACTGCATTGTCTACAGCTAGCCACACACCTCCGCCTATTATCAGCATTACATTCACAGATATCAAGACCGTTTTAACAAAGAGCCTTGCGGCTCTATTTTGCTTTAGCATATTATTTTCCTTTCGTTACAACATATATCCCAAAAACATACTGACAAACAAGAAGTAAATTACCAGTCCTGCAATATCTTTAATAGACGTTATTATAGGCGCAGAGCCAGCAGCTTGGTCAAGGTTAAATTTTAGTAGCAAGTACGGAACGAAGAAGCCAAGCATAGCCGCCACAGTCATGGTTACAGCAAGTGCCAGCCCGACCGCAAGCCCTAGCATAGGCTCACCTTGCCACCATGCCGCCACAACCCCCGTCACAGCACCTAGCACAGTACCGATTGTAAACCCTACCCAAACCTCTTTCATAAAGTGCTTAAAAAAGTTTTTCATTTGAATATGACCCAAAACCACGCCGCGAGCAAAAACAGTAGCTGACTGTGTGCCTACATCGCCGCCCATACCCATAATAAGCGGGATAAATATAGCTACCATGCCTATTGCACCTAGCCTAGCTTCAAAGTCATCAATAATTGCACCTGTAATAAAACCGAACAGTAATGTTATCAATAAAACAGGCACTCTTACGCGCCAGATTTTCCACAGCGCGCCATTTACTAAAAGCTCACTACGGCTATTTTCGTTGCCCGCCGTATCAGCAAAGCCTGCATGGTCGAGAATGTCCTCTGTTGTTTCATCTTCCAAAATATCTATGGCATCATCAATGGTTACAATACCAACAATTCGCCCTTCGTTATCTACAACAGGGATGGCAAGGAGGTCGAGTTCTTTCATATTGCGAGCTACCTCTTCTTGGTCGGTATCGGTTAGCACACTAATAGTTCTTAAACGCATAATATCTTCTATTTTTGCATCAAGGTCGGCGCATACCAGCTCTTTTAGCGACAAAACACCTTCCAGCACCTTTGCTTTATCCGTTACATAAAGGGTATATACCGATTCTTTATCAGGGGCTTGCTTGCGCACTTTATCTAGGGCTTGTGACACTGTCATATCGCGGCTCAGCGAAATAAACTCCGTTGTCATTATGCGCCCAGCAGTTTCGTCTTTATATCCCATAAGGATATTTGTGACCTTTCTTTCCTCTGGGGATATGGAATTGAGTAGCTTTTTAGCAACGCTGGCTGGCAATTCTTCTAATAGGCGCACCCTATCATCGGGAGCCATTTCATTGACAAGCTCAATTGTTCTATCGTCTGCAAAAGAACGCAACAAGTTTTGCTGTTCGTCGGTGTCCAGTTCCTCAAATACCGACAAAGCAACGTCTTTTGCCAAAAGCCTAAACACAATTACCTGCTCTTCCGCAGATAGGTCATAAAAAGCATCCAAAAGCTCCATTTCTTCTGCGCTAGCAAGAAGAATCTTTAGGTTTTCCATACTCTTGCTAGTTATGTGGTTTAAAATATTTTCTTTTAATGTCATATTGCACCTCCGATTATTATTGTTTGCAATTTTCTGTAAAACCATCGGCAACAATTATTATATAGTCAATTAAAATAAAAATGGAATTTTTAATTTAATTGATGCAAATCGCTTCGCGATTTGCACAGCATTTGCGCTAGCGCAAATGCTGTGGGGCGTTCATTTAAATTAATTTAGAAAAATAAGACTATCAAAACAACAAGCGAAAAGATATAGTATATCGCAAAATATTTCAACTTAGCTTTCTTCACTAGCGCAAGCATAAAGTTTATTGCTAGGTAGCCAGATACAGCTGCCGTAATAAATCCCGCCGTAAGATTGACAAAATTCAAATTATCAATCAAGGTAGGGTCTGCCATAATGCGGCTTATGCGAAAGACCATAGCCCCTATAGCCGCAGGCACAGACATTAAGAAAGAAAACTTTGCGGCGTTTTCGCGATTTATGCCTCTTGCCATTGTTGCTGTTATGGTGCTGCCCGAGCGGGATATGCCAGGGAAAACAGCAACAGCCTGGGCGCAACCTATAAGTACAGCATCTATAAGCCTGATACCATCTATATCTTTTTTGTTCTTTTTGAGCCTATCAGAAAGAAGCAGAGCCACGCCTGTAATTATAAAGCCAATGGGCAAAAACTGTACCGTATAGAACATGGATTCAATAAGCCCTTCAAACAGCAATGTAACGATAATAAGCGGCAAAGTAGCTATTACCAGCAGGGCTGTTAGTTTTTGAAAAGGGTTTTTTATCAATGCCCAAATATCCTTGCGAAACACAAACAATAAAGGTAATAAGCTCCCCATATTCAGCGTTATTATGAAGGTTAGGTTATCTTCTGCCGTTATCCCAAAAAGATGATGAAACACAAGCAAATGACCAGAGCTAGATACAGGCAAAAACTCCGATAACCCTTGTATCAATCCCAAGATTATGGCTTCTAATAAACTCATGTTCTTTCTCCATTTCTTTTGTTTCTTTCGATTTTGTTAAATAATAATTGCCAATTGTGCTGCTGATACTACTTCGACACTTACCATCCGAATCCATAATCTCACCCCCCTACTTGCTTGGCGCAAAGACCAACAAAAAACGACCGCAAGGGGTCGTCGTATTCAAACATATGTCCAAATGCAGAATTTTCTGCATCAGAACAATCAACCCCTCGTACGAGCTTTAGCACTAAAAGACGTAGAATCAGGAAAAATCATCCCTCATCAGCTACATTAAGCAACGCCTTAATCCGACGATGCCTGTTATACCCTTGCGATGTCTCTCGACATTTAAGGGCAGCAGCCTATGTTCTTTTAGGAGCCTCACCTAACAAGTTTCTCCAATTTCCTTAATTGTACACCTATGATGCTACCGTGTCAAGAGATTTTTTAAAAAATATTTACATTGCCCTAATCATCTCTGTCTCCTAGCAACAATGTCGTTCCACATTGTTTTGTGTTGAAATTTTATGGTTTCATCATCTTTCATGCACTCGACATAATGTTCCACAAACTCTGCCGTACTCGAAAGCAACCTAAGGTAGTATCTTAGAGTATCATAAACACCATTGACAATAACTTGACAGCCATGAATATGTGCTATCCGCTCAATTTCCTCATTTATACCAGCCCAATCAGCATTATCCATATTCGCAGTAGTTAAAAGATAGTATCTATCAGTATTATGAATTTTGAATTTCTCGTAGGCATCCACTACAAGACTTTTGGTTATTTTGATATCATGTTTTATTTCAACACCTTCAAAAGCAGTATTATCTTCATAATTGATATCAACATCTCCAATTCTGCCCGATTGCGCATCAGACGAATTATGACTTTCAAGGGAGCAAAGGATTTTATCGCTGTATCGCGAAACTTGAAACATCATGCACTGATATGCGGCGTACACTGCCAGTGTTGGCAACCGAGATGCGCCAGATGATGCATATTTTGCGGTAAAATGTCCCTCTAGCAAGTTAATTATGGAAGAAATAGACAGGCTATAAGGTTTAGCAAGCTCTACTTTCATGCTATCCCTTTGCCTAATCAATAACATAAACATAAATGCTAAGATATCACGAGGATTTTCATTTGTGGTCTGAATTTTATCGACAATGGAGAGAAAAGCCTTCTTTGCCTCTTTTGGCGTTATCCTGCCTGGATAATCCAATGTATAAGGATGAGCTTGTTCAAGTGAGCGTGTGAGCCAACCAGATTCTGCCATAGATGGAAATGCGACCTTTTTCATAAAGGGTGTTACATGGTTTTGGTCTATTCAGCGTCCTGCGAACCCATTTTCCAAGCTTGCCTGATGATAGCGAATATCTTGTTCTGGGGCAACAGCTTTATGTGCAAGTAGTGTTGTGAGTACCGTAACCATGCCTTTGTTACTTTCAGAACGTGAAATAATATACTCTATATTTTCTCTTACATCATTATTGATATTCGTAAATTCTTCTATTTCAGAAAAGGCTATCGACAAAGCAAAGTCATAAACTTTATTTAGCAGTTCTGTATGTGCCATTATTAAACACTCCTTGCTTTTGATTGTAGTATTGCTCTTTAATCGCATTTGCAACAGCCTCAACCATAGGAACGCAAACTGAATTTCCAATTTGCTTGTACTGCTCGCCTAAACTTGAGGGTCGCGCAAAATTATCAGGAAAACCCATGATGCGAAAACATTCATCAATAGTTAATTTTCTAACTCTGTTGTCAGGCAACAAAATCCAAAATCTTCCTGATGTTTCTTGTGATGGCAAGGTTGGGTGTGTTCCGCTTACACAGTAAATCCTATTAGGTTGCTTATGTACTCGTGACAGATGTTCAGTGTTCGGGCGAACACCTGCTTTTCGTATGGACTTATTTCTATAGCCAATAAAGCGTAAGCCAGATTGCTTTTGTGTCTTAGGGTTTTCAATGATTGTGTAATCCTCTTGGTCGAGGTATTCAAATTCTCCGCTGACATCAAGAAAATCAAGCAAAGATTCACGGTTCGTTTTTTGGATGTCAGAAAAGTTGAATGGATATTCTTTTGATGCAACAATAATGATTCGCTCTCTGTTTTGAGGAGCACCATAATCAAGGGCATTCAATACTTTCCACTCAACAAAATATCCTAGTTTTCTGAGTTGTTCAAGAATGACTTTTAGGGTTCGTCTTTCATCATGGTGTATCAAATGTTTTACATTCTCAAGAAAAACAATGGATGGTTGCTTTGCTTTAATTATTCTGCATATTTCAAAAAATAAAGTACCTCTGCTATCTCCGAAGCCCTTTTGCTTGCCAGATATGCTAAAAGGTTGGCAAGGAAAGCCAGCGCACAAAATATCAAAATCAGGAATATCATCTTCTGAGATATCCCTGACATCTCCATGTGGTATCTCGTTAAAATTAGCATGGTACGTTTTCTTGCATTCGTCATTTATATCACTTGAAAAGACACAGTCAAAACCCACTTTTTCCATGCCAAGCCTAATGCCGCCTATTCCACAAAATAAATCAATAAACCTAAACGAACTTGGAGCAAAGTCAATATATTTCCTCATCATCTCTCATCACCGCGCTTTTATTTAAGTTTCAAGATATAAATAAATTATACTATGTCATGTCAAAATAGTCAAATCGCTTCACATCATCTCCCAGCCCGCCTTCGTAACCCCTTTTTCAAGAGCTACTTGCGCCGTTAGCCTTTCTATCAATTCGTCTCTGCGTTTGCCATAAATAATCACCGTTGCCTCAATTTCTACTTTATTGCCTATTTCGTCCGCACTTTCTAGGTTTGTTAGCTGTAGGCGCGCTTTACCGAGATTGTCTATTATAACAGAGCGAATGTTAAACTCGTCTTCTTCTAGGCATGTCACGGAAAGCATATAGACATTTTCTTCGTCTCCAAAATTCGCAAGCGGTCTTATTTTATCAGAAATATATCTAAAGACTAGGTTACTGGCGATAAGGATAACCGTTGCGGCGGCAGCAAAATGAATCAAGCCGCTACTGGTTAAAACGCCAATGGCAGCTGTACACCATATGGTCGCCGCTGTGTTTAGTCCCCTTACATTAAGACCTTCTTTAAAAATTACGCCGCCGCACAAAAAGCCTATACCCGTGACAACCTGCGCCGCTATACGTGTGGTATCATATACACCCATTAATTGTGAAAACAGTGTAAATAGGCAAGCTCCTAGGCTTACTAGAATATTGGTGCGTATGCCTGCTGTATGGCTGGTAAGCTGACGTTCCAAACCTATCAGAAAGCCAAGCAAAATAGCAAACACTATGCGTATAATGAAATCCGTGAAATCCACTTGTTCATCCCCTTCCCTTTTTGCTTTTTCTTACAAATAACAGATATGCCAAGGTCACACCAAAGAATGCTCCGATGGCATTAATAACCATGTCAGAAATCAAAAATATGCGCCCTGGAACAAAATATTGATGTATCTCATCCAGCACTCCATAGGCGGTCGCTATGCCCCATGATATCCAAAATACAAGCCTCTTGTGCTTGAACACATATTTCATCGCACATGTTAGACAAAACCCAAGCAGAAAAAACACAAGAAAATGTGCCAAATTTCGCACATAGATATTTAACGTATGCCTCCCAATGTCTATATCAAAAAGTTGACGTATCCAGTCAACTATCGCCATGCTGCCAATGGCAGATGCCGCACCTTCTATAGACGATGATATAAAAATAGCTAGGGCAATCATTAGTGATAGCGATATCCAGACGTGTCGCGCTTTTATCTTCAATGCGTATACCTCTCTTTATGCTCATTTCGCATATATAGCCAGCCGCATATAGCCGCCGTAAGCGGTATGGTTAGAAACATTCCGAAGCTACCAACAAGGGCGCGTAGAAACTCTACAATAATCATTTCGCGGTTAAACAAATCTACGAATGATGTAGCATTGGCTGTAAGCAGAAGGATGACCGAAAGTGAGCTGCCAATATATGCTAATATCAGAGTATTTAACATTGTACCCAAAATGTCCTTGCCAATTTCAATACCTGACCTAAATAAGCTACGAAAATCTGATGCTATATCTGCTTGCCGTAGCTCCCACAATGAAGATGATATGGACATAGCTACATCCATAATAGCCCCTGTAGAGCCAATAATAACACCCGCGAAAATTATGGCTCTTATGTTTATGGAGTTTTCTAGTGGTATATTAAGCAAAGAACGAGCTTCCGAATCCACAAGACCCGTAAGGTGCATTATGCTATCCATAGACATCATCAATATGCCAGCAAAAACCACCCCGCCCAAACAGCCAAGCATGGCAGATGTCGCTTTTTTGTTTGGACCTATAACAATGAGCAGCGTTGCAACGATGGAATAGGCACATATTATTGCAGCCATGATATAGATATTCATGCCAGACAAAATGGCAGGGATAAACACCACAAAAATAGCCATGCACACAAAACCAAGAGCAATGATGGAGTTAAAGCCTTTTTTTCTACCAAATATCACTATCAGTACAAAAAATATGCCGCCCAATATCCAGATATAATTTATTCTTACATAGTCCATGAAGAAAAAGGTGCCGATATGCTCATGATATATAAGCAGAACCTTATCACCTTCTTCGACTTCTTTTAGCGGCAATTCCATCATGCTTATTTCATGAAACTCTGCATGTACTATCTCATCAAGCAGCTCTCCGCTGGTTATTTGAGCATCAAAGAATATGCGAAGACTTGTTACATAGTAGCCCCACCCAAAATCCAGTTGCTCTTCATCTCTTTCGGTTATTTCAATAACCACAGCAGAGTATACGGGCATTGGCTCAAACTCTGGCTCGAACATGTTTTGCGATGCAATGCGATTACCGATAAAAAGAAATGCTACAGAAAAAAGCAATATCCCTATGTAAAACAATCTATTAAAATTTATCATATCTTCTATTTCCTCCTTTTCTTATTGCAATTATAGCATAAATATGTGAAAATAGGTAGTAAGTTGATATAAAATAATTTTATATTATGACATGCAGTTGTCAGGTTATGTTGTGTATTATATAAATATAATAAATGATAGGGGTTTGAGGGGGTGCATGAATACCAGAAGTCTCAATGCTAAAACCATATGAAAGTTATCTGCCTTTCAGTGGTATTCAATACAAATTAAAATAAACGGAGGAATTACAATGGAAACTATGATTTTTTGTCAAAGCTGCGGTATGCCAATGACATCAGATGAGTTATTCGGCAAAAATGCCGATGGTAGCAAGAGTGAGGATTATTGCCATTATTGCTTCCCTTCGGGGGCATTTAATAATCCAAATGAAACATTGGAAGAAATGATTGAGAGTTGCGCACCATTTTTGGTGAAAAATGAGGAAAATCCAGATGGTGTATGTCCAGATATCGATGCTGCACGTAAGATGCTACAAGAATTTCTGCCTACGCTAAAGCGTTGGAAGTAAGGCAATGGATATACCTATTGTCCCCGCGAAAAACATTGTATACAAAACTCAAAGCCCAGACCAATGGTTTGGGCTTGATTACAATATGAACATATACCGCGGATGCAGCCATGGTTGCATATATTGCGATAGCCGTAGTGATTGCTATAGGAATGTGGATTTTGATATTGTGAAGGTGAAGGAAAACGCCCTGCAAATAACGAGGGATGACCTGCGGCGCAAGGTGAAAAAGGGCGTGATAGGCACAGGCGCTATGAGCGACCCATATAATCCCATCGAGGGCAAGCTACAACTGACACGCCATAGCCTTGAGCTTATAAATGCCTATGGTTTTGGTGTTTCTTTAACTACCAAATCCGCACTTGTAGCGCGTGATACTGATATTTTACGCGATATTCAATCTCATTCGCCAGTGCTTGTTAAACTCTCTATCACTGCGGCTAATGATGATTTATGCAGGCTTGTAGAGCCAAATGTTTTGCCTACATCCGAAAGGTTCGATGCTATAAACACATTAACAGAGCAAGGTATTTTTTGTGGCGTGCTAATGGTGCCGATGCTACCATATATCACAGACACCCCAGAAAATGTTGTGGCGATATTAAGGCGAGCAAAGGATGCAGGGGCGAAATTTGTATATTCATATATGGGCATGACACTTAGGCAGGGTAATAGGGAGTATTTTTACGAGTATTTAGATAAATCATTCCCTAACATTAAGGAAAAATATATCAAGCGATATTGCAATCGTTATAATATCCCCCCGCCCAATTACAAAAAACTTTGGAACGTTTTTGCCGCCGAATGTGAGCGTCTTGGTTTGCTGTATGATATGCGGGCGATTATTCAGCACTACAAGGCGGGCTATGAGAGGAATAATCAGTTATCGCTGTTTTAGTAAATTTACAAATAATTCATACACTCCCCCTTACTTCTGTGGTACAATATAGGAAAAGGGGGTATTTTATGACTGAACAAGAATATCAAGCCGCATTAGCCGCTCTGGTGAAGAAAGAGAGCAATCTGCTACTATTTGAGAAAAATGAACAGCAAATTTTTGTTTTGGGTACAATACATCAGTTTCATTTTGATGCTACTCATGATTATTCTCTTTCCCATTTGCAAAATGTAATAAAAGCCATAAATCCAGATGTACTTTTAATTGAGGCAGACCATGGCTTGCTGAAAGAACAAGGCACAGTCCGCGGACCTTTCGAGATGATATTTGCGCGATGCCTTGCAGACGAGTTACATATTCCAATAAAAGGCATAGACCACCAAAAAATTGTAGCAACAAGCGAAGAGATGAACACGCTGCAAAACGAACGAGATGATAGAATGTTTGAGAATATATTGGATGCCGCAAAGTGTCACGGCAGAGCTTTGGCATTGATAGGTGCATCACATAGAGGAAGAATGCCCGCAAGATTTGAGAAGTCAGGATATTCCAAAATTGAATTGGATGATGCCCTCGACTATTTCGGCAAAATTGACATTGATTTCGTTTATCCCAAGAGCATGATTGATGAATATTTGCGCAGGAGCAATCATTATCAAACTGACTTTTTGGATGAGATTAACCGAGCATTAAACTCAAGCGACGAACTATACAAAATGTTTGTTGATTTGGCGGCATCATTTAAAATCCAAGATTCGATAATTGATAAGATAACACATAACAGACTATATGACTAAGCGAGGGTCAGCAGATGAACGACTTTAAAATCTTGATTGTAGATGATGACAAAAACATAGCTGAGCTTATTGCTCTATATCTGGACAAAGAGGGGTTTGAGACACGCCAAGTGCATAGCGGCGGCGGCGTGATGACAGAGCTTGCTGCTTTTTCACCGCATCTTGTGCTGCTTGATTTGATGTTGCCTGAGATAGATGGTCATGAGCTGTGCCGAGAAATTCGCAAAATTTCCGCCATGCCTATAATAATGCTAACCGCCAAAGGCGAAGTATTTGATAAGGTGCTAGGTCTGACCATGGGTGCGGATGACTACATCGTTAAACCCTTTGATGGAAAGGAGCTCGTAGCGCGGGTTAAGGCCGTTTTAAGGCGGTATGGCGTGGGTAGCGCAAACGAGGACAACCCAAATGACAAGGCTATCAATATCCCAAACCTTTCTATAAATCCCGCAACTTATACTGTAGTTTATCATGGTCGCACGCTAGAGCTTCCACCCAAAGAATTTGAATTGTTATACTTCTTGCTATCAAATCCTCAGCGCGTGTTTACCCGTGACCAGCTTTTAGACAATATTTGGGGCTATGACTTTTTTGGCGACAGTCGCACGGTGGATGTCCATATAAAGCGTGTGCGGGAAAAGCTAAATGAAGAGGATGGCTGGAGCATCAAAACCGTATGGGGCGTTGGCTATAAATTCGAGAGGTAATTCATGTTAAAATCTATTTTTTCTAAGCAATTGGCAGCATATCTGTTGTCTATATTGGCGGCTTTTGTAATTCTTGCCTTTGGACTTAACTATATGCTACAAAACTTTTTTGTAAATCAAGCCGCCGATACATTGGTGCGCCAAGGGCAACGCATAGCCGCATCATACGAACATTTGGAGGGCATAACTGGGCAAATGGGTCGTGGTATGGGTGCTGGCATGGGCTTGGGTATGCAACGCAACCAAGCTCTGGCACGTTTTGAGAGCGATATGCATACATTAGAAACGCTTGGTGCTAGTGCTTTTTTGGTGAGCTATTTTGAGGGGTATTTGGAAGGGATAATAGCCACAGGCGATATCTTACAAATACAGCTAGATGAAGAGATGCTGCGTGTTTTTGATGGCGATACTATAATACTACCCATACCAGCTGGTGAACTTTTTGATATGGCAATGCTTACAGTGGGCTATCCTATAATCGTTGAAGGCGAGCTTTGGGGCGCGATATTTATGTCCTCATCTATGGATGATATCGCCGCCGCTACCGCATCTGCTATGCGCCTAGTATTTTTGGCTATGGGATCTGCGCTTGTAGTATCGTTTATTCTTGTATTTATCACATCTCGAAACATGTCACGCCGCATAACCTCAGTTGGAAGAGCGGCCAAAGAGATAGCTGGCGGAGGCTTTGGCAGGCGCATAGATATTAGGGCAATAAAAAAAGACGAGATTGGGCAGTTAGCACAATCGTTTAATCATATGGCACAAAGCTTGGATGACATAGAAAAAACGAGGCGTGAGTTTATTTCTAATATTTCCCATGATTTGCGCTCGCCGCTAACTTCAATGCAGGGGTTTTTGGTAGCTATGCTGGATGGCACAATAAATGAGCAGGACAGGGAAAAATATCTGGAAATTGTGTTGGGACAAACACGCCGCTTGACCACATTAGCTAATGATATTTTGACACTTACGAATATTCAGGACTCAGATGGAGGCTCAGAATTAAGTACACAAAATTTTGATATCAATGAGCTTTTACGTCAAACCATTATTCTTTTTGAGTCGCAAATAGCTAGTAATGAGCTTTCGGTAAATATTGATTTTGCAGAAGAGCGCGCCTTGGTAAATGCAGATAAAGAAAAAATGAGCCGAGTGGTTCATAATTTAGTAGAAAACGCAGTAAAATTCACCAACAGCGGTGAAATACGGCTTTCTACGCACGTAAAAAGTGATAAGATTCATATTGAGATAGCGGACACAGGTATAGGTATGGATGATGCCACCAAAGCATACGCTTTTGACCGCTTTTATAAAGCCGATGCATCCCGCGGTAGCGGCAGCGGTAGTGGGCTTGGGTTAGCTATCGTTAAGGAAATGCTTGCGGTCCACGGTGAAGACATAAGCTTAGATAGCGAGCTAGACAAAGGCAGCGTGTTTTCTTTCACAATACCTATGGCTTAGATTTTGGAGGATTATAATGTATTACCCTCTACAGATACCATATTTGCTGGATAATACATTTTCCCAGCATATATTGTATACAGAAAAGACAGAAAAATCTCTCAAGGATTTTGTGATATGCCTTTGGGAGCCTAGCCCGCGCTCTTCGGAGGAAAAATTTATAACAAATGTGATAGCCACTGATGGTTGCATAGACTTGATTGTTAATTTTGGCAATCAAACAATAGGCTTTGCTGGCATGAGCAAGACCGATTCCCATTTTACTGTGCGTACGCCAAATAACTTTTTTGGTGCACGAATGAAGCCTGGGGCTTTTTATCAATTAACTGGACTGCCCGCTACAGCCGCTATGGATAACTATGTTTCATTAGATGAATTTGACCCAAGCTTTGATGTTGCCGCCTTTTTCAACTTGTCCTTGGGTGATTCAAAAGCATATATCAAGGATTATCTTGAGCTGCTTGTTCGCGATAAGAAGCCAGATGATTTCACAAATATATTTGATTCTTTAAGCATATCTCCACCGCCCTCCGCTGCGGAGCTGTATAAAGACCTGCATTTAAGCGCGAGACAATGCCAGCGCGCTTTTATTAAGCATTTTGGATTCACACCACAAACCGCATTATCCATTATCCGCTTTCAACGTTGCCTAAAGCTCCTTACATCTTCCGCTGGTGAAACAAAATCAACAGATGCTTTGGAGATAGTGGATTTCTATGACCAATCCCATTTTATCAAAGATTTTAAGAAAAACATAGGACTAACACCGAAAGAATATCTACAAATATGCAAAAAATGACGTAATTTTACAATACGTCGTTTTTATTTTGTGTAAAATAATATCATTCAACCAAAAATAAGGAGGAACACAAAATGGGATTCAACGGAGTATCAGTTACAATTTTAGTGCGCGGCGATTATGGCACATATTATGATTTTTGCACTAAACAGCTTGGATTTGTGCCAGTATATGGCGATAAGGGCGGACCATATACAAATTTCGCGAGAAAAACTGGCGAGCCACCGCTCTTTGCAATTTTTGTCGGAAAGAATGTGGAGATGTGGCAAGGTTATAAGCAGCCAGATATGTCTCCGTCACCAGATACGATTTGCGCAGTTATCACCACAGATGATTGTAGGGGCGACTATAAGCGCATGAAGTATGCTGGCGTGCAGTTTCTTGGCGAGCCGCAATTTATGGATGCTTGGGGCGGGATATATTGCGCTTACTTTAGAGACCCAGAGGGCAATTTAATTGGATTATTCGAGGGGGAAATATAATAAATCATGCTAATAGAGCCATTATTACAATTTAACAGGCAATGTGAACAAGCAATCGAACTTTACGAAAAGGCTTTTGGCGCGGAGCCCACCTATTTAAGCCGTTATTCCGATGCCAACCCGCAAGATTTGCCGCCAAATGCCGATATCAAAAAGGATATGGACTTGATTTTTCATTCACAGATGATGATGGCAAGCAGCGTATTTTGCTATGGGATAATCCCTTAAACAACCTCCCAAGTGGATATTCTTTGCCAAGCGGATATTCAGTATGTCTTGTTGTTTCCTTCGATAGTGCTAATGAGGTAAGGGTGGCTTTTGAGATTTTATCAGATGGTGCAACAATCATGTCTCCTTTGAAAAAGGTGAGTTATAGTGCTTGCTGCGGCTCGCTTGTCGATAAATTTGGTATATTTTGGGATTTAATGTGTTAGTGCTTCTCAAAGTGATGATAATCTTTGGGCGTGTCCCAATCGCCGCCCCAAGTCCATCCATGGCTAACAAATGCATTATATGCAGGACATCCATGCACAATCATGCCAGAGCGTACATTGTTGCGATTTAGATAGCCAATTCCAGCCATAGGCAAAATGTCATTTTTGCGTATATATGGGTTTTGCACAGGATTAATGTCGATGGCCATACCGTAACCATGCCGCGATATGGTTTCGCTACCTGCTATACGGCGGAAATTAAAGGCATGGGTATTATTTGCTGACATACTGGCTTCATCATTCGCGCCATAATGGTCAACAAGGCATATTTGATGGATAGGAAAGCGTATGGCGTAAAGCTCACGAAAGATATCAAGCACCTCATCTCCAATCTTAGTAGCAACTATCATGTCACCCAAGCAATTATTATCGCCAAAATCAACATAAGATATAGTAAGATAAGTAAGTTCTTCATACCCAAAAGGCGTGTCCTCTTTAAAAGACACGCCTTTGATAAATTCTTTTATATGTTCAGGAAGTGACTCACGCTTAAAAATCATGTATATACCTCACACAACATCAACCATATCCATATATTTATGCCCATTAAGCTCGATAAATTCCTTGCGACCCTTAATATTATCACCCAAAAGCACATCGAACATCTGACGTGTTGCCTCCATATCTTCTGGCAACACTTGAACAAGCTTGCGCGTGGCAGGATTCATAGTGGTTTGCCACATCATATCTGGCTCGTTTTCACCCAAGCCCTTGCTGCGCTGTATATGATATTTGCCCTTGATTTTGGCAGTTATAGCGTTTTTCTCTGCATCACTATATGCAAAAAATGTGTCCTTGCCCGACGTTATTTCGTATAGCGGCGATTCGGCTATGTAGACCTTTTTTTCAGTGATTAGAGCAGGCATTAGGCGATAAAGCATAGTGAGTATTAGCGTACGAATTTGGAAACCGTCATAATCAGCATCTGTACAGATAACAATTTTAGCCCAATTTAACTTATCCATATCAAAGGAGTTCAAATCTTTATTATGCTTAGAATTAACCTCAACGCCGCAACCAAGCACGCGTATCAAGTCTGTTATAATATCATTTGCAAAAATCTTATTATAGTCAGCTTTCAGGCAATTAAGGATTTTGCCGCGCACAGGCATAATGGCTTGAAACTCCGCATCGCGCCCTAGCTTGCAAGCTCCGAGGGCAGAATCCCCCTCCACTATATATAGCTCACGACGTGTGATATCACGCGTACGGCAATTAACAAACTTTTCTGCGCGATTCGTAAAGTCCATGCCACCTGTTAGTTTTTTCTTAACAGAAAGGCGTGTTTTTTCGGCTGTTTCGCGGCTGCGTTTATTGACCATAACTTGTGCCATTATCTTATCTGCTTCAGCTTTGTTTTCCACAAAATATACAGCTAGACTTTTTTTCAAAAAATCCGTCATGGCTTCTTGTATGAATTTATTATTTATAGCTTTTTTTGTCTGATTTTCATAGCTGGTTACAGTGGAAAACGAGTTAGAAATCAGCACAAGAGAGTCTTCAATATCCGTAAAGGTTATTTTTTTCTCATCTTTTTTGTACAATCCTGCATTTCGTATATAGCTATCTATGGCCGATAAAAAGGCATTTTTCACAGCCCTATCTGGAGAGCCGCCATATTCCAAAAAGCTAGAATTATGGAAATATTGCAGGAGATTCACATTATTATCAAAGCAAAATATCATGGAAAATTTTAGAAGATACTTAGGCAAGTCCTCACGGTCGCGCCCAGATGCCTCATGCGTAAAATACACAGGCTCGGTTAATGCAGTATCGCCGCAAATTTCAGCCATATAGTCCTTTATACCATTTTCATAACAATATGTAAATTCCTCACCGCTTTCTTCATCATGCAACACAAAAACCAAGCCATCATTGACAATCGCCTGTTTTTTTAGCATGTCTTGGAAGTATTCCAAAGGCACGGCTATATCTTTAAATACCTCATTATCTGGCAACCAGCGTATAATCGTACCCGTGCGGCTATCTGTAGAGATTTCTTTTTTAAGACCGCCTATATTTTCGCCACGCTCAAAATACAAAGAGTATTCATAGCCATCGCGGTATATCTTAACATCCATAAAACGTGAGGCGTACTGAGCGGAGCAAAGTCCAAGACCATTTAGCCCCAAGCTAAACTGGTAGTTTTCGCTATCATTGTTATTATACTTACCACCAGCATATAGCTCACAAAAAACTAACTCCCAGTTATATTTCTGCTCAAGAGTGTTATAATCAACAGGTATGCCACGTCCGTAATCCACATTAGTAATGCTGCCATCAGTATGACGCGTTATTTCTATGCGCGAGCCATACCCCTCACGTGCTTCGTCAATAGAGTTTGAGATTATCTCAAAAATAGAATGCTGACAGCCGACAATATCATCCGAACCAAAAATAACCGACGGGCGTAAGCGCACGCGGTCAGCACCTTTCAGTTGCGTGATGCTTTCATTGTCATATCTATTGGGTTTATTGCTATTTTTTGCCATTACATCCACCTTTTCAAAATCTATTATACTAATTCATCGGGCAAAATCGCGCGAGCATCGCCCCATAGTCGCTCTAGCTTGTAATACTCACGTTCCTCTTTGCAAAATAGATGTGCTATAATATGTCCAAAATCAAGCAAAATCCACCTAGCACTTTGCACGCCTTCTATATGGCGCAATTTTACGCCATGCTCAAACAATTTTTCTTGCATGTGGTCCGCCATTGCTTTTAACTGATTAGAATTATTCGCGCTTGCTATGATGAAATATTCCGAAATGATAGATACTTCGCGAATATCCAGCACAATAATATCCTCGCCCATTTTATCTGCCACAGCATTATATCCCGCTTTTACAGCTGGCATCACATCCTGCTTTTCTTTATTATCCATATTATCCATGGTTTTCCTCCAAATATTTTAGTGCCGCCGCACTATCTGGATGCATAGGCAGTCCTTTTGCGGCTGTTTTTTCTATAGTGAATTTCAAAATATATATCATCGCCTCATCCAAGTTTCTATAGGCAATCTCACGAGCATGTTTGCGCACATTGCTATAAGGTCTTGTTGGTTCGATAAAATCTGCAATATATACAATTTTATCAAAAATTGTCATATTTGATTTACCAAAAGTATGGCAGGTAATAGCATCAAGTATATCATGGTCGATTATACTGTATCTTGACTTAGCTATGGCAGCCCCTACAAGACCATGTGCAAGCTCAGGTGCATTACTAAAAAAGTCGCCCAGTTCAACATTATTTTCTTGACATAAAGAGTTAATGATATCAAAAGGTCGCTCTTCACAAAAATTCTTTGCGCAATCGTGCAAAAGTGCTGCAAGCCGTAATTTCTTAATAGCTTCGGAATCCTGAAAATGGTAGCGACCCAGACTTTCTGCTTCTTTCACTACAGATAGTGTGTGTGCAAACCTTTCAGCGGATAGTTGCATCTGCAAATCTTTCTTGATATGCCCAAAGCTTTGATTGTAGCTATATAGTTGCTCTTTTACAATATAGTCGCAAGCAGATTGTGGCATGAGATATCTAGGCATTATGCCTTGCGCAAGTAGCTCACGTATTTTTGTGGATGAGATATCAATATCAGAAATCTCTAGCGCAATAATTCTATTTTCTTCAATATTTAGCTGGCTTCTAGGTCTTGTAGTCGTTACAATTTTACACATTTGCAAAATATCTTCAAATCGACGCCATTTATGAAAATTTGCTACAACATCTGCACCCACAATAAAGTATAGCTCATCGTTAGGATATTCATTTTTCAACTGTTCAATGGTATCTATCGTATAGCTTGTCCCTTCACGGTCAATTTCGATGGTGCTTACGGAGAAATTTGGATTATCCAAAGTGGCAAGAACACACAGTATATGCCTATGATGTGCATGTGTTGTTTTTGTAGCATCTTTTAGCGGCGGCGTACCTGTAGGCACAAAAATTATTTTATCTAGTTCAAGTTTCTGCAAAACCTCTTGTGCCGCTATGAGATGTCCATTGTGGATAGGGTCAAAAGTGCCGCCCATAATACCTATTTTTTGCATAATAAACCTCAAAATCGAATAATGTCAATCAGAAAATAGTCTTTTTTTGATTTCCCTGCAAATTCTACAATTTGTACACGCCCGTGTTTACGTAAAGTGAGCATGTCACCTTCTTTGATAGTCTTGGTTGGTGAATTAGCTTCCTGCCAGTTAATAAAGGCTTTGCCAGACTTTATGAGCGATGCAGCATCGCTTCGTGACAGCTTGAAGGCTACAGCTAAGACATTATCAAGCCTAGGTGATGAGCATATAAGCCTGTCACGTACGCGATTATCCATGCCGAAAAAATGTTCATCATCTGCTAAGCATCTGGTTGAAACCGATGTTTTGCCCACTTTGTGAAGATTTGATAGCAAAAAGTCAGAGATATGCGCTTCAGCCAAGATGACAGCAGATGTAGGCAGTATCACAACATCGCCAATCACGCTTCTATCTAACCCAAGACCCAATATTGCCCCTAAAAAGTCACTATGTGTTAAGTTTGCATACTTAGCCTCATATTGTATCAGTATTTTTGCGATAGGAAAGCCTGCATTGCCTTCATGCTCAGGAAAAAACCCTAATATTTTACGCTCTGCTCCATTATATCCTCCATTGACCAAAACATCAATGCCAAATTTATCTAGTTCACGCAAACTATTTTGTGCGAAATTAAGTCTTAAAGGGTCAAGGAAGTTTGTAAATTGAGGTATTCCGCTTTCAAGACACAAATAAACCTGATCCAGCACCTTCGCAAAAGCATAGTCTGAATCAGATTTGTGCAATTTACCTAAAAATCGAGATAACTCATGTAGTTTTTTTGTCATATTACATATTACGCAAAAGGTCTGTAATTATAGGGGTTAAAAGAAAAATCGCAAGCATAACCAACATGGGCGAAAAATCAATTAACATGCCTGACCCACTTATTGGAGAACGCTGTACCAGACGCCTTACTGGCGATATCAATGGTTCTGTGATAGCAGAGAGTATTCTATAAACTGTGCCACCAATACCGCTTGGATTAAAAGGCATCCACGACATTATAGCCCTAAGAAACAGCAGAGCTATGAGTAGGTTTCCTATTATGACAACAGCATCAGCAACTATAAGATTCACGAAAACAAAACCTCCGTTTATTGACGCGAGCCAAAGAAGTTAGAGAAAATACCATGTTGCTTTAGTTGCTCTTTCGTCTGGTCAGAAACCGAAACATTCTCAGGGGTGGCAATGTATATGCGGTCTGTTATTACATGAAGGTCACCATTCACAGAATAGATTGCTCCCGCCAAAAAGTCCATAATGCGTTGAGCCTCACGAACACCCACGCTACCCATGTTCACAATAACAGGCTTACGTTGCTTTAGCAAATCGCAAATAGCAGGCCCGTCTTCAAATACCAAAGGCTCAGAAACAATGATATCCAGTTCAGAAACAGGATGTATAGCAAAGACATCCTTTTCTTTTTCGGTATATTTTTGGCTACTAGCGCGGCTGCCTCTTTCAGGGGTTTCTACACGCTTTGTGAACTCCGAATTGCGGGAGCGTTCATTATCACGCGAAGAGCTACGACGTGCGCCAGCTCTAGGAATTGGCTCTTCTTCATATCGTCCGTTCGGTATGTACCTATCATCATCTTCGTTATCAAACTCATCTTCGAATAAATAATCGTCGTCGTCATATCCTCTTTGCGAGACGAGGTTTCTTAAAGAATTTAATATGCTCATGGTTTTCCTCCTTGAAAAGCCTCTTGTCATGTGTAAACAATATATAGAGTCAGGTTAGACTACTATTATGCACGTTTTCCAAAGGTTTGTCAACAATTTTTTTGTCATTATATGAAAATTGCCATATTTTTATCTCGTCAAAATGCACAAGGAATCATGAAATCTACATCTTTTTACGACTAATGTAACAATAGTCTATCAGAAACCGCGCGTGCATCTGCCGCTATTCTGTCGAAAAGGCGTAAATTTGGGTTTCGTGCAGGGTCAAGAATAATATAATCTGCATTTTCGTCAAAAAAACCTTCTAGGGACACTTCTCTGAACTGCGTTGCCCCAATATTTGTCACAAAAACGCCTTTTACGGTATCTACGACTTCTAAGCGAAAATGTGCTTCCTCTATAACCAAGATATCCCCAGACCTCAAGCTATTGCTATTTTCTGCTAACAAAAACACGCTCCCACTGGAGTTAAAGTTGCCAGACACGCGTTGTGTAACAATCACATTATCTACCATCATCAAACTTACTGCCCATCCGCCTTCAGCATCAAAAACAAATCGAGCAGGGATTTCGCTCATATATTCTTCTAGTTGCAATAGCTCTTGATTCCGTATCAGCGTATCGCCTACACGCAGTCTGCCGCTATCAGCCATTATGAAAAATCTCTCGCCATCAGCACTAAAACTACCCGTCACCGATTCAGTTATGTTTGCATTGCCTGTACCTGTCATTAAGTTGACAGCGCGCACATTATTGGTAACAAAGGTGAAGTCCGCAGGAACAGGGAAACGACTACGCTCCACGATGGCAGTATGTGGAATTTTAAAACCCTCCTGTGCATCGCGTGACAAGCGAAATGTGACATTTCTACGGTCTATAAAGTGCATTAAGTCATTGTTTGTGCGGAAGATTGCGTATGCTTCTCCATGACCTACATCGCTTAGGCTATGCACCTGCACCGCTAGGGGCATAACAGAAGTGCCTTCTTCTATAAATAATGTAACAGTCGTATTTGTACCCCAGTTTGCGGCATAATCATTACTAATATATGCAGCTATATACCAATCATTGGAGCGCACAATCCGAAATAGCGCATCACCAGATGTCACCTCGGGTCTGTAGAATGTGGTTAGAGGTTCGATTGCAGCAGTCAGCTCTCTGGGTATATTTGCCATATTGGCAATGCTCAGTTCAGCTTCCAGCCCATCAATTGTATTGGAAAAGATGCCAGCAGATGTGGCTCGTACATCGCTAATAGCCCCACCCAAACCAGCTAAAGCACGCGCCCTGGCAGATGCATAATCAATCATGGCTATTTCATCTGTAAAATAGAGCATGTTGCGGTTTTGCATACTTACGCGTACCGTATCGCCTAACGCAAAAATCCCATCTATGCTACCTGATGTTATGCCAAAAGCCAAGCTGTCGATATACTCCATTATAGCGCGATTTCGCCGTGCAATCTCTTCCTCATTGATGGCAACACCAGTGCGCTGTCGTAGCATATTCACAGCATCTTGGTCTATGGTTGCAAGGTTTTCACGGTATGTCGCTACCTGTCCAGCATCTTGTATGCTTGCCACAACATGCCCTGCACGCACCCTTTCATGATTTTCTACATGAAACAGCAACGCTCCAGATTCATTAGCAAAATATACCACCTCATCACGGATAATGATGCCGCTAAAAGTCTCTGGATATGCCAAAACACCCATCTCAACGCGCATTTGTGATATTTCTGGGCGGCGCATATTTGTGTAAAAATATCCAATTATGTAAAAAATTATAAGAACAAAGATAAAGGCAAAAAAAGCCTCTATGCGAAGCCTTCTTTTGGGTAATCTTCTATGAGATTGGCTTGCACTTGCACCAGAAGACCTTCTCCCTCTGGATACATGCGCATCTCGCCTTATTCCCCTGATATTTTCGGGTCGTTTACGCATGATATCACCTCTATTACAGCTATGGCCGTGGCGTGTTCTTTGCCATGAGAAATGCTTATGTGTATAATGGCATTATTAGGCGACTGTATGTGGTCAGCGAGCACAGCAATGGGTTTTCCTAAATCATCATGATGGATTTCTATGTCGCGCGGAACAAAGCCGCGAAAGCCTGTCCCAAGAGCCTTTGCCACCGCTTCTTTCGCAGCGAAATAACCCGCAAAGTTTTCAGCAGCAGTAACACCTGCATTATTGCATCTCTGCATTTCCGCTTCGGTGAAGCATTTCGCCAAAAACGCTTTGCCTTTGGTTGCTCTAGCAATACGCGATATTTCGATAATATCAGTGCCTATTCCATAAATCATAACATTTTTACCCGCATAATATCAAAAACAGAAACAGGTTGCATTGTTTTTATTTTTAGCAATTGTTGGGCGTGTGGTGCAGCTTCAACCTTATTGCCGTCAATATCATGTATTTCTACAATTTCTTGCACAAAATTACTAGCACCAGCCCTTAAAAACTCCACCTTGTCACCTATTACAAATTTATTACGTTGCTCTATGGTGGCAATGCCACTTTGGGTATCATAATCCTGCACAACCCCAACAAAATCATAAGTTTTGCTATGCACGCCATCAAATACCTGCGCATCACTATCTGGTCTCCCTAGGTAGAATCCTGTGGAAAATTCACGATTGGCAGATTTATTAATCTCTGACATATATCGCGGGATGCTTGACTTGTAAAGTTCAATATCAGTGTAATAATCATCAATGGCGGCTCGATAAGCCGAAGTCACCGCCGCGACATAATGAGGGGTTTTCATTCGACCCTCAATTTTAAGGCTGGTAACGCCCGCTGTCAGCATTTCTGGCAAGTATGCAATCATGCATAAATCTTTTGAGCTAAGTATATGTGTACCGCGCCCATCAGTCTCTTCTATGGGAAAATATACACCTGGGCGATGTTCTTCCACAAGAGCGTAATTGAATCGGCAATTATTGGCGCAAGCACCTTTGTTAGCATCACGATTGTTCATGTATGCCGAAAGGAAGCAACGCCCACTATATGCCATGCAAACCGCACCATGCACAAAGGTTTCCAGCTCAATTTTGCCATCGACCCTCTCATGGATTGCACTAATTTCTTTTAGTGAAAGCTCACGAGCCAAAATAACGCGAGAAGCGCCTAAGTCAGCCCAAAACAGCGCAGTGCTATAGTTGGTAACATTTGCTTGTGTACTAATATGTATTTCCATTTCAGGCACAGCTTGACACGCTATCGCAAAAACACCAGGGTCACTTATAATAAGCGCATCTGCACCCATTTCTTGCACCTCTTTAAAATAGTCCGCCATGTCATCTAGGTCAGAGTTGTGAGCGAATATATTTGCGGTGATATACACTTTAACGCCGCGTGCATGAGCGTATTTTATAGCTATTTTCATTTGTTCATTATTAAAATTTCTAGCGGCAGCGCGTAGTCCAAGAGCTGTGCCGCCCATATATACGGCATCAGCACCAAAAGCTACAGCCACCTGTAGTCTCTCGAAATCCCCCGCTGGTGCTAATAATTCAACTTTTTGCACATGCTTCACTCCCTTGCAATAATCAACAAACCATCACCAATAGGTAAAATGCTGGACACAAAGCCTTCTAAAGAGGTCGAAGTCGCCAAAAATTCACGCATATTTTTATATGTAGTGCGTTGCCTTTTTGTAATTTCGGCAAACTCTAGCGCGACATCGCCATTTTGCAAAACATCATCTGTAACAAAAAGCCCGCCACTTTTTAACATTTGCAAGCAATATGGCAAAAAGTGTAAATATTGCCCTTTTCCGCAGTCCATAAAAATAAAGTCAAACTTCGCATCTTCGCTGGTCAATCTTGGTAGTACCAAAGATGCACATTGCTCAATAATACTGATTTTATCCGCAATGCCAAGCAAATCAAAGTTTTGCTTGGCACGTTTTATCATATATTCATAGCGGTCAATGGTAGTAATTTTGCCATCCTCAGGCATGAATTTTGCAAATAACGCCGAAGAAAAGCCAACAGCACATCCAATTTCTAGGATATTTCTCGGCTGTTTGGTCACTATCATAGTTGCCAGAAAGTTAGCAACATCTCGCTTTATTATGGGCAAGCCTTCATTGTATGCACTTTGCTGAAATTCACCTAACCTGTCAGCCATCAGGGGCGAAAGGCTATTTATATAATCCGCTAGCCTATTATCACCAAACTTAACCCTATTCATCGCCATCTTCGTCGCCATCTATTTCTTCAATATTATCAGAGCGATATCTTTCTTGTGCCGCAATATAGTCTTCATGGCTCGCTGTAAAATAATAGCTGCGGGTTTCATAGTCGTTTATCACTTTAAACAAATAATCTACATTAGCAGGATACAATGTAGCATTAATCGCATTAAAACCAGGATTAGATATGGGCCCTATAGGCAGGCCATGTCTGTTAAATGTATTGTATGGTGAGTTTACTTGGAAATCAGCGGCAGTTAGCATATCCATACGTGTATTAGTGGCATACACCACCGTCGTAACCATCTCCAGCGGCATACCTGCGGCAAGCCTATTGTAAATCATCGCGGCAACCATCGGTCGGTCGCTTTGCACAACAGCTTCGCGCTCCACTATGGATGCTATTATAACTATATCTTCAATGGTTAGCTCCATGCCAAAAGCTTCAGACAACTCATCTATTCTGGCTAGCATTTCGCCCGTAAAAATCTCACCAAATTGCGCTAGCATTCTCACTATCAAGTCTCGTGGTGTTGGGTTTTGTGGAAGATAATATGTGTCTGGGAACAAAAAACCTTCCAAGCGATTTGGTCTATCCTCTATATCACGCAAGAAAAAATTGGTAAAAGACCCTTCTTCTAATTCGTACAAAAACTCTTGGGCTGTAAAGTGTCCAAGGGTTGCTGCCAAATCCGCTATTTGCCAATTTGTAAGCCCCTCCATAATGGATATGCGTGTGCCATCAGCTTGCAATCCTTCTGGTATGCGCTGTAATGTATGCATAATCATAGAATCGTTCATGCCTGTGTTAAGCTCAAATGTCATGCCGCGCAAAAAGTGATTGGCAGAACCGTTTAACACGGCATTGAGATGAAACATCCATTCATTACCAATAAGCTCATGTTCGCGCAAAATCCGCGCAATGTCCATGCCACTAGCATCCTCAGGTATTTCTACCGTTACATATTCTAGCTCACGATATTCGTAATTATCTTCTCCAAAAACACCTTGACCAAAATCAAATGCCCAAATTGTGACGGTGTATGCACCAATAACAAGAGCCACAGCCACCGCAAGATTGAAGAGGCTACCAAATATATAATTTACAACATTAAGTACCTTTTTTAGCATGAAACCACCCCACGCTTTAGATTTCTACAATAACAGGCAATATCATAGGGCTACGCTTAGTTTTATTCCACATATAGTCGCGTAGCTCGTCACGTATCGCATTTTTTATTCTCAGCCAGTCATATTTATTTTCGCGCTCGCATTTATAGAAAGACTTTTTAACAATCTCGCGTGCTTCGTCAATCAACTCTTCACTTTCGCGTACATACACAAAACCACGCGAAATAATGTCAGGACCAGAAAGCATTTCTCCAGTAGCCGCTTCATATGTCACAACAACCACAATCAAGCCATCTTGCGATAGATGGCGGCGGTCGCGCAATACAATATTGCCTACATCGCCAACACCAAGGCCATCTACAAATATCTGACCGCTTTGCACATTACCATTAAGCTTTGCACTTTGCTTGCTTACCTCAAGCACTTCACCAAGACCCATAACAAAGCAATTTTCTTTATTCATTCCCATTTCCACAGCCAGCTCTTTATGCATTTTTAGGTGACGATACTCGCCATGTACAGGCATGAAATGCTTTGGCTTTACAAGGGAATGCATAATTTTTAGCTCTTCGCGCTTTGCGTGCCCAGATACATGCACATTCATCAAATCTTCATATACAACATCCGCGCCTTTTTTGAACAGTTCGTCCACAACCTTGCCTATGGCACGTTCATTACCTGGTATAGAGGATGCCGAAATTATCACTTTATCACCAGGTTTTATAGCTACCTGTTTGTGTCCAGATAAAGCCATGCGCGATAGTGCGCTCATAGTTTCACCTTGTGAACCTGTCGTTATGATGGTTATTTGATTATCTTGGAAATTATTTATTTCCGATGGTTCTATCATCACACGCTTCGGGACAGTCAGATAACCTAACTCCTGCGCAATGCCAACAGTGTTTACCATGCTACGCCCTATCACTGCTACTTTACGTTTATGCTTAACAGCAGAATTAATAATCTGCTGTATGCGATGAATGTTTGAAGAAAATGTTGCGACCAATATTCTATTATTAGCACAATTATCAAAAATCTGGTCAAAAATAGCACCCACGCTACGTTCGCTCATAGTATAACCAGGCACTTCTACGTTTGTAGAATCACATAAAAACAAATCTACACCAGCTTTGCCAAGCTCAGCAAAACGTTGCAGATCTATATGTTCACCATTAACGGGTGTATGGTCTATTTTAAAATCGCCAGTGTGTACAACAGTAGCAGTAGGTGTCTTTATGGCAAGACCCACAGAATCAGCTATGCTATGTGTAACAGCAATAAATTCTACAGAAAAACCACCAATCTTAACAGTCTGTCCCGCCTCTACACAAATCGTTTCTACCTTATCTAGGCGATGTTCTTTAAATTTTATATCCAAAAGTCCTAATGTTAGGCGCGTAGCATAAATTGGGCATTGTATATCACGCAAAAGATACGGCAGGCTGCCAATATGGTCTTCATGCCCGTGTGTCACAACAACAGCCCGTATCCTCTTCTTGTTATTTACAAGATAAGAAAAATCGGGTATAACAAGGTCTATGCCCAACATATCATCAGCAGGAAAGGCAATGCCGCAGTCCACCACAATGATATCTTGACCATATTCAAACACAGTGATGTTTTTTCCAATTTCTTGCAGTCCGCCCAAGGAAAAAACCCTCAACTTATTATTCTTTTTTGAAGCCAAAAAAATCTCACTCTCCATTCTGTTTTAATAGTCGCTTAACTTAAACGTCCATAAACATCAAAATACTACTGAATATCAATGTCAAACTCTGCCATACGCACTTTTAACATATCTTCCAAGCTATTGTATTCTTCCTCATTAATTTCTTCGTAAATAAATTCCTCTTCTCCAGCTGAAACTTGCTTAAAGATAGCAGCTTCTGCTTCATCTTCATCAGCATCCTCTGCTTTTACCATAATAAGGTAATTGATCATATTATGCATAAATTCGTCAATAATCATGAATTCGACCTCATTGCCGTCTTCATCAGTCATTATAATAGTTTCCAGTTCCTCATCAAATTCCATGCCGAAATCTTCATCAAAATTTTTGTCTAAATCCATTTTTTTCTCCTCTTTTTTCCCGCATCTTTTCGTAGAATAACGCGAAATTTCGATAGTTCGTGATTGTCTTGTCTTTAGGTCTAAGTAATCTTGCAGAATTACAGAAGCCGCCAGATTATCTATGTTTTCTTTACGCCTAATCCCAGTCAAATCAATTTCATTAAAAATCTGCCTAGCCCTTGAGGTCGATAATCTTTCGTCAAATAACACAATGGCAATCAGCGGCAGAGCTATTTCTAATTTCTTCTTGAATGCTTTTACCTTTTTGCAATTGTCACCCTCAGTATTATCCATATTTTTAGGATATCCAAGCACAATGGTATCAACAAGATTTTCTTTTACAATTTTCGTAATTTCTGAAATGCTTGACGATAGGTCAATAGGGTTTTTGCGCGAAATGGTTGCTAGTCCCCGTGAAGTCCAGCCCAAAGGATCAGAAATTGCTACGCCGATACGCGCATCACCATAATCTATCCCTAAAGTTCTCATTACACATTATTCTCCAGATAGTATTTAATAATTTCCTCGAGAAGCTCATCACGCTCTAGGCGACCTATCAAGCTCCTAGCACTTTTGTGCGCAGTGATGTAGGTGGGGTCACCCGAAAGGATGTAGCCAATCATCTGTATCACAGGGTCATATCCCTTTTCCAAAAGAGCCATGTTTACCTCAAGCAAAATATCGCGGGCAGAAAGCCCACCCACCTTGCCTATAATGCTAATCTTCTGTGTTTGTGACAGATTTTTAGAAATATCCAGTGGTTTCATCAATAACCTCCACGCATAAGCATAATTCCAACAACTAACATTTATCTAACTATATCATAAAACATTCTAAACAATTTTGCAATATTTGCAACACAATTTTAACTTTATTGTAACACTCCAAAAAAACCACCATCAAAAGATGCACCCAATCTAATATCAACAATCTTGCCCAAAAGGTCATCTTCAGCTTCAAAATATACTGTAAGATAATTCGTAGTTTTGCCTTCAAAGAAGCCTGCCGTGTTACGCCTTTCAACCAGCACAGGCATGATATAGTCTGCAAATTTCAAATTATGAATATTTTTCTGTTGTTTGCCTAATTCTATCAACTCTTTTGCCCTTGTATTCTTGATAGAAGCAGGCAATTGACCTGTCATTTTTGCAGCAACCGTGCCTTCTTTAGCAGAGTATGGGAAAACATGCATATCTGCCAAGCCCAGCCCTGAGATAAAATCAAGGGTGCTTTGGTGTTGCACATTAGTTTCTTTAGGAAAGCCAGCAATTACATCTGTTGTTATGCTAACATGTGGCATTATTTTTTTTAGCCGTTCTACAGCATCCGCAAATTGTGCTGTGCTGTATTTTCGCCCCATAGCAGCCAAAATTTCATCATTTCCAGATTGTAAAGATAGATGAAAATGGTCGCAGAGTTTGGGTTGTGAAGATACAAAATCCAAGAAGTCCTTCGTAATCACATTAGGTTCAACAGATGATAGGCGCACCCTTTCTATACCCTCAATATTACAAATTTCATTAAGAGCAGTAAGTAGATTACAGTCTAGTAAATCTTTCCCATAAGTGGCAACACAAATACCCGCTACCACGATTTCTTTATGTCCTATTTTTGCATAATGTTTTGCTTTTGCTATTACATTTTCCAAAGGATAGCTCCGTGAAAGCCCGCGAACATGCGGGATAATGCAGTATGTGCATAAATTATCACAGCCATCTTGTATTTTTAGGAATGCTCTAGTTTTATCGCCTGTGTTGACCTCGACTTCGCCATCTTCATTCGCAATACCTAGATGGTCAAGCAATTTGTCTCGCGTAGATGTTCCCAATACAATATCTGCGCCAATTTCTTCGAATTTTTCGGGCGTTGCTTGGCTAGCACAACCAACGGCAACCACCATGCCACTGCGCTTTTTTGCGCGTTGCACAGCTTGGCGAGATTTTTTTGCCGCTGTATTTGTTACGCAGCAAGTATTTACGATATGAATATCCACAGCTTCGCCCGCAAAATTTGTTACTTCATATCCCGCTAAAGCAAGTTTCGTCAATAGCTCCTGTGTGTCATATTGATTTACCTTGCAACCCAAAGTCGTCGCTGAGATTTTCTTCATGATTTACTGCTCCAGTATCTGAATCGAAATAGGACTTAACCCAAATGGATAACTGTTCCACATTGCGCTCACATGATAAACCAAAACCATTGTTCCATGCGGTATATCTATTACGCTAATATCAGCTTCATCGCCATATGCATCTAACACAGGTACATCTGTGCATGCAATCCAAAAATGACCTTGTTCGCTGCGAAATAGTGGCTGTTTAAGAGGTTGTCCCTCCGCTAACACTATAAATCTACCATAAGCTTCGGTTTCCCATAGTATTATAGCTTCGGTTTTAGAAGGATTAAAAGTAAAGTCAATTGAAATTGAAAGTTCATTACAGGCAACAGGAGTGCTAGTAATTTGAAGCTCGGAAGCTTCTATTGACTGTCCTGACCCAAAAAAATTGGGCGCAACAAATATCGCTAAAAATAGTATCAAAATTACTGCCGCACCAACAAGAGCAAGCACACGTTTAACCATGTTCATATCCTCCTAGCAAATCAGGTCGTTTTCGCCTTGTAACCTCTAGAGCCTGCTTGCGCCGCCATTTCTCAATTTCTCCATGGTTTCCAGAAAGCAAAATGTCAGGCACATCGCGACCCATAAATGTTCGTGGTCTTGTAAATTGTGGGTACTCCAAAAGTCCATCGGAAAAACTTTCATCCTTCAAGGATTCAGGTTTGATAACATCTGGCACAAGCCGCCCCACAGCATCAATAATAGCTAAAGCCGCTATTTCTCCACCAGTCATCACAAAATTTCCCAAGGAGATTTCGTCTGTTACAATTTCATCAATAACACGTTGGTCGATGCCCTCGTAATGCCCACATAACAACACCAATTCAGTTTCGCTAGCTAGTTCAGCGGCAAATTGCTGGTTAAACACCCTGCCCTGTGGCGATAGATACGCAACCCTTGCGGAGCCAGCATTTAAAGATTTATGGGCATCATAAATGGGCTGTGCCATCATCACCATGCCAGCACCACCACCAAAGGGATACCCGTCCGTCTGCCCACGTGAGTTAGTGGCAAAATCCCTGATGTTTACAATGTTTATAGCAATTTTGCCATTGTCAACGCCGCGCTTTATTATAGAATGTATGCCAGCCTTGAAAACCTCTGGAAATAGTGTCAAAACGTGAAATATCATGAGCGCAAACCCTCAAGCAATTTGACAACCATTTGCTTCGCTTCAATATCTACTGAAAGTATGCATTGCGATATAGCAGGTATCAGCAAATCTTTTTCGTCACCTTTTTTCACCACATACACATCATTTGCACCAGTAAAAATCACATCGCGCAGAACACCCAAATCTTCACCATCGTCAGTGCTTACAGCTATACCCACCAAGTCTCTGAAATAATATTCATTTTCAGCTAAAGGCGGGTCATCGGCACGGTCTATCACTATAGTTCCGCCGCGCAAAGCATTTGCACTGTCCATGTCATTTATGCCTTCAAGCTTTATCATAACAAGATTGCGATGATAGCGAACATTCGTCACAGTCTTTTCAAGCAGAGAGCCATTAAGCATAATGCTTACGGTATCAAGCAAACCAAAACGCTTCGGGTCATGGGTAGTCGGGAAAATTTTCAGCTCTCCTGCCACGCCCACAGTATTCACGATTTTACCAATTTCAAAATAATCATTCATATTTTTATACACAAAAGGGGCAAAGCCCCTATTTTCCGTTATTCTTTAGTTTTATTGTTGAATAATCTCTACAGAAACATGCTTGTCATTATGGATGGCGGCGGCACGCACCACGGTTCGTATTGCTTTTGCAATCTTGCCTTGCTTGCCTATTACCTTGCCCATATCCACTTGCGCTACACGTAGTTCAAGTACAATACCTTTATCGGCTGGTAGTTCTGCAACAGAAACAGCCTCTGGATTATCCACAAGTTTTTTTGCAATAACTTCTAGTAATTCTTTCATTTAGGCACCTCGCTCTCATATGGTTAAATAGCTCCTGCCTTTTTTAACAACGCGCGTACAGTATCAGTTGGTTGTGCGCCATTGCCAATCCATTTCTTCGCCGCTTCAGCATCAATTTTAATGTCAGCTGGATTTTTTGTTGGGTCATAGTAGCCGATTTCTTGAATTGTCTTGCCATCACGTGCAACGCGAGAATCAGCTACAACAATACGATAGAAAGGGTTTTTCTTTGCACCCATTCTTTTTAGTCTAATTTTTACCATTTTACTTTTCCTCCAGTATGTTATATTATTTCATAAAGGGCATACCGCCAAACATCTGTTTGCCGCGTCTTTTACCCGATTTACCCATGTCAGAAAATTGCTTCATCATTTTTTTCATTTCTTCAAATTGCTTCAATAGACGATTCACCTCTTGAATATTACGTCCACTACCTGTTGCAATGCGCCGCTTGCGCGAGGCATTGAGGACGGTTGGATTATCGCGTTCTTTTGGGGTCATGGATTGAATGATAGCCTCCACATGACCCAAGGCTTTTTCGTCAATGTCATTTTCATCAATTTTCAAGCCGCCAGCACCAGGTAGCATACCTAAAATATTCTTCAACGGCCCCATTTTTTTCACTTGCTGCATCTGGTTCAGAAAATCATCAAGCGTAAATTCATTTTTACGTAATTTGCGCTCTAGTTCCATTGCTTCTTCTTCGTTAAAAGCTTGTTGTGCTTTGTCAATAATCGTCAAGACGTCGCCCATACCCAAAATGCGGCTAGCCATCCTATCAGGATAAAACGGTTCTAGGTCTTCTACTTTTTCACCAAGACCTACAAATTTTATGGGCTTGCCTGTTACTTTGCGTACAGATAGTGCTGCGCCGCCACGTGTATCACCATCAAGTTTTGTAATGACAACTCCATCAATGCCTACTTTTTCGCTGAAGCTTTCGGCGACATTAACAGCATCTTGCCCTGTCATCGCATCTACAACCAGAAGTATTTCTTGAGGGCGCACAGCGGATTTAATTTCCGCCAATTCATCCATCAAATCATCGTCAATATGAAGTCTACCAGCAGTATCTACGATAACAACATCCAGACCATGTCCGCGGGCATGTTCTACAGCCTCTATGGCGGTCTTGGCAGGGTTTTGTGACCCTTTTTCAAATACAGGTATGTTAAGATTATTTGCAACGACCTGTAGCTGTTTTATTGCAGCAGGTCTGTATATATCACATGCTACTAGCAATGGATTCTTGCCCTGTTTACGCAATTGCGCCGCAATTTTGCCGCTGGTTGTTGTTTTACCACTACCCTGCAAACCGACCATCATAAACACAGTAGGCGGGTTACTAGAAAAGCTAAGTTTGCCATGTGTGCTACCCATTAAATCCGTAAGTTCATCATTAACAATTTTTATAACAGATTGACCAGGGTTAAGACCTCGCAAAACCTCATCGCCAACAGCTTTTTCTGTGACATTAGCAACAAATTCTTTAACAATTTTGAAGTTTACGTCTGCTTCCAAGAGTGCCAGACGCACTTCACGCATGGCCTCTTTTACATCTTTTTCAGACAATTTACCTTTACCGCGTAGTTGTTTAAAAACACCGTTCAGCTTATTTGTAAGGCTTTCAAAGGCCATGTATTTCACCTCGCTATCAAATCTTCTAATTCTGTGAGTATCACAATTCCCTCAGCACAACCTTCTCGCTCTAGTATTAATCGAAGTTTTGAGATGCTTTCAAGGGAGCAAATATGTCGCTCTACCAATTTTAGAGCGTCCTCCATTGTATCAAAATTCTTTTGTGCTTGCTTTAGCGAGAAATTCACTGCCTGACGGCTTATATCATATCTATCACCAATTTCCGCAAGTGACATATCTTCGCAAAAGTACATATGGTATATATTTTTTTGCCGCTCAGTTAATAGCTCGCCATAAAAATCATACAGAAGTGTGTTGCGCAAAACATTGTCCATATCACACCCACGCGCGTAAAGTAAAAAACCTTAACACCTATTTTATACCCAAACCATATTGTTGTCAATACCTAAATTTGATTTTGCTAAAATAACTCTATGATATTTGCGCTGTGATATTTGATTTCGCTGTTTCTTAAGATTTTCATAACCTTCTCTTCGTCCTTTGGGTCTGTGCAAAAAGCCAGCCCGCACCCTGCGTTTATTTTTGCAGGCAAAGGTATGATTCGCCCTAATTGCGGGGACACAGCACTTTCAAACATCATCGCTTCCGTAGCGGAAGAAAAGCTTATCACAAGTTTTGGAGTCCTTTTTCTCATGAGCCGACATGCTCCCTTGCGATTTTATTTACTACTTCTATTGCAATTTTCACCTGCTCCATTGTGTTGTTTGACGAAAAACTAAAACGCGCAGCACCTTGTTTTTGCGTTCCCAGAGCATGGTGTATCAAAGGGGCGCAATGAAAGCCGCCACGCACGTATATTTCGTACTCCGAAAGCATCGCTCCCACTTCGGCAGAATCCAAATCTCCAATATTTATACTAACAATAGGGGCTTTCGGTAGTTGCGGATTCCCATAAATCTCAACATTTTTTATGCGGCGTATCTCATCTTCAAAAAACATAGCCAACCGCAAACTGTTACTCGTCATCTTCTTCATGCCAATCTGGTTTATATACTCTACCCCTGCTGCAAGACCAGCAACACCGTGCGCATTAGCCGTTCCAGGTTCAAAAGATTCTGGAAATATTCCAGAATTATAATGAGAAAAACTATCGCTTCCTGTGCCACCAAAAAAGGTAGGCGTTATTGGCGAATAACCATTTTTTACCAAACCACCAGTTCCTTGCGGACCCAATAGCCCCTTATGACCAGTAAAGCATACGATGGCATCCCCTAGCTTTTTTACATCAACTTCAAAAAGCCCAGCAGATTGCGCCGCATCAACGATTAACACAAGTCCTTTTTTTTTGCAAATTTGCGCTACTCTCTCTAGGTCAATCAATTGACCCGTAACATTAGAGCAATGAGTTATAACAATGCATTTAGTATTCTTTTTTAACAATTTTTCCAAAGCATCGTAATCAATATCGCCGTCAGTCGCGAGTCCTACAAAATCTAAAGAAAGACCATGGCTTTGCAAGTGATACAGCGGTCTAAGCACAGAATTATGCTCCAAAACCGTTGTTATAGCATGGTCATTCGTTGTCAAACTACTGAAAATAGCTATATTCAACGCTATAGTTGCATTATGAGTGAAAGCAACTTGATTCGCTTGTGTGCCAAAAAAAGTTGCTAGACGTTCACGCGCATTATAAATAGTGCGTGTTGCTGACATTGCGGGTGCATGACCTCCGCGCCCACTATTACCGAGCTCCGTCATTGCTTTGGCAACTGTTTGTATTACAATATCTGGTTTATGTAATGATGTGCTAGCAGAATCAAAATATATCAAGGTCTAATCACTTTCCCATCTTGCATCATCTCTAAAATGACATACATATTAGTTATTTCGCCAACTGCTAGGTTATTGGCGCAATTAAAATAGTCTATGCATAGTCCGCAGGACAGAATCTGTACGCCAGCGGCTGAAAGTGTTTGCAAATCAGCTAACACAGGTGAATCTTCAAGGGCTAGCAGTACACCGCTATTGTATAGAACTATTTTTTGTGGCAAGTTATCAAGTTGAGTTAGTGCGAAAACGAAGCTTTTCATCAATACGTGTCCTAGTTCATCATCTCCATGACCCATAGTGTTACCAGAAATAGCCACAATGCTATCGGAATGCTTATTTGCTATTCTTTTTGCATCTCCATCAACATCAACAATTATCGCAAAATAACCATCTCTAGTAATGCTGTTTGTATCATATCCTAGAGAGTATATATACTTTTTAACATTTTCTAAGGAGATGCCGTTATCTACATGAATTTCAAAGCATCCCCTTTTAGCCTCTGCCAAAGCCCTCTTTGTTTTTATTACAGGCATAGGACATACATCTCCAATACAATCTATAATCGTCATTTAAATCAACTCCTAGTAAATTATAATATTTGCCTGCCTTTTTTTAACAACATTCGCTACAGCGGCGGCGCGATACCCTAATCCTCCAAGTTCCTTGACAAGGATTGGTGCATCTGTTGATTTTATGCTTATCAGCAGACCTCCTGATGTTTGCGGGTCTAGCAAAATCTCCTGCATTGGATGAGAAATCTTATTCAGCCCATCAATTTTACCTTCTAAAAATTGCCTATTTTTTGCACCCGCAGATGTAGTCATAAACTGTTCTGCTAACCCATATGCATCATCAATATAAGGCACAGCACCGCTATTTACCTCTATCGAATATCCTTTATTCGCCATTTCATTAAGATGTCCCAAAAACCCAAAGCCTGTGACATCCGTAGCCGCAGAAATATCATATTCACGAGCTACATCTAATGCATGTTGATTCAGCGTGGTCATGGCAACTATCGCCTCATCATATGCCGCTTTGCTAGCCTCTCCGCTGCCATATGCCGCTGTTATAATCCCCACGCCAAGCGGCTTTGTAAGCACTATGACATCTCCAATTCTACATGTATTGTTTTGCAGAATTTTATCTGGATGTACCACACCAGTCACAGAAAGCCCGTACTTTATGGAAGAATCAGCTATCGAATGCCCACCGCATAGAACAGCCCCTGCTTCTGCCACTTTGTTAGCTCCGCCAGCAAGGATTGCTGACAAAATCTCAGGGTCAGCATCTTCAGGAAAAGCAACGATATTCAAGGCAACCTTTGGGATGCCACCCATGGCCGCCACATCGCTAAGTGCATTTGCCGCCGCTACTTGCCCAAAAATATAGGGGTCGTCCACCATGGGCGGGAAAAAGTCTAAGGTCTGGATGATTGCCAAATCTTCTGATAGCTTATAAACCGCACCATCGTCATTTGAATCAAAGCCGACTAACAGATTTTTATCAAAAAACGGCGGTATACTACCTAACGCTTTATCCAGCATACCTGCTGGCAATTTCGCGCTTCAACCACCGCAGAAAATCTTGTCTTTGCCCATAGTGTCACCTCCTTGTATAAAAACGAGCGAACATAGTTCGCCCTTACGAAGCCGAAATATTTCGGCATATATTTTGTTTGGCGGGAATATGTGGGAATCGAACCCACCTAGGCGGCTTCTAACCGCCAACACAGGTTTTGAAGACCAGGAGGCACACCAGCACCTATCTACTCCCATAAGCGTAATTACGGAGCGGTTTTCGCTTGCGAAAACTTTCTCCACAAATTTATTTTACTATAATTCGAAATAAATTTCAAGCAGAAATTTTCCCACGATTAATCACAAACCCAAATACCGCGCCACAGACACCACCAGCGATATGTGTCACCCTCGAGACTGAATCATCAATAGTTATCCCGCTAACAACCTCACGACCAATATAAATCACAAAAACCACAATAAGCGTAAGCGGTATGCGTCCGTCTTTTACATTAGCAAAGCTTGCTAGAATCATGAACATAAACACAATGCCTGATGCACCCAGAAGTGCGGAGCTAAAAAATATAATTTGTACAATGCCAGTGATTGCGGCAGTAAAAGCCATTATCTGCATCAGTCGCTTTGAACCGTATTTTTCTTCAAGAATAGGGCCAACCAATAACAAAACAAGGAAATTGCTAAAAAAATGTTCAAAATTGATATGTCCGAAAATATGTCCGAAAATACGAATATAAGCCAAAGGGTCAACAAAACTACTTCTATATACAGAAAATAACGTCCATGTAGATGCATGATTGGTCATTTCGCCCAAAAGCATTACAAGTAGCGATATTATCGCAAATGTAAGCACTACGGGGGAATTATATTGTACAAATTTAAGTTTTGACATTATTTTTCCTCATTATAACAGATTGAAAATCAACATGCCTTCCCACATCATACTGCTTAAAAGATATTATCTCAAAGACATCAGGTATAGCCTCTTTTAGCTTAGCTTCAGAATAAAACGAAAAAAAGCGTGGGGTGTCGTATAATTCGTTTACCCAGTTTTTTTCCGAATCCTCACCGCCATATACACCCATATAAAACAATCCATTTTCATGCAAAGCAGCATATACATTCGTTAAAACTTCTGCAAAATCAAGTTTCGTAACATGCAAAAGACTATTCATAGCCCAAATGCAGTCAAATTTTTTGTTTAAAGTAGATAGGTTATAAAAGTCCAACTCGTGGGCATTTATGCCCCTCGCCTTGCACACCTTTACCATCTCGCATGATAAATCAATTGCCGTAACATCAAGCCCTTGCTCCATAAAATATTGACTATCATACCCCGCACCAGCACCAATTTCTAAAAGAAATTTTTTATCTTCGCGCGCAACCATATCATAAAATGCTTTACGTTCCTTTATTTTCCATTCCTCTTTACCAGCAGAATTTCTATATCCAGCCTCGCGGTCATAATAAGTACGCAGATTCGATTTTATGATATCATTATTAATTATTTCACTCATACAATCCCCTTTATTGCCTATTTTAAAGCAGCTTCGCGCATAATCCTTAATATTTCATCCAGATTATCGTCATCAGCCACTATATTTTTCCTTTCAAAGCCACAGTCCATACATTTATGCATAATCTGTTGACCTTTCTTGCTATTAGGTTCTATTGTTCGTGGCATCATAAGTCCGTGGCAGTTGCTCTGCCTGTCACCAATTTCCATATCCACATGCAAAGAGTGTAAGCATTGTGTGCAATGGTTACGGATTGTTCCCGATTTTATGGGCGGCACATCCGCACCACAATTTTTGCAGACAAAGCCCGTATTTTCAGTTTTCCTACTCATTATGATGTCCTTATAGCTTCAAGAGCCGATATTTTTGTTGCGCGGCGGGCTGGTAAAAACCCAGAGAAAAGCCCAACACCACAAGAGAACCCAAACCCAAGGGCATATAGCCACATTGGTATCACACTGACATCTCCTGTCGCACCCCATACAAGCATATCAAGAAACGGTAAGCCTACAGTATTAAGCACATAGGATGCAACAGCCGAAAGTCCAACACCAAGAAGCCCGCCAAAAGCCCCTATCAGTGCGGCTTCCACCAAAAACAGGCGGCGCACATCCTTAACAGATGCTCCTATCACCTTCATAACGCCAATTTCTTTTGTGCGCTCATATATTGCCATTATCATAGTGTTCGCTATGCCTATTGCGGCAACAATAAGCGAAACCGCGCCTATTGCCGAAAGCAGGGTTTGTAGAGATTGCGTGCTTTCACGCTGTTGATTTATCCATTGCATATCATACCATACGTCATTAAAGCCCAAGTTACGTATATCATCCGCAATCTGCGTTACATGCTCAGCACTGGATGCTACCACTGTTAGATTCTCAAAACCATCGGCATCCACGTCGCGCCCCCACCAGCCGCCCAAGCTTTGCCAAAAACGTTGCTGGTCGCGCTGAATTTCTAACACAGCAGATAATGGCATAAAGGCATTCATCTGCGATTCCCATTCCACGCCATCCAAAATGCCCACGCCCTCGATTATATAAGGTGCAGGGCTGTTTTGATTCTGACCCCCACCACCTATACTAGGTTGCCCAAAGTTAAAATCAAATGATGCGCGCATGGGTATAGCAAGCGGGTCTATGTTTGCAACTTGGTCCCAATCCCATATCCAGCGGTCACGCGGGTTTCTAAACTGCGTTAGCACATTTGAGCCAAAAACGATTTGCAAGTTATCATCAGCCGTAAGAACGCGACCTTCCGCCACATTAAGCCCCATATATGGCATAGCTTCTGGCACGATGCCATTTATCTGCAAATCCGCCACATATGGACCATTAACGAATGTTAGTTGCATCCATACTTGCGGCGTAGCTGCCACCACATTTGGCATGGCAGAAATACGCTCCAGCATTGCCTCGTCCAAAACGGCATCACCAATACCAGGACTCCATGGTCCCCAAATGGTTATGCGGTTAGCGCGATGCCCCAGCATTTCTATTTGTTGCTCATGCTGTAAATTTACAGCAACACCTAGGCTTATCATTAGCGTTATAGCAACAGAGCCTATTGCCACGCCAGATACCGTTAGCACCGTGCGTAGTTTGCGTTTAAACATATTTCGTAAAGCCATTGTAAGTATATCCAAAAAGCGCATATTTACTGCCCCCTACGCAAGGTCATCATCATCTAACCCAAATTCATCATTAAACTTTTTTCTGCGGCGAACAAGCAAGATGGTTACACCGGTTACCGCTATCAAGCCGCCGCCAATAGCAACCCAAAACCAAATATTCGTTAGAAATCCACCATCTTCACCAAAGCCTTCTTCGCCCCAAAAACCAAAGTCGCCTCCGCCGCCATTCCAATCACCAAAACCGCCATCATCCCAGCCACCAAAGTCCATCATGGACAGAATTTCTATTTCAACAGTTTCGGTTACAGTGTGTTGCTGTCCCATTTCATCGTCAAATGTGGCAATTATGTATATGGTGCTTGGTCCCGATTGCACAGCAAATATTTGCGCCCATGAATTATTGAAGTGTCCGCTTTGCACATTGCCAAAAACCTCTTCATGAGGCGTTATGCCTTCGCCCTCAAGGCGTACACGTAGATTAAACAGCGTAGAGCGACCAGCATTTAGCAAAATCACCTCTGCGCTTATTCTATCACCTTCCGTAACCACAGTAGGTATGCTGGGTATGCTCATCTCTAGTCTCGATTCTTGTCGCACATTTACACCAATACTCTCAGTTGCATCAAAAGGATTGCCTTCTGCATCTTCGTATTCAAAATTGATTGTGATAACATGATTGCGCGGAGCTGCATCTGGTATGGCAAAAAGGCGCATATGATGCTCATATATGCCGCGCGGCGGTATGGTATCTATGAAAAATGTATTGGAACTATCCACAGGCGTAAAAACATTGCCGCCAGTTATTTCATTGCCTACCGTAATAGCCGAAACCTCCCATGTTACGCGTATATTGCCTATAGTGCGCTCGCTGTGGGTATTTAGCATGGTCAGCGTAAGGTCGAATTCGGAATTTGCCATTACTATCATTGGCTGGTCAGGATTGCCGCTATTAATTGTGTAGTCGCTAATAATTATGCGCGGCACGGAGCGGTTCGTGTCATCCACATCGTCATCTGCATCAGGATTATACACATTAAAGCCCGCGAACTGCTCAAAGCCTCCACGCACGGGATTTCCATTATTGATTTGCCCTGTATCGTAGGCTATCTCAAAGCCTATATTATGAAACTGCGATTGCGCTGAGCTTGTCGGCGAAAAAGCAAAGGAGAATGTATGACTTTGCCCTACAGCAAGTGTTGGCAGGGTCTGTATGGAAGCCAAGCGCGGCACTACGCCGCTTTCAGGGTCAGCAGAAATGCGTACATTTGTAGCATCGCGCTCGCCTGTGTTTTGTATGGTTATACTAAAATTTACCTCGTCATTAGGCGAAAATATACCCGCAGGCGAACTAATATTCGTAATCGTCAGTCTTGATCTATCCGTTTCTGTGCCTGCCCCATCGCCCATTATGGTCACATAGAATGTAAAATTCTCCGTAACAACCTCGCCAGCGGCATTATCATAGCGTAGGGTAAATGTAATAGGATGACTGCCCGTTGTCATATTTGCGGGCGTACCAAAGCTAAACGCTACATCTCGCGTAGTGTTTGCTGATAGCGAGCCAACAAAATTGGTTGTAGAGCCTTGCGAAATTAACCCATCTTCAGCAAAACCCCCTATGGAAAGCTGAACATTTGCCGCCGATGCGGATGATGTATTGCGCAATGTAGTGGTAATTTGAAAATTGTCTCCAGCGTTGACAAGCATAGGTGATAGAACAAAATCCGCCATTACCACGCGCGGCTCATCTGGTGTAGGGCGATACACGCGCGCCACAACATTGCCTTGTTGAGTTATCACATTGCGTACATTATTTTCAAAACTATAGTCAAACACGATGGTATGCGTGCCACTATCCAACCCGCTATGCGGCGTTATGCGTAGCTGGAAGGTGCGCGTGGCATTTTGTCCCAGATTAAAACTAGGCAAATCACCCAAAATCTCTACGGTAAAGTTTGCATCTACTCTAGGCGTTATGCGAAAATCACGTGCCATGAAGCGGCTTGTGTTTTGCAGCGTTACATTAACTATTGATGATATGCCTGGTGTCATTTCTATGTAACTTGTTGGTGCGCTCATGGATATTATTGGGGTTTCTGCTGGGGTTGGCGTTGGAGATGGCGTGGGTGTCGCCCCAACATTCACTGTTAAAAAGCCAGATGACGTACCTTCCGAATGACTAACATATACCTGTCCCACAAATGTATTGCCCAAATGCTCTTCGTCCACTATCACAGCTACCGTAATAGCCACGCTTGTTGGCGATGTAAAGGTGTGACCCGCCAAAAGGGTTTGGTCAAAGACCGTTGCTGTCATGCCACTCATAGTTACCCAAGCATTTTGCACCGTTGTTCCTGCCTGCACATTCACATTAAATGTAACTTCTGTAACGCCAAGCCCCGCCGTCACAGTCTGACTGCTTATGGTAACACCCGCAGCTCGTAGATGCAGTATGCCAAAGTTACCAAATAGTGTAAACATCATAATAAATGCCAGTAAAATTTTCGTGAATCTTCTTGCGTTCTTCATAATATCCCCCCGAATTGTATTTCGACCTTATCTGCGCTAACATCCTCTATCTTCTCGATTTTGCCATCGCGTATATGTATCACCTCATCGCAATATCTGGCAAGCTCCAGATTGTGCGTAACAAGGATTAATGTCTGATTATGCTGGTTAGCTATGCCGCATATTAGGTTCATCATCTCGACCGTCGTTTTTGTATCCAGATTGCCCGTGGGTTCGTCGCAAAAAACAATTTCAGGCTGGTTTACAAATGCGCGGGCTATGGACACACGCTGTTGCTGACCGCCGCTCATTTCGCTAGGCTTATGCCGCCAGCGATTGGCAAGCCCTACAGCCTTTAACATCTGCATCGCCTTTTTGCTGCGTACCTTCTTCGGAACACGCCTAAAAATCAATGGCAATGTGGTATTTTCTAGCGCAGTTAGCGTTGGCATTAGGTTATATGATTGAAAAACAAAACCCACATAGCGTTGCCTAAATATAGCCAGCTTTTTTTCGCTCATTTTTTGTATATGATGCTTGCCTTTAAAAATTATCTCACCGTGTGTAGGCTTTTCTAGCCCCGCTATAAGGTTTAGTAATGTAGATTTACCGCTACCAGATACCCCAAGAAGGCAATATATTTTGCCGCGCACAAATTTGAGCGATATGCCATCCAATGCCACAATGCGCTCATCACCCATAGGATATATCTTTTTTACATCTTTCAGTTCCACTACAATTTCATTAGCCAAAAAATCACCCCGTAAGTTATACGAAATCTATTGCAAAAAGTTCCGCATATTTCATTATACATCACCAGATTTCAAATTACAATACACATGTTTTTGGATTACGCAATTACTCATGGTCCTCACAATGCCGTTTATAGTGTACAACCACCCCGTCTTTTGCTCTAAAACGAGCAAAAGACATCCCCTTCACGGAGGGGAATTTTGGGATAGTTACCATATTTTGTTGGGTCGGCGGAGTGCCACCCCTACGAGGTATTATACTTATGAGAGATATGCTATGTAGATGGTGGCAGACTATATTAAGGCAAAGAAATTCCAATGCCATAGAGCCAACAGCATAAATCCCATAATACAGGATGTAGTTATGAACATCACCTTGCGCCTTGTTCTTATTTTTGTACCGCGCAATGTCAATAGAGATGCCACAAACAGCACAACTGCCAAGCCCGCAATTATAATATTTGCCCAGATATGCGGTACAAGTGCTGCAACGGTTGCTGCTCTCCAAAAATCTATGAGCATATGCAGACCAAAAAGCAGATTATTAACAACAATCAATGTTCCCGATAGCAAAAATGTGTTGCTAGCTAGTCCAAAATGTGTATGTTCCACAACAATGCCCTTTTTCTTGCCTGCAAAAAATGATATTAGCAGGATAATGGGCATAATCAAGAAAAATAACGCGCCGATACCCATGCCTGCAATGCCGCCAACAAAAGCAACAAGACCACGACCCTCGGGCAAAAGTGTAAAATCAAGACCATTTCCCACATGCACCTGCACAGGCTGACCCTCTTCCATCCTAAAACGAATTTCATTAACCATTATGCTTAAAAAGTCCGCTTCATCAGTTGAAGTACTGCGAAATACATATGGCTCTACTTGTTGAAAATACAATGCGCCAAAAGGCCCAAAAGTTATGCTTATACTGTTTTCATCTTGCGCGGTTACGTTAAGTATAGAGAAGTTAAAAAGACCAGTCACATTGCTCTCTGTACGGCGCGACATTGCGAAGCTTCCCTCTACCGCCGATGCATGTGGCAAATTTGCGGTGGGTTGCGGCATATCCCGCGCACCCATAAGCAAGCTCGTTATTCCATAGACCACATCTGTTTCGCCGCCAGCATTGGTAAGTACCACAAAGCTAAATCTTGTTTCTGGCACAAACACCATATTCGCACTAAAAGTGTCTGTATTGCCGCCATGTCCAAGCCCCGTATATGCACCAGAATATCGTAGCAATCCATGATATGTCTTAGGTCTATTAATAGGGTCTAGAGAGCTTGGTGAAAGCATAATAGCCAGAGTGTTTGCACTATCAAAAAGCGTACCAGCTTCGCCATAAGGCGAAACAAAAGCTGTGACAAAACGCGCCAAATCCTCTGCTGTGCCATTTATAGCACCAGCTGGATACAGGGGTATATACGCCCATATACCCTCACGAAAGCCGCCAGCACCATCTGCATGATAGCCCACAGCCTTGTTTTGTAAAAACGCATGATTGCCAACCCAATTTGGCTGATTGAGTGTGCTCGTCATGCCAAGCGGCATAAGGATATTTTGCATTTCAAATTCATAAAAAGGTTGCCCAGATATGCTTTCTACTACCAAAGCCGCAAGCGCAGAGCCCCAATTAGAATATGCACTAACCGTGCCTGGTTCGAAAATTTGGGCTGGTATTAAGTTTAGCAGAACATCTTCCAAAGTTCCGCGGCGTTGTTCCATATTTTGCGCATCAACAAAGAGACCAAGAAGAACTTCTTCAAATCCCGCCGCATGATTTAGCAGGTCACGCATGGTGACAGTGTATGTAAAATCAAGTTGCGACATAATTTCTTCTGGCAAATACGTACCGATATCCGCATCCAAATCCAACAAGCCACGCTCCACAAGCTGCATAGTTGCAACATACACAAAGACCTTGCCTATAGAGCCATGTTCAAAGATAGTAGCAGCAGGGTCTACAGGTATGCCGCGTTCAATATCAGCATAGCCATAACCACGTGAAAGAATAATCTCACCCTCGTGCATTATCACAACAGCCGCGCCAGGCGTGGTTATGCCCACATGCTCTGCCATGATAGCATCAATTCGACTTTCCAAATCATCAAAGGAAATGCCCGATGGGGTTTGTGATGCGTATACAGCCAAGCTTGGTATGAGCATACATGCAAGCACCAGCATGGCCGCCGCTATGCGAAATTTGCGTAATAACATAATCTTATCTCCCTTATTCTTAAAATCAAGTTCAATACAATATACGAAATATTCATAAAAAGTCTGACGGAATATTTGTACTCACATGCTCATAATTATATAAAAGCTTGTACTTTTACTTTATTTTGGAGGGAGATACGAATGAACAAAAGATTTTTCCTTATGATATTTCTAATTACTTTTCTAGCAATATTTGTGTCTTGTGGAGCAAACGATGATGAGCCAGAACATGCAGATGAAGGCGCGCCATTTGTGGTCGATGCGCCACCACGACAAGAGTTATCAGTCCAACAGCAGGTTGACATTGTACGCGACGATGTGCCTATTTCCCGTGCAATGGTGGCAAAGATGATTGCACTCACCTTTTCTGATGCAGCAGAGATAACTCATTCCCCGCGCCATATTAATTTTTCGGACACATCGGTCAGCATGTGGCATGATAGATATATTAATGCCGCCGTTAGCATGGGGCATCTTAGTGGCATAGGCTACAATTTTTACCCTGAAAGTCCGCTTACATTAGAGCAAGCACAGTTCATTTTGGACAGACTAGACCCAAACAATCCTATACGCATACAGCTAACGCCAGAAAACCGCCAACTTGCCATTTCCTATGCTCTTTGGATTAACCTATATATGCAGTTGCTTGGAAACCTCAGCGGATATGCCACCACGGCTGATTATTTTGGTATCATTCAAGAAAATGTCATTATCCTAATCACACCGCAATTTAATTCCCAATTACCCCAAGGGCATGTTGTTACAAATATTGGTCATTTTACAGCCACAGGGCTTGATTTTGAGGACTATCTTGACCGCGAAGTATCTATTTTGCATAAAGATGGGGAGATTTTGGCTATAGCAGGGTTGATAAGCGATGCACCAACCATTCGTAATGCTTATATAGTTGAGCGTAATATAGATAGCATAACCATTTTTGCAGGAGGTGCACAGCGCACATATGCCTATGATACCACCGCTTTATCGCAAGGGAATATAGCCGATGTACAAATCAATGGGAACACTGCCGAATCGGTCATTGTTTTTGAACATACTGTATCGGGCGTAGTCAGTCAAATATCATCTCAATATGTTGAAATAGAGGGGTTAGGTCGTCTTCCACTTCATGGCGCTTTTGGCATATATAATATCCCGACCACAAGAAATGTTACTATGGGTCATCTTAACCAAATCACAATAGGCTATGATGTAGCTGATTTTGTGATGCGTGACGGTCAGGTATCGGCTGCTATAATTTTGCGCCGTGCCGCTCCCTCGCATATTCGTGTAGTTCTTTCCACAACAGGCTTTGCCAGCCGCATACATCAGTCCGTGGGTTTGCGCAGCGAGACAGGTCTGACCATACATACCGCAAATGAGATAATAGAAATCCCACCGAATCAAGAGTTTCATCTGTCAGCTACCGAAAATATTAATCTAATAGATAATGCCACAGGCAGAATTACAATTGTGCCTAATAGCGAAAATGGCATGACAGAGATTACCACAATCAGCCGCAACTGGGGCGACGGCGAGAATCCCCGCTATCGCGGTATTATAGAGATAAGCCGCCGTGCAGATGGATTTGTGGTTGTCAACCAGCTTGACTTGGAAGAATACCTGTATGCCGTCATCCCAAGTGAAATGCCCGCATCTTTTGGGCTAGAAGCCGCCAAGGTTCAAGCAGTTACGGCGCGCAGCTATGCTGTTGCCGCTATATTTGCTAATCGTTTCTATATGTATGGCGCAAATGTGGATGATAGCATACAATCGCAGGTTTATGCTAATTTCCCAGAGACCGCCATATCGCAAGCCGCCGTGCGCGAGACAGCAGGACTTGTCCTGACTTATGGTGGCGAGGTTGTAACGGCAAATTTCTTCTCCACATCATCAGGGCATACTGCAAATAGCGGAGATGTATGGATTAATGGCAGCACATGGGAATTTGACCGCCCTACCCCGCCATATCTATCAGCGCAACCGCAGGGTCTTAGCGTTGCTACTGGTGACCTTTCTGTAGAATCCAATGCTCATGCATTTTTTATGAACACAACTATTTCAAGCTATGATGACAACTCTCCGTGGTTTCGTTGGAATTTGCAATTGACTAATGAGCAGCTCACAGAGATAATCGGGCGCAACCTGCCTGCCCTCGCCGCAGCTAGCCCACATCTTTTTCCAATGCCAAATAGCACAGCCACATTCCCTCCGCAATTTGTAACCAATATTGGTGATTTCCAGTCGATGGCAGTGGTTTCGCGCGGCGGCGGTGGCAATGTACGAGAGTTGCTGATAACAGGGTCGCAGGGGTCGGTTGTAGTGCGTACAGAATATGCAATCCGCCGCTTGCTTGAACCCTCTGCTGAAGGTGGTGTGATTCTAAATCGGCATAATGCATCACCTATCACAAACCATTTTATGTTGCCATCTACTTTTATGGTTTTTGAGGAGATTTCAGATGGCATAACATTTTACGGTGGTGGTTTTGGACATGGGGTAGGTATGAGCCAAAATGGTGTAGCGGGCATGGTTTCGCGCGGATATACATATGAGTGGATTTTGGCGCATTTTTATCCTAATGCACAATTGGAATCCTTGCAATAAAAAAGGTCGCATTGGCGACCAGAATTAATGAATATGCCTCATTTACTTAATTTTCCAGCCCAAACCAAACACAATCATGGGAATATTCCATACCCTCAAGCTTATTAATAAGAGCTAGCGAGGCTATGTTGTCACTTGCGATTTGCGCGTGAGGTTTCATGCCCTTTGCAATCATTTTCTTAGCCACATCACAAGCTGTGGCAAGCCCAAGTCCTCTGCCACGAAACTCCTCCTTGGTGTATAGCGGTCCCATTGAGCAATCCTCGGCATGTACAAGACACCAAGCGGCTAATGTGCTGTCAACGCGTATGCAGGCACTATCCATTAACCGTATGTCTTTACGCAGTCGCTCAACTGAACCTTCTGAGCGGTATGTGTAATATTCATCTACCTCTTTAGCATCCGCTTCCGTTAGCTTCTCTATAGCAAAGTCTGAATTAGGCGATAATTGCATCAAGCCATTATGAACAAAGACCTTGCAAGGCGTTTGCCACACAGTTTCTTTGTCCACCAAAATGGAGTCCGCTACATCCTGCGCCACACCAGAAAACAATTTATGCCCACTCGGTATCATTTTCAAAAACTCATCAAAAAAGTCTTTATTATGAGTATCTACATAGAAAAAATTGCGGCTTTGTGACCCCACAATCACGCCATTCGTAATATCATCATTGCATATGTAAACATCAGCATCACTATCAAAGACCAAAAACGCCAATATATTAAGATTAGCGTTTTTGGTCTTTTCCAGATATTTTATCACATTTTCATTTTTCTTTAAAATTTGTACCATAATTTTATGCCTTATCATTTCCGCCAAACAGCCTTGTTTTTTCACGCACGGTTTCTTTGATAGCTTCAAAACCAGGTGCAAGCAGTTTGCGCGGGTCAAAGCCTTTGCCTTGCTTATCCTTACCTTCTTCAATATATTTACGCGTAGCCGCTGCAAAAACAAGTTGACATTCTGTATTTACATTGATTTTGGAAACACCGAGCGAGATAGACTTTTTAATCATATCTTCTGGTATGCCTGTGCCACCATGTAAAACAAGCGGAATACCACCCGTGGATTTACTAATAGCCTCTAGCGCATCAAAATCCAAGCCTTTCCAGTTTTCTGGGTATACGCCATGGATATTGCCAATACCAGCTGCCAAAAAGTCTATGCCTGTTTCGGCAATTAATTTGCACTCACCAGCATCAGCTATTTCGCCCGTACCCACAACGCCGTCTTCTTCACCACCAATAGAGCCAACCTCCGCCTCTACAGAGACACCATGCTTATGCGCAAGTGCAATAATTTCACGTGTTTTCGCCAAGTTCTCTTCGATAGGGCTATGGCTACCATCATACATAACACTTGTAAATCCAGCTTCTATACATGCCACACAACCATCATAGCTACCATGGTCTAGGTGCAAAGCCACAGGCACGGTGATTTTCAGTTCTTCGTCCATGGCTTTTACCATGGCAGTAACGGTTTTAAAACCGCCCATATATTTGCCAGCACCTTCAGAAACACCTAAAATCACAGGGCTTTTCAGTTCCTCAGCCGCTAGCAAAATAGCCTTTGTCCATTCAAGATTATTGATGTTAAACTGACCTATTGCATACTTTCCAGCGCGTGCCTTTTTCAACATTTCCGCCGCATTTACTAACATTCGGTTCACTCCCAATCTTCATATGTGAAATTTAATTGCCATACACAATAATATTTACTATCTCTTCAAAACTAGCACCTCTAGGCACTGCATGGCTACCTGCCAAAATAGATGTGGCATAGCCATTGTTAATCAAAAATTGTAAAAAATCATCTCCGCTTTCCACAATGCTGCCCTGCTCAAAAAAGCTAGAAACCTCAGATGCTGTAACACCAGAACTAATGATAAATGGTGGATGCATATTTTCATCTGGTTGAGCTACAGCAACATGGGTGTCAGGTTGATTTGTGTCTACTATTTCTTGTTGTTCAGCTTGGTCATCATCATCTGGCTCTTGGAGGTCGGGTTCATCGGGTTCATCAATGTCGTCGTAGGAATTATAAACCTCCTCCACATCCTCATCTTCCACAGACTCAGGAGTATAGACAATAACTTGAGGCTCTATTTCAGCAGGAAAGACCATGCCAATATCACGCGCACGGTCAATAACATAATATGCATCTACTATTGTGCCTTGGTTTTCAGCCGCCAAAGCCTCCAAAAAAGAGATATTATTTTCTTGCTCATGTACCATTGCCACAAGATTAGCATTTTCATTAAGATGCGCCGCACGCTGAACGATATACGTCACAAAACTAACAGCAACCATAACAAGTATTCCTATGCCTATACCAAAAACCATGCTTTTTCTATGCATTTTTAGGTCGCCCCCCTAGGTTAAGAATAAGCGTAACTTCACCTTTGCCCATGTCTAGCTCGCGCGCAATATCTTCAACACTTTTACCTTCTTTGCTAAGCTGTAGAACATTAGCAAATTTTGGATTTATTCCACTTGGTTTTATTCTGGTACTATCGTCCACCTTAATATCAATGCTCGTCAAGCCACCGCCAGGGGTAATTTGCGGCACATTTCCGCTCTTTGACGCTATGGGTCTAGTAACGGTCGCCATCTTTTGTTTCGGGCTTGGCGCGCTCCCTGCGGGGAAAAGCATATCACGCACCACCGTAGGGTCAGGGCTTGACTGCTCATTAGCCATTGTTTCAGCATTGCCTATTAATGTGAGATTTTTTTGCTTTTCGTCTACTAGATTGTACAGAAACAACAACTCTTGATATTTGCTATCAAATTCCTTGAAAACATTCTTTGACATATCTCCCAACATATGCACAGCTTCGTCAGCTTCGTACACAGAAGATTCTAAGGTGTCCAGTTTTTGTGCGAGAACAAGGAGTTCCTGCCCATCATCTACCTGTTCGCTTTTTGCTCCTTTTAGCCCAAGGCTACCATATACCACAAAAAACGCACCAACAAGTAGCATTAAAATGAGAATGTAGATAAAGAAATCCATTTGAAATAAGTCCATAAGCTCTCCAAAAATCTCTTAGATTTTTATGTCTAGCAAGCCGCGGTTTTGTACGCCCTCGCTCTCTTTGGTTTCCTGTCCTGGTCTTCTTCTGTCCTTGCCACCCTTGCCGCCACCGCTATTGCCGCGACCATCCTTGTCCACATTTGACTTTTCTGCTTGATTAGCATTTACAACTTGTTTGCTCTCTTGCTCCACAACCTTCTGGAAAGATTGAGCAAATTGACTGTTTTGGGTTTCCGCACGACTGCCATCATTGTTCGTCGCTCGGTTTACTTCTGGCGCACGTTGCACCATAGCCTGTAAGTCTACTGGTCGTATACCCATAATACATCCCCCTTCCGTGAGGAATCATTTCTATATACAACAGTTAATAGATGCCTGTGTTTGGTTCTGCCTTAATCACTCCATTTACATTTCTTAGCATAGATGCCGTTATATCGTCATGCAGATGCAATGTGGCACTAGATATAACCACCATAACCCCATGATGTATCACTTTTTCTGCCACAATGCGCCCTTTTGACATGCGCATTGTGGCAATTATTTCAGATAGCTCGCCTTCCATCTTCAAGGCCTGCTCTTTTACCGTGTTTCTATGGCTTATTAGTTGCAATAATAAGCCTTTGTGCTTCACATCTAGCTGAGTAACATCGCCAGATTGCACTATTGTTTCATAGTCTTTGTTCAATTTCTTATATTTCAACTTTAGCTCTTCGTATTCTTTTTTAACATGCTCGTAGCGGCTAGCAATTTCAGGATTTCCGCCCACTTTTATCTCTGTGCGAACACCCATGTAACTACCTATTGTTTTTGCCCTTATTTCATCTGCCGCAAACACCGTTCCACCTGCTATAAAGCCATTATCACCTTCTAGGATGACGGAAGAATTACTATTGACATTGCAGTGCAAAAGGGCATTAGATATCACATTTCCTTCAGCTATTATTCTGGCGTTTTGCGCAAACTTCGTAAAAATGCTACCGCCAGCCTCCACGCGACCTTTAAAACGTCCCTGTATACCGCCATAGAGATTTATAGCACCACTAGCCTTTAGCGTAGCAGCTTCCACAACGCCTTTTACCTCAATATTTCCATTTGCTACCACCAAAAACCCAGAAAGTACAGAGCCGCCAATATTTACACTGCCTTCAAAATCAACATTCCCTGTCTCATAGCCCACATCACCTCTGATATCAAGCACTGGCGATATAGATAGCGTTTTACCACTAACAACAAGTTGTCCAGATGTTTGCGCCTTTAGCTCCATTTCGTCATCTGTTATGAATACATTTTTGCCCCTTGAAAGCTTCGGTGCAACTTTACCTGGCTTTTGCGATACAGGTCTGTTAGTTACATCACACCCCACCTCACCTTCTGTAGGGTTAGTGCGATAGGCAAGTGTCTCGCCCGCTTTTATGGGCGTAAAATAATCAATCTGTTTATAATCCACAGTGCCATCAGCCAATATCTTAGGATGATTGCTTTCACCCGTTATATCAAAATTATAGACAAGTTCGCCATCTTGACCATGCCGTGGATGTCTGCCCCGAGCAATCAAGTATTTGTGACCAAAGGGCTTACTTACCCCTTTTTCCACAATTTGGGCGATGTCTTCTGTCATAATACCAAATTTTACGCCATACATATTGATTTCCGAAACAACTTGGTCTGCCGTAAGATATACACCTCCAAACTCTGGAGGAGCAAAAGAAATTGTAGCTTCCATCTTATCTTTAGAGATATCAATGCTTATGGTTTCATTCTTTACAGCAATATTGGTAAGTGAGGAAATCTTTTTGTCAATAAATTCTTCTTCAGACTTAAAAATCTCATTTATAGATTCAAAATCCACTTGCCCGATTTTGTAGCTTTCTATTTTTTCTAACAAATCTTTGCGTGTGACCTTGGCATTTTCGTCAGAATTGTTAATAATAGCATAAATTCCATCTTCCCTAATATCAAATCTCAAATTTTCTTTTGCCAAATTTGTCACCCCGCTTCCTGCAAAGTTACAGTTCTATTGTTTCATTATACCACAAAAAAATCAAGCAAACAAGACCGACTTATATCTGCCTAGCCTTGCACGTAATTTTAGCATGGCTTTGGAATGTATTTGTGAAACACGAGACTCCGAAACTTCCATAATTTTGCTGATTTCCTTTAATGTCATTTCATCAAAATAGTATAGAGCAGTAACAAGACGCTCTTTTTCGGTCAGCTTTTCTAGTGCATCTATGAGCATTTGCTTTAACTCTTTGTGTTCATACAGATTTTCTGGTGTTTGTGTAGCATCATCCGCAGGAAGCGATGCAGCCGTTTCATGGTTGCCTTCTAGGTAGTCATCCAAAGATATCAATGCCATCAGCGATGATTTCTTGATTTCTTCGTCCATTTCATCAACAGGTACGCCAAGTCTTTCTGCAAGCTCTATATTCGTTGGCTCGCGTCCAAGTTCGGCTTCCAGCGCAGTATATGCCTCATCCAGTTGTCTGCTTTTTTGACGCAAAGAACGCGGTACCCAATCAAGGCTGCGCAGACCATCCAAAACCGCCCCGCGTATGCGTAAACCAGCATATGTCTCAAATTTCGCACCCTTATGATAGTCAAATTTATCTATCGCATCAATAAGACCAAAAATGCCATAAGATACCAAATCATCAAAATCTATGGCATTACCAACATATATGCTCATTCTGCCCACCACATATTTTATCATAGGTGAATAATGCAAAATAAGCTGCTCTTTTGCGGCAGCATCTCTGTTTTTGGAAAATGCATCCCAAATCTTGTCTATATCTGGTTTTTGCTCGCTAGATTTTGGCTTTAGTATATTAATCACAAATAACACGCCCTTGTAATAATGAACCACCCGCAAAAGGGTGATATGTAAACTGCCACCTGCAATTTATAGCACAGGCTGATTTTCGGCGTTGTTTTCGACAGTTTCAGTTTCAGCTAATTCTTCATCACTATGCACAGTCTCTTCATCGATATCAGCATCAAGCTCTTCTTCGGTGTCAAAAAATATCTTTTTGCGCAAATAAGTCTTGACAATGAGTCCAATGATGTAAAAGCTAATGAGAGCAATCAAAAGGCGCAACAAAATATCTGGTAGCCCAAAATTCATCAAGATACCTACAACCAAAAGTATTAGTCCCGCAAGCAATGCCAAAAATATCTCAAATTTATCCAAAAGCATAAGTCAAGCCACTCTCCGCTGAATTTATATCGTTTTAACGCCTCTGCCAATGGTCTTAATTACAAAAGAGCCATCGTGCGTGTAAAGCTCCACCGTACGTCCATAATTTTCGCGAACATCTACGGAAGCAATAGGTATGCCTAATTTTCTAAGATTTAATATAGATGCTTCCACATTCCTATCTCCTATGCGCAGGCTTTCATTGCTGCTATTGAATGCAAACATTTGCGCACCACCAGCCAACTTTGCCACCATTCGCCGCCTTATAGCTCCTTTCATAATCATATCATTTATCATGCTTTCCAGAGCTGTATCTACAAATTTTGCCACATTGGCATTATTAGAGATTTTCGTGGATTCTGGCAACATGCAATGCGCCAAGCCTGCCACCTTAACAACAGGGTCATATAAAGCAATGCCCACACAGCTCCCAAGCCCAAGTGTCGTTAGGGCACCAGGTTCTTTTACGGTATTTAGGTCAGCCATGCCAACCACTATCATATTTTGTCTACTCATCATATCACATAACCCCAAGCGATGTTAAAATCACATTGAACGATTCCATGTCGGGTACGAGCAAGAAAAAGCCCGAAACAGATGAATCAGAGGATGTGTTTATAACGGTATCAATAAATAGCACTCCATCCGCCATTTTTCCAAACTCTATAGCTGGCACAGAAAGTATTGCCGTTGCCATATCAAGTGCCAAAACAGGGGGCGAAGGAGTAACTTTTTTGTTTATAAAGCCAGAAAGTGCACCCAAATACGACGAACACAGTATATTGCCAATTTCTTGTAGTGCAGATTGTTCCATTTCGCTAAAATTGAGTAGGTCATTGGAGTCTCCGCCAATAAGACCATTGATGAGCGCGCGCGCGCTTTCAGGCTTCACCAAAAACATCATCATGCCATTAATATCCCCAGAAACCTGTACTAAGATGCCAAAAACAAGTACCTCATCGCCGCCCAAAATAGAGCCAACTTCTTTAAAATCCAGAAACTTAACTTCTGGAACGGTCATTTTCATCTCGGTGTTCAATAGTGCAGAAAGTGAGCTTATGGCATTGCCCACACCAATATTACCAATTTCTTTTAATATATCAATATGAAATTGATTGAAAGATTTCATATCACCCAACATCCGCATGACACCCCTTTTCTCATAGTATATTTATAGTGTTGGTGCTTTTCTAAACTTTTTTTGTTTTCTTTGTTCGGCAAAAATAAAGTTTACAATTTCGTCTTGAGTGGTCTGTGAAACATCCACAAACATCGCTCTGTACTGAAATTTAAGGCTAGATTTTGGCATATATTGCTTATCTAAAATTTTGCCTTTAATAAGCATTGCAGTATGACCTAGCATTATTGTGCATTGTATCTGACTTCCACTTTCTATATCTTCATTTGTAATGAATCTAACGCCGCCGCCGCCAATATCTCTGATGATGCCATTATGCATTTTGGTATACCCGCTGTTTTGCAGAAGTCTAGCAACCTCATTATCTCCAGTATACATCAATGAAAATTTCATAGCCAACATGCATGTAAAACGGAAAAACTCTCGCCTTTGCAATTTTATCCCCTCATCCAAAATCTTTATTACAACAAAGTAGTTTTCTTCTTGTTTTATATATCCTTCAAAGCTACAGCTAAACTTGATGAGAGAATCCCTGGTATGCACTACAAGGGAGTATTCTTCACCAGATAGCATTCTAAAGGGCTTTCCACCATACGAAGGCACATACAGCGCAAGCTTCTTTTCTTCTGCATCAAGAACATTCACAATCTTACTTTTGCAAGAAATGTCAGTGCTAGCAGCTCGTGTCGCTATCTCGACTTTATCACCGACCTCTATTACGCTAAATGCTGGCATTTCTGATGCCAAATCAGTATTTGTATCCAGAATACGTTCAAATTCTGTGCCTGTTGCAATCATGCTCATATGTCTCACCCTCCTTTGCTATCATTATTTTGAAATATTAATAATCAGCTAGTAAATATGTTCGCAAGCCTACGCACAAAGCCCTTCATGCCTGTTGGCTCACTCTCATTGCTTATGTCCAAAATTGTATTGCCTATTCTTTCAATTTCCCTAGAAAAAACCGAATGTGGATATGAAATTATGCAGGGAGTTTGGCTTTTTACTGCTTTTACCAAATTGTTATCAAGCGGCAGAACGCCAATGAACTCAAGCTCTATAGACAAAAACTTAGATGCCACGCGTTGCAAATTTCTAAAAATTTTAGCACCCTCTTCTTTATCTTCCACACGGTTTATAACAATCTTAAAACCTGGAATATAGCCATTTTGTTCTTTAACAGCCTTAACAAGGGAATATGAATCCGTAATGCTTGTTGGTTCTGGCGCACATATGATTATGGTTTCACTCGCAGCTGTCACAAACTTTAGCACAGAATCAGAAATTCCAGCACCCGTGTCTATTAACACCACATCCGCAATAGCATCTAATGCAGAAAGATTTTCCAGCACATATTCAAGCTGGTCACCACTAACATTAGTAAGCCCCGAAAGCCCGCTACCACCAGATATAAAGCGTAGCCCAGAATCCGCTTCTGTTATGGTCTCAATAATATCAAGATTTTTAGTGATAACATCATGCATACTATACTTTGGTGTAGCCCCCAGCAATATCTCTATATTAGCCAGCCCAAAGTCCGCATCAACCACCACAACGCTGATATCCTGCTTTTGTAGATACAGAGCCAAATTAACAGTAAAATTGGTCTTGCCGACACCGCCTTTGCCAGATGTAACAGTAATAACTCTGGCAGGCTTGTGGCTATTCTTTTTTCTAAAATTAAGTAAATTTCTTAAATTATTTGCCTGGTCCATCCTCGTCTCCTAAGCCCAATAGGCGCATTGCCACCTCATTGGGAGCAATGGTTTTAATATCATCAGGAACATTTTGACCAAAAGTTATATAGCTCAACTTTTTTCCTGTTTTATGGGATAAATTTGCAATATTCCCTATTTTATTGGTCTCATCCAGCTTTGTAAAAATTATCCTAAAATCACATATCCTAGAATATTTATCCACAATGTCCATCATGTCATCAAACTTTGTGGTTAGCGATAGAACAAGGAATTTCTCTATCAATTCATGGCTGTTAATAAATTCCTTTAGTTCTCTTAGGTTATTGTCATCCTTATGTGACCGTCCTGCCGTGTCTATCAAAATAATGTCACAATGGTCTTTTTTTGCTCTAATATGTTCAACTAATTCCTCTGGTTTGTAAGCCACCGCCACATCTATGCCCAATATATCGCCGTAGGTTTTTAGCTGCTCTATGGCAGCTATGCGGTATGTATCAGCTGTAATCAGCCCGACATCCAGATTTTTATGGAGGCTAAGGTCTGCCGTTAGCTTAGCTATGGTGGTGGTTTTGCCAACTCCTGTAGGTCCTACAAAAGCGAATATCTGTGGATTGCCTTTGGAGCGTGTTGGTTTTAGCGCAGATGGTGCTCCAATTGTTTCTACAATCTTATTATATACTATTTTCACAACAAAGTTAATATCTAATTTTTCCACTAATTCTTTTTTGTCAAGCTCATCCAAAGTTTCGCGAGCAAAATCTTCATTTACCTGATTTTCAATCAGCGTGTTATAGAAAATTTGCAGAAGGTTGTTTTGGTAAATCCTACTTTCCGCACTTTCCACATGCTTGCTAACCGTAAGATTGCTCTGCGCTTTGCTTAGCATATCGCTGGTAGCAAGCAACATATCTTGGAGCATCTGAATCTTTTCTTCTTGCTGCGCTATTTGCACATCTTTTTTTGATGATTCAAACTTTTGCACCAAATCTGGTTCAAGATGTTGACTTTGCGCTATCACATTTTCTTTCGTGGTAGTCTCTTCTACTGTCATTACAGTAGCCGCTGCACCGCTGGCAGATTTGTCATCATATGCCGCCATAACCTCAACGCTCGGTTTTCGGAAAAAAGCAAACAGACCACCTGGTTGTATCCTCTTGATATTGATTATAAGAGCATCTGGCCCAAGTTCAGCTTTCACCTTTTCTATGGCTTCTTGTTCTGTTGGTGCTGTAAATTTCTTGATTTTCACTGACTAACCGTCCCCCTTTGGAGCTACGCAATACTCACCATGCCCACTGATTGTATCTCTGCATTTGCTTCTAATTCATTATAAGATAGCACCACCAAATCTGGTGCTATGGGTTCTACCAGCCGTTTAAAGTAGGCACGCACAATAGGAGATGTCAGAATAATGGGTTGGCGACCTATACTTGTTAATTTCTTAACCTCTACAGATAGTTTATCAAAAACTTGTTGTGTAGTATTAGGGTCTAATGCAAGGTAGCTGCCCTGTTCTGTTTGTTGGACACTCTGCATAATTTGCTGTTCCAAGCCAGGGTCTAGCGTAATAACGGTATTTACATCAGCATCAAAATACTTCTTGGAAATAGAGCGTTTCAATCCTTGCCTTACATATTCTGTTAGCATATCACTGTCACGCGTAATCTGCGCGTAATCTGCTAAGGTCTCACAAATTGTCACCAAATCGCGTATAGATATGCCCTCGCGCAAAAGATTGCATAGCACCTTTTGAATATCACCAATACCCATCAGCTTAGGTATCAACTCATCTATAAGCACACTATTTGCCTCACGAATATTGTTAATAAGCCCTTGCACATCTTGACGGCTAAGAAGCTCATGGAGATGATTTTTAATAACTTCCGTAAGATGAGTAGCAATTATTGCAGGCGGGTCAACCACTGTATAGCCCAATGCCTCCGCACGCTCGCGCTGCGATTCATTAATCCACAGGGCAGGCAAACCAAGATATGGCTCTACGGTTTCTATGCCATCAATATCTTCCTCAATAAAGCCAGGATTCATCGCCATATAGTGGTCAAACATAATGTCGCCACCAGCAACCTCTACGCCCTTTATGTGGATTTTATATTCGCTAGGCGAAAGACGAATGTCATCTCGCATACGGATAAAAGGCACAACCGCACCAAGCTCAAGCGCGATTTGGCGGCGTATCATAACGACTCTATCCATCAGGTCGCCACCTTGAGAAGACTCCACAAGGGGTATGAGACCATAGCCAATATATAAAATTATCGGGTCTACATTAAGAAGCGACACCACATTTTCTGGGCGGCGAATATCCTCAATTTCGGTATCCTCTGCGGTGATTTCGTGTTCGATTTCTGCAATTTTTTTGCGACCAGCCACACGTGTCCCCAAGAATATAACAAAAAGCCCGAAAGGCACGAACATAATCGGTGCTAACTGGCCAAAAATTCCTAAAAATACCATGGCTCCCCCTGCTATATATACGGCGGTGGATTGATTGAAAAGCTGCTTGCCTAGCTGGGCAGAAATACCATCTTCGCTGGGCGTTTTTGTAACTAAGATACCAGTGGCAACAGATATAAGTAGCGCAGGTATCTGCCCCACAAGACCATCACCAATGGACATAAGCGAAAATACTTGAAATGCATCGCCCAAATCCATAGAATCACCTGTAGCTAGACCTGTCATGCCCATTACCGTGCCGCCAATCAAATTTATTAGTGTGATTAATATGGCGGCAATAGCATTATTCTTTACGAACTTTGCTGCACCATCCATAGCACCATGAAAGCTAGATTCATCGGTAATCTTTTTGCGGCGCACCTTCGCCTCTTCATCTGTAATAGCTCCCGCGTTAAGGTCAGCATCTACAGCCATCTGCTTGCCAGGCATGGCATCTAGCGTAAAGCGGGCAGAAACCTCAGCCACACGTTCAGAACCCTTTGTGATAACAAGAAAATTTACTATAACAATAACAGCGAAAATAATAATACCAAGAACCACATTGCCGCCGATTACCATTTCACCAAAAATTTCTATAACATTTCCCGCAAAGCCTTGACCCAAAATCAAGCGCAAAGCAGAAACGTTAAGCACAAGCGAAAATACCGTGGCAATAAGCAAAATCTGTGGAAAAGATGACATTTCCATAGCCTCTTTGGCATATAACGCATTAAGCAGTATCATCAGCGCAAAGCCTATATTAAGCATAATCAAAAAATCCATAAAGCCAGGTGGTACAGGCACGATAAGCACAAGCACAATAAGAACTATAGCAATGCCTATAATGGATTCTTTAGCAAATCGCATAAATCTCTCCTGTAAATTTCTCCTAAAATTGTATACATATCACTCTATTATACAGCAATTTACAAACCAAGTCAACAAAAATGCGAAGAAAATCGTGTAAAGATAGATTTTAAACGGACTCTAAGATGCAGGATTTTTTAGACGATACACATACGCAAGCACCTCTGCCACAGCTTGCCACAGCTCTGGCGGCACTTCGTCGCCTACATTTACTGCGGCATACAGCGTTCTTGCCAAAGGCTTATCCTCTACCAAAGTCACAAAATTCTCGCGTGCCACATCTTTAATGCGTTGCGCCATTAGGTCTGCACCTTTTGCGACCAATATAGGCGCACCACCCTTTTCTCTATCATATTTTAAAGCACATGCAAAGTGCGTTGGATTTGTTATTACAACGTCCGCATGTGGCACATCTTGCATCATGCGCCGCATAGAAACTTCGCGCATTTTTTGCTTAATTTTGCCTTTTATCATTGGGTCGCCTTCCATTTGCTTATATTCCTCTTTAACTTCATGTTTAGACATGCGCAATTCTTTTTCATGTTTGCGCCTATTGAAGGCATAGTCGGCGGCGGCTATAAACAGATATAGAATACCTACTGTTAAACCAACGGTTACGAAAGTGTCCGCAATAATGCCTACGGCAGACAGCAAATCCATATATAGTAGCATTTGTAGCATATCTACTTGGTCAACTAACACAAAGAATACAACAGCAAGCACTACTGCAAATTTAAATAGTGCCTTAAATAACTCCATAAACATTCGCATACCAAAGACCTTTTTTATACCCTTGGCTGGAGAAAGTTTAGAAAACTTGGGTTTTAGCGGCTTGCCCGTGGGTTTCCAACCAACCTGCATGATATTAACAAGCAAACCTACCGACATAACCACCATCGCAATTGGCAAAATCACTAGTATAACCTGTCCAAAGGTCTGCCAAATATACCATGATGCAAAGGAAGGGTCTCTGAAATTTGTTGCTAGGTCAAAATTGGCAAAATTTGAATGGAGTATGCTGGTTATTCTATTTAGCATCATCGGCGCAAAAAAACGCAAAGCGATAAATGCCGCTATAAGCAAAAAAGCTGTGCCTATTTCTTGCGATTGCGCTACTTGACCCTCTTTGCGGGCTTTTTCACGCTTTTTTGGTGTAGCAGTTTCTGTTTTTTCACCTGGCCCTTGGTTGTTAAAAAATGTCAAGGACATAGAGATAGGGCGATTACTGATACGTGTTATTAATTTCCAAAATATCACGGCATCATCCCTCCTATCAAGTTCCATATTGTTCCAATTACATCATACATAACAAAACCAAATGCGGCTTGTAATAATGGCAACGTTAGGTATATTACTATCATTCCCAAAAATACCTTAATAGGCAGACCAACCACAAATACATTCATCTGCGGTACGGCTTTTACAAGTATTCCTAATATTATATCAACAATAATAACTGTGCCAATAACTGGCATCGCTATTCGTAATCCAAATACAAAATATTCTATGATTACCTCGAAAAGAAAAAATGTAAGCACAGCATTTCCTAAAATATGCGCCTCGCCAATAGGTAGCATACCAAAGCTTCCAAAAAAAGCCTCTATTACAGCGTGTAAAGCCCCCGACCAGACAAAAAAAACGCTTACGATAAGATAGTAAAAACTACCTGTGATAGGCGTTTGCTGTTGGCTGAAAGGGTCCGCAACAGACACCATGGAAAAGCCTATTTGAAAATCAACTAGTTGGCCAACGAAATGAAATATTGAAAAATACATCATCACAGCAAAGCCAATGACCAGTCCAATTAAAAATTCTTGCAAAATCAGAAACCCAAAGCCAATAATGGTAAGCTCATATGGAGGAACTTCTATAACGCCTGATGTAAAAGCCATGAGGGCAAGACCTAGAGATACCCCAATCCGCGCATATACAGGCATATTTTGCCCTACCATAACAGGTAGTATAATAAAAAATCCCATGACACGTACAAAAACCACGAGAAAAACATCAACATTAGCATATAGGTCTATTATTGCTTGCGAGGCAGCAAAATCCATAATTTCGTGTCACCTCGCCTACTGCAACAAATACAGCGGAATAGAGGTATATAACTCCTCAATAAAGGTTTGTAGCATATTAAGCATCCAAGCACCAAAAATAATTAGCGCGAGAAAAACCGCTAAAATCTTTGGGACAAAAGCAAGCGTTGCTTCTTGAATTGATGTAACCGTTTGAAAAAGACTTACAAGCACACCCACGGTAAGCCCAAGCAAAAGCGGAGGTGCAGCCACCAAAATAACCGTCCATATAGCACTTTGCATAATGGTGAGTACCGCTTCTTGGCTCATCTTTCTCCTCCTGCACCTATATCAAACATTACTGAAAAGTACCTAAAACCGAATGTAGTACCAATCTCCAACCATCCACTACCACAAAAAGTAGAACCTTAAAAGGCAGAGATATCATAGCTGGTGGCAGCATCATCATACCCATTGCCATCAAGGTACTAGCAACAACCATATCAATTACAATAAAAGGAATATATATCATGACACCTATAGCAAAGCCCGTTGTCAGTTCATGCAAAATAAATGATGGTATCAATATATGGTTCGGTATGCTATCTGGGTCATCCGCCCCATTCCATTCTACCCCCGCGATTTGCGAGAAAAATACCGTATTTTCTAATGTACTACCTACAAAGCTGCCCTCACCTTGGCGTAGCATAAATGTACGTAACGAACCCATTGCAGTGTCTATTGCTTCTTCTTGTGTTATTTCCCCTGCCGCAAAAGGTGTCAAAGCATTTTCGTTTATATCTTGAATATAGGGATTCATTATAAACATGGTGAGTATAAGAGCAAGACCAACAAGCACAGTATTTGGTGGCATTTGCTGTGTTCCAAGCCCGCTTCGTAAAAACGAAAGCACAATGATAAGTCGGGTAAAGCTAGTCATTATAACTAAAAGTGATGGCAAGAGGGCTATCAGTACCGTTAGGAAAAGAATTTGTAAGGTTACCGAATTGCCAAACGCTTCCATGTCAGCATCCTCGCCACCGATAACTATAAAATCAGGAATATTAACAGCATACACAGCCTGTCCACCAAAAACAAATGTAGGAACAAAAGTAAAGGCAATAGCTAAAACAAGAGCCGCCAATATTTTAAGGATATACTTGCGCTTTAACCTTGTCATCATTCGTCCTCTTTTTCTGCCTTTTCCTTATTAAAAAATTTCGACAAAACGTTTTCAAAGGGTACTTGTGGTGTTGTGGGCTTACTAAAATTCAAAGATTCCTCATCCACCTCACCAATCATGGTAATACCCGTGCGGCTAACCCCTATTAAAAAATATTTATTGCCTGCTTTTATCAGTTGAACAGTGTTTTGAAATCCCAGCCCTGCGGCTTCAATAACTTTAATATTACCGCCAAAACCTCGGCTATTTTTTGCACGACCCATAAGCCGCAAAGAAAAATATGCCAGAGCCACAACAGCCGCAAAAGCAACTATCAGAACAACCATATTCCATATCTGTGCAAGCAAAGCAGGTGCAGTAGAAACGATGGTCACTCCCTGCGCCAATGTGGTCAAAACACTAGAAAGAATCATAAGAAATACCCTATCCAATCACCTTTTGAACAGCCTCAAGTACCCTATCAGGTTGGAAAGGCTTAACAATGAAATCGCGTGCGCCTGCTTGTATAGATTCTATAACCATGGACTGTTGCCCCATAGCAGAACACATTATGATAAGCGCGCCCCCATCAAACTCTTTTATAGCCTTGGTCGCTTGTATGCCGTTCATTTCAGGCATCGTAATATCCATAACGGTAAGACCTGGCTTGAGTTCCTTGTATTTCTCCACAGCTTTTACGCCATTTTCTGCCTCGCCAACAACATCATAACCATTTTTTGTTAATATGTCCTTTAACATCATACGCATGATTGCCGCATCATCAACCAACAATATTGTTTTATCCGCCATTTTTCTCGCTCCTTTTTACTATTATTATATTCGATACTCGGCATTAATTATATTTGTTACCCTAATGCCAAAGTTTTCATCAATAACGACTACCTCACCATTTGCTACAAATTTACCATTTACTAAAATGTCTATGGGTTCGCCAGCCAGCTTATTAAGTTCTATAATAGACCCAGGCGAAAACTCCAAAATTTCACGAATTTTTTTCGCCGTTCGCCCTAGCTCCACAGTGACCTCTAGCGGTACATCCATTATTATCTCAATATTTTCTTTTTGTTGCATGACATCAGAAATATCGAAATTTTGGAATTGAGCAGGACTTGCCGCTACAGGTGCTTGATGCGCCATCGGTTGAGCATAGCCATGCTGTGGCTGTGGTATCTGCGCCGCATACTGTTGCATGGGCGCATCCGCTGCTTGCGGCGGTGGCTGCATATTTGCTTGTGTATGCATTGTAGGACCTCCTCCTGTAGCCATATTTTCCTCCACTTTCTGGGGAGCAGTTTGAGTTTGTTGCTCTTCTTCTTCAGCAGACCCCGTTATATACGATTTCATTTTATCCGATAAGCTTTGTGCAAATTCCATTGGCAAAAGCTGCATTATCTCGGAATCTATCAAATCACCAATTTGCATTCTAAATTGTACACACACAGCATAGTCACCACTAAATGGCATGTCCTCAAGATTTTCGTTTGTTACAGAATCCATAACAAATGCAACCGGGGTATCTATATCTATGGGCTGCTGCATCAAGGATGCTAGAGATGTTGACGACGAGCCTATCATTTGATTCATTGCCTCTGATATAGCAGAAAGGTCAAGCTCGGTGATTTCGTCGTCACCCTCTGTTACCTCGCCACCCATACCAATCATCAAACTTGTTATAACCTTAACATCATGATGTTTCAGCAAAAGCAGATTCGTACCCTGTATTCCTACGGTATAATTTACCCTAATGCCCACACATGGCTTGGCATAACGATTTGGCAAATCATTCCATTTTATCAAGTCTACTTTCGGTGTTGTTATATGAACCTTTTGCCCAAGCAAGGCCGAAAGAGTGGTAGCAGAGGTACCCATGGAAATATTTCCAACTTCTCCCAATATATCCTTCTGCTCGGAGGTCATCATGGCATCTGTGTCGTCGTTGCCGTTGTTATCCAACTCAAAATCATCGCCGCCAAGCAAAGCATTTATCTCTTCTTGTGAAAGCATATCAGCCATGACTATTCCTCCCTTATTATGGTTTCTGTTATCTGTATTGCGTTTTTGCCTCGACTAATACCAGGTTTTGCTAAAAACTTGCGCAATGGACCTACATATATTTCTAAGTCAGCATCAATATAGGAATCTAGCGGAATTATGTCACCAATAGCTAAATTTACAAAATCGGAAACCATTATTCGCGTACGCCCTATCACAGCGGCAATATCAATATTTGCTGTTTCTATTTTGTTTTCCAAGTCTTCCGCATAGTCAGTTTCATCGTCAGGCGTTTCACTAGAAAACCAGTATCTGGTATATAGTCTATCCAAAACAGGCTCAATAACAGCAATGGGTATACAAAAATTCATCAAACCCTCTACAGCACCAACCCTAATTGCCATTGTTATCAGCGCGGTTGTGTCTGTAGGCGAAACAATTTGCGCAAACTGCGAATTGGTCTCTATGCGCTCTAGGCGTGGTCTTAGTGTCTCCACATTTGCCCACGCTTCAGGCAATGGTCCTAATGTATGATGCACTACACGTTCAAGCAGAATTTGCTCTATCTCAGAAAATTCTCTCATGCGCTTAATGCCCGTACCAGGTCCACCCAAAATCCTATCTATTATAGCATAACCTATTCCCGCAGATAGTTCAAGTATGATTGAACCTTTAAGCGGCGCAAGCTCTACAATTGAAAGTATACAAGGGTTTGTCAACGCATTGGAAAATTCATTATATGTCACCTGCTCCGCAGAAATAACCTCCACAGATACAGGTGTACGCAAATAACCTGATAAAAATGAAGTGAGGCTACGGCAATAAGTGTCATACATAATCTCTAATGTACGCAATTGCTCTTTATTTATTTTTTGAGGACGCGCAAAATCATATGGCAAGGCACTTTTCTTGCCGTTTGTCTCCGAAGAATCTGCCTCAGGACTAACACCGTCAGACATCGACTTTAACAGCTCATCTATTTCAGATTGACTTAAAACATCACCCATGGCTAGCTAACACCTCCTTGGTTATCACACTAATGCCTATTGCGCAAATAAATTACCTAGAAATACACGCACAATAAGCGTACTGCCAAATTCATCTTGTAGAGCTGCCAAGATATCATCAGCCAAGGCCGAATCTCCACCAACAGATTCAAGTTGTTGTATGGTAGTTCTGCGTAAGATAGTAGTGACAGTGTCTCTAACAACAAAGTCACGCTCTATCAGCATTTCTAGAAAATCAGTTGCTTCACCTTGGTCTGTATTATTTATACCAATGCCAACCTCAACACGCACAACATGTCCCGTGCCATCTGCCGATTGCAGCAAATTTGTGGTAATAGCATTTGGAAGCTCAAAAATAACAATATCTTGCGCCGAAAACTCTTGCGCTTGAGGGATATGCGGTACATCGAACTCCCCATTATTTCCCCCACCAAAATCACCAGTGAGCAAAACCACAATAGCAACCGCAATGGCGATTATTATAACCGCTAACATTGCTATAATCACCATCATCATGCCCTTGTTTTTATCCATAATTGATACACTCCCTCCTTGGTCGGGCTACGAAACTATTTTTATTTAATTATTTCCATTTATCTCATAAATACGTATCTCTACACGTCTGTTTGCTTGCCTGCCTTCTTCTGTCGTATTGTCGGCAATAGGATGGTGTTCACCAAAACCTGTTGCACGAATAATAGCAGGATTTACACCTTGCACATCTATGAAATAGCGCGATATGCTAGCAGCTCTCGCTACAGAAAGCTCTAAATTATCAGGGAAGCGAGCCGTGGCTATAGGCACATTATCGGTATGCCCTTCAATAGATACCCTTACACCCGAAAGATTATTTATTGCCGAAGCAATAACCTCAAGTATCGGGAAGGTTTCAGACCTGATAAACGCCTGCCCGCTATCAAAATACATGTCGCCATGCGTAGATATCAAAATCTGCCCTTCGCCATCAAACTCTACATCTATAGAATCTCCAAGCCCTGCCTCGCCAAAATATGTCTGCAAAATATCCGCGGTAATCTCCATTTGATGTACACCATGCTGTCCTTGTCCATGTTGTCCAGGTTGAAAATCAAACACAGCTAGGTCAAAAGCAGGCAAATCCATAACGCCGCTGCCCATGAGATTGTTTACACCCTGCCCTTCAAACTCAAATGGCGCAATAGAACCTGTACCTATAGATGCCGCACGGGCAAACTCCGCCCAGCGTTCCTCATCAACCTCACTCATGGCATATAGCATAACAAAGAGAGCAAACAAAACCGTAACCATGTCGGCATAAGAGGTCATCCAATCAGACTTTGCGCCCTCTTCTTTTTTCTTTTGCTTCTTTGCCATTAGCTTTCGCCCCCTCCATCGCCGCCACCGTCACCGCTAGCTCTTAGCGAAGGTGCAAGGAAAGCCTTCAGTTTTTCTTCTATAATTCTCGGGTTTTCGCCGTTTTGTATAGACAACATACCCTCAATTAATACCTCTTTTAATAGCATTTCTTCAGCATTATAAACGCTTAATTTACGTGCAAAAGGTCCTGCCAAAAAATTCGCCATAAGAGCACCATAAAATGTTGTTATCATAGCAAGTGCCATGTTTGCTGCCAATGCATCAATGTCCGTAAGGCTACCCATCATAAGAACAAGCGCGACCATTGTACCAACCATACCCCATGCAGGCGCAAAAGAAGCAATCATCTCCCACACAGCTTTTATATCATTATGGCGATTTTCAACAAAAGTCATTTCAGTTTCCAAGACACTACGTACAAGCTCCGGATCTGCGCCATCCACAATAAGCATTATGCCTTTTTGAAGGAATGGGTCGTCCATGTTTTGTGCAGACTCTTCTAAAGCAAGAACGCCCTCGCGCCTAGCCAAATTCGATAGCGTGATTATGCGAGTTATAGCTTCTGCATGGTCATAGTTTGGTGGCATAAAAACAAACTTTGTCGCCTTCATGGCCGCTATAAACCTAGGAAGCGGTTGACCGATAAAAACAGATGCAAAAGCACCGCCAATAACAATCATAACCGAGGGAGCATCCCCAAAGGCTGCAACAGATGCAAATTCCCAGTTACCATTTATCAAGATAGACACTATTACAAATACAATACCAGCAATTAATCCTATTAATGATCCTATATCCACAGCCAGCGGCCTCCTTACATATTAGTATATATATCGCGTTTATACGCTTTTGTTTTCGCTATTATATCTTCTACAGATTCTTTTACAATTATCTTGCGCCCTGTAGTTGTCGTTATTGTGGTATCAGGATTAGCCTCTACAAGCTCAATAAGCTCGCAATTAACCACTATTTCTTTGTCGTTTAATCTGGTTATTTGTATCATCGCGTATCCTCCATGTGGTCAAAAGTATTTTAAGCCTACCTAATATTATATCAAAATCTTGGGAAATGTCAAATTTTATTGTAATCCCCTGCCACCGTCATTGCGAACCCTCGCAATGACGGTGAGGGGATGCTATTTATTATCTACGCAAATTCACAAGTTCTTGCAATATCTCATCCGAGGTTGTAATAACCCTAGAATTTGCTTGGAAACCACGCTGTGTCGTTATCATTTCAGTAAATTCGCTAGCCAAATCCACATTGCTCATCTCTAGCGTGCCGCCAAGGATGGTGGATGAAATAGCCCCTGGCTCATTACCAATGCCGTCAAAACCGCCACTATTGCTAGTCATAGCAAAAAGATTATTGCCCACGGATTCTAAACCCGCAGGATTTTGGAATCTTGCTACGGCTATCTGCCATAATGCAAAGCTTTGACCATTGGTGTATGTGCCTGTTATAATGCCATCTGGCCCTACAGATAGCCCGATGAGCGTACCTTGGGCAAAGCCGTCCATGTCATGCCCTACAGGGGTAGATTGACCTGCTCTTTGTGTCATAGCATTCATATTAACGGTTATGCCAGTAGCAAAAGCTGGCGGTCCGACAATCGGCGGTTCTTGCCCAAAAACCAAGCCAAGAGAAGAGCCGTCCAGACCAAACCTGAACTCAGTAACTCTATCCTCAAGATTAGGCGCAGTACCATTTCCCCAAACTATTTCTGCCCATGATGCATGGTCTGCACCGCCAGTAGGCGGCAGATATCCTGGGGTTGCAAAGTTCGCCACTTCTGTAGAGGCGCGGTCTTGCACATGAACCAAATTACCAGCTGCATCAAAGAAAACTCTCATATCTGCCAAGGCTGGCACAAGGTTGAATGTTGAGCCATCAGCACGTCTAGCCACATTATCATCGCCGCCAAAGCTCATATTCCATGCGCCAACAATTCTGGTTGTAGCAGGTGTACCACCAGCAGGATTAGTTATCACAGCAGGTGTAAATACCACATCCATTGTATAAGCATTACCCAAAGAATCATGGAATGTCATAGTGCTAGGTCTTATATTGTTCGCTGGAATTACAGCACCATCAACAAGTGCTGGCGGAGCTATGTTGCCGTCAAAGTTGATAAAACCCGTAGCCCCCGCAGGTACGGTACGCATCTCTGGCGTTATCTGTATGCCCTGCACAGGTACGCGGTCTATCAGCGTTTGCCCATTTGGCTGTATGTCCAAAAATCCAGCCCCCGTTGTGCGTGCAGGCCAGCCATGTAGGCGCAGACCATTAGGCATAACGATATTATAGTCGCGGTCGCGCATAAAATCGCCCGCGCGGGTAAAGAATTGCCCGCCCACATTGTCACCAACAACGAAAAAGCCGTCGCCGTCTATCATCATATGGAATGGGTCGTCGGTACGCATTGCGCCACCTTGTGACATCATGCGCTGTATACTAGATACATTAACGCCAAGCCCTATCTGCTGCGGGTTTGTGCCGCCGCGCCCAAGGAGTGCGCTAGGGGCAGATGCCCCCTGTACAGTTTGGCTAAAGGTGTCCGCAAAAGTCATGCGCGAAGCCTTAAAGCCTGTCGTGTTTACATTTGCGATATTGTTTGCAATTACATCCATTCTTGACTGGTGTGTCCTAAGACCCGATACACCAGAAAACATAGAACGCATCATAATAAGTCCCTCCCGTTACGAGTATGACACGCTGTGCAGCATCCCATCTGTCAGTCAAGGATGCTATAACCTCCATAAAGGCCCAGTTATACAATCACAGCACCATCAATATTTGTAAAAACTTGGTCTTGCTGGTTAATAGCCGTTACCACCACTTTGTTAGCAACATTTACAACAAGCGCGATATTGTCAATTAATACCAAGCTGTCGCGTATGCCTTTGCTTTGCGCACGTGTCACGCCTTCCTCTATGCGTGCTAGCTGGCTGCCCGTCAGCTCAATATTTCTATCCGACAAGCGCACGCTCGCGTGCTTAGAAAACTGCAATTGCCTAGAGTTGTTTATGGTATTATCCATAATCTGGGCAAAGCTTGCGCCTTCTTTAATCTGTGGTGTGTTTTGATTTATTTGCGCAACATCCTTGTTGCTAACTGGTGGTATAATCATGTTTCTATTGATTTGCAAAATATCCACCCCTCGTTTCTCCGCTTCTTAGTCTTCCACATTGCTGCCCGCAAAATCCGCAAATCTTATTGCATCCCCTGTGGTCGTGCCGTCATTAATCGTTATCCATACAGCACCCTCGCGCACAAATACATTATTTATAGTACCTTGCATCGTGCCATGATTAACCTGAATATTTCCTCTTTGTAGCCTCAATGCTTCTGTTACAAAATTGATACGGTCAATCCTATGGTTTGTGCCATCAATCACCAGATACGCATTACCTTCACCAGATATATGCACATTTTGGATATAGTTCGCAGGTTGCAGTTGGTCGTTAGCATAAAAACCAATCGGGCGACCAATTATCATTGCTTGGTCTGCTACAGAAAGCACTTGCCCAAGATGTATGGCATCATTGCCAATAATCAATAGCGGCGGATTGCCAGAAAAGTCGATGTATTCTACCCTGCCCTCAATAAATCCTGTGGCGTTTCCTTGCGCATCCGTCATTATGGCTTGTACAAATCTGCCAACTAATGCCAAATTCTGATTAACAAGGTCAAATACCGCGCTGTCTTCCATGCCTTGTAATATACGGCGTAACAATGCCTCCGTCATGCTACTGTCCACAACCTGAACTTCGCTGGCGCGCAATGTCCGTTCATGCACGGTGTTAGCATCCATGACCAGCCATGGTTCGCCCGCTATCATACGTACAGAATCCACAATGCCATAAACCTCTTGTGTTGCACCGTTTGTTGGGTTGCGCGTGAGACCCGTTACATGGCTGCCAATCATGCTAAATGCGTGATTGCGGTTAAATGTGGTGTTAAGATTTTGCATTTGCTCCAATGAGCTAAATTGTGCTAGCTGTGCGATAAACTCGCGGTCATCCATAGGATTAAGCGGGTCCTGATGGCGCAATTGCGTTACCAAAAGATTTAGAAATGCGTTTCTATCCAAATCATTATTCCATTCGCGTACGCTATGCGTTGCTACTTCCTGTGTTACATCATGCATTAAATGCCCATTTCCGTCTACTCTTGCCATTCACATTCTCCTTTCTGCCGTTACACTCGGTAATCAACCAGATTTTCTTCTAAATTCGCTTCTTCTGCGTCATCTTCAGCAGAAAACTCCATCAAATTTTGGATTCTACTAGAAGATACATTGCTGCCAAATTCAAACTGACTATCCGCCTTATCTTGCGATACAGAGACCTCAATTTCAGCTATATTAATACCCTGCTGCTCCAGCGTATCACGTAGCTGGCTAAAGCCCGCCTCAATAATTTCCTTAACACGCTGGCTTTCGGCCACAAATTGCGCAACCACAATGCCATTATGGGTAGCAATACGCAATGCTACCTCACCCAGATTATCGGGCTTTAGCTGAATGCGGATTTCTGCCATGTCACCACGAACTTCAAATTTCATATGTGAAACTATCTGTTCCATTACATTTTGCGGATTAATTGGTGCTTGCGGCAATGGCTGTGCCGTTGTTTCTGCTCTTGCAAAGCTATCAATCGGTAGCTCCGCCGCCTGTGCAAACGCCATTATTGGCTCTAGGCTTGGCTGCGCATTATCCGTAGTAGCAATAGTTTCTGCCGCACCTTGTGTCATCGCTTGTGCAATGTCCATAGCCTCAAATTCAGCTAACATATCGGCCTCTTGTGGCTCTGGGGCATCAGCCCTTACATCCCGAACGGTATGCATGATTTCAGCATCTGGCAATGTATCAAAATCTGCCAATGCAGTCTCTTCCAACACCACATATTGCGGCTGATTTTGCATCTCTTGTTTAGCTTGATATTCAAGCATCACGGGCGCGTGCTTTTCCATTGCCTTCGTGATTTCTTGCATTATCGGTAATGTTGACGGCAGACTCAAAAGTGCCACGCCATCGTCTAGCCCATGCAGTAATTGCAAAAGCTCCGCCTGCCCTTCGCCGTCTTGCAAATCCAAAACAGTCATCCCAAGTGTATTCAAAACCTCTATCAGCATCTGCGGCGTTATACCCAATATTGCGGCGATTTCAACTATGACATCTTCTTCCAGTTGGGATAAAACAGTTGCTTCATCCGCAATAGATTGTATCGTATCAGTTGCATCCACAACGATATCTTCAACTGTAGCAGTCGCCATCTCATCATCACTAACGGGTTGCACGGTTTGTCTTTGTGTAGTCTCCACACTCTGCATTACAGGGCGATTATCACGCTGTCCTTCAACTTTTACAGGTCTTTCCTGCTGTCGCTCCGCATTCTCGTGCTGTGGCGACGATAAAAAGCTGTCAAAAGTTCTGCCATTAACATCATTACTGCGATTTGCATTCCTTGCAGGTGTTGTCAAACCCTCAAGACCAATTGCTCTTGCCATGTTATTTACCATTCGTTCACCTCCCTCATTCAAAATTTTTATCTAAATGCCATATGGCGATTTAGCAAAATTAAGGTTCCATATGCCGCAATACCGCCGCAGCAGAATCATCCGCCAAATTATCTAAAATAGTGCCACGAAACGGCGCAGGCAGTTCCGTCATAACGTCCACAATCAAGCGCATATCGGTAGTCAGCATACTTTCTATCACTCGCGCCACCTGAACAGGATTCATATTTATCCATGAGTTAAGATAATTGCGCCAACGCTCGTCCTCATATTGCATTATAGCAATGCTAATGAATAATTCCTCAGCAAGTTGTGGATGCATCGTCTCAAAGAAATTCATAAAAGCATCAGGATTATCCATAGCAATGTCGCGATAGAGCGCATCACGGTCAGCTAAGAACTGCCCATGCGCATCCGCAAATTCTTGTAAACGCTCATTCTCACGTTCCAACTGCTCTACCGTCTGACTTAGGTTTTCCAATTGTGCCTCAAGAGATGCATTTTCAAGGGTGGTGGCTTGTATCTCTGCTTCAAGGTCAGCAACGCTTGCAATTACTTCGCCATCATCATATTCAGCCGCAGGAATCATGCCGCCAACAAGCGGCACATCGCGCAAAAGCGGGTATAGCACATTGTCGCGTAGCCCAAAAACATTGAAGACAAAAAGACCAATGACTATCAGCAAAAACCCAATAACGGAGAGCATGACAACAAGCCCCGCTTTACCTTTCTTCGGAGCTCTCATATCGCTTGGCGGTGCTGCTGCCACTCTTGGGTTTGACATTATACCATCTCCATCCTGGTTACTTGCTTCCTGATTTGCTACCTCTATAGCTCACAATCTCATCGACAATCTTTTGTTCTTGTTTCTTCTCTTCTGTTAAATGTTCTTCATAGTCATTATCTCGTAAGGTTTCTAACGTCTTTCTATCTCGCATAGCCTCTACCAATTCCTGCCTTTTTTGCTCAACAAAGACCTCGCATTGCTCTACCACAAAGGCTTGTCGCTTTATAGCTAGCTTCATTTTTTCGAGATATAGATTGTATCGCTTAAATGCCGCTGGGTCTATACCGCCCGAAATGCCATTTCTAAAGTCTTCTATACAATTTTCACGCGCTTGTTGCATCTCCACCATTACGCGTTGTGCTTCAGCCAAAGCCGCCATGGCCTTGCCAAACTCGTTTTTCTTTAAATCTTCGACCTTTTCTTTGATGGATAGCACAGATTGCATACGGAACTTAAATTTGGGCATTATTATTAGCTCCCAGTATGCCATTCATGATGCTCGTGGCATCATCTAGGCTATATTTTTCATTAACACCCTGCACCAAAAATTCCTTGATAGCCGAGTGTTTATCTATGGCATCATCAATCTCCGCACTAGAGCCGCGCACATACGCGCCTATATTTATCAAATCCTCAGCATCGGCATAAATCGCCATGCTCTTTTTTATCTCGCTTGCTGCCTTTTTATGCTCATCTGCCACAATGTCACTCATAACCCGTGAAACACTGGCCAGAACATCTATCGACGGATAATGCGCACGATTAGCAATTTTGCGTGAAAGCACAATATGCCCATCCAAAATGCCGCGAGCCGTGTCAGTAACAGGTTCTGTTAGGTCATCACCATCTACAAGCACTGTATAAAGCCCCGTTATAGAACCTTTATCAGATGTACCAGCGCGTTCAAGAAGTTTTGGCATCATAGCAAATACTGATGGTGTATAGCCCCGCGTAACAGGCGGCTCACCTGCCGCAAGCCCCACCTCGCGCTGCGCCATGGCGTATCGCGTAAGCGAATCCATAAGCAACATTACATCTTTACCACGTGCGCGGAAATATTCAGCAACAGATGTGGCAACTTCGGCGGCTTTGAGCCTGACTAAGGCTGGCTGGTCGCTTGTGGCAACTACCAAAACGCTTCGTTTCAGACCTTCCTCGCCCAAATCCTTTTCTATAAACTCGCGAACCTCACGGCCACGCTCACCAACAAGTGCAATAACAGAAATATCTGCTGTTGTGTTTCTAGCAATCATGCCAAGAAGTGTAGATTTACCCACACCACTACCAGCAAAAATACCTATCCGCTGGCCTCTGCCAACGGTCAATAGCCCATCAATAGCCTTAACGCCTACCGAAAGCGGCTGTTTTATGCGATTGCGCGCAAGAGGGTTTGGCGGAATATTAGTAATCGGAAATTCCACGCCTTCCACAGGCGGCTTGTCATCCATTGGCTGCCCAAGCCCATTTAATACGCGACCAAGCATAGCATCCGAAACCATGATAGATAGCGGTCTCCCCATTGCCTCCACAATACTACCAGGACCAATGCCAGAAATGTTGCCCAAAGGCATAAGTAGCACATGATTGTCTTTAAAGCCTACAACTTCAGCAACTACAGGGGTTTTATACTTCGCAGCACGTATCAAGCAGGTAGAGCCAATATTCACCTCAGGACCTAGGGATTCAATGGTTAGCCCAATGACCTGCGCCACGCGCCCCATGCTTTTTACATAGGATTCTTTTTCCAGCACGGCTTCGTATTTATCCAAATCTACGCTAAACAGTGCCATCACCCATTTCTTCCTGCAAAATAAGGCGCAGGCTCTCCTTCACTTCCTCATATTGCATGTCCAAACTAGAATCTATAATGCCAAACGGCGTTTCTATCAAACAATCCCCAGCAGAAAGTGCCACATCCCTTTCAATAGCAAGCTTTGCGCCGCCTTCCACCGATTTCAGCAATTCATCTTGATTTTTTACCACATTATCATAATCATCCTTGGATACACGCAATGTAATATCACCTTTGAAGCTGGTTTGCTTTAACCCTTGGCGTATCAAATGCAGTATCACCTGCGGATTGACCTTGATATTATCCGAAATCAGTTTTTTCACAATTCGGATAATTAGTTCTACAAGCTCTGGTTCTAGCCGCGTTATGGCAGCCTCGCGCTCGCTTGTGGTCTCGTTCTTATAGTCATTAGCTTTACCAATTATGGTATCTGCTTCAGTATTGCCTTTTTCTATGCCTATCTCAAAGCCACGCGCCTCTGCCTCAAGCAATATTGCGGCGCGTTCTTGGTCTAGAGCTAGTGCGGTTTCTTCCATCAAAGTTGCGGCTTCCGCCCGCGCCTTATCCAGAATCATACCCGCCTCTTTTGTCGCAAAATCCACTATATCTTTCGCATTTGCGTGAGCCTTTTCTTTCATTACGCGGATTTCTTGTTCTGTTTCGACCGTAGCTTGTGTATTCACATACACAGCCGAAGCAATAGGTTCAGCTACCTCAGGTGGTTGCTCCTGCGGGTTTATAGGTACTGCGTTATCGCGGTCTATGCTAACGGTCCACGCCTTGTAAATTTTAGACAATTAAATCATCTCCCCCGCCACGTGCCACAACAATTTCGCCAACGTCTTGAAGTCTGCGGATTATGCCAACAATCTTTTGTTGCGCCTCTTCCACATCAGATTTACGCACAGGACCCATAAAGTCCATTTCTTCCTCTATCATAGCCACGAGACGCTTGGACATATTAGCGAAAATAAGGCTCTTAACCTCTTCGCTAGCTCCTTTAAGCGCAATGGCAAGGTCTCTATTATCAATACCTTCACGCAGCACACGTTGAATATCGCGCCCGCTGATATTGATGATATCGTCGAAAACAAACATTTTTTTGCGGATTTCTTCGGATAGGTCGCTGTCTTCTGCTTCCAGAATTTCCAGAATATTCTTTTCCGTAGACCTGTCCACAGAATTTAATATTTCTACAACAGAATCCACGCCACCAACAGTAGCATAATCTTCCATCATTAGGCTGGACAGTTTCTTCTCCAAGGCTTTTTCCACTTCCTTAATAACATCTGGTGATGTTCTATCCATCAAAGCAATTCTTCTTGCCACATCTGCCTGTTTTTCAGGACTTAGCTCAATCAAGATTGCACTGGCCTGTTGTGGACGAAGATATGATAAAATAAGCGCGATAACCTGTGGATGCTCTGCCTGAATGAAGTTAAGAATCTGGCTAGCATCAGCTTTCTTAATAAAGTCAAATGGGCGTGCCTTCAGAGCTACCGTAAGCTTAGAAATAATCTCAAACGCCTTATTTTCGCCAAGGGCTTTTTCCAGAATAGCTTTGGCGTGTTGTATGCCGCCCTCTGTTATATATTGCTGTGCCAAGCAAATCTCGTAAAATTCATTAAGCACAGCCTCTTTTATATCAGGCATAATCAAATTGGTATTGGCAATTTCTAGAGTCAACGTTTCTATCTCATCTTCTTTAAGATGCTTAAAAATAGATGCACTCTTTTCAGGCCCAAGTGCAATAAGCAAAATAGCCGCTTTTTCCTTGCCCTTTAGACCAGAAATATCCACGCTAGCTCTCTCACCAAGAACCAGACCATCTGGCGCACCAGCCATCATATTATCAACATCAGTAACAACAGACATCTCGCCACCACCTTTCTACGCCCAAAGCGCGAATTATTCCCAATCTTCATTAATCCAATTTCGTAGCAATTGCGCCACACTTTCTGGCATTTCTGTCGCAAATTTGTCAAGCTGTTCTTTAACCTGCGAATCCATATGCTGTATCTCTGCCAAGCGTTCAATTTCTGCGGCCCTTTCATCCTCTAATCTGCTAGATACAAGCATGTCTTCCACAGAAAGTTCTGGTTCTATTTCTTCTATAACATCTGGCGCAGTGCGACGTATCATCAAAAACGCCAACAAAGCAACAAACAGAAGCACCAAAGAAAGCAGAATAATCTCTGCAATCGGCAGTGGCGTAATATCTTCATCAATAAAGTGGTTTCTGTACTGTATTATAATAGAAACCGTAGGTATACCTGTAGCATTCGAGACATGTGTTTCCAATTGTTCTATTTGGTCAGCATCAATAACAACGCCGCCCGTTCCCATGTAGGCTTCCCATTCGCGCCATGTCATGTCATTCAAAAGACCTAGCTCTTCTACGCGGGTTTGCTCATGTACAGTATGATTTGTGAGCGTGATAGATACCGCCGAAGACCCCGTCAAAAGCTGACCTGGCAATAATCCTGCCGAAAAAATGGTCTCAGTCATATTTTGCAGATAATGTGCTCGCAACTCTCTTTCCTCAATACTCATGGTGCCAGGACCAGTAGCCCCTGCAAAAAGGTCGCCGCCAGGCATTCCGCCTTGGGTATCAAGCCCAGGTACACCAATAGGCGCACCATCCACCGTATCGCCAGCCCGCTCTATAATCTCTCGCCACTGATAAAGTCCCTCCGAGGTATCATCCCCAAGCGGCGATGTGAATTCTGTCATCACAGAGTTTACTATACGCCAGTCTATGTCTAAGAAAAACGCAGGATTAACGTCATCAAATAATGGACCAAGAATCTCTAGTATACTATTGCGGTAAGTTTCTCTAATGTGGAATTCAAGCGAAAAAGCCGCCGCCATTTCAGCCGCAGCACCCGTACCGCCGCTTAGTCCAAGTTGACCATCTCTAAAGAGTACATTTAGGTTGTCATCAACAACCGAAACATTTTCAATAGCCAAGCCTTCAACCATCCGCGATACAATAAGAGCGATGGCTTCTCCATCTTCAGGCGTTAGCACGCGCGCACCAGATACGCTTACAGTAGCTGTAGCTGGCGTGGTTGCTTGTATAAGAAAAGAAGGTACATTAGGTATTGAAAGCCCAACTGTTGCCGAATTTATATGATTTTGACGCATAAGCATAGATGCAACTTCGCCTTCACGTACGCGCAATATAGCTTCATGTTGTTGGGTAAAGGTTGTTCCCATGCCCATGTCAGCCATAGCATCTTGGAAGGTATATGCCCTATCCAAAAGAGCAGGAGAAGAAAGCACTGTAGTAACAGCCAAGTCGCGGTGTTGAGCAGGCACATAAACAATACCCGTGTCGGTGTTAGTTCTCCAATTTATGCCTGCATCGTCAAGTACAGATTGAACTTCAGCCGCCGTTGCTGGGTCTACGCCCGTTATGGCTGGTTGCCAATCTGTCCTAAAAGCCAAAAATAGTGTTAAAACAAGAGCCACCAAAACAGCGGCGGCTATACCCGCCACCTTTAATTTTTGTGACTTTGTAAGGTTTTTCCACTTTTCTAATGCTGTTCTATACCAAGCTTGCAGCCTATCCCGCAAAGTATTCACCTCAAATCATAATGACAAAATATACGTAAAACCTTTACTAGACCTGCATACGCATAATTTCTTGATAGGCTTGAATGATTCTGTTTGTCACCTGCACGGTAAAATACAGCGAGGTATAGGCCATTTCTTGTGCCAAAACAACAGAGAGCATATCGTCATGTTCACCTAGAGCAAAGCCAATCTGCAGACTTTGTGCTTGCGCCTCCATGCGCCCAGCAGAATTAACCATGTCCATATAGGCAGAAAATATCGTGTCAAATGACTGCGCTGTCTCGACTTCTTGGATTTGCGGCACTCCCACTGGGGGTCGCAGAAAATTCGCCGCATCTATGATGGGTTGCGCGTTTGGCTGTACAGCCGCCACGCCTCCCAAGCCACTAATAGCTGGGATATTCATAAAGTTGTCCTCCTGTAAACAGTTCCCATCCTAATATATCGGAAACCACAATGGCAAAAACGTTAAAAGCAGATTATCTGCTAGAAATTTCCAAGGTTCTTTGCATCATATTACGTGATATGCTGATAGATGTGATATTTGCCTCATAAGAGCGGCTAGCAGAAATCATGTTCACCATTTCGCCTATCACATTCACATTTGGTCGCATTAGATAGCCTTCGGCATCAGCATCAGGATGACCAGGGTCGAAAACCCGTGGGCCTGGTGTATCATCCGTTACAATAGAATGAACGCGAACACCGCCTCCGCCATCTGGTCTGCGCTGCATAACGCGGTCAAAAATGTCAGAAAAACTGTTTGCGCCCTCCCTTCTTTCTTCAAAAACAACAACACGACGTTGGTATGGTCCACCTTCAGCCGTTCTTGTAGTATCGATATTAGCGAGGTTTTGTGCGTGTACATCCATCCTAGCCCGCTGTGCCGTTAAGCCCGATGCGGCTACATTCATCGAATTAAAAAAGCTCATATTCAAAACTCCTTTCGGATTAAAAGCAAAATAATACTACATCGCTGCTATTGCCATATTAATCAAGCGATAGTGGTGTATAATGCCACCTGAAAGCACATCAAAGCGCATACTGTTTTGGTACAGTTGCACCATTTCAAATTCTATATCTACATTATTTTCATCTATACGATAGTTCAAAAAGTCATATTCACGGTGAATTTGGGGTCGCAAAGTGGACAAATCAAGTGCGCCTGTGCGGCGAAAGTTCTGCACAGCATCAGCAAGCATATCCTCAAAGCGCACAACGCTACGCTTAAAGCCAGGGGTGTCCACATTGGCAATATTATTAGAGATAACATTATCACGCACAACCGTAGCCTGCATGGCAGACCCCAGAACATTAGTAAAGTTATGCATACCATCTATGCGCATAGCAAGCCTCCAAGTCTAAGTCCATAAAATGACTTAATTTACATAATACCACAAAAACCGCGCTCTAGCAAAGCAACTTTGGATATATCAAGTTTTTTAGCTATAATTTTAACCAAAATATATCAAAGATTATTGGAATACTTGTGCAAATTTACATATTCGACTAAATATGTCCATTCGATTTCTGACATATTCATTTAAGAAATAGCACGATATCCAAATTCTCTGCGCCAAATTATAGAAATTAATTTGGTATTATTGCTCCCAAATCCCCTATATCCTTCCGAAAATGCATATCTTGGAAGCTCACTTTCCTCACAGAATCATATGCAGAGGCTCTTGCAGTTTCTAAATTCTCCGCAGAAACCAATACACAAAGCACCCTGCCGCCCGCTGTCACGAACTTGTCGCCATCTTTTTTTGTGCCGCTATGAAAGATAAGAGCATCTTTGCCGACATCATTCATTCCCCATATAGGCATGCCCGTTTCATAATCGCCAGGATATCCACCAGATGCTAGCATCACACAACATATGGCATTATTTTTCCAAACAATCTCCATATTATCCAAATTTCTGTCTAGGCAAGCCATAATAACATCCACAAGGTCCGTTTCCAAAAGCGGCAAAAGTGCCTGCGTTTCTGGGTCGCCTGGGCGGCAGTTGTACTCAAGCACCTTTGGGCCGCTTTCTGTAAGCATTAGCCCAAAAAACAGCACACCAACAAACTCTCGCCCATCTTTGCGTAACCCCTCTACTGTTGGCAAAAATATCCTTTCCATACATTCTTTAGCAATATCCTCTTTATAGTATGGATTCGGCACAACAACTCCCATGCCGCCCGTATTTGGCCCCATATCATGGTCATAAGCAGCTTTGTGGTCTTTTGCGCCAGGCATAGGAATTATCGTTTTGCCATCACAAAAGGCAAGCACAGAGCATTCCGCACCATCCAAATATTCTTCTACAATAACTTGCTCACCCGACACGCCAAATTTCTTGCTTTCAAAAATATCCTTTAGCGCATGTTCCGCAGATTCTATGTTTTGGCAAATAATAACACCCTTGCCAGCCGCAAGCCCATCCACTTTTACCACAAGCGGAAATTTAGCAGTAGCGCAATACGCCATAGCGGCATTGAAAGTATCAAAAGCACCATATTCCGCAGTTGGAATATTATAGCGGCGCATAAAATCCTTGCTATAAACCTTACTACCCTCAATTTCTGCAGCAGCTTTGGTAGGACCAAAAATAAGCAACCCTGCAGACATAAAGGCATCTACAATACCCGCCACCAGAGGATCATCCATGGGACAAATAGTCAAATCTATTGCTACATTTTTTGCAAAAGCTATTAGTTCATCAAAGTGAGATACTGCAATATCCACATTTTGTGCTATTTGGGCAATGCCTGCATTGCCTGGTGCACAATATATTTTTGTTACGCGCTTGCTTTTTGCTAAAGCCCAACAAATTGCATGTTCGCGACCACCACTACCAACGACCAAAATTTTCATATCTTACAATCTCCCTTCAGCAAACATAGCAATAGCCTGTGGCAAAATTTGCCATTCTGCATCTTCCATCACGCGTTTTTGCAATATCTCAGGTGTATCGTTGGGCAAAACAACTACTTCTTTTTGCAGTATAATTTCACCAGTATCTATGCCTTTGTCAGCAAAATGTATCGTAGCACCCGTTGTGGAAACCCCTGCGGCAAGCACAGCTTCATGCACAGCAAGTCCATGAAAGCCCTTGCCACCAAAATTTGGTAAAAGCGCAGGGTGTACGTTGATAATACGATTTTCAAAGGATTTTACAATATTTTCTCCAATAATCATAAGGCAACCACATAATACCACAAGTTGCACCTGCCTGTCCAGCAAAAGTTGCAACAAGACTGCCTCGCGTGCAACCTCGCTTTCAAAGTCTTTCTTCGCAATTACAGCAGTGTCTATCCCCTGCTTTTTTGCACGCTCAAGGGCATAAGCATTATGATTTGTAGATGCCACTAAGACGATTTCAACGCCTTTCAAGCCACCACTTTCGATAGAATCAATGATAGCCTGCAAATTCGTCCCGCCACCAGAGACAAGCACAGCAATTTTATACATATATAAAGTCCTTATCAGAATCTTCCGCAACTTCGCCAATTATAAAGGCTGTTTCACCAAGCTTATATAGGGACTCCACAACATCGTCAGCATCATCGCGCGAAACCGCAACAACCATGCCAACACCCATGTTAAATATATTGTGCATTTCTATTGTGTCCAATTTTCCGATATTTTCAAGATATTTAAAGATTGGTAATACATCCCAGCTACCCGTCTTTATTTTTGCCGCAAAACCCTTAGGTAACATGCGAGGCACATTCTCCATAAAGCCACCGCCAGTGATGTTTGACACGCCCTTAATTTCGTAATTTTCTATGAGAGAAAGAATGGTCTTAACATATATTTTCGTAGGCGCAAGAAGTTCTTCACCTAATGTGCATCCAAATTCATCAATATATTTGCCCACATTATCTTTACTTGGTTGCAAAAGCTTGCGCACAAGAGAATATCCATTGGAATGCAGCCCGCTGGAGCCAATACCAATAAGTACATCGCCTTGCGCTATTTTCGAGCCATCTATAATATCTTTTCTATCTATTATTCCTACAGCCGTTCCCGCTAGGTCGTATTCGTCTTCTGGATAAAACCCTGGCATCTCCGCCGTTTCGCCGCCTATTAGCGCGCAATTTGCCATTTGGCATCCTAAAGCAACGCCCTCAACAATCTTGCCCACACGTTCAGGAACAACTTTGCCACAAGCTATATAGTCAAGGAAATATAATGGCTCAGCACCTGTACAGATAATATCATTCACAGAGTATGCAACACAATCTATACCAATGGTGTCATGCTTGTCCATCACAAAGGCTATCTTTAGCTTTGTACCCACACCATCCGTGCCGCTTGCCAGCACAGGCTCTTGCATATGCTTAAAATCCGCAAGCGAAAAGAGACCGCCAAAGCCGCCAATCCCCCCAATAACACCTTGGCGCATTGTCTTTGCCACATGATGCTTAATGATATCAACAGATTCGTAGCCAGCGGCTATGTCCACGCCAGAAAATTTGTAGCTATCGGCTTGTATTGAATGTTTATTATCCACAAGAGCCCTCCCATGTTAAAACAGCATTCTCATATTATACTACCCCTAATTCTAACATCTCTCACAAATAATGTCAACAAAATTTCAGAATTATCGACGATATCTTGCATATTCCGCAGGCAGCATCCCCTCGCGCCGCCTAAAAACGGAGCGAAATACGCGCACATCCGTATAGCCCACACGCGCTGAGACCACATCATCCTCCACGCTTTCAGCAAGCAAAATCTCCTTAGCTTTTTTCATGCGCACGCCTGTTAAATAGTCTCGTACTGACATTTTCATCCTCTCTTTGAAAATTTTGTCAAGATACTGCGGCGTTGTTTGATGTTCCATAGCAAAATCCTCTAATGTGATATTTTCGTAATATTTATAGTCTATATACAGAGTAACCTCGCGCACCATTTTATCCGCATTTTGCGCACGTGTGTAGGCTATATGCCCACAAAAGCTCTTTAGCGCGGTATTCATATATGTTTCCGCCTCATCAATTGTTTCAATGCTCAAAATGTCGCTATAGTTAAAAAAGTCGCGAAAGCGTGATTCAACTTCTATATGTTGCTCGCTTGCATAACGATTTATGGCTATCACTATTTTCATCATAATTTTTGGCAATATGCGCGGCGGCAGATTTTCTGAATCTCGCAAGGTGTCCAGAATTTCTTTGAGCAGACGTGCGGCATATTCATATTCCCCTGCAACCGCAGTATATACAAGCAAATCCTCTTTTCGTATGGGATAGCGATATGATGTGTAATTTGCTGGCTCAGCGAAATCAATAGGAATTATTGTGTTATAACCGAGCAAATAGCGGTATCGCAGGGCAGCATCCGCCTCTTTTGCTGATATGCTAACCTCTGCTAAGCTCTTCTTGGGGCGACCAAGCCCTATGGTAGTCGATAGCTCAGTCTTTTTCAGCACTTCCTGCTTTATTTCTGCGCAGATAGCCATAAGCTCTTCTAGCTCATCAATCCCACCCAAAATGCAGGATATAGAGTTAAAGCTATTGATAAACACATGTCCCGCATCTTTTGCCGCAAGAAACTTTTGCACCGCAAGATATACGCGGTATATCAGCAGATGCTTCTGTTTTTCATCCAGATTTTTCATAACTTGCTTGAAATGGTCTATGCGTAGGGTTATGGCAGTATATGGCGAGGCGAATCTCATGTCAAAATATTCCATGGAATCCATAATCTCGTCTTCGCTCGTAAGTACACCTCCGAGCAAATTAGCAAGAAATCTGCCCTTAAAAGCCCCCACATTTTTGCTATATTCCGCTAAAATGAAGCTCTCTTCTTCGCTTCTTTCTTTTGCTTCCTCCGATATTTTTATGATTTTTTTGATGCAAGCCTCAAATTCGCGACCCTTTATGGGCTTGTATAAATAATCCGCCGCACCCTTTTCCATAGCGGCTCTCAGATAGTCATGGTCTTCGTATGTACCCAAAACAAGGGTTTTGATATGCGGATACCGCGCTGTAATGTCGCCAATTATGCGTAATGATGACATGGAAAAAAACCTAATATCCGTGATAATAAGATTGGGGTCTTTATCAGCAATTGCTTCATGTAGCTTTGCCTCCACAGATTCGCTAAGTGTGGCTACCACCTTAATATCAGGGAAAACAGCACGCAAAAAGTTCTTGTAGTAATTTATGATTTCAGGATTATAGTCTATTAGCATTGCCCTCATGGTTTCTCACCTCAAAGTCTCTATAAGAGCCTGCTAAGCAGACTCTAACTTATATAATACTATATCGGCAGATTTTGTGCAAATGTTATTGATTTTTGCGCCATTTAATGGTATATTCAATATATATGATTATGCTATAATTTAGGGAGTGTAAATATATGCTAATAGTTCAAAAATACGGTGGTAGCTCTGTTGCCACTCCAGAACGCATGGCAAATGTGGCGCGGCGTGTAGTTTCTGCGCGGCTTTTAGGGTATAAGGTGGTAGTGGTGGTTTCTGCGCGCGGCGACACCACAGACGAGCTTATAGAGCTTGCTAAAACAACCAATCCAAACCATAGCAAAAGGGAGCTTGATGCCCTTTTGGCTACGGGCGAGCAGCAAAGTTGCGCCCTTTTAGCAATGGCAATACAGGCTTTGGGGCATCACGCCGTATCTCTCGATGCATGGCTGGCAGGCATAAGTACTACATCAACACATTCCAATGCCCGCATAAAATCCATTAATGCCGAGCGTATTAAGCTAGAACTCGATAACAACAATATTGTGGTCGTGGCGGGGTTTCAAGGATTTAACCGCCGAGGGGATTTTACAACTTTAGGGCGCGGCGCATCAGACCTTACCGCCGTAGCTTTGGCGGCTGTTTTACATGCCGATACTTGTGAGATTTATACAGATGTGGAGGGCGTGTACTCTGCCGACCCGCGCATAGTAAAAAATGCTGTGAAATTGCCAGAAATAAGCTATCTTGAGATGCTAGAGCTGGCATCTCTTGGCGCAAATGTGCTAGCAAAACGTTCTGTTGGGTTAGCCAAAAAATATGGCATAAAGCTAGTTGTAAAATCCAGCATGAAAGATAGCCAAGGCACAATTGTGAAGGAGGAGACAAAAGTGGAAGGTATATATATCAGCGGTGTTGCCGTGGACAAAAATATTGTGCGCGTAAATATTTCTAGCATAAAAGATGAGCCTGGTGTGTGGTTTAAGGTGTTTTCTATTATGGACAAAGGCAATATTTCCATCGATTTCATTCAGCAAGCCAAACAGGATGACGGCACAAAGGACATTTCCTTTACCGTTGCTAAGGATGAAGTAGATGGTGTTATGGAGGCATTTAACGGTAGCACACATCGCTTAGGCTTTGAAAGCATAAGCTATCATGGAGGCATCGCCAAGCTCTCTGTAGTTTCTACAGGCATGGCAACAAATCCAGCCGTGCCTTCCATGATGTTTGAGGCTCTTTTTGATGCAGGTATCAACATCGATAGCATATCTACATCCGAAATACGCGCTAGCGTGCTTATTGATATAGATGAGGCAGATGGAGCGGCAAATTTGGTTCATGAAAAGTTTAGGAGCGGGAAATATATCAAAGAATAGGTGAGCTAATGGGTTTGAAGAAGTTTCTAATCTCAGTAGCTATAGTTATTGCCATAACAGCAGGCTTATTTGTAATCATTGGCTTTGATGATTTTGTTGATTTGAACGTAGATTGGCAAAGAGTCGAGGCAACGGTTACCAATTCCGTAAACGAACCTAGGTTCACAAATGTTTCTGATGGTCGGGTGTTCATCATATTTGAAACAGTCGGCATAACAATTAGCACTTATTTTAGGGCAGATAACCTCAGGCAAGTACCTGATGATAACCGTACCGAAAATACTCGAGGTAATCTTTCTATCGGCAATATAGGTAATTCATACTATATTTTTTATAACCCCGATAATCCAAACGATGTAAGACTTACGACACCCACAATATCTACCTCATTTTTTACAGCAATATTTTTTGGGCTTATTGTGGCATTTGCAATTTTCTTGAACCGCAAAGCAATACGAAAGATAAATATTAAACCTGTACGTTAGCCTGCTTTCGTCAGGCTATTGCTAAATTGCTCCAGAACGCCCACAAGGAGCGTGCGGACGTTCTTACGCAAAGAAAGGATGATACCATGCTATCAAACATCAGCACCACAGAAATCTTACAAATCATAGGCGCGCAACTAGCCGACCCACACCGCATACTGGGTATGCATGAGGTGGAGGTAGATGGCGCAGCACAAAAACTATTTGTGCGTGCTTTTGTGCCTACGGCTATGCGTGTGGATGTGCTAGACCCCACTACATACGAGCGTTTTTCGCTTACAAAGATTCATGCCGACGGCTTCTTTGAGGGCGAAATTATGGGGCGTGACAAATGGTTTCGGTATATGCTGGATATGAACTACGAAAATGGCGAATCTTTTCTTGCATATGACCCCTACTCTTTCGCGCCTGTGCTTACCGATTTCGATATGTTTTTATTTGGACAAGGCACACATTATAAAATAGCAGAAAAATTGGGCGCAAATATGATGACAATGGATGGCATAGATGGTGTGTTATTTACTGTATGGGCTCCAAATGCGGCACGCGTAAGCGTCATTGGTAGCTTTAATAATTACGATGGTCGTCGCCATGTTATGCGCTTGCGCCAACCCAACGGCATTTGGGAGCTATTCATCCCTGGGCTAGCACAATACGACCGTTACAAATTTGAGATAAAAACCCGCGATGGCGTGCTTTTACAAAAAAGCGACCCATATGCGAAATTTGCTGAGTTACGCCCTTCTACAAATTCGCTTGTTTATGCCTCTAATTACAAATGGCAAGATGCAAACTGGATGAAAAAGCGTGATAATAACGAACATCCACTTAATGGTCCTATAAATATCTATGAAGTAAATCTAGGAAGTTGGAAGAAAAACCCAGACAATACCCGCGAAGGCGATGATAGTGGCGGCTTTATGACATATATCGAATGCGCCCATGAAATCGTACCATATGCCCTAGAAATGGGTTATACGCATATCGAGCTTATGCCTGTACAGGAGCATCCTTTCGATGGTAGCTGGGGCTATCAGGTTACGGGCTATTATGCCCCTACAAGCCGCTATGGTAATCCTGATGAATTTAAATATTTCGTGGATTATTGCCATCAGCACGGCTTAGGCGTTATTTTGGATTGGGTACCAGCGCATTTTCCTAAGGATGCCCATGGACTTGGTAGATTTGATGGAACAGCTCTTTATGAACACGAAGACCCGCGCCAAGGCGAGCATCCCGATTGGGGTACATTTGTATTTAACTATGGTCGCCAAGAGGTCAAGAATTTCTTGATAGCAAACGCGCTTTGGTGGATTGAGCAATACCATCTGGACGGCTTGCGCGTGGATGCTGTAGCATCCATGCTTCATCTTAATTATAGCAAACGCGAAAATAATTGGATAGCAAATAAATATGGCGGCAATATCAACCTAGATGCCGTGGAGTTCATTAAGCATATGAATAGTGTGGTTTTAGGCGCATATCCGCATGTGCTTATGGTAGCAGAGGAATCCACATCCTACGAAGGTGTTTCGCGCCATGTTGACCACGGCGGCTTGGGGTTTAATCTTAAATGGAATATGGGCTGGATGAACGATTTTCTTGCTTATGTGGAGCGCGACCCTATCTATCGCCGCTATCATCATAATTTCTTGACCTTTGGTTTGATGTATGCCTATAGCGAGAATTTTGTTCTTGTGCTTAGTCATGATGAGGTAGTACATGGTAAAAAATCCCTGCTAAACAAGATGCCAGGCGATATATGGCAAAAGTTCGCTAATCTGCGTGTAGCACTTGGCTTTATGTATGGACATCCTGGGAAAAAGTTGCTCTTTATGGGCGGCGAATTTGGGCAATTTATCGAGTGGGACGAAAAGCGTCCGCTAGATTGGTTTTTGTTAGATTATGACCATCATAGCCAAATACAGATTTTCACAAAAGACCTGAATCATCTATATAAGGCCGAACGAGCCTGCTGGTTTGATGACTTTGCTGAACGCGGCTTTAGCTGGGTGGATGTGCATGACCAAGCCCGCTCCATCATCTCCTTTGCACGCTTCTCTGACAACCTATCCGAAACACTGATTTTCATTTGCAATTTCACGCCAAACCCTGTTGAAGAGCATCGCGTAGGGCTTCATCATGTGGCGGACTATGCAGAGATTCTTAATTCTGATGATGTGAAATATGGCGGCAGCGGCGTTGTAAATACCGAGATGTTAAAGCCCGCCGAGATTTTCTGTAATGACAAGCAGTATTCCATTGGGCTTCGTTTGCCGCCGCTTGGGGTGGTTATTTTGAAGGCGCAGGGGTGATATAATACCAACTTGCAGACAAGTACTCCTAGCCTTACAGCGCATAGCCCTTAAATAGATTGCAAGTTGGTAGTAGTCGCCCGTTGTTGTATAGGCATATTTTCATGATGATATGTATAAATAATATGCACCCTGTATTTGATGCAGGGTTTCTTTATTATATGTACATATGAGCGATAATTTCACAATAAACCTATAGTTGTTTAACTTGAAAATGGGCTTCTGCCCATATCGATGCTTGCATCAACGAGGTTCGCAACGCGCCTGGTGCCGCGCGATATGTTGATGCCTTGCATCAACTAGGACTCGACACAAGACCCTTTTCAAGTAAAAACACTATAACGCAGACTTGCGTAAAAACAGAATTTGATATATAATCTAATTATAACTTAACAAATCGTATGGGAAAGAAGGAAAAAAATGGCATATGCAGATAAAGTATTCATAGAAAATTGCAAGGATATCTTAGAAAATGGCTCATGGGATACAGGTCAGAATGTGCGCACTGTATGGGAAGACGGCACAAAGGCGCATACCATCAAGCAATTTGGCATTGTAAACCGTTATGATTTATCAAAAGAATTTCCTGCGCTTACGCTTCGCCGTCTGTTTTTTAAAAATTGCATAGATGAAATGCTATGGATATGGCAAAAAAAGTCAAACCGCGTGTCAGAGCTTAAATCCCGCATCTGGGATGCTTGGGCGGATGAAGGGGGGACGATAGGCAAGGCATATGGTTACCAGCTAGGCATAAAGCACCGCTACGCCGATGGCGACTATGACCAAGTGGATAGACTGCTACTTGACCTAAAGAACAACCCCGCATCGCGCCGCATGATAACGAGCATTTACAACCATGATGATTTACATGCAATGAGCCTTTACCCATGCGCATATAGCATGACATATAATGTAAAAGATGGTGTGCTAAACGGCATCTTGAACCAACGCTCGGCGGACTTTCTAACTGCTAATAATTGGAATGTATGCGGCTATGCCATATTGCTACATATGTTTGCGCAAGCAAGCGGGCTTGTGGCGGGCGAGCTGGTTCATGTGATATCTGATGCACATATCTATGACCGCCATGTGAATATAGTAAAAGAGCTGATACAAAAAGAGCCAAGACCTGCGCCACGGCTCATTATCAATCCCGATATTAAGAATTTCTATGACTTTAAGGTGGAAGATTTCGCATTAGAAGACTACAAGCCACATCCTTTTAAACAAACAATACCTGTAGCAATATAAAATTCCCTTCCGTGGAGGGGTCGCTTTGCGGTCGTTTTAGAACGCAAAGCGGGGGTGGTTATGCATTTATCCCCACTACCCCTACGGCAACCTATTCCCCACCGCCATATAAACCTCATACCACTCTTCACGCGTAATCATCACATCCACTGCACATGCCACATCGGCTATCCTAGCAGGATTCATAGACCCAATAATAATCTGCATATTAGCAGGGTGGCGCAATATCCATGCCGCCGCTATGGCATCCTTGCTCACATTATATTTTTCTGCCAATCTCGCTAACACTGCATTTAGTTCAGGATAATCTGGGTGGTCAATAAAAACTCCGCTCCAGTCCAATAGCCTAAATGGCGACCATGCTTGTATTGTTATATCTTCTAGACGGCAATATTCAAGCACACCTCCATCATGGTCTACGCTCGCTGCATTTTTCATATTCATATTAAATCCAAAGTCTACCATACCTGTGTTCACTATGCTAAATTGTAATTGATTCACAATCAATCTGTGCTTCGTGTATTTTTGCAGCAATCTCATCTTAGCGGGGCTTTGATTGCTCACACCAAAATGCCGTACAAGTCCGCGGCTATGCAGATTATCAAATGCTGCCGCTACCTCCTCTGGCTCTACCAAAGTATCTGGTCTATGTAGCAACAAAATGTCTATGTAATCTGTTCCAAGCCGCCGCAAACTACCCTCTGTAGCCGAAATTATATATTCCTTGGAAAAATCAAATGCAATAGTCGATTTTTGGTCAACACTACGTACTATGCCGCATTTTGTTTGAATTATCATATCCTCACGCGCCATGCCAAGCTCTATCACAGCCGCCGCAAAAACTTCTTCCGCGCGACCATGCGCACCATATACATCCGCGTGGTCAAAGAAATTAATGCCATTATCCATTGCTGTCTGCACAGCTCTTGCCGCATCCTTTGCATCCATATCACGCATACGCATACAGCCAAAAGCTATCACAGGTGCTATCATGCCGCTCTTGCCCAAATCTATGGTTTTCATGCCACCACTCTCCTTTGCAAACTTGACTTGTCATCCAAAAAATGATAAATTAATCATAACACGATTGACCCTAACTTTCAAGGAGATTAAATATATGATATATGCCCCACTAGCCGCAAAGCTACGTCCAAAAACCCTAGCAGAATATGTAGGTCAGCCCCACCTTGTAGCCGAGGGCGCGCTTTTGCGCCGTCTAATAGATGCTGACAATATCCCATCCATGGTATTTTGGGGGCCGCCAGGCGTAGGCAAGACCACGCTTGCACAAATAATAGCCTCCACAACCCAGTCCGAATTTGTCAATTTCTCTGCCACATCCAGCGGTATAAAAGAGGTGAGAACGGTTATGGATGCGGCAAGCATCCAGCAGCAATGGGGTAAAAAGACCATTGTGTTTGTGGATGAGATACATCGTTTTAACAAAAGTCAGCAGGATGCCTTTTTGCCATATGTAGAAAATGGCTCGGTTATCCTAATCGGCGCGACCACCGAAAACCCATCGTTTGAAGTAAACTCTGCTTTGCTATCCCGCTGCAAAGTGTTTTTGCTCTATGGGCTTACCTCTGATGATATATTGCAATTGCTAAACCGTGCCGTGAGCAGCTTTTGCACGGACACTAGCCTTGTTGCAGATGTGCCAAGCAAACATTTAGAAATACTAGCAGAATTTGCTAATGGTGATGCCCGCATGGCTCTTAACACAATTGAGATGGTGCTAAATAGTGCGCATATATCGAATGGCAAGCTTTCCACATCCGATGAGCTTATACAACAATCGGTCACAAAGCGGCTTGCCTTGTACGATAAATCAGGCGAGGAGCATTATAATCTAATATCTGCCCTGCACAAATCCATGCGCAATAGTGATGCTGATGCTTCTGTATATTGGCTTGCACGCATGTTGGATGGCGGCGAAGACCCGCTATATATTGCCCGCCGCCTGATACGCTTTGCCAGCGAAGATATTGGGCTGGCGGACAGCAACGCCCTCCTGCTTGCCGTTGCCGCCTATCAATCCTGCCACTTTAATGGTATGCCTGAATGTAGCGTAAATTTAGCACACGCCGCAATTTATATGGCAGCAGCTCCCAAATCTAACGCGCTAGACTCCGCTATGCACGCAGCAATGGGGGATGCCCATAAAACCCCTACAGCCCCCGTGCCGCTGGTGATACGCAATGCGCCCACCAAGCTAATGAAGGAGCTAAACTATGGTAAAGGCTATCAATACGCCCATGACCTACCAGATAAAGTGGCGCGGGATATGCAATGCCTGCCAGATGAATTGGCTGACAAGGTGTATTATCATCCGACGAATGAGGGGCGGGAGGGGCGATTTGCGGAGATGTTGAAGAAAAAACATAGCCCAAAATAGCATGACAATTTATTGATGCGACTACTATGGAGAGGACTAAAAGGCTTGACTTTACCATCTGCCTATGCTATACTCTCTTTTTCATAATAGGTATAGAATGCTGAGGGAGGTAGAAGAAATGAAATTAGTTAGACATTCTTTCCCATTCATATTGATAATAGTGCTACTGATGGTCTTTTTTGCTGCTTGCGGTGGCGGTACACAAGGCGGCTCGCAAATATTTCCTACACCGCCTGCACCCACTCTTGGAAGTAACACTGTGACGCAAGTTCAGCCTGATGGTAACGTGACAATGGGCGCAGGAAGCCCTGAAGGTACATACCGATTTGTAGACCAAGGTGACCGGAATCGGCAATTTGTCGAGATTTCTTTTAGCGGCGATACATTTATCATGCGTTCTATAAATCAGGTGACTATCGAAGGAGCATTCGTTATTGATGAAAATGTTAGAAGAATTCTTCTGAAGCCAGAAATTGTGCCTGATGGTTTTGAACACGACCACTTTCGCTGGTCAACCCTTGCATATGAAGATGGTTTTGATGTCCTGTATTCAATTTTCACTGCGCAAGTATTAGCAAATCAGACTTTTTACGAACGAATCCATTGGTTTGATCCGCTTGTCCGTGATGGGCAACCGTCAGGTATCGTAGAGCAGTTTGGTGGAGATGAGTTAAAAGGCTCTTCCGCGTTGATTGGTAGATGGAATTCCCCGTATGGTTCAAGCTATGAATTTCATGCAGATGGAACAATGTACCGATTCAATCCGAGTGGCACTGCTGGCACCTGGGAGTTAAACGGCAATCGTCTCACCATATCATTAGATGGAGGTAGTTCGAATAGGGCTTGGTTTGTTAGAGTAGAGGGTGATGCACTAACTATGCATAATTTGAATATTATACCGCTGAATGTGGAGTCATTCTTTAAAGAACAATAAACAAATTATCCTGAAGAGCAGTGTTTCACGACAACGCCAACGACGGCACAGCATTAAGCACAAGCCCCGCGTGCCGCCCCTTGATATGGTCATAATACCCCGCGGCAGCTATCATCGCGGCGTTATCTGTACAATAAATTGGTTTTGGTATATTTAACGTGATATTGTTCTTTGAACATGCCTGCTCCAGCGCGGCACGCAATGCAGAATTTGCCGCAACGCCGCCCGCTATTGCCAATTGATTGCAACCTGCTATCTCACAAGCCATCATGGCTTTTTTTGTTAGTACCTCAATCACAGCCTGCTGAAAAGAAGCGGCAACATCGGCATGGGATACTTCGCGCTCCGCCATTTTCGCACTATTAAGATAATTAAGCACAGCGGATTTTAGCCCGCTAAAGCTAAAATCAAGGCTGCCAGCCCCAAGCAACACGCGCGGAAAGTCTATAGCCGAGGCATTGCCCTCTTGCGCCAATCTATCTATCTGCACCCCGCCAGGATAGGGCAATCCAAGGCAACGCGCCACTTTATCGTATGCCTCGCCAGCTGCATCATCAAGAGATTTGCCCATAATAACGAAATCATCATAATCCCGCACATGTATTAGCTGCGTATGCCCGCCAGAAACAACAAGGGCGATAAAAGGCGGTTGCCATGCGGCATTGTCAAGATAATTGGATGCGATATGCCCTGCTATATGATGCACACCAACAAGCGGCAAGCCCGCCGCATATGCCATAGCTTTTGCAAAATTAAGCCCGACCAAAAGCGCACCAACAAGCCCTGGTCCATGTGTTACAGCCACAGCGGAAATATCAGATAGTGCAAGCCCTGCCTCATCAAGGGCGGCGGATACCACATCATCAATCTTAACAATATGGCGGCGCGATGCTATTTCAGGCACAACACCGCCATATTTTCTATGCTCCATTATCTGCGAATGTATTACGTTGGAAAGTACCTCGCGCCCATCAGCCACCACGGATGCGCTGGTTTCGTCGCAGGAGGTTTCTATGCCTAGTATGTTGATTTTATTCATTGATATTTACCTCTTCTTGCAAAAATTGTCATATTATGTTATGCTAACTTCATCCCAACTGAAAGAAGGAGGTGGGAAGATGTCTAAGCAACGAGAGTACATAGCCAAAGCTTATAAAATGGCGAAAGCCATTAAAGTAATCTTGGTTATACTTAAAAACTTGAGAGACTTGTTCTTCTAAAGTTCAATACCCTAGGGATAGAGGCCCTAGGGTATTGTTTTCCCATTTGAAATTTTCTGGTGGTTCGATGTCTAAGAATATATCTACATTGTACCATGCATTACAAACAATGTCAAACTATTTCTACATTATCTTCCTGCGTCTTTTCTTAATCTGTGCCGCTACCTGAGCGTATTTTGGCGACATATAGAACTGCACAGCTACCAGCCCAACAAAGATAATTAGGGCAATTATCGCAAAGTCACTAATATTCGTACCAAACCAGCCAGAAGCAATAGATGTGTACCCACCTATTGCGCTACTTATACCAAAGGCAAAATCCACAATGGGTTGCAAAGCTGCAACAATAACGCCCAGACCATTGGCAGTTAGCCATTCAAAAATAGCCTCGTTATAGAGCAAAAGTGCGCTACCCATAACAAATGTAGCCACCAAGAATCCCCAAACAGCCATTATAACGCTATCTAGCACTTTGCCGTCATTGCGTATCTTTGTTGGGAAATAAATGTTTATATCCTCTACCTTTTCCATTACGGCAGCGGCAAAGCCCTCTGGAGCTTCGATTATTTCTTCATTGCTATGGTCAAAGCTAGCCAGCATCTCTTGATACATAGCAAAGTCTTCGCGGCAAGCTTCGCAAGCTTCCATGTGCTTATCCAGATTCATTTGCTCAAAATCATCAAGCCGCCCATCCATGTACTTCATCATCAATTCACCGTATTTCTCACATGCCGACACCATAGCTTTCACCACCTCTCCTTAAATTCATCAAGCTTTCCTTTAGCAGCTTGCGCCCCCTAAATATGCGGTTTTTTACCTTTGACAGCGGCTCGCCCGTTATCTCAGATATTTCTTGATAACTAAGTCCCTGCTCGTGATACAGCACAATGGGTACTCTATAAATATCTGGCAGCCCTGCCACCAAGTCCCTTAACATGCGGCTTTGTTCATCCGCTATGTACTCATCCTCTGGCGATGCACCGCTATTAGCCATCAAGCCGCCCGCAACAGTATTTTCTTCATCATCTATGCTTACAGTTTCATATTTTTTCTTCCTGCGCCAATCTATGACGTGGTTTGTGGCGATTCTTATTGTCCATGTAGAAAATTTATATTCTTCGCTGTATTTCTCCAGATTGCGATAAATCTTGATAAAAACTTCTTGGGCAAGGTCGTTTGCATCCTCTTTATCTGTCACCATACGCAAAACGACAGAATAAACCAAATTTTTATAGCGCGAAACAAGCTCCTCAAAGCTATTTTTCTCGCCCTCAATACAAGCTGCAACCAGCTCATAATCCGTCATTTTAGCATAGTTCAACAAAGTCACCACCTTAAACCACTCATTCACCATATCATTATATCATACGTAATCATTTTTGAAAAGTCTGTTTATTTCATAAATTTTTTTATAATGATATAAGCGATGGCAATAAGATACCTATGGTCAAAATAGCAAGCCCGACAAGACTTTGCTTAGAGAATCTCTCGCCCAAGAAAATCCGCGCAAATGCCATGGTGATAATAATGCTTAGTTGGTCAATAGGAACAACATGGCTTGCATTGCCTAATCTAAGGGCATGATAGAAAAATATCCAGCTTGCGCCCGTAGCAATACCAGATAGTATCAAAAACACCCAACCCTTGGCATTTACTGCCTTTATCTTCTTTTGACCTCCCGTCATAAAAACCATCGCCCAGCTCACAATTGCTACAATCACAGTTCTTATAGCTGTCCAAAGGCTAGCATCCATATCAGAAACGCCAAGGCTACCAAAAATTGCTGTTAAACTGGCAAATATCGCGGCTAAAGCCGCAAATAAAAGCCATGCCATGCCAGTTCCTTTTTCTTTTGCTTTATCTCTGTTTTTCTTTAGTTCAAGCATTAACCATGTGCCAATCCCCATTAGGGTCATGCCTGCCGCCATAGCCCAACCCAAAGGCTCGCTAAGGAATACAAATGCTAGTATCATGGTTAATATGGTGCTGCTTTTTGTTATTGGCGTTACTTTGTTTACATTTTCAAGTTTAAGTGCGCGAAAGCGGCATAGCCATGCACCACCCGTTGCTAGACCAGATAGTACAAGGAATATCCATGTTCTTGTATCCATATAAACTATCTCGCCTTGAGAGCCGAATACAAACACTATAACCCAAGCAAATGCAAGAGCTGCCATTGTGCGTATGGCTGTGGCTAAATGAGAATCTACGCTCTTCAAACCGATTTTGGCTAATATTGTTGTGAGTGCCGCAAATATAGCAGCCATCAAGGCATACAGAAACCATAATTCCATATTCTTCTAACCCTCCATATAATTTATTAACTTGGATTAGCTACAGGTTGCAAAGGGCAAACCCCTCCTTGTGCTACTTTTGCGCACTTTTCTATGCTCATTGTGCATGTCTTGTAAAAATCACCCTCGCATGAATCAATGCCCAAAGCTTCAACATGTCTTTTGTCCATAACTTTTGCCTTTTTACTCCTCAAAAGTCTCAAGCCATTTAGTATAACAAGGATTGTACTACCTTCATGCGCAATAACCGCCAAAGGTATAGGCACAGCCGTTATAAAGTTTGCCACAGCAAATAACATCATAATCGATATGGCAAAGATGATATTTTGCCTTGTAACAACCTTTAAGCGCTTGGATAGACCCACTGCTTTTGATAAAGAACCAAGATTGTTTTTCATAAGCACAACATCGGCTGTTTCAAGGGCTACATCCGTGCCTTCGCCCATGGCTATACCAATATCGGCTGTAGCAAGGGCAGGGGCATCATTTATGCCATCGCCCACCATGGCTACAGTCTGATATTTTTCCTTCAGCTCTTTTACAACATCCACCTTTGTTTCTGGCAGGCATGATGCATAATAATTTGTAAGCCCACTTTCTTCAGCAATAACCTTTGCGGTTTGCTCGTTATCGCCAGTAATCATGGCAGATTCTATGCCAATCTCTTTAAGGCTTGCTATGGCATCTATTGTTTCGGGTCTTATTGTGTCTTTCAAAGCAATTAGACCAACTATGCCTTCATCATCGCCAATAAATACAATGGTCTTGCCTTCTTTTTGCAAGCGACTTGCCGCATTGTCATTAAAATCTTCGGCTGCATCGCTCACAAAATCTGCCTTGCCTATTTTGTAGCTCTTGCCGTCATATTCACCTTTTACGCCAAAGCCAACTACATTTTCTATGAGTGTAGGTGCTGTCACCGTTATATCATATTGCCTCTTTGCGTGGTTAATGATGGCATCAGCAAGCGGATGGGTAGAGTGGCTCTCAATAGAAGATGTTATCTCCATCAGCTCTTTTTCGGTCATTCCCTTTTTAGCATAAATATCTGTAACCACAGGCTTGCCCTTTGTAAGTGTGCCTGTTTTATCAAAAGCAATTACCTTTAGGCTTGCTAATCTCTCTAACTGAACACCACCTTTAAACAGTATGCCGCTGCGTGCGCCATTTGAGATTGCAGATAATGTGGCGGGCGTGATAGATGCCACAAGAGCACAAGGTGATGCAACGACCAAAAGCACCAAGCCGCGGTAAACAGCCGCAGAAAGCTCCATGCCAAAGGCAAAATAGCCCAAAAGGATAACGGCGGTAGAAACAGCAATAACTATTTTTGCGTATGGTCCTTCAAATCTCTCTATAAGCAGTTGGGATGGAGATTTTTCGCTTTGGGCATTTTGCACTAGGCGTATAATTCTTTGAAACAGGGTCTGGTCACTTGGCTTGTTAATCTTCACTTGTATAGAGCCGCGCATATTTACTGTAGATGCAAAAACTTCATCACCAACACCCTTTTCATTTGGTATAGATTCGCCTGTTATCGCGGATTCGTCCACATTGGTTTCGCCTAAGGATATAGAGCCATCGGCAGGGATGCGCTCGCCTGGCTTTACCAAAATGATGTCGCCTATATGTAAATCTCCTACAGCAACCTCTTCTTCTTTGCCATCAACTAGCCTTATTGCGGTTTCTGGCTGCAAATCCATAAGGGCAGATATTTCCTTATGAGATTTGTTGAAAGTATAGGTTTCCATTGCTCCCGCTAAAGAGAAGATAAAGATAAGCATTGCGCCCTCTCCCCAATAGCCAATGATGGCAGCACCAATAGCCGCAAGCATCATCAAAATGTCTACATTCAAGTCCTTTTCCTTAATTGCCTCCAAAAAGCCTTCCCTTGTCTTAACAAAGCCACCAACCAAATAGGCTAAAACATATAGCGCAATGCCACTATACAAGACCCCCCATGTCTGTAACAGCCATGCACAAAGGATGAGCGCGCCGCACAAGAGAGCCAAAACTAGCTCATAATTGGTTTTCATTGCCACAAAAACTTTTTTCATAATTTATCACCTCATGATATTTTATGCTGTATATAAAAAATCGGACAGCCTGCGGGAAGGTGTCCCGCAGGCTGTCCGATTTCTCGTACCGCTGCTGCCCTCAAAGGGCCCGGCTGCATGGCATAGTCCAAGAATACTGACACTTGGACTATGCCATCGCTTGATCACTAGTATTATAACATATATCATTTGAAAATACAACAGTGAATTTTTGTAGCGTAATATCATTGCAACTCATTCAATCACATCTTTCATCTACAGATTTTATATCGTTTTAGGCAACATTGTCTGAATAATCAACAATTGCAACCTCTTTTATTATACTCTCCAGTTTGTCAGCAATATTTTCTAAATTTTCCATAACTTCATCAATAAAATACACCTCTCCGCACTGTCTGCATACAAGAGCAGGCACATTTTTAACTATAATCACACAATCAACAAGAGTAATGGCGTGAGTTTTTTTGCTGATTGCACATTACCTTCGCAACGAAAACAGGTTGTCATTTTATTTTACCTCCTTGTCCTAAAATCATCTTCCCATTTGTCATGGCTAGGATAGTATGCTGTAATCATGCAACACTGGATACCAGCATCCAAGCTGCAAACAGCACGCACAGCTTTCCCTATTGCAGAAGTGCCGAGTGTTAGGCAACTTGGATATGGGGTGTCGTCAATATATTACTCTATTATTTCGCCTTTTAATATGCAATTTATTACATCAGCGCGTTTGATTCCGCGGTCTCTAAGTCGCAAAGCTATGTTTTCTGTCCAAAGGATGCCCTTAGATAAAACCTGTTTTTTCAAATCATCTATGTTAATATTATCCATGGTCAATCTCTCTCAAACCCAATCGTAGCCACCATCCTATCATATCCCACATGGCTATTTTCAAAAATAGCGCGCGCATTTTCAATAAAAATTTCAGGATTTGGCATAGCGGGAGAGAAGTGCGTAAGCCAAAGCTCCTTTACTTCGCCATCTTTGGCGATTTTTGCCGCTTCACTAAAAATCATATGCTTATGGCTTTTGGCTTTGTCCAACTTTTCGTCCTCGCCATAATGTCCCTCACATATAAAGATGTCGCTGTTTTTTACAAAACTTGCCAGCCCTCGTGGCGGGCGCGAATCTGTGCAATACGACACCGCAAGCCCCTTGCGCCCAGCACCAAGCACCATTTCTGGCGTGTAAATGCGCCCATCATGCTCTATCTCGTCGCCTCTTTGCAAAAAACCCCAATATTTACGAGGTATCGGCAATTTTTGGGCAGCAGCGAGGTCGAATTTGCCAGTGCGCTTTATATCTATGCGATATGCAAAGCAAGGGCAGTTGTGGTTGGCAGGTATGGCGGACAGCTTATAGCTGGTCATGGGTATGGGTATGTTAGATTCGCCGCGGTAGGGCAATTCAATAAAGTTTATGGGGTACTGAATTTCAGGGGCAATAACACAAAGGCTGCGTACCACATGTTCTACCCCTTGCGGTCCCACAATGGTGATAGGCTCTTCGCGCCCACTGCTGCCAATGGTCAGTAAAAGCCCAGGTAGCCCTGCCACATGGTCAGCATGAAAATGGGTTATGCAAATGCAGTCGATATTTTTAAATCCCCAGCCCACCTGTTTTACGCTAACCTGCGTGCCTTCGCCACAGTCAATGAGCATCATGCGCCCTTCGTAGCGTAAAAGTGCGGAGCTAAGATATCTATTTGGTAGCGGCATCATGCCGCCGCAGCCCACTAGGGCGATGTCTAGCATAGTATCATCCTTTGTTTTTTGCCCAATTTACAAAAGTCTCCAGCCGCCTTTTTTACAGGCGAACTAATTCCTTTTGGTATATCCTTAATATCAAACCATTTCAACTCTGTTACTTTGCTTGGGTCAGCCGATAATTCGTTTGGCACTTGCATTAGAAAATCTGTTCTTCTCTAAAAAATAAAATATCTTTTGTTTGTGTAGAGGTAATATAACCATTGCCCAGCTTGCCGCAAAAAACCATGCACTGCAATGATAGCTCATAATGCGGCACTCTTGACAGCAAGACATCCATTATAACTTTGTATCAATCAAGACTTTCATATTTCTCCCACAACCTATTCATCTCAAATTCTTTTTCGTCAAAACCATCTGGCAACGAAATAATACCGCTGTATTTTTCTGCCCATGTCAATTTTTTTCAGGGGCAACAGCTATCACGGCTATGCTTTCCCCATTCTTGACCAATGTAATCCCCTCGCTATCAAGCTTCTCAATATATCCATAAACATTCGCCGCAAAATCACTTAAAGTTACTTGTGTCATATATCTTCCTCCTCTTTGAAATCAATGCCTAAAATGCCTCATCCCTGTAAACACCATAGCTATGCCATATTTATTGCAAGCCTCAATAGATGCCGCATCACCATTCGAACCGCCAGGTTGGATGATGGCGGTTATGCCTGCCTTATGCGCCTCTTCCACACAATCAGGGAAGGGAAAGAAGGCATCAGATGCCAGAGCCGCGCCCTGTGCAGCATCTGCACCCAAAAATTCATGAGCATGGTCAATAGCTTGTTTACAAGCCCATATGCGGCTAACCTGTCCCCCCGCAAGCCCGATAGAGCCGCCATCTTTGGCTATTGCTATGCCATTGGACTTTACATGCTTTGCTAACTTCCAAGCAAAAAGCAGGTCGGTCATTTCACTGTCGGTTGGCTTTCTTTCGGTTACGCAGGTCAGGGTGTCTTTGTCGTCGAAGAGAGTATCGTCAGCATTTTGTATTAGCAGACCACCGCTTACTTTTTTGAAATCCTGCGCGGTATTCGGGCGACCACAGGTCGCCCCTACGGTTAGTAATCTTATATTCTTTTTCTTAGTTAGGATTTTTATGGCATCATCGCTAAAGCTAGGCGCAATCACTATTTCTACAAAAATTTTGTCGATTTCCGTGGCGGTTTCCTCATCCACTTCGCAATTTGCAGCTATGATGCCGCCAAAGATGGACACAGGGTCGGCGGCATATGCCTTTTGCCAAGCTTCATACAGGCTTGGTCCGCTGCCAACGCCGCAAGGGGTGGAATGTTTTACAGCAACGATAGTTGGTATATCTCCATCAAATTCGCGCAAAAGCTCCAATGCACCATGGGTATCATTTATATTATTGAAAGATAGCTCCTTGCCATGCAGTTGCTTCGCATTGACTAAAGCATTAGCATTAGCTCCAATCTCACGATAAAAAGCCGCCGCCTGATGCGGGTTTTCGCCATAGCGCAACTCTTGCACCTTTTCGTATGTTAATGTGATTTTATCTGGAAACGGAGGTAGTCCTGCTAGTTTGCCCAGATGCGACGCAATCAAAGCATCATAGGCAGCGGTGTGAGAATATGCCTTAGCCGCAAGAGCAAAGCGTGTTTGCTTAGATATCTCGCCACTCTCATTTAATTCATCAAGTATCATTTCATAGTCAGCCACATCCACAATCACAGCCACAGAATCATTATTCTTAGCCGCAGAGCGCAGCATAGCAGGGCCACCGATATCAATATTCTCTATAGTATCAGTCAATGTGACATCTGGCTTTAATATTGTCTCTTTAAAAGGATACAAATTAACGCACACGATATCTATTGCGGAGATGCCCTGTGAGGCAAGAAAATCCATATGACTAGGCATATCGCGCCGCGCTAAAATACCGCCATGTATGGCAGGGTGAAGGGTTTTTACGCGCCCATCAAGGCATTCAGGAAAGCCCGTGACATTAGTCACCTCTATAGCATCAATGCCAGCATCTATCAGCATTTTTGCTGTAGAACCCGTAGAAATAATCTCATAGCCATGTCCAACAAGTCCTTTTGCAAAATCCACAGCATTCGTCTTATCCCAAACACTTATTAATGCACGTTTTTTCATAACCGCACCCCTTTCTTTGAGATAATTATAGCGAAGATTGGCGGTAATGTCAATTTAAGAATAATAAAAAACAGTCATCTGAAAATGGATGACTGTTTTTTATGATTACCAGGCGTTCATACGTATCTTTTCTTTCGCCGACACACCCTTTTGTTTAGGCATTGCGGCACCTTTTGCGGGATACCCAAGTGCTATATAGCATGGCATAATATAATCTGATGGATGGTCAATCACGCGCTTGATATGACGTGATTCATTTTCCATGGGTATTCTTGTTACGCCAAATATGCCCTCTGCCACCGTCGCAAGCAGGATATTTTCTATACAAAGCCATATGGAGGCAAAGCTATTTAGGGAGCTTAAAGACTTTGGTTGTAATAGCGAGCCTTCTTGCTTAAAAAACGGCAGTATCAAGCAACCTGCATTATATAACATAGCGTGCTGTTTCGGCACGGCATCCAAGTACATATTCCTTTGGTCATTATCCACAGAATCCCATGAATCCAGCCATTCGCTCACCTCAGTTTTTGTGAATGTTTCTGGGATAAGCTTTAAAATCTCTGCTCGTTTGCTCTTATCGCCAATAACCACAAATTCCCAATCTCTCATATGGTCATTTGTGGGTGCTTTTAAGCCTGCAGCAATAATTTTCTCGATTATTGCCATGTCAATTTGCCTATCTTCAAAATCCCGTACAGTTCTACGGGTATTAATTGCTTCGTAAATATCCAATTTAATCGCACCTCTTTTCGTAAATTAGTCCGCCCTCATCTGGCTCTATTTTGCCAGTGTCAGCAAAGCCAAGGGACTTCCAAAAAGCACCATTATCAGCTATATCTGTTAAATAAACACCTTTGACACTCAGTTTGCTAAGGTCTTCGATTGCCTTCTTGGCTAAAACTTTGCCAAGTCCAGTTCCTCGCGATTCTTTAACCGTATAGATTTCGGATATATGCCCCCAACCATCATAGCCATCAGCATAGCCGCTATAGGTCTCGCATCCACATGAAAGCCAACAAAGCCCTTGAATTTGCCATCTATCATACAAATATATGTTGTTAATCCATTAAAATGATCTGTAAAATGCTCATAATTTTCCTGAAACTTATCAGGAGGAAAAATATCTTCTAATTCCTCTTCCGAAATTGTCGCTTCGTAATCTTGATAAAGCGGCAACAGAGCCATCATCATATCTTCATCCTGCATATTTAGCTTCACAAGTTCCATATCATCATCCCTTCAAAACTGCTTTTGCGGCATCCATAGCTACAGGCACTTTTGCGGCATCCTTTATGCCTGCCTGCGCCATATCTGGCCGTCCGCCACCGCCACCGCCAGCTGCTGTAGCTGCGGCTTTTACGATATTGCCGCAATGTATGTCAGGTGTTAGGTCTTTTGTGGCACGCACAAGAATGTTAGCCTTGCCATCTGCTATGCCAGCAAGCAACACAACACCGCTGCCCAGTTTGGATATCAAATCATCAGACAATCCGCGCAAGCCCTCCGCATCAATGTCTTCAAGGGTCGCGCTGGCTACAGCTATGCCGCCAATATCTTCTTTGCCCGCCAAAATGCTATCAACATTGGATTTTGCATCTGCTTGTTTTAATTTTGCCAACTGCTTTTCAGCATCCTTCGCACTGTTTATCAATTGTTCAATACGCGCCATCAAATTATCTGGCTGTGTCTTTAAGAAAGCCGAAATTTCGGCAACCTTAGCGCAAGCATCATTGAAATACGCAAGAGCAGCCTCGCCAACAATGGCTTCAACACGGCGCACGCCTGCCGCAATGCCACTTTCTGATATTATCTTAAATGAACCAATTTGTGCGGTAGATTTTAGATGTGTGCCGCCGCAAAGCTCCGTAGAAATGCCGCCAATATCAACAACGCGTACAATATCGCCATATTTTTCACCAAAAAGAGCCACAGCTCCTCTTGCCTTGGCATCTGCAATTGGCATTTCCTCAATATTTATCGCCAAGTCGCGCAAAATTGTGTTATTTACTATATTTTCAACCTTTGCAAGCTCCTCTGGCGTAACTGGCGCAAAATGTGAAAAGTCAAAGCGCAAGCGATTTGGGAATTTAGCCGCGCCCGCTTGGGTTACATGTGAGCCAAGCACATCGCGCAATGCCATGTGTAGCAAGTGCGTAGCAGAATGATGACGGGTAATGCCATTTCTGCGCGTGCTATCTATAGCTATTTTAGCGGCTTGCCCAATGCTAATTTCCCCAAAAACCACCTTACCTATATGAGCAAACTGTCCGCTGGAAGTCTTAATACAATCAGTTGTGGATATTTCTCCGCTTGGGGTAGTGATGGTTGCGTAATCCGCCATTTGCCCGCCGCTTTCAGCATACGCAGGAGTTTTATCAACAATTACGGCAATTTCTGTACCCTCACTGGCTTTGTCAACCAATACATTATCTGTCGCAATATGCAGAATCTTCGCATTTTCTACGCATTCTTGCGTATATCCTGCAAAGCTCGTAGCTTCGCCGTCTATGCTATCAAAAGCAGAGCCGCCACCCACAGCATAAGCAGAATCCTCACGTGCCGCCCTTGCGCGGTTGCGCTGTTTTTCCATTTCTTCATGAAAGCCAGCCTCATCAACAGCCAAGCCCTCTTCTTCCAAAATTTCTTTTGTAAGCTCCAGCGGGAATCCAAAGGTATCATGCAACTTAAAGGCATCTGCGCCTGCTATATCTTTTTTGCCAGCGGCAACAGCATCCTGTTTTAGCTTAACAAGCAGATTCATACCGCTGTCCAAGTTCTCATAGAATCTTTGCTCTTCTTGGTCAATGACCTTTGCAATAAAATCTTGCTTTTCCACAAGCTCTGGATATGCCGCGCCAAAATTAGCCGTAACAACAGCCGCAAGCCGCGCCAAAAAGCGGTCTGTAAGCCCTAAAAGCCTACCATGACGCGCCGCACGGCGAATAAGGCGGCGCAAAACATAGCCGCGCCCTTCGCCCTCTGGCATAATGCCATCGGAGGCCATAAATACTGCCGAGCGAATATGGTCTGTAATCAGCCTTATGGAAATATCCTTTTTGGCATTATTATCGTAACTCAAGCCGCCAATCTTGCAAATTTCGTCCCTTATAGCTTTCATCACATCCACATCAAACAGCGACTTTTCGCCCTGCATAACCATAGCAATGCGCTCAAGCCCCATGCCCGTATCTATGCTAGGCTTTGGTAGATTGCTGTATTCGCCATCTTCGGATTTATTGAACTGTATGAAAACAAGATTCCAAATCTCGATATAGCGGTCTTCGCCGGCCGCCTCGCTTTCCAAGAAGTCATCTTTGCCATATTCTGGTCCGCGGTCATAGAAAATTTCAGAGCAAGGTCCACAAGGCCCACTTGCCAGCTCCCAAAAATTGGTTTCTTTACCCATGCGATAAATGCGCTCGGCAGATACGCCGACCTTTTCATTCCATATCTTATGCGCCTCGTCATCGTCATTATATATGGTGATGGATAGCTTACTTTCTGGGATTTCCATGTGTTTTGTTAAAAATTCCCATGCCCATGCTATGGTCTCTTCTTTGAAATAGTTGCCAAAGCTAAAGTTGCCAAGCATCTCAAAAAATGTGCCATGGCGGTCTGTTTTGCCTACAGATTCTATATCACCTGTGCGTATGCATTTTTGGCTTGTAGTTACGCGTGGGCTGGGCGGTGTGGCTTGTCCTATGAAATATTGCTTCATGGGTGCCATACCTGCCACTATCAGCAATAATGTTTTGTCATTTTCTGGTATCAAAGAAAAGCTAGGTAAGCGCAAATGCTCCTTGCTCTCAAAAAATGCTAGATATTTTTCGCGTATTTCATTTAATCCGAGTTTTTTCACAATGGTATCCTCCGTGTTATTAGACTTGTCCGCTAACCCATGTTGAACCAATTTTTCCGAGTGTAATTTTCGCGCTCTTTGCGAAAATTTTTCTGGCGGGTGTTTTTCAAGTGCTTTTACTTGAAAAACATCGAGAAGAAAAAGTAAAAGAAAAATTGTGTGAAACAGGTCAGGGGAGATGTCTATTTTACTTTATATACCATTATAACACATCGCCGCCATGAAATACAAGCTCATAAACCTTATCGCCCTTGTAAAATACCTCCTCGACACCTGAGAACCAATGAAAATCACCCTCTACGGCGCAGATGTATAAATAATCCCCGTTTTCATGCCGCAATGGTCCGCGATAAGGGTATTCGGCTGACACAAGCAATAAGGCTTCGTTTAGAAAGTCAAAAATCGAAGAATCTTGGGACAAAAGCCTACCAATATAATTCATTGCCCAAAAAGACTTATCATCACGCCACAAAGCCTCTTCGCCCGCAAATTTTGCACCACCCAAATATGTATCAATATATTGCAAATCGCCCTCCGCAAATCGCAAGTTTTTTGAGTTTGGTCTTGATGGTTCTAGTTTTTCGCCATTTCCCGCAAAGATGGTCTGCTTGGCTTTAACTAGAAACTCAATTACATTTTTATCCATATAACCCTCCGTTTAAAATATCCAATCATCATCTGTCACTATAGCCCAAGAATGCTCTGGCTCCATGCATATCTCAAAATCTAGCCCCTGTCCCTGCACACAAAATGATAAGAATGTATACTGACCAACCTTTTTGCCAGACATCATCGCCCCTGTTTTGTCAGAGAAATCTCCTATGGCACTTGGGGTTAATCCAGCCCCCTCAAGGCGGCTGTAAGCCATGCAATAATCCTCTTTATTGGTGAATCTAGGAAAATGAACCCTTCCTCTTCCTTGGGTATATGGCTTTTCTGATGGCAGACACCATATGTAGCTACCGTTTTCAAAGACTATAACAGTGGCGATGCCGCCCTCCCAGTCCCTTGCAAACCTCACCTTTTCGCCGTAGGCGGCGATAACTACTCTTCTAAGCCAATAAAATTGCTCATGTGAAAGCTCTAAGAAAAAATCCATATCAACTCTCCTTGTTCTTCCATTGCCCCCATTTGCCTTTGGATGTGGGCTGTACGGTGTAATATTCATAGCCAATGGTTAGAGCAGGAGGTGTCTGGCGCACAAAATCCTCCAAATTCCCTTCCCCTATGCCCTCTGGCTTTATTTCATTGCGTATCTTGCAGATAAATACGCTACTATCTTCTTCTAAAGGCATATGATGCTTTACCTCCAGCTCGTATATCAGAGGGCTATCTGATAAAATAGGCACATCAAGCACTTTACCGCGGCGGGTTTTCACATCAATGTCCATTTTATCTACATCATAACCGCTTTTGTTACCAAAGTAGTCCGCAAGTGGCAACATTGCCCCGCTTACGAGATTAGCAGAAAACTTGCCCTCTGCCAGAATGCGGTCTTTTGTAAGCTTGTTCTCGCCTATGCAGACCATGGCGCAAAGCTCGCCATCCCAACATAGTGTAAACCATGTAAATAGCGCGAAATTCGGGTTGCCGCCCTCTTTGTTTGTTCCGTATAAAAACATTGCTTTTGGATGCATTATCTTTCCTCGCTTTCGTTGTTTTTTGGTATCGCAAAATCATCACTCTCAAAATTTGCCAAAATCCTACGCAATTGGCTCTCAAAACCCGCCACTTCCTCATCCGAGAATCCTTTGTAAAAAATATCGTTCATATCATCAGAGAGTTTATCGTATTTCTCCCGATATCCCCTCGCCTTTTCTGTTAAGAGGACAAATATCTGCCTGCGATTTTGCGTATCTGGCACGCGCTCCACAAGCCCTGCTGTCTCCATTCGGTCTAGCATACTTGTAAGGGTTGTTTTTGCTAGCGATGTAAAGCGTGCTATGTCTGTAATAGTGAGCTTTTCATGCTCCCATAGCACATAAAGTATCCTACCCTGCGCACCATTAAAGGCATCCACGCCGCACTCTTTCAGTAACCGCTCCCAAGCGCGTCCGCTTAACTTATTAATTCGTGTCATTAGGAAACCGCCATATTTTTTTATTTGTATCACCCCCCTAGATAGTATTGTACTATATAGAACTAAATATTGCAAGCATATTTTGTAAAAATTCTCTTGACATATATTTCAATTCATGGTATATTATTTTTTGTTAGCACTCACTGGCTTAGAGTGCTAACAAAAATGAAATGTTTCATACACAAAGCGGGGTGATTATATGCTTAACCGCAGGAAAATAAAAATTTTAGAAGCCATAATTAACGATTATATCGAATCAGCAGAGCCTATTGGTTCTCGCACAATAGCAAGAAAATACGACCTCGGCGTGTCCTCCGCTACCATTCGCAACGAAATGAGCGACCTTGAAGAGATGGGCTATATCGTAGCACCTCATGCATCCTCTGGGCGCGTGCCATCTGATAAGGGTTATCGCCTTTATGTGGATGAGGTAATGCCGAAAAGACGGCTAACGAATCAGCAGGCAGAATTTCTCAAGCAATCTATTTTACAAAATTTAAACCAAGTGGACCTTCTGATGCATGAGCTTTCCCGCGCTATATCCTTGCTTACAAACTATACGACCGTTGCCGCGGACATTATGGCGCAAAGGCATAAAATCAAGCATATCCAGCTTGTTCCTGTAGATGACGGCATCTTTGCTCTTATGCTCATCACAGACCAAAATACTGTGAAAAATCGTGTTTTACCTTTGCCAGAGGCAAGCGGAGTAGGACTCACCACAGCCGCGCGTATCTCGGCGGAGCTAACGCGCATTTTGGGCGGAGCTAGTGGAGATGAGCTAAATAATCTATTTATCGGCGTTACCGAACAGCGTTTTATGGACTTGCATATTAACCCTGACATTGCCGCGCCGCTGATAGCCGCTATTTCGGAGGCTTTGTCATCTGCCGATAATGTGCAGATATACACATCAGGCGTAAAGAACATATTAGATTTTCCAGAATTTGCAAATCTTGAAAAGGCTCGCGCCATTGTAGGTGCTTTGGAGGAAAAAGATGGACTTATCACGCTTTTAGCTGATAATTCCGAGGATATACAGGTTGTGATAGGTGCAGAAAACGAAAATACCATGTTGCAAGATTGCTCCATTATAAAGGCAAAAATACGCATCAATGAACATTTTTTCGGCAATATTGCAATCATAGGACCTACGCGCATGGATTATTCGCAGGTGGTTTCGGTTTTGCGCAATATGGCTTTTGAACACAAGGAAGAGGAGGGGTAGAAAATGGCGAAAAAAAAGCGAAGAGATATGGAAGAAGAAATTATTGGCGAGATTATAGATGATATTGTGATTGATAAGGTGGAGGATGGTGACAAGCCGCAGAAAAACAGCTTCAATGGGCTAGAAGGCGAAATTGTGGATGACTTTATTTTAGATAACCACGATGCGGATGCCGAGCCTAAAGAGCATGATGGACTTTTGCTAGAACTAGCCGCCGCAAAAGAGCTAAACGCGCTATATATGGACAAAATACGCCATCAAGCCGCCGAATTTGAGAATTACCGAAACCGCACATCTAAAGAGCTGGGACAGATATTTGATAAAGGCGTGCGCGAGGTAGTTTCGGCACTTTTGCCTATTATTGATAATTTTGCATTGGCTACGAAAAATGCGGATAAATCAAATTCATATGCCGCTGGCATGTTGATGATACAAAGCCAATTGCATACTATGCTAGAGAATCTTGGGATTCAAAAGATACCGTCAGTTGGTGAGACTTTTGATACAAAGTATCATTCGGCTGTGTCGCATATTGAAGACGAGAGCCTAGGCGAAGGCGTTGTGGCGGAGGAGTTGCAGGGCGGATATATGTACAAAGATACTATCATTCGTCATGCTGTGGTTGTTGTGGCGAATTAGGAGGGCTTATGTTTGATGCAAGAGCATTTATGACCGCCGTTGCGGCACAAGATGCCGCTGTGTTGAAGGATTTCTTCGCGGACGATGCTACTATAAACTGGCATGATAGCAATGAGAGCTTTAATGTCAATGAATACATCCGCGCTAATTGCGAATATCCTGGTGACTGGCAGGCAGATGTTGTGCGCATGGAGCTATCTGGCAATACGCCTATCTTTGTGGCAAAAGTATATGATACAGAGGGCTTTGCAGTTTATGTAACATCCTTTGTGACACTTGATGCTGGCAGTAAGATTGTTAGGCTTGATGAGTATTTTGCGGATATAGGCGAGCCGCCGCAGTGGCGTAAGGAGATGCGGATAGGAAGGGCAGTTGGCAAAGATTAAACATGGGGGCGAATTATGACAATATCTGTATTAACAAATTGGACACACAAGTCTGGAACATCGGAACGTGAATGTGATTGTGGTTCATGGTTGAATCACTACATCAATTTTTCAAGAACAGAACCTCTGATTTGTTCTGTTGAAGGGTGCAACAAAAAGGCAGAGCATGGTATGCATATGATAAACTCTGACTCAGGTGTGTCTGGAGAAAAAATCATTCCTGGTTGCATCTCGTGCCATGGCAAAAAGAATACCGCATTCATCTTAAAGAAAGAAACAAAAGATGTTTCCGCAAACAAATTAAAAACTTGCAACAATAATTTGTATCAGGAGCAGCTTCGCAATGAAATGAAAATCAAAATGAATAAACAATGAAAATAGCTATGGACTCGTATTGATAAAAAATCTAGGAGGAAATAAAAAATATGTCTAAAATTATTGGAATCGATTTAGGAACTACAAACTCATGCGTATCTGTTATGGAGGGCGGCAAGCCCGTTGTTATCGCTAATAGCGAGGGCGGGCGCACCACGCCATCCATCGTGGGCTTTACTAAGGGCGGCGAGCGTCTCATAGGCGAGGCAGCAAAACGCCAAGCCATCACAAATCCAGACAACACCGTAATGTCCATAAAACGTGCCATGGGTACGAAACAAAAGACAACTGTTGATGATAAGGCATATACGCCGCAGGAAATTTCTGCTATGATTTTGCAAAAGCTAAAGGCGGATGCGGAGGCATATCTTGGCGGCACTGTAACAGAGGCTGTTATCACTGTTCCTGCTTATTTTGGGGATGATGAACGTCAAGCAACTGTGGATGCGGGCAAGATTGCTGGCTTTGATGTTAAGCGCATCATCAATGAGCCGACATCGGCGGCTCTCGCCTATGGGCTTGACAACGAAAAAGAACAAAAAATCCTTGTGTTTGACCTTGGTGGCGGCACATTTGACGTTTCTGTTATTGACATTGGAGATGGCGTTGTAGAGGTGCTTTCCACTAACGGTATTAACCGCCTTGGCGGCGATGACTTTGATGAACGCATCATCGACTTTTTGGTGAAAGAGTTCAAAAATACCGAGGGTATAGATTTAGCCAAAGACAAGCTGGCTCTGCAACGCGTTAAAGAAGCCGCAGAAAAGGCGAAAAAAGAACTTTCTACCGTTACGCAAACAGATATTAACATACCGTTTATTACGGCGAATCAAGATGGTCCAAAGCATATGGACATGCGCCTAACCCGCGCGAAATTTAATGAGCTAACAGCGGATTTGGTGGAGCAAACCATAGAGCCTGTTAATAATGCCTTGAAAGATGCGGGCATTTCTGCGGCGCAGCTTGGCAAGGTACTTTTGGTGGGCGGCTCTACACGTATCCCTGCCATCCAAGATGCTGTTAAAAATATTACGGGGCATGAGCCGTTTAAGGGTATAAATCCCGATGAATGTGTGGCTATTGGCGCGGCTATTCAAGGGGGCAAGCTAAGCGGAGATGAATCGCTGAAAGATTTGATACTGGTTGACGTTACTCCGCTTTCTTTGGGTATTGAGACCCTTGGTGGCGTGGTATCGCGCCTTATTGAGCGCAATACGGCTATCCCTGCAAATTCTAAGCAAGTTTATTCCACAGCGGCGGATAATCAAAATGCCGTGGATATCGTGGTTGTGCAGGGTGAACGCCAATTCTCCAAGGATAATAAAAAGCTGGGCGAATTTAGGCTAGACGGCATTTTACCAGCACCCCGCGGTGTGCCGAAAATTGAGGTTTCTTTTGATATTGATGCAAACGGTATCGTCAATGTTACCGCAAAAGACCAAGGCACAGGTAAGGAGCAGAAAATCACCATCACGGCGTCTTCTAAGATGAGCGATGAGGACATACAAAAGGCCGTGGACGAAGCAAAGCAATTTGAAGAAGCCGATAAGGCTCGCAAAGAAATCGTGGACACGAAGAATGAGGCGGATAGCCTTATCTTCCAAACAGAAAAGCTAATGGCGGATAATGCCGAAGTGATTGTGGATGAGGACAAAGCATCCCTTGAAGCGGCACTAGGCAAGCTAAAATCAAGTAATGATGCAATGAATATAGACACCATGACAGCGGCTGATGCCGATATCCTAAAATCTGACATCGCCAATCTTGCGGAGATTATGCAGGGCATAGCGGGCAAGGTGTATCAGGCAGCTGGTGAGGCTGGCGGACATGATGGGCATGAGCATCATCATGAGGGCGATGCTAGTGGTAATGATGGGGATACGGTTGAGGGTGATTATAAGGAAGTGTAGAAAATATGGTCAAAAACAAATTGAGCATATATGATATAAAACAGGCTGTTGAACCTATAGCCAAAGAGTATGGGGTCGAGAGGGTTTACCTCTTCGGCTCTTATGCTCGTGGTGATAATACTGCTGATAGCGATATTGACTTGCGTTGCGAGGGCGGCAATATTTACGGCGAGTGGATGTCTAATGATTTTCAAAATGATATGCAGGACAGACTTGGCGTAAAAGTAGATGTTGTAAGTATAAGTAATCCCAACTCGGAGTTTATAAAAAGAATCTCTAGCGACCATGTGCTTTTATATGAGGCGGGTGTTTTTTTAGAAGAGCCAGTGTTTGTGCCTGAAGAGCAGAGGAGGTCATCATTTTTGAGCAAATTGCAAAGAGATGAGATAATTTTAAAAAGGGTTTTGAAATATTGCAGAGAAATTCCTCAGTTTATTGAGCGATTCGGTAACGACTATGAATTATTTTGTAATGACTTTGCATACAAAAATTCTGTTTCTATGAGTGTCTTTCAAATCGGCGAACATACCAACCGCCTCTCTGATGACTTTAGGACGAAATTTGTGAAGATGCCATGGACAAAAATTAAAGCAATGCGCAATGTGATTGCTCATGAATATTACGAAATTGACATTGAAACTTTGTGGAAAATAGCGCAAGAATATGTACCAGAACTACAAGAATATTGCGAAGATGCACTGAAACAACTGCAACAAGAAGGGGATTAAACCAAATGGCAAAGCAAGATTATTACGAACTACTAGGCGTGGCAAAGGGCGCTACCGACGACGAGCTAAAAAAAGCATATCGTGCAGCGGTGAAAAAATATCACCCTGATTCAAACCCTGGTGATACCACAGCCGAAGCAAAGTTTAAGGAGATAAACGAGGCATACACCGTGCTTTCTGATACCGAAAAGCGAGCGCGGTATGACCAATTTGGTCATGCGGCTAGTGGGGCTGGCTTTGGCGGCAGTGGTCATGGCGGCGGGTTCGGTGGCTTTGGCAGTTTTGCTGACTTTGCTGATATTATCAATGAAATGGGTGTTTTTGGGGGCAGACGGCGTACGCGGCGTGGGCTTGCAAGGGGTAGCGATGTAGAGATTACCTTGCAGGTGGACTTTGAAGATGCTATTTTTGGCGTGGAGCGCGAGCTGGAGTTTGATATAAAGGATAATTGCGATGATTGCCGTGGTACGGGTGCTAAAGCGGGTACGACCCCTGAGAGTTGCAAGCCTTGCAATGGCACGGGACAGGTGCAGCAAACTATGCAAACCCCACTTGGCTACATGCAAACCTCCACAACATGTAAAGCATGCCGAGGGGCAGGCAAAGTGATAAAAGAGCCATGCCCTACCTGTAGCGGTGGCGGCAAAGTGAACAAAAGCAAAAAAATCGCCGTTAGTGTGCCAAAAGGCATTGATAATGGGCAGAGCATACGCTACACAGGGCAAGGCGAGGCGGGCGACATTGGCGCGCCTCGGGGTGATATGTATGTGCGTATTTTGGTATCCTCGCACCCAAACTATGTGCGGCGCGGCAATGACCTTTATATGGAAAAGCAAATAAGCTTTACGCAAGCCGCACTCGGCGGCGAAATCAGCATAGATACACCATATGGTGAGGAGTTTCACAGGCTTTCGGCTGGCACCCAGCCCGATGCAATGGTGACATTGCGCGGCAAGGGTATTCCGCATATCAATTCGCCCAATAGGTCTGGCGATATGGTTGTTGTGCTGAAATTGGTTGTGCCTAGAAGCTTGACAGATGGACAAAAAGACCTGTTGCGGCAGTTTGCGGCGGCGGGTGGTGAAAGCGTGGAGGAAGGCAAGAAGGGGTTTTTTAATAAGTTTAAGAAGTAATGCAACTTGCTCAAGTTTTTAAGAGACATACTTGATGAGCAAGTTGTAACAAAGCTGATTATACAGGCGTTTAGTACGACTTGCTCATCAAGCATATGTATTAGAAGCTTGAACAAGTTACCCTTCTATACCCCTTGAGATTGGAGAATCTATAACATGAACGACATAAAACTAACAGTAAATGGTAACGCTAAATATATCCAAATAGACGATGTGGATATGCATGACATAGAGCGTGTATGGGAGAATCTTTCCGCTAACTACTCTGGCTTTTTAGTAGACTTTTGCTTTCACAACACCCTTGCGCCCGAGAAGTATTTGCTTTCAGTTGGGGCAGTCATGTCTGATAACTGCTTGGAGATGCGCCTCGCTCAAAAGGATATGGTGGATTTGCCAACAGCAGGGGATATTGCTCCCGTAACAATTGACAATTTCGCCACTTTCGCCGCTTACCATAACGCGGTCAGCCCTGAGATGTTTTGGAATAGCGAGCTTTTGCTATCCGAACTGCATACAAATCCGCATATCTGGGATATTTTTATAATCAGTCGCGATGGCGGGGTTGTGGGCTATGTAATTATGCGTAGCGGCTGGGAAATATATCGCGTTGCGGCGGATAGTATGGATGATAAAATATCCCTGCTAAGCACCGCTGCGCAAAAGGGCTTTGCCAAACAGCAGGAGCATGAAATCCTCTTTATGGTAGACCGCGATAACTTTACAGAGACGGGCGCGGCTATGCATCTGGGCTTTAGACGTGAGGGATATTATATTTCTTATCGGGCTAGGGTTTAGAGATATTGTGGTTTTTCTATAAGGAAGCTGGCAAGCATTAACATAGAAAGTGGGCGGTCACGACCGCCCTTACAGAATATGACCACCACCCCCGTCTTCGCTTTAAAACAAGCAAAAGACGGGGGTTGTCTCTCATTTCCCAATCGGCAATCCCCCACCTCCTATATCACCGCACAATTGCCACTTGCAAAATCATCCGAAATTCTATAAAATAGTAACTAGAGGTGATTTTTATGAACTTATTTTCAAAATCAAAAGTGTCACAAAATAATACAAGGTTTTCACAGGCAATAATGGATTCTTTGCCTTTGGCATACGCTATTTTTGACGAAAAACAAAATATTGTAGACATAAATGAACGCATGGTCAAGCTTTTTCAGTTTTCGGATGCCACTGAATGTGTTGAGAAGTTTGACAATCTTTCTCCGAAATACCAAGCGGACGGCGAGCTTTCGGAGGTAAAGGCGCATGAGATATTGTGTCAAGCCTTTGAGGTAGGTCATGCGCATAGCCAATGGATGCATTCTGAGCCAGACGGCAACATCATCCCATGCGAAATAACACTAACGCGTGTGATGATTTCAAACAAGCCTTATGTTGTACGCTATATACACGACCTACGCGATTTTACCGCCCTTGCAGAGATGAGAACACAGCTAGAGCGGCTAGCCTCCACGGATGGGCTAACAGGGCTATATAACCGCCATTATTTTATAGATGCGGCAGAGGCAAGTCTGCAATATTGCATGATAAACAGTATTCCTTTTTCTATTGTGATGATAGATGCCGATGGTTTTAAGGGTGTGAGCGACGAGCATGGTCATGACGTAAGCGATGAGGTGCTAAGGATATTGGCAAGGCGCATCAGGCATGTATTGCGCGATGATTCCATAGTTGGGAGATATGGCGGCGACCGATTCATTATTATGCTGCCTGGTATAGATGCAAAATATGCTTCAAAAACAGCACGGCGTATACATGACAATATCGTCAAGCAACAATTTGTAATGACAGGCTTTGACTTATCCCTATCCATTACGGCATCTTTGGGCGTGTCAACCTCAATTGCAGAGCAAAGCGACACCAGTCTTGCAGAGATTATTGAGCGGGCAAATGCCGCTGTACGTAAAGCTAAAGATGCAGAAGGAAATGCGGTGATATCCCATTAATTTTGAATATGGTGAAAAAGAATTAAGTCATTTGCGCGCCAAGGACAAAAAGCTTGCCGCCGCCATTGATAGAATAGGCATGATACAACGCGGGGTAAATCCTGATATTTTTGCATCTCTTATTGAGAGCATTGTGGGGCAACAAATATCTGCAAAAGCCGCAGCAACAGTAACACGTAGGTTACGCGAGCTATATAGCATGGATGCGGCGCGATTACATGCGATTTCTATAGATAGTGTACAAGCTTGCGGAATGTCCATGCGCAAGGCAAGCTACATAAAGGGCGTGGCGAAGGCAGCAATGGATGAGCGCATCGATTTTTACGGGCTAAAAAATATGGATGATGAGGATGTAATCAAGGCTCTTACTGCGCTTGATGGCGTAGGGGTTTGGACAGCAGAGATGTTGTTAATTTTCTCGTTGCAACGCCCAAACATCATGTCTTTTGGCGACCTAGCCATTCGCCGTGGCATGATGAGGCTTTATGGGCATAAAGATATGCCGCGCGAGCGGTTTGAGCGGTATGCTAGGCGGTATGCACCTTATGGGTCGGTTGCGTCACTATATTTGTGGGAGATATATTCAGAGGAGGTATAGGGAAATAAATGATTTCAAGGATGCTATACAAAATGTTTTAAACGACAACACAAGGGGCAATGCCTTAGATTTTGCGGACTTTATTGAATCTAATGCATTTGCATCAAATAAACTCGGCGATACGCTATGGCAAATTAATTACAAAGAAAACTGCATTTGCTATATACATCTTGATGGTGCGGCGACTCTTGCGCACCTGGTTAGGGATGCTATGATTTTTGGTAAAGAGTATAGCAATATTTGTAATTCTGCCATGGCATTTTGTAACCCCGAAGAGGCGGCTTTGGATTGCTTGAAGAAGGTGCTGGAGATGCGGAAAAATATTATTGACAACGAGGTATAAAATGGACATTGGGAGCATTAATAAACTAGCTGAAATCATAAAATCCAGCAAAAACACCGTCTTTTTTGGCGGCGCGGGTGTTTCCACCGAAAGCGGCATGCCTGATTTTCGCTCCGAAAAGGGTCTTTATACCGCGCAAAAAAACTATGGTGCATCACCTGAGGAGCTTATTAGCAATTATTGCTATCGCCGAAACCCTGAGTTGTTTTTTCGGTATTATAAAGAAAACTTGATACATGCAGATGCCAGACCAAATGCGGCGCATATAGCACTTGCACAGCTTGAAGCAAGGGGTCTGCTAAATGCCGTAATAACGCAGAATATTGATGGTTTGCATCAGGCGGCGGGCAGCAAGAATGTGATGGAGCTACATGGAGCGAATGATAGGCATTATTGCGAAAAATGCAAGAAAAAATATGATTTAAAATACGCGCTGGCAGGGGAAAATGTAACCAAATGTGAAAGTTGTGGCGGTACAGTACGCCCTGATGTGGTGCTATACGGCGAATCGCTTGATGATAATGTGATGCGCTCTGCAATAAATTCCATAGGGCGCGCAGATTGTTTGATTATAGGCGGTACGTCGCTTGTGGTGTACCCTGCGGCGGGGCTAATTGAGTATTTTGGCGGTAGCAACCTAGTGTTAATTAACAAAGGTGAAACGACATACGATAGCCGAGCAGATTTGGTTATAAACAAAAGTATTGGCGCGGTGTTTAATGAGGTTATGAAAACTATTGGATAATGGAGACAAGCCTATGAGAATCATTCTAGCATCTAGCTCGCCTAGGCGACAACAACTGATGGAGCAAGCAGGAATCCCCTGCGAAATTATCGTAAGCGATGTGGATGAAAGCGTAGACGGTGAAATTTTGGCGCATGAGCAGGTGGAGCAATTGGCTCTGCGCAAAGCCAGAGCTGTACGAGCGCAGATATCAGGCGAAGCCATCATCATAGCCGCCGACACGCTAGTTTCGCTTGATGACAAGGTATTAACCAAGCCAACGGATGGTGCTACGGCTTTTGCTATGCTTAGGGCATTGCAAGGGCGCAAACACACAGTTTACACAGGTGTCGCCATCATCAAAACAGGCAATGAGGACGAGACGTATAGCTTTGTAGAGGCGACAGATGTGTTTTTTCGCCCACTAACCAATTACGAAATAGGCGGCTACATAGCATCCGATGAATCCTTCGACAAAGCTGGCGCATATGCCGCACAAGGACGCGGAGCGTTGCTTGTAGAGCGCATTGAGGGCGACTTTTTCACTGTAATGGGGCTGCCCATTTCACGGCTATGTGTGGAGCTTGGAAATATAGGCGTGGATGTTTGGGCATTAGAGGATTTGGAGTAATCGAGGTGATTCATATATGAAATGCACAACATATCCACTTGGCACACTTGGCGAATACAAGTATGTAGATATTATCTCGCTGCACAAAGGCAAATGGATTTTTAGCAAACACAAGAATAGAACCACATGGGAAACACAGGGCGGACATATAGAAAAAGGTGAAACACCCCCAGAGGCCGCCAAAAGAGAATTGTTTGAAGAAACAGGGGCGGTTGATTTTGATATAGAGCCATTATGCGACTGCTCGTATAGCGGCAGTTTTAGTGGGATTGATATATCAGGTAATGGGCAGGTGTTCTTTGCGGTGGTTCATGCCTTATCTGATATACCTGCTCATAGTGAAATGGAGAAGGTATGCTTTGCAGATTCTTTGCCAGATGATTTGACTTACCCTACTATTCATGGGTTGTTTCTGATAGCTTTAGATAAACAGTGAGAAATATAAGGATAACTCAACATTACATTTTCATTACAAATACATACTGTCTATTGCCCCCCCCCCCCCCCCCCCCTTTATAAATTTTTTTTT
>Ga0131853_10000044_pt1 | contig 164787 bp, 148 predicted proteins | sample TergutLab28metaG_FD_92764 | JGI IMG/M metagenome (GOLD analysis project Ga0131853, IMG submission 92764) | Labiotermes labralis P1 segment gut microbial communities from Petit-Saut dam, French Guiana - Lab288 P1 (version 2) (version 2) | ecosystem: Host-associated > Arthropoda: Insects >... | reverse complement strand
TCAACAGTTTTACTAACTCCATTTCATGTTCCGTGTGAATGTTTTTTGATGTCTTCATTTGACAACCTCCATTTTTTTATTTATGGAGATTATTGCCATTTACACGGGCGAAAATACAGCCCCATGGTAGATTGTCCTGCTGTAAAAAAACAAAAAGCGGCAAAACCATCAATGAGTTTGTCGCTTTCTCTTGCCATTTACAAGTAGTATATATGCGAAGTTCTCAATATCTACATCACATACTATGGCTCCTTATTTTACAAAATTTTCATTAAGCCATTTTGCAACTCCATCATCCTCATTTGACGCACATATATAATCTGCCGATTCTTTGACCTCGGTTGTAGCATTTCCTACTGCAACCTTTAAATCGCAAGCTTTGAACATTGGCAGGTCGTTATGATTATCGCCAAACCCAATTATCTTGTTAAAACCATATTTTTCACGAAGAAATGAAACAGCATTCTGTTTTGATGTCTCAGAACTGAAGACTTCCAAGAAATATGAATCCTCGCTATATATGTTCCTATATAATGTTTGATTAAATCCAGTTTCTTCGGACAATGTATCGTAAACTAATTTCAATCGTTCTTGCGTATCAATGAATGTGAAGTAAATTATATTGTCTTGAGAAATATCGGAAAAACCATTTGGTGGTTGTATGGATTTATATTTATCAATTCGTTTTATTACATAATCGCTAGGCGGTGCCTCGTTGAATGTTTCATGGTAAGTCATAAGCACCCCATTTTTTAACTCGTACATAAAACCTGTAACCTTATGTAGTCTTGATGCATTTATAATAGTAGTAACTACATCAGGATTGATTTTATTGTATTTTATATATCGTTCCTCGTTTAAATCATAAATTACCGCACCATTCATCAGTATAATAGGAACATTTACTTTTATACCGGTAAGCATTCGACGAACTGGTTCAAGTAATCGCGCTGTAGCAACTGAGAAATTCAATCCTTTCTCAATTAGAGTACTTAATGATTCTTTAGTATAATCTGAAAGCTTTGCAGAATTTCTCAATAATGTTCCGTCCATATCAGAAATGTATAATGTTTTAGATTCGCTCATTTTATTTCCTCCTTGTTCCTTCATTCTCGCTTTACTTTCATTTTATCAGACTCCAAGCTTAATTGCAATGCAAGTATGCCACAGTTTCACGACAAACGTATGAATATATAGAGCGTGTAAAAAGTCAGTATTTACCCATCCGCCTTGGAATAAATTCATTAGAAAATCCATATTGCGCTATCCACAAAAGTGCGACGAAACGAAGTTGCCTGTAAATCAATACCATAATTACTGCAAATTCGCTTCATGCGTTTGTTGTGGCCACAGTTTTTGATTTACGCCAAACACAATCCCAATGAGAATCCAAATTGTTGCAAATATTACTACAAATTTACAACCATAGTGTTTCATCCAACCATGATTCAAAGAATTTAAGGGTAAAACTGATTCAGTTTAGTCCTTTGTATGTTTGAAATAGAGATTATATATTTTCTAAAATAGCCAGAACATCAAGCCATGAACCAAGCTCGGCTGTAGGCGTTGCCCAGAGCCGTAGTGATAAAATATTTATTGCCTGCGTCCTCATTCGATAATAATGTCGTGTTGATATATCCAGCCGATATATGAGTTGAGAATGTGTTAATTTTTCGGGAATTAGGTAAGTTTCGTGAATGATGCTGTACATCATCTGGCCATTACCCGGTTTTTGTTTCAAGATAGTCATGGCCTCGTTAAACCGGTCAAGAAGTAAGCGCGATTTGCTGATACTTTTTAAGCGACCTTCTAACCGACGATTATTCATGTCGAGTTCATCGCTTACGCTCCACAATAAAGCATCAAGATTATGAGTTTGCATTTCCAAATCCTCTGCAATATTCGCCGGAAAACATTCAAGCATCCATGTAATGTCCCGATAATGTTGAAGTAATACAAGTGTGTTTTGATAAAGTTTGCGCTTTTTTTCTTTTGAGGCTTGGCGGATTTTTTCGTCATTAATATTTTTGTCATTAATGATGCCGCGGTCTTTCAACATACTGATAATAGCTTCTGATTGGGTTGATAAAGTGCCTGTTGCCTTTTTCTTTGTTTCAACGGTTTTAGTTTGCATTTTCGTCTCCTCCGGTTTTAGGTTTATAAAACGCATAAGCGCAAAAAAACGCATTTCATGTCGAATGCGTTTTTTATCCGTACAAATCATGATTTACTACCGCTGTGTAATAACTGTCGATACTGGTATACGAGTTATACAGAGCGGTAAGCAGGTAACTTCTGATGTTGTGAACCTTCGTGGTGCTTTTTGCCATTCTGTCTATGACATATTCTATGTGCGATTGGTCAAGCTTCAAAAATCTGCTTTTGACAATTTCAATCGGATAATCAGCACAATCAATGCGAACTGTGCCTTTCTTTGAGCAAATCACATCAAGCATTAACTGGACATATTCATTAACCTTTTCAACGCCATAACCACAGACAAGATTTTCGTAATCAATGTTGTCATGCAGAATCTCTCGGTAAATCTCCATCTTTATAATCATGTCGGATTGAGGTGCTGCTGTTGGTCGAGCAGTTTCGGCTTGATGGATTGATTGATACTCAGTATCATTAAGATTAATCTGACTATAATTATTCTTATTAGTATCAACATTTTGGAAGTCTGCACTTCCAAAACGATGCACATTTTTATTTTGCAACGAATTGAAATTTTTGACGTAAATTCGCGTAGGCTTTCCTTGTCCTTGTTTTTCGCGCTCAATTAGACCGATGCCGTTTTTTACGTCCAACTCTGCAAGAATTTTTACCCCTGTAGTGTGGCTGCAATTAATGTTCGCCTGCACATCATCAAGAGTGAAAAAAATATAAACTTTGTTCTCATTGTCAATCCAGCCGTTTTTCATCGACAGACCCATGCGGTCAAGCATTAAGCCGTATGTTATTTTTGCATCACTTGATAATTTCTTAAAATGAGGAGCAGTCATTAATATTTTTGGAATGCGGTAAAAAGAGAATTGTTCGGCTTCTGAACCATAAAAATATTCAAATGTTAGAGATATTATTTTTGCCACCTCCTAAAGCATATTTTCAAATCAAAAAATCCGGAGCATAAATGACCCGGATTTTCAAGCAACTACAAAAAACATCGAAACAAGCCGTAATCTGGTTACAGGCTAATAATCTCGGAGGGAGCATATCGCCGCAAACCCGCATGGCTACAATGTTTTTTTCACAGTTTTTTAAATCTTTTCCTTATCAGCACATTACTGAACACGCATATTTTCTGGACTACGGAACCGACAAAGCCGCCTACATAAAACGGTTCATAGATAATATTCCGTGGGATGTAATTGATAAACGAGCAGGGGTGATTATTTAAATCGCGCACATTTGTTTGCAAATTTGCAAAATATGTGATATTTTTTACAAAAGCGAAAAAAGGAGCGATGTCATATGGCAACCGGAAAATTAACCGCAAAACAACAAATGATATTGGATTTCCTAAAAGCGGAAATTCGTAGGAACGGGTATCCACCAACCGTTCGCGAAATTTGCGAAGCTGTTGGGCTAAGTTCTACATCAACGGTTCATTCACACTTAGAAACCCTTGAACGCAAAGGGCATATTCGCCGTTCTCCCGCAAAAAACCGCTCCACCGAAATTCTGGAGGAAGATTTTTACACAAACGCCCGAGAATTGGTAAACGTCCCGATAGTCGGGCGCGTTGCCGCCGGTGTTCCAATCCTTGCCGATGAAAACATAGAAGACACTTTCCCAATCCCCATTGACTATGTAAAAAACGACACTTGTTTTATGTTGCACGTAAAAGGCGATTCAATGATAGACGAAGGAATTTTGGACGGCGATTTGGTTCTTGTTCGCCAGCAACCCGATGCCAACAACGGCGACATCGTAATAGCCCTGCTCGACGATTCCGCAACGGTAAAAACCTTCTACCGCGAAGGTGAATTCATACGTTTGGATCCGGCAAACTCAGCATTTGATCCAATCCGAGTCCGCGAATGCGAAGTTTTAGGTAAGGTTATCGGTCTTTACCGCAGGTATTAAAAAATAAAGCAAAGAGCCGCACAAGCATTACGCTGTGCGGCTCTTAGTATGCAATCCTATCTTCTTGTTATGATAAAGTCGTGAATTTCATAATCAACAAGCGGAGCACCAAAGGTTACTACTCTAAATCCTCTGTTAAATTGAGTAACTTCACGGCCCGGCGGGTCTGTCGGGATTTCTACGTTTTCGCGGAAAATGTTGTTGCTTACATCCTCGTCAAAAGAGAATCTGCCGTCTGCTCCTGCCTCTGTCATGAATAGGTGATTCCACGGATTATCGCCTGCTGTAATAATCATATTAGTTCCGGCGGGTGCTATTCCGTTAACTTGCAATCTATAAGTGTTTGCGCCTGTGTTCATATCCCACGGAGGATTGTCTGCATCACCTTCCTCACGCATAAAGTCTACGCCTTGGTCCCAGCTGTCCCGGGTACGGTTGTGAACTCTAAAGCCTTTATGACCACCGGGAGCCGCAATAACTGTCATGTCGAAATTGTTTCCGGCATTCATTAGGTACCATGTAACTCCGGTAACTGCTTGACCACGGTCTGTGTGACCGACTTCCAGCTCTTGGAAGTTTACATCGGTTGCAAGAGAGTATACTACGGGGCCTGCTGCTGCGGTTACGGGAGGTGCGGGAGCCTCAGTGGGTACAGGTGCCTCAGTTGGTGCAGGTGCTTCGGACGTAGATTCAGGTTCAACAGGAGTAGCGGGCTCTTCATCGCCGTTTCCGTCCACGGGCGGCTCTTCATCGCCATTTCCATCTACGGGTGGTTCTTCATCGCCATTTCCGTCTACGGGCGGCTCTTCATCGTTTCCGTCTACCGGTGGTTCCTCATCGCCGTTACCTTCCACGGGGGGTTCTTCTTGGTCATTAATTTCCACAGGAGGTTCTTCGTCGCCATTTCCGTTAACATCTACGTCCTGTACCGGGGGCACTTCATTTTGCTCTGCTACATTGTTGTTTGTTGGTGTGGTTGATGCGGGTTCATTACCGCCGCAAGCGGCAAAAGCAAGAACTGCCACCATGATAATTGCTAAAATCCAAACTCTTTTCATTTCTTCAATTCCTTTCTGAATTTACGCCTCACTACGAGCAAAGCTCGGCTACTGCGCATTTTTAGTTTTTAATTACTTCCAGTTCATATACATAAAACACTGCGTCTCCTGCTTCGGCAGAAGCCGCAAGCCTCACCTTGTCCGAAGAGCCGTTTTCCGCCATGGATTCGGCGTTAATTACGCCTTCGACTGTAAAGCTGCCATCTGCCACAACTTCAACCGAACTGAAACGTCCCCACGGGTCGCTCGTTCCCATCAAATCGGCTGTGGATCCTTCGGGTGGGTCAACGATTACGCCGCTAACGCGAATTGTATAGGAGTTCGCGTTTAAATCAAGCTCCATATTTCCCACGTTAATATCAAGGGTGTGCCAATCCGCTCTGCGGTCGGAAACACGAATCGCCCTGCTTGCGTCGCCGCTTGGATGGGAAACGATGGTGAAAGTTGGGCTGCCCGAATCCGTAAGGAAAATCGTTCCACCAAAAATTGCCGCACCGTTACCGGAATCGCCTGGTATACGAGACTGAATATATTCGTCCGTATTCAACGAATACATAACATTTTCGGGTCTTTCGGGAATATTGAAAGGAGCAATTAATTCTATGCGCTCAACTAAGATTTCATGAATTGCAAGATTCCCCAAATTGTTTAACGAAACCCTGAAATGTCCGCGTTCTCCGGAGTTAGCTATTGTTGCGGCTGTGACTGTGCCTGTAAGAGTAAAATCGCCTGCCGGCGAAGCTTGCGTAAACAGAGTGGCATACGGAGAATCTCCGCCACTTACGATTACATTGCCGCCTTCGCTAATTCTGCCGTGAATCGTGAGCCTGTACGAGTTCACTTCGGTGTCAAGCTCAAACTGCGGCGTGATGATATCAACGGCGTGCCATGTTTGGTCACGGTGCGTAATATTAATTGCGCGACCGCCGCGCGGATTTTCTATCACGCGGAAAGTCGGTGTACCCGCGCCAATTAGGTACTCCGTGGTTAAGACATCTTCATCGGAGCCGGATGTTCCAACGGGCATGTTCTGGAACTCGTAATCCGATGAAAGCGAATAAACTACATCTTCGCCTTTCTCAGCAATTACAACCGGAAAATACTCTGGCTCTTCAACTCCGATATCAACTTCATCGGGTTGGGTTTCGTTGCTCTCGGCAATTTCATTCACCGATGCCGGTGTGGGGCCCGTTTCGGTTGCCGCTTCGTTGCCTCCGCCGCAAGCCGTAAAAGCAAGAACAGCAACCAGCAAAATTGCTAAAACCCAAAACTTTTTCATTTCACCATTCCCTTCTTTTTATGCTTTTATGTTTACGAAGAAAGCCCCGCAAGCAAATGCAGACGCTTGCAAGGCATTTCTTCGGTGGTGCCTATAATCAGCTAAAAGTAATTGTTACCGTTTGAGATGCAGCATTCCAGTCTACTCCACCGCCCATTCTTACGGCTACAAAGCGCACGGGAACAAAAGTGCGTCCGCCTACTATTTCAGGTGTACCCATATCATCAGGAAGTGCTTGCCCTACAACAAGGTTAATAGCCCCCCTACCCTGGGGTGTTATTGTAACGGTTTGAGTTGCACCGTTCCAATCGGTAGTCGCACCCATTGCATCCGCAACGAAACGAACGGGAACCATTGTTCTGCCTTCTGAAGAGATAAACGGAGCATCGGAAAGAGCCATTGACGAACCGTTTACGTTCGCATTAATGTTTCCAATTGTAAGCCGAATTGATACATCGTTGCTGGGAACAGGCGTGGGTGCCGGCGTAGATGCGGGAGTAGGAGCGGGTGTAGGTGCAACACGCGGCGGAAGCATCGGTAAATTTCTTCCGTATGGTACTACTGCAATTTGATAGATTGTGAAGTTATTTAATACATCGTGGGCGCGCATTCTTAGGTTTCCGCCAATTACATCGTTTATAATGTCTATAATATTATCGCCAGATATTGAAAATTCACGATACATATCAAAATTTCCGTCATCATCGGGGAATTCTTCTTCGCCTACCCATCCCCACGGGCTTGTAGTACCCGCGAGTGTAAATGTCGGGAAGTCAAATTCGCCTTCCTTTTCTATATTTCCTATTATTTGAATAACGTAATCTCCATCAGGCAATTTAAACTCTTTCCAAAGGAAGTCCAAACCGTCCCATTCATTCATACGGTTCGAGAAACGAATTGCGTTTCCGCCGTATGGGTTGGCAACTGCCGTCCATCTTCCGGCACCTGTAAGGTGGGGAATTGCGGTGTGAAGTATATCACTGCCTTGTGTAACGGTTTGAATGAAGGGGTCTTGAAGAAGAGAGTATACAACTCCGGAGGGCATACCAAGGTCAAGTGCGGGTTCTTCGGGAACTACAACACCAGCGGTAAGCATATCAATAAGTGACTCGCCGCCAATCATAATTGAAGAAATCGTAATGTTTCCGCGTGGGTGCGCACCAATCCATGGACGCGTACCCCATTCTCCTGCCCAAGCGGGTACTCCCGCGATTGCCTGTGTAAGATTCATTGTAAAGCTGCCGTCTTCTCCGATTTCTGACATAATCCAGCGACCATCGCCGGGTCTGCCGTCGAAGAATTGCGCAATCATTTGTTCTGCCTCGCCTGCTATTGTACCTGAGATAATTATTGTTGGGTTGTCTACTCCCGATAAAGCTCTGAGGGCGGTAAGATTAATTCCAAACCCGTCGTGTTCGCCGTAAGCGGTAGATTCATCGCCCCTGTTGCCAACTACAAGACCGTTTGAGGTCGCGGTCAATGTCGGGTTTCCTGCGCCGTGACCTTTTATTGCGATAAACAAACCTGTATCAAGTACGTCTTGCCAAGTTGCTACTCTTGCCGACGCTGCCGGCACGAATATCGCCATTACAAGTGTGACGCTTAGTGCAATCGCGATTATACGCTTTAACATTTTTTGCTTCATATGTTACCTCCTGCAATCAAAAATTGTCCGGAAATTTCCAAGACTACCGCAAATTATACACATGGGGGGTAAATTTGTAAATACTTTGTAACATTAGAAATTTTTTTCATTCTAAAGTATATTATTGTGTTAAACTGTTAATATTATTATTGTGACCTTGAACTACGGTTCGGGGAACAACTAAATATCCCCCCTCAAAGCCCGGCCTCACCCCCCCCTGAGGTCGGGTCTTCCTTTTTTTCGAGAGAAACAAATTTATTCTATGCTAAAACAAATATTACATACAACGCAACTATTGCCAAAATCAACGCTGTGTCTGTTATTAGATTCTTGCGCTTTTGCGTGGGTTCTTCTTTGCAGAGAACTTCTTCTACGGTATTTTTTGCTTCGTATTCTGCAACACGTTTTTTATTGTGTGTTATGAATTCGCGGAAAAGAAACACTGCCGCCGTTGAGGTGAACATCGCGATTACGCCCCAAAACGCAACAGCAGTCAGTATTTGGGCTTGTTCGCTTAATTCGGGAATATTCTCGGGTTCGGTTTTGAGTTGCAAGGATTCCATATAATTAAGTATATGCGATGCAATCCAAGCAAGCATTATCGACGACGCGTTCATTATAAAGTGCGCAATTACTCCGGCGCGGATACTTCGTGTAGCATAAACCATGTATGCAAAAATTATTCCCATAGCAAATGCGTAAAAAAATTGCTGCGGGCTTTGATGGATTATTGCGAAAAAAAATCCGTTCATAAGGAGCATTGTTAGAAGCGACTTGTTTTTGTATGCCGACTGAATATATCCGCGGAAAACTACCTCTTCGCAAATTGCGGGCGTTATCGCAACTGCAAGAAGAATAAGAAAAAGCGGGTAGTCTTCAATCACGCCCTGCATTATTCCTGCTATTTCATTCGGGAAAAAAAGCGATGTGATGCCCGAAATTACATTTGCAACAGGATTAAGCATCAGACTTATTCCGATTATTAAAAGGATATTTCTTTTTCCCAGCCGCATATGCGGCAAATTATTGTTGATTTTTTCACCGAAAACCGCAAGCCAAATCGCAAGCGGCACAAGCAAAGTCATTACCAAACCGAAAATCATAAACCACGGAGAAGTTACTATAGCGAGCATATTCATTTCCGTTTCATGTAAAATAAACCTATCAACCAGAGAAAATATTACACTTAAAATCACATTAAAGAAAAATCTGAATAACATTAAAAATAAAGCAAAATAAATTCCTCGCCTGTGACTATGTTCCACTAAGCAAAACCTCCAATGCCTTGGCTATTTCATAAAAACGCGTTGTGTTCACAAAAACGCATAAAAAAATATCGCTTGTGTCTATACCCAATTGTTCCAAAAGCGGCGATCCTTCCAACGAAATTGACATGTAATCGGGAGTTTCCGCATCGTACAGTCTATCGTGAAGCTCAATTTGCGGATTTATTTCAATCATGTAATTTCTTATTTCGTCTACGGGACGCGTAAATTTTTGCTCGCCAACATTTGTTATTGCCGCGCCCTCTCTTGTTGTGATGTAAATATCCATCATGCCCAACATAAGCAAGGTTTCAAATCTGGTTATCAATGCGTTGTTTGTGGCGTGATTATCTCCCAATGTATAATTTGTGACCGTAATCGTTTCATTTTCGGGTGTAATAGCTGAGAGTGCGTCCGATAATTGCGTTAACTGCCACGAAGCCGCGGGTACGCCGTCCCATGCTATATATAAATATTCCTCCGGACGCGGATTTAACAGCGCATGAATAAAAGTCCCTATAAATATGCAAAGCGCTATAAATATACCGATGTGAACCTTATAATATTCCCAAATGTACCATCTTTTTTCGGCGGAATTCATTTCGCGTAATTTTATATATTCCTTTTTCATGAGTTACCTCCCAGTAACGCAATTGCCCGCGGCAGTGCGTCTTTTGAATTTTTCCACGGCTCGTCCGAGTTGCGATGGTCGAATTTTAACGTAAACCACTCAATATCTTCTTCCATTTCCGAAAAAAATTTTTGCTGTACAGGTAAAAGTTCATCAAGAAATTTTTCGCGTTTTCCACGCCCAATTTTTTCTGCTGCTTCAAGAATTTTTATAAAATGTGGAAGACAATATCCTTTTTGCCCGGATATTAATTTTGCATCATCGCCTCCCCTACCCCATATATGAAAAAACGTGTCGATGTAGCGCGCAAATGTGCTTTCCACTTTTTGGCATACATAACATGTTTCATGTTTTTTTTGCAAATGATTTTTTAATTTTCCAACCGTACCGCTTTGGTCTTTACCAAAAAAAGATACAGGAACCCTTCCATTTACAATTCCGGAAATATCCTTATTAAGTTGCTGCATATAAGTATGAAGCATCAGTCCAAGCCCAAGACGATTTTGCTGTGCGTACATCGCATTTAAGTGACGCTTGCAAAAACCAATTTTGTTCGTTTCCATCCGCACATCGTCTTCCATATAAGCCGGACCCATTATAAATTGAATCGCGTCATTCTCCAATTTTTCAAACATCACGCAAAAAGCGCAAGCTTTCGGCTCGCGCAGCGCGTCTAACACGGGGATTGTGTGTATATGGTCGGGCATTCTTTTCTCCTCTGCTTGACAATTTTTTAAGAGTATATCATGTTTTTCCTAAATAAATAATAAAACCTCGGGGAGAGCTTTTTTTACGCAAAAAGGTTCTCCCTCCGAGGTTTTATTTAATTATCCCTAATCTCCCATCACATCCGCAACGGCTTTGGTAGTATGAACCGTACCGTGCGGATGATGCGGCGGCGAGTAGATTACGTATAGCTTCATTGGAGTTGTGCCGATATTTGTGATGTTATGCCAAGTTCCGGCGGGAACAAACACGGCTGAATTTGCTAAAACGGCTTGGCGAAAATTTAAATTTAATTCCGAATCGCCCATTTGCACCAGCCCCTGACCCTCTTCCAAGCGAAGGAACTGGTCGTTATCGGGATGAACCTCAAGACCGATATCTGTTCCAGGCGGAATGCACATCAGTGTTGATTGCATATGCAGACCGGTCCAAAGGGTTTGCCGATAATAATCGTTATCCAGCGTTGCTTGAATGACCTGTTTTTAGGGAACCGATATAACGAAACCATTTACTATCACTTGTAAAACTTCACTTAAAAACACTTCAATAAAACTATATTAACGCATTTAATACATAGTCCGCTACGCCAAAAGCAATTTTATACCCGTGACACGCTATCGGGTACGCATATGGCTCTATTGTATCAGTTATAATATTACATTTAGCCGCTACACACACATCATTGCTTCGCGCCTGCTATATTCATTTCTTCCTCACCGGAATCAAAATTTCACTGTAATAATTCGCACTGCTCGTTTTACTAGGGATTTCACTTTTTCCATCAACACAATCAATAACCGTAATTGCTTCTTTTGCTTCAATTTTGTAATCCCTAACATTACCGCCTTCTAATTTTAATTTTAATTTTCAGAGGTGATTGATTTTAAATTCGTGCCCTCTTTTTTTGCAGACGAAGGATAAATGCCATGAAAACGGCTGAACGCTTTCGTGAAACTGTCGGGGGAGTCATAGCAATATTTTACAGCTACATCAATAACTTTCGAGTTACCCGATGATAGCTCCATACCCGCTAAGGTAAGCCTACGGTTACGGATATATTCGCCGAGCGTAAACCCGCAAAGAATACCAAAAGCCCTTTGGAAATGGAAACTTGAAACATTCGCTTGTTTCGCGATATCATCATAATCCAATTCCTCGGTAATGTTATCCTCAATATAATGAATAGCGTTTTGTATTCCTTTAAGCCAATCCATAGTTTCTCTCCTTGCCTGAGCAAATAATAATATATGGTTGTCACACAAATTTACATAGAGCATAAAATGTTGTACAGGCATAGCCTGACAAGCCATTATAAAAAGGAGGGGGTACAAATGCCCCATAGCAATAAGAGCCACTTTTGCGACGACGAAAGAAATTGCTTTGAAGTTAATGCATGTGAAAAAACTGTCCGTAAGTCATTCGAGGTTTCAGTGCCGTTTACCATAACGCCGTACGCTATGCCAAAGGAACCCGAAATAAATTGCGCAGGCGATATTGTGGTTAGACCCTGCCGTATACGCTGCAGAAATGAAAACGAAAGTTTTGATTTTACAGTAACTCAAGTAATAAATGTAGATGTGCCTATAGAATTCGGCGCGGAGATTTGTTATGACAAAACCTGTGTTGATGAAAATGGCAGACGTGTTAAATCACATGAAAGGAGAAATGATGATGATTAACATTACAGGACACATATATTTTGACCTAAACAGAACCATGAATATAACAGGAGGCGAAAGAGGTATAGCCAATGTTACGGTGGTATTGCAGGAAATAAATACAAAAATGCGTCTGGGGGTTTATACTGATAATTTAGGTAGATATACCTTTAACAACGTACCGGAAGGTGAATATCGCATTGTAGAGGCATATGGCGAACCGGCTGTAAACTCTCCGGGAATGTTTAATGAAGAAGCGGAAGTCGGTTTGATACCTACGGCAACCGTACCGCCCATAAGTTACGCCCCCAACCCTCCGGACGGTGCTACTAACTTGGACTGCGTTACACCTAACACAATCTACGTAACTGCAAGCACAGAAAATATAGTTGTTCAGGACATCTTGAACGGCCCGGTAGCGTATATACCCATTAGTATTTTAATGGACAAGTGCGCCGAAATTTCCAATGAAAATCAATTGACCGCTGCGGATTTCGGCACAATGGGTACGTTCATACCAGGTACTAATGCGAATACCGGCGCAGACCCTGACCCTTATCCGGGATTAGCCCCTGATTTTAAATATGTACTGCCTGACCCATTAATACATGTTCCTGACGATGGGGAATACACTATACAAAATCTCATGAACAACTCTAAGAACAATGAAATAGGTTCTTGGTGGAGAATTGCAGACCATTCATTGGGCAACGAACAAGGCAGGATGATGATGGTGAACGGATACCAGCCTGGTTCAATATTCGCTATAGACGAGGTTAGCGTTAAGCCGCATACGAATTATTTGTTCAGTGCATGGATTTTAAATATGTTCAAAGTTCCCGGTTATGCCAGTCCGACTTTGGGAGTGATAATTCTGGATGAATCCGGTAAAACGCTTTACGACCAACGGCTGGGCCAATTAATACCTGTAAACGAAAATTACCCGGAATGGAAGCAGATTGGTACAGTCATAAATTCCCAAGAAAATACCCACCTTACTGTAGAGTTTTTAAGTGAGGGGCCGGCTGCTTGGGGGAATGACTACGCCATTGACGATATTTCTTTCAGCGAGATTAGCTTGCCGCTGTTTAAACCGGCAAAAAGTGTTGATAAGCCGCAGGCTTACATTGGAGATACTGTGACCTATACAGTAACTATTGAAAACACGTGTACTCAAGCTTTAACGGATGTCTTTTTCTCAGATAATATTCCCGAAGGGCTGGTTTTCTTAACCGGTTCAGTAAAGATTAATGGAATCGAAGAGCCTTTGGCTAACCCCGTACAGGGTTTTCCATTACCGGATATAGCGAACGGAGAAAAAGTTGAAGTAAGTTTTTCTGCTGAAGTAATTAGTATACCGGATATAAATCCCACAATAAATACAGCGGAAATCAACTATGCTTACACACCAATAGAAGGTGGTATCCCCGATTCTTTCACAGCACAATCAAACGAAGTACCGCTGCTAATCAGGCTAAGCGATTGTGAAGAAGGCTCCTGTGTAAACGCTCACTGTAAGTTGTACGATGTTTCTGTGCCAATTACCATCACGCCTTTTGCCATGCCGGAGAGGCCAGAAATAACATGTGAGGGTGAAATGGTGAGTACACCGGGACATATACCTTGCGAAAGTGAAATTAAGAGCTTTGAATTTACGTTAACCCAAAGGATAAAAATTGATATACCCGTGAAATTTGGCGCGGAAGTTTGCTTTGATGATGTATGCGCTGAAGATAGAGGCATGTGCGATGATATAACAGCCGCTTCTATAAATCAAAATTAGACCGGCAATGCTGACGTAAGCAAAAAAGCGGCTACGCTTACAGGCGGGGTTTCTTCCCGCTAATGTAAGTGACCTTGCTCGGCCGCTCTCCCCGTGACACCTCTGAAACGAAAAATAGAGGACGTTTAGACTTACGTGTATACAGGTAAACAGTAGGATTCATGCCAATGGATACGCCTGCCACTATCAAGAATGAAGCGTATATATCGGTGATAGCACCGGCACGCGGCATAGTGAAAGCGAAGTTGGTAAGTGTTCCGCCTGTGAAGTCAATTGTATTTCCTAACACCGAAGCGCCCGGGGCAGATAAACCAAATCCTATAAACTCAGGAACCCCTGCAAGGCCGCCTAATATCATGTTAATGTCGGTCGGTATCCCGGATGCGTAAGGTATAACAGCACTTGCCCCCGGAGGACCTTGTGCCAGTTGATTTGTGTCTACGCCGTCAACAAACCAGTTACCGTCAGGACCGATTGTAACTACAGGTGTTGAACCATCTGCGCCGTTCACGCCCGGTACGCCTTGTTGGTCTTGTTGGCCTGCGGGATCTTGAGCTTGAACACCGGTATCTACACCATTTACAAACCAGTCGCCGTCGGGACCATTCATTTTTCCCCGTAGAAACATCTGTTAGGTCATAATGGTGTCCAAAGTCTTTTGTATGCTGTCATTTGCCTACAAAACCTGGTCAACCGTGGGCGGCGTCTCAGGTGGTGCTACGCCATCCAATGTGCCCAGGATATACTACATTTTTTCGCCCTCAACGTTAAGGACGTGACTAAGACCCAATTCCTCCATAGCAATTGAGGAAAGAATCTGATTGATGACATTTTCTCTTGTTAAACTTCCGGTATCAGTCGGAAATTTTGGCATGGACATATTTTACTCCTCATTATAATGAATTTTGGATACTGCTTATGCGCGCTAAGAAAGGCCTAAATACAGATTTAAAAAATCAAAAACTGTATGCAACTTGCTTCTTTAAGCAGTATATTTTACTATATGGATACATGTACAAAATTGTTACGGGTTGTCTCAATGTGGGATAATAGAAAAACTAAGAACCTGTGTTCAATATCCTTAATGCCGAATGAAACTCGATGCTTTCAAGCGGCGTTGAGCGGTATTGATCACAGGTTCTTATAATCATAATATTTACATGGCACAAGCAATGACATTCAAATGTTTTCTTTTATAATATTTTCAACCTTTAATGGCAACGCCGTCATTTCCTCATTTGTTAAATTAGCTGTACTTATCGGCGAATGAATTGTTATATATACATCTGCCGGTTTAATCCAATTGTTATTTGCTTCCATTATTTTATAGCTTCCGTTTATTGTAACAGGAACAATCGGAACTTTAGATTTTGTGGCTAATTTAAAACTCCCTGCCTTAAACTCACCAAAAACATCTCCTTTGCTACGTGTTCCTTCAGGGAAAACAACCATCGAATGGCCATCTTTTAAAATCTTTATTCCTTCTAAAATCACTTTTGCAGACTGGCGTATGTCTTTTCTATCAATAAAAACACAGTTTATATATTTCATCCAAGTTCTTAATATAGGAACTTTTAAAATTTCAATTTTAGCAACAAAACCCTTTGGTTTTGCAATAAGTGCAAGGAACACAGCGATATCAAAGTTGCTTTGATGATTACTTACAAACAATACGGCTTCCTCCGGTATATTATTAAGTCCTGAAATATGAAAGCGAGCTCCGCTTGCGCGTACTTGTATTAAAGCCCATTTCCTTACAATGGCTTCTATAAATTTCAAAAAATCAGTTTCGGACATGTTTTCTTTTCGTATTTTCGCAACTAAAAGAATTGGCCCGGTTAATACCAACGTAATTGAAAAGAGTAAATACCAAAATATTGTCCGCATTTATTTACCTCTATAATCTAAACTCCGGGATCAGGGTCGGAATCCAATGTGATAAAATAATCGTAAAACGGCATCAGAAATTGATAGCCGCTGACAAGCCGTTCTGCCAATTCAGAGGAGAACAATTCCTCGCCGTTTTGTTGCTGGTGGATGAGCGAAAAAGATTTTCTATTATACCAAGTAGCTGTTTTGAGGGACGGAGCCTCTTTTTTACGTTTATACTCATCCCCTTCAATGATAAACTCATCCTGTTTATCCAATGGGGCAATGAACTTCTCGAATTTCTTGGGGTCGCGGTCAATACGAGCCCGAAATTTTGCCATTGTTATCGCCTTTGCTTGATAGTACCCTAAGCCATAACTCCAATTTTCGGGAGATAAATCAAACCAAAACACCGGAGTAGATGCCCACTCTTCGCTGGGTCTTTCAATGGAAAACCATAGATTGCACCTGTATGGCTCGCCGTCGCGTATACGCCGCGCGTCTTTATAGATTCGCGAAACTTTATGGATAAAACCATAATCGCTATAGGTTGCCGTGATTCGCTCGAATACTTCTTTACCTAATTCTTTCATTGGATTCTGAAAATCCTGCCGGAATATCTCCTTGTTTGCCTCAAACCAAACCTTATTATTGTTCAGGCGGAGATTCCACATAAAATCAATCGTATGGGGAGTAAAGCCATTAAACATTTTGCCAATCCTTTTTCTTACTATTATATACCAAAATGATTAATAGTGAAAATCGAATTTTCAACAAAATATTTATGCTTTTTTGATGTATGTAACCCCGTTAAACCCGCCAAAATGACGGGTCAACCGGTATAACAACCGGGTGTAAAGCCATAAAAACATGAAAAAATGAATGAAAAAACCAAACTTATTAAAGCAAGGGTCTGTTTCAAAACTGTGAAAAGCAGTTAGCAACAGCCCCTATTTTTATATTGGACTCATGATTTAAGAATGTGATACAAGCCCGGTAACATGGCAGATATATCCATCATATTATGCTTTGACGATGAAACATTGGAGGGGACCCATTATGTCAGATTATTATGATTTTGTGGAAGGGAAAATAATCGTTGGCTTAAAAGACAAGTTTTCGTACAACATGTCATTTTTGACGCTAATTGATGTTTACAAAGTGGAAACGATATTCCATCCTAAAGAAGAAAGAAATAAAAATGGTATTAGGGACGTTGTATTGATTCATTTGCAAGCCAATGACAAAGTATCGGTACCTTTAGCAATCGGGAAGCTCCTGACCCACCCGTATGTTATTTTTGCCGAGCCTAACTATTTGACAAAACCGCACGTTATTCCTAATGACCCGTTATTTAATCAGCTTTGGGGTATGGAATCAATCAAGGCTCCCTCGGCATGGGATATTTTTATCTCTGAAAACCAAGATATTGTTGTGGGTATATTGGATAGCGGTATAGAATTTAGCCATCCTGATTTGACTCCCAATTTAATTCACGAAGGCAACCCATATGACTTCCCGGATGAAACCGGACACGGAACGCATGTAGCAGGAACAATCGGTGCTGTGGGAAATAATAATATCGGGGTTGCGGGAGTGTGTTGGAGAGTAGGCTTGGCTAACTTCAAATTGGGAAACGATACTTTCGATCTCGCAACAGCAATTAGAGCTATTAATTATGCAAATATAAACTGTATCCCCATCTTAAACAATAGCTGGGGCGGCAGGAATTATTCGGCTGCTGTAGAGTTTGCAATCCAACAATATGACGGTTTGTTTATCGCCTCAGCAGGAAACGACGGCACCAATAATGATGTGATTCCTTCGTACCCAAACTGCTACGATAGTGAAAATATTATATCGGTCGCGGCATCCACACCGAACAATACACTTACGTCATTCTCGAACTTTGGAGTGAGAAACGTTGATATTGCGGCACCCGGGATAAATATTTTAAGTGCCACTTTAAACGGTAATTACAGTTTTTTAAACGGAACTTCCATGTCTGCGCCGCATGTATCCGGCGCCGCCGCATTATTGAAAGCATATATGCCAGGCTTAACTACCCTTGAAATAAAAGACATCATTTTATCCAGCGCGCAGAGGCATCCCAACCTCGACGGCAGGATATTAACAGGCGGTATTCTGGATGTGAATGCAATGCTGAAAATGACAACCAATAAATTTGCAAATACGAATTATTAAAGCATTTTTCAACAGTTCCTTTTATGTAACCGCCAACATGGGATATTTTTCCTTTGTTGGCGGTTTGGTTATCTCTTGAAAAACGCTTATTCACTCGGGCATCCTATTGAGATATTCCAACTAATGCCGAATTTATCAGTTAAAGAGCCAAAACATTTACTCCAAAAGGTTTCTTGAATTTCCATGCTTATCTTGCCGCCCTCTTTCAGAGCTTCAAACACCGCTTTTGCTTTATCAGCACTGTCGAATTCAACCATCACAGCAATGTTGTCGCCAATTCTAGCCGGGCTTTCAGGAAGCATATCACAGAACATAATTGTAGCACCGTCAATTTCAAATTGAGCGTGCAGACGAGATTCTCTGTGCCATCCGGCACCTGATATCCGTTTTCCGGCGGTGCGTCTTTGTAACGTGAAATTTCAGCTTTAACATTGAATACATGTTAACAAGGAGGGAAGAAGATGAAGCAGCGGGATATTACGGCAGCGATTTACTTGCGCTTGTCGCGAGACGACGGCAGTGACGCTGAAAGCAATAGTATAGGTAATCAGCGGGAAATCTTGAATAGGTACGCTTCCGAGCATGGGTTTATCGTTCGCAAAGAATATGTAGACGATGGATGGAGTGGTACAAACTTCGAGCGGCCTCAGTTCAAGAAAATGATTAAGGATATCGAGGTCGGCGACATCGGAATTGTCTTAATAAAAGACCTTTCAAGGCTAGGAAGAAATAATGCTATGATTGCGTTTTATACAGAAATCTTCCTGCCGGATCACGATGTAAGGCTGATTGCACCCGGTGACAGCATTGATACCGGGCATGGCGATAACGAAATAATGCCCTTTAAATCAGTTATTAACGAATACTACGCGCGAGATATAAGTAGAAAGATTCGATCGGCAAAGCGTAATCAGGCTTTGAAGGGGGAATTCATCGGCGCGCACGCGCCTTATGGATATATAAAAGATCCTAACAATAAGCACAAGCTAATCGTGGATGACGAAGCCGCTACCGTAGTGCGCCGGATGTTCGAAATAGCAGATAATGGCATTGGTACCCATCAGATTGCCTGTATTCTTTCGTATGACAAGATTTTAATCCCGACTATGTATAAATACAATGTGCTGGGATACAAATCCAATAAATTACATGAGGATTATCACTTTAATTGGTGTGCCACAACAGTAAGAACAATTTTGGAAAGTCGAGTGTATGTAGGGGATATAGTTGGCCATGTACAGGGCAAAAAATCCTTTAAGAATCAAAAACTTATACGATACCCGGAATCCGAATGGATTGTTGTGGAGGATATGCATGAAGCGTTGGTTGATATGGATTTGTTCGAACGGGTTCAAAAACTGATAAAGGTTAAGAAACGCGCAAATGCTAAAGGCATAACAAATATCTTCTCGGGAGTTTTAAAATGCGCGGATTGTGGAAGCAATTTGACCTTCCGATCATATAAAGGACTTACCGGATATAACAGCGGTAGTTATCTTTGTAACAAATACCGCCACGGCAGTAAATCGGAAAATCAACGCAAAACCTGCACTGCTCATTATTTGCCATATATCGGTGTTTACGATGCCACCATTACGCGGTTGAATAAGATAATCTCAGCCAACGCAACCGAGGAAGAAATCCTCCGCCAGTTAACATCCGAGAAGGAATCCCAAATGGTATTGCATAAGAAGGCCTTTGACAATTTGAAGCGGCGAAACAGCGAGTTAGATCGCATTATCCAAAAGATTGTAGAGCAAAACGCTCTTGGTGAGATTACCAAGGAAACCTTCACAAAACTGTACACTCGTTACATCGAAGAGCAAAACGAATTGGCAGGTGAAATGAAAACATTTGAAGCCAAGTTTGCCGCAGAAAACCTCGACAAAGAAAAAGCTGGGCTGATTGAGAACCAAATCAGAAAATACGAGATTTTTGATGAGTTGTCGCGAGAAAAGGCTCTGGATTTTATTGACAGAATCGTTGTCCATGAACCAAGTGGAAATCACAAAGATGGGAACCGCCGGCAGAAGATTGAATTTCATTATAGGTTTATTGGACGGCTACCCGATTCGGAGTGTTCCCTATAAACACGTTACTTTGGTTCTCTTTAACCATGTCACTTGTTCGATGTTCACAACGAACGGTGCCGGGCCATAATCCATAAACGGAACAGGCGGACGAAGCACAGGCTGTTGCGGCGCAACGGGAACAGGAACAGGAGCCGGATGAATAATCGGACGAGGCGGAGGTGGTGGCGGAGCAGGACGCGCGGGCTGTGATTTAGAACGCGGCGGCGATGTCGGTATGGGATGTGGCGCACGTGGCGGCGGTGTCGGCATGGGATGCGGCGGACGTGGCGAAGCCATATGCGGCGGACGTGGCGGCGGCGGTACCGGAACCGGCGGCGCAGTCGGCATCGGATACGGCATTGCCTGCGGCGGACGCGAACCTCCCCCGGGATGTACCGGCGAACCTGACCTTCCCGAGCCGGGCGAAAATCCATGATTTTCGGGCAAACTCCGGTAATTCTCTTGCTGATTAAACATAAAAAACATGCCTCCTATGATAAGCTATACTTGTATCATATGGAGGCATGGCTATTTTGTTGCGTTATAAACTTCTAAGAATACCTACAATAGCATTTCCTACAATCCGCAGGAGAAGAAAAACAATAAGCGGCGAAAAATCCAAAACCATTCCGGGACCGCCCAAAGGCGAACGTCGTAAAAGATTACGTACCGGCGCAAGAATCGGCTCGGTAAAAGCATAAAGCAATTCCATAAGCCTGCTGTCTCTCATGGGAAACCACGAAAGAATAATTCGTGCAAACAACATAACATACAAAGCCGTAAAAAAAACACCTACTGCATCCGCTAAAATATGATTCATCGTTAACTACCTGCCGTTAGATGCCTTTTTTAAAAAACCGGAATCGAAGGAACTGTCATCGCGATAATCTTGCATAACACGATGAGTAGGCGGCGAAACAGTAATAATCGTATTGTTAACGCGAGTTATTGCACCATCCAAGGCATCGCTTATTCCGCAAAGATAATCAGCAATGCGTTGTGCTTCAGCGGTTGGCACGCCTGTTAAATCGACAATATTCATTCTGCCGCTACGAACATGGTTTCCTATTTCAACCGCGTCTTCCATGTTTTTCGGATGTTGAATAACCGTTTCCGACTGTTTGTGAACGGTCACAGGGTTTGGAGTGAAGCCGTAAACATTGTCTTTTGCGCCACGTGAAGAACCACGCGAAACAGACGAAGGCGCACTCTTGCCGCGGGAGGTTTTTTCTTGACGGGAATAGCGCACTTGAAGTTGCTCGGGTTCATCGTAATACTCATCATGGTTTTCTTCGTAGTCATCTTCGTAGTAATCGCCGTAATACTCGTCCGTCTCCTGTGCTCCCGGAGCTAACATCTTGTTTGACAGTTTGTCGCTTATGTTTTTGAAAAACCCTATCATAAAACAGCCTCCCACCTAAAATTTTGCCGCCGTTCGCTCCCCAAAAAGAGCGGTTCCTATTCTCACCATGGTTGCACCCTCTTCGATTGCAACTTCATAATCAAGGCTCATACCCATGGACAAGTTTCCTAATTCTGCATGATAAACACTTTTGGTATTTATGTCAACCATTAAATTTCGCATTTTCTTGAAATAATCGCGGTTTTCTTCCGGGTTTTCTACAAATGGCGCGACGGTCATTAAGCCCGAGAGCCGTACAAACCGCATATTCACAAGGTTTTTCACGAATTCAAGAATTTCATCCGGCTGTAACCCGTATTTACTGGACTCGCCCGATATGTTAATCTCTGCCAAAATATTGATTATTTTACCAATTTTTTCTCCACGCCTGTTAATCTCGTCAGCCAAAGGCAAAGAATCTACGGAATGGATCAAGTCTACCTTGTCTGATATGAATTTTACTTTATTTCTTTGCAGATGCCCGATAAAGTGCCACTCGCTTGGACGATTTTCTAAATTCTGAAACTCATCGTATTTCGGCAAAAAATCCTGAACACGATTTTCGCCAATTTCCGTTACTCCTGCCGTCAAAAGTTCACTTATGAGCTGAACACCCACCGTTTTTGTTACGCCAATAACCTTGATTTCAGCGGGGTCTCTGCTTGATTTTTTCGCGGAAGCTGAAATTTTTTCGCGAATTTTAGCCACGTTTTCAATTATCATCTCACAACCTGCCCCTGACGCACCATTGCAGCGTCAATTACTATACTGTCGAATTGCCTGATTCCCGGGTTTTGTGCCGGGTCAAGCACAATATTGCCGCCGCCTTCGGGAAGTTCTTCGTGTAAGTTTATTACGCGAAAATCCGCAGAATTCAGCGTTGTGCGATAAACCCCGTATACAATTTGCATATCCGTTTCCGACATTATGTGAAGCGTGTTTATCGGGTCAACAGGCGAAAGGGCATCCCCCGGAAATAGCCTTATGGAATCTTCTAAAATATAAACGTGCGAATCGGTGCTTTCATAAATGTGAATGGGAACAAGCTGCGAACCTTCATCACGCCGATGCATCACATAACTTTCATCCGTTCCGTGAACTACATGAACATGAGTAAGCGGTACACGGAAAAATCTGCGGGTAGCAATCGCCGAAGAAGGAATCACAAAACCGCTTTGAACATTTTCGGTTATGCGGATGTTTACATTTCGTTGATGCAAAAACTCCGTTATATTTCTTGTGATTCGGAAAATTACAAATGCATCGTGGTGGTGATAATCCCGCTTCATTACACGCGCGGGTATAGGCTCGAACCGCCCGGTTTTCGCGTTTTCCAAGAAAATTGTCCGGTCCGTTCCTTCCGATAAACCATTCACCATTTCATGCGGCATCCACGCAGCTACATACCATTCGTTTCTTGAAACAATTTTGAAAACTTCGTCTCCCGCGCTTACCTCGCGTGCGGGGATGATTGCGTCGTGGTCTACGGTAATCCGCACTTCCTCGCGACTCAATTCGTTCATATTATACGGCGTGAACCGGGTTTCAAAACCGTCTATTATAGGGGACATAATCCCCGTCTGTGTCGCATAAATATCGCTTAGGGTCATTTCACTGTGCATATTAAGAATATCAAACTGCCGGTTCAAATCGTTACGCGCATTAACCGATTCGTTAACAATTACACGGTTTCTAGTTTCTGTGATTTCCGTGAGCGTTATTAAGAGGGCGTAAACATCGTTCAGATTCGTTTGCATATGGTGATGCATACTTTTATCCATTCGGTTGCGAAGGTCGGTGTTCATTCGCTCTACCAGCGGGTCGGATACCGTCGCATGACGCATTCCATGTACGCCGATTATCTCTTTTATCAAACGCTCCCATTCCTGCTCGTTTCGCGCAACCGCTTCCAGATCTCGAATGCTTGCAACCGGTACGCCGCTTCGCACACGCTCAAATTCTTGTACGGTAAAAAGAATATGTCCGTCCCGGTTTGCATTGAAAACTTCTTCGTATCTGATTATCATGCCCGGCACGGATTGCTGATGCTCCATGTTTCCCAGCCGCAAGGTCATAATATCAACATCCTGCGAGAGAACACCATAAAAGCGAAGTGTCATGTAAGCTATTACAAAACCGAAAAACAACGCGACAACAACGGTTGCTTGAACGGTCATGAGTTTCCCTTTTTTTGGGGGACGGGGCGGTCTGCGCCTTCGGTTAGAAACGGGGGGCGCGTTGCGGTTGTGCGGATTTCTTCCACGAGGACCGCGGGGTTCTCTACGGCGCGGACCATTTGAATAACCGCGCGAAACCGGGCGGCGTTCATCATAACTCCGCGGCGACTGCCCGGGGCGTTCGTAGTGTTCTTCGTCTTTGATATTTATTCGAGGGGGTCTGCGGTCATGTGGAGGTCGTCTGCGCTCTGCCATATCAGAATCAACCTTCCCGGTCAAGACATTTTTTTAATATAATTTTAACATTTTCGGAGAGATTTTTTTTGATTATACCAATCTTAGTAGTGTTGTTCAATGTTTTTTTATTAATTTTTCCGCAAATTGTTTTAACAGCTTCTCGTGAAGGTCTGTTGTTGTGGTTTAACAATGTGCTGCCTACGCTTTTACCGTTTATAATCGCCACAAACATGCTGATTTCACTGGGTTTTGCGGAGTTTATGTCAGACTTGCTTTCGCCTGCTATGCGGAAAATTTTCGGGCTACCCGGAGCCGCCGGTTTCGGACTTGTGGCAGGATTAACCTCCGGCTATCCGATTGGAGCGAAAACAGTCGGAGATTTAAGACGCAACGGACAACTTTCAGCGCAAGAGGCGCAACATCTTATTTCTTTTTGCAATAACGCAGGGCCGCTTTTTATTTTAGGGGTCGTTGGTGTAGGAATGTTTGAGAATGTTCAAGTGGGTTATGTTTTATGGGCGGCGCATATTTTTGCGGCGTTGATTGTCGGTTTGCTTCTCCGAAAAAATTTTGATTCCAAACAACCTTTCGAGAAATTTTCTTTCCGTACAAGTTTTCATAAATATCGAGAAAACAGATGCCCGAACGTACATTCTGTCGGGAAAATCCTCGGAGACGCAGTAAAAAACGCCATGGAATCCATGACGATTATCGGAGGTTTAATTATTTTTTTTAGCGTTGTTCTTGCCGTTTTCGAGACAATAGGCTTGCCGGGCGGCACAATTTCTCACGGAATTTTCGCGGGCTTAATCGAAGTTACCGGCGGAGCACGAAGAATTTCTTCTTTGGAGCCAACGATAATTACACTTGCCTGCACTGCATTTGTTATTGCGTTTGGCGGGTTTTCCGTTCACGCACAGTCATTTCATTTTACCGCCGGAACAGGAATAAAAAACGGAGCGTATCTGTTCGCGAAATTTTTGCACGGAGTATTCGCGTCTACGCTTACCGTTATTTTTCACGCCTTGACATTTTCTTAGATTTTTGCGAAAATACATTCTGCGAAGGAGGTGAAAAGATTTGGCAAATATAAAATCGGCGCAAAAGCGTATTCTTGTTGCCGCAAAAAGACAAGCGCGTAACAAACATATTAAATCTGCAACTAAAACGGCGATTAAAAAAGTTGTTGTTGCCGCTTCCGCGAAAACCGGCGACGCAAAAACCCTTCTTGTTCAAGCAATCGCCGCGATAGATAAGGCGGCTTCCAAAGGCGTTTATCATAAAAATACCGCCGCAAGAAAAAAATCTAAACTCACCAAAATGGTGAACAAAGTAGCTATATAAAACAAATGCCCTGCCGGTTGGTTAGGGTTTTTTTCTTTGGAGGATTCCATGATATACAAAGAGTTTGGCAAAACAGGAATAAAAATGTCGACGTTGGGTTTCGGCGCGATGCGGCTTCCCATGCGCGGCGCGGAAATAGACGACGATTTAGCAATCCCGATGATGCACCGCGCATTTGAACTCGGCGTAAATTACATCGACACCGCACCGTATTACTGCGATAAATTGAGTGAAGCCGCCGTGGGCCGCGCCGTAAAAGGCAGACGCGATAAAATTTATGTATCAACGAAAAATCCAATCGAAAACGACAGTGCGGACGACTGGCGCGGGCGGCTGGAAAATTCCCTAAAAAATCTCGATATGGATTATATAGATTTTTACCATTTTTGGGGCATTAATTTGGCCGGTTTCAAACATTGGGAAACTCTGACGAACGGCCCGCTTCAGGCGGCGGAACACGCAAAGTCCGAAGGATTAATTAAGCACATCTCGTTTTCATTCCATGACGATGCAAAAAATCTGCGCGAAATAGTTGACAGCGGGCGTTTTGAATCGTTACTAATCCAATATAATCTGCTCGACCGTTCAAACGAAGAAAACCTTATCTACGCCAAGGAAAAAGGTCTTGGCGTGGTAATAATGGGACCAGTAGGCGGCGGAAAGCTTGGCGCGCCCAGTGAGTTAATTCGCGGTCTTTTAAAAGAAAAACCCACAAGTACCGCAGAAATGGCAATGCGTTTTGTTTTGGCAAATCCGAACGTGGACATAGCCCTATCCGGCATGAGTACGATGACACAGGTAGAAGAAAACGCCCAAATAGCCGCGCGTCTTTCGCACCTAACCGATGCAGAAATAACCCAAATCAAAAAAATACTGGAAGAGAACAAAAAACTTGCCGAACTCTACTGCACCTCCTGCGACTACTGTAAGCCTTGCCCGCAAGAAATAAACATACCCCATCTTTTCGGTATAATGAACACACACCGTGTATACGAGCTAACCGAGCACGCAATATCCCTATACAACGAAACAATGCGCGGCACAGCATGGACAAAAAGTGAAAGTCCGCTAAAGTGCACGCAATGCGGCGTGTGCGAGAAAAAATGCCCGCAAAAGCTTCCTATAATAAAGCAATTAAAAGAAACGCACGAAACTCTTTATCGTGCGTAAATCATGTATCAATTCTCGTCAATTCCACTAACGCCTTATCGCGGTAAACTAAATCGAGTCGGGTGGTGAACCCGTGTTTTTCCCAAAACGCGTTGCCTTTTTCGTTTTGAGCAAACACAACACACACGACCTTTTTTATACCTTCCTGTTCAAGCGCGGACAAAGCGGTATCGACTAAGGAAGCACCAATGCCGTTTCGTTGTTCGCTTTGCGCAACCGCCATATGATGGATATATCCCCTGCGTCCGTCGTGGCCGCTTAAAATAACGCCGATAATCTCGGCGTTTTTTTCGGCGACAAAACAAGTATTCGGGTTTCTCGCAAGATACTTCGCTATACCCTCTTTGGAATCATCAAGATTATTTAATCCCATGTTTGGCGTGCTCAGCCAAAGGGAGTAGACTTTTTCGTAATCGCCGATTGCCATAATTCGGATATTCATTTTAAACTATTGTTTAGCGCGCTAACAACAGCCTTCAACGCGGAGTTTGTTGTGCTTCGGCTAATTCCCGCGCCAAAATAGTTTTTGCCGTTCATTTTAATCTCTATATAGGTAATGGCGGGGGCTTCCGCGCCCTCCTTAGCATCAAGTGTGTGCTGGCTGTAATGACCTACATCGAATTCTAATCCAAATGCATCTTTTACGGCATTGCAAAATGCATGTATCCCTCCCCTACCCTTTCCGTTGATTGTAAGGGGTTTGCCGCCTTTTTCAATTATACAGGATATAGTGAAAATTTCGTTTTCTTGCGCATATTCGATTCGTTCGATAAATTTATTCGGTGCTTCAAGAATATAAGTTTCTTTAAACAATTTTTTGATTTTATCCGGTAAAAGCTCCTCGCTTTGCGAATCGGAATAAGCGGTGATAATCGGCCCAAAATCCCTTTGAACGACTTTCGGAACAGGAATGCCGAATTTTGTTTCTAATATATACGCCGCGCTGCTGCTTCCGGATTGGCTGTTCACCCGAATAATTGGGTCGTAACCGCGCCCGACGTCGGCAGGGTCTATGGGAAGATAAGGAATTTGCCAATTATCGCCGGATTTCGCCGCCATTCCTTTGCGAATCGCATCTTGATGCGAGCCGGAAAAAGCGGTGTAAACTAGCTCGCCCGTATACGGATGCCGCGGATGAACGGGCAAACAGGTTGAGCGTTCGTAAAGTTCTATTGCTTCATCTATGTTTGAAAAATCCAGCCCGGGGTCAATACCCTGCGAATATAAATTCATCGCAAGAGTGATAATATCCGCGTTTCCGGTACGTTCTCCGTTACCGAAAAGCGTTCCCTCCACTCTGTCTGCGCCCGCAAGCAAACATAATTCTGTGGCGGCAACGGCTGTTCCGCGGTCATTGTGCGCGTGCAAACTGACCGTAATTTTTTCACGATTTTTTAATTTTCCGCATACATATTCAATCATATCTGCATGTACATTCGGCGTGAACGACTCGACGGTGAAGGGCAAATTAATAATCACGTTGCGCCCTTCCCACGCGGAAATCACGGCATTGCAGACCTCCACAGCAAAATCTAGCTCCGTTTGCGAAAAACACTCGGGCGAATATTCAAAATTAAATTGTTCGCCGGCGTTGCTTTCGTCTGCCAATTTACAAAACATTTCCGCGCCGAAAACCGCAAGCTCAATAGTCTTCTCCTTCGAGTTACCGAAAACAACCTCACGGAACAGCGGCGAAGTTGCGTTATACAAATGCACCGTAGCTTTTTTCACACCCTGCAGCGATTCAAACGTTCTGCGAATAATAGGTTCGCGCGATTGCGTCAGCACTTGAATTGTCACATCTTCGGGAATTAAATTTTGCTCGATTAGCGTGCGGATAAATTGAAATTCGCCGTCCGAAGCCGCCGGAAACCCAACTTCAATCTCCTTGAACCCGATTCGCACAAGATATTTAAAGAATTCCAACTTTTGCTCCATTGTAAGCGGCGTAACAAGCGACTGATTGCCGTCACGTAAGTCTACACTGCACCACAAAGGCGAGGCGGTTTGCCGCTTGTTCGGCCATGTGCGGGTGGGGAAATCAATCACGGGCGCGGGGCGATATTTCTTGAAATTCATTTTTCATATTCCTTTCACTGTGAACTCGTATATATCCTTATTTGAAAAAATCCATTTCGCCATCTCGATATTTTGCGCAATCAAATCCGTTTGATTGGACGCGAACCATGCAATAAAAATAAGCTGGATTGAAAGAGCCATCTTGTGAAATGCGTTTATTTCGGCGGCGCAAAGTTTGTTTTCGGAATGATAGCCTTGTAAAAACGAATCGGCAAGTTGCCGCCACTGTTTAACGGAGTCGCTGTCGTTAAAATTATTATCAGCGAGAATGGCATTCAGAAAGTACACAACATCAAAAATACGCGCATTTTTTTGCGATAAATCAAAATCCAAAAAACCGGAAAGCCTGTTGTTATCAAACAATATGTTTCCGTATTGAATATCCCTATGAATTAATTGCCGCGGCAACGCATAATAAACCTCGGCAAAATCAAGGCATGAATCCATTATTTCACGCGGCACGTCTATGTTTTTGGATTCTATTTCCTGGCTGACCCAATTTTTCAAATCATGAATCAAATCGGAATTATAATCTTCCGCAAAACCCGAAAACTTTTTTAACGCCTTGTGAAGCCGCGCGATTTCAACGCCCGCATGATACGCCCTGTCGATAAAATCGCCCGAGAACGCTCCAACGTGTTCGCCTTTCATTTTGCGCATTACCGTATAAAAGTAATCCTCGAAAGCAATAAAATCGTCTCCTGTGTCTGCCGCCAAATATTCCACAACGGGAATTCCTTCCCCGCGTAAAAAATTATTCATGATGACTGACTTTTCTACTTGGCTTTTATCACTGTTTTGCTTCAAAATATATGCGCCATCAACAGACCATGTGCTGTTGTTCAGCGTGCGCAAATGCTCTGTCTCGGCAGAGGTTGCGAAACCGAATTGCCGCAATATTTCGTTAAGGTTTTCTTTCATTACCCTATCCCTTTTTCTTAATTAACAATCCTGCTACATCAACCCCGCATAAACAGCAACAAAAATAAAAACCAGTCCGAAAATCATAAACAAAATACTTCTAAGGAATTGTTTTTTATCATCTTTAACAAAAAAATTTTCGGGGTTGTTTTTTTCGCAACAAATAACCACGGCTTTCCCGTCAAGGAATTCCGGGTGACTGTTGCTGTTACCATCGCCAAATTCCGCCTGATATTCTTTCCCCTCAACGGTGTATTTCAGTATCGGCACAAACGTGTACGATGTTGCAATAATTTCACCGGGATTATTCATTTTTTCTTTTTCGGTTCTGACTATCGTTGCGTCAACAAAGATTCCATTTTTCACGATTCTATAAAATCGTTTCATGCCCCACATTGAAATAAATAAACAACACGCCCCGCCGATAAACAACGCAACTACTGTAAACGTATCCATTACAAATGTATCCATTGCGCCTTAACCTTTGATTGCCTCCAGAATAAGCCGTCCCATTTCCTTCGTACCGACGAGCCTCATTCCGTCCGACATAATATCACCGGTGCGTGCGCCTGTTTTCAATACGGCGGTTACGGCGCTTTCGATTGCCTTTGCTTCCGCCGGAAGTTTAAACGTATATTCAAGCATCATTGCGGCAGAAAGAATTGTAGCGATAGGGTTAGCTTTGTCCTGCCCCGCGATATCGGGCGCGGAGCCGTGAATCGGCTCGTACATTCCGAAATTATCCTTGTTCAAGCTGGCGGAGGGAAGCATTCCTATTGAACCCGTAATTTGACTGGCTTCATCGGAAAGGATATCACCAAACATATTTGTTGTCACCATAACGTCATAAGAGCCGGGGTCGCGAATGATTTGCATTGCAGCGTTGTCGATGTAAAGATGGTCAAGCGCGACATCGGGATAATTTTTCGCAACATTAAGAATAACCTCGCGCCACAGCCGCGACGATTCAAGAACATTTGCTTTGTCAACATTCGTTAATTTTTTCTTGCGCAAACGCGCAAGCTCGAATGCCGTGATTGCAATACGCTTCACCTCATCTACGGCATACATTTCCGTATCCCAGGCGGCTTCGCCCAAATCCGTTTCCTTGCGACCGCGGTCACCGAAATACATACCGCCTGTTAATTCGCGAACAATCATAATGTCAATTCCATCCGCCGCAATGTCCGGACGAAGAGGACAAGCGTCTTTGAGCGCGTCATGCAAAACCGCCGGACGCAAGTTCGCGTAAAGCCCAAGCGCCCCGCGAATCCCAAGAAGTGCGCGTTCCGGGCGCATATTACCGGGAAGAACATCCCATTTCCACCCACCAACCGCTCCTAAAAGAACAGCGTCGCTTTTCTTGCAAACCTCAACTGTTTCATCCGGCAACGGAACGCCCACTTTATCAATAGCTATTCCGCCCGCCAAAACTTCCGTAAACTCAAATGAATGCCCAAAAAGTTCGCCGATTTTTTCTAAAACTTTTATCGTTTCAACCACAATCTCAGGGCCGATTCCATCGCCCGGGATTGTGGCAATTTTAAAATTTGCCATAATCAATCTCCTTTACTGATATCTTTCAGCATACAGATATTCTTTTACACTTTTGCTGAACATAAGAATGTTTGCACAAATGATATAAACCGCAAGCAATACAGACAACCATACATAAATTGCGGTAACACCTTCAAGTTCTTCGCGCGGAAAAGTAGTTTCATTCACAACGGTGAATGTAGTTTCACCCGTGGCGGAATCAAAGATTGCGGCAACCGTTTGCCCTGATATTTCGGAAAAGCTCCGCGGCGGTGATACCATATCAAGAGCAAGAAACACAATAAACGCGCTTAAAATAAACGAAACAATGAAAAAATATCGCACCCACGGAACGCCTTTTATGAGGGCAACAGAACAACAAATACTAAATACCGCACCAATTATAACACCAACGTTATAATTGGTGACGACATTATATACCGCGCCCAACATTGAAAAAATTGCAATGGCAATGACAATTACTTTGCCTCGGCTTATCATTATTCGCTGTCTTTCGCGAAAAGCGTGTATTTCATGTTGCTTTTGCTCGTCCGTTAGATTGTCCAGCTTTGTCACAGAAATCTATCCTTTTTGGACTACGCGCTTAGTTTTTTCTTTGTACGTTCGACTAAACCGCCCGCCGCCATCAGCTCTTGCATAAACTCGGGGAAGGGCGCGGCTTGGAATTTATCGCCCGTGCTTACATTTGTAATTGTGCCGGTCGTGAAGTCGATTTCGACTTCTTCACCGGCTTTAATTGCTTTCGCCGCTTGTGGGCATTCTAAAATCGGCAAACCGATATTGATTGCATTACGATAAAAAATCCGCGCGAATGTTTCGGCAATTACACACGAAATTCCAGAAGCCTTGATTGCAATGGGAGCGTGCTCGCGAGACGAACCGCAACCGAAATTTTTATCTGCGACAATGATATCACCGGGCTTTACACGTTGCGGAAAGGAGGCATCAATATCTTCCATACAGTGCGCCGCAAGACTTTCCGGGCGTGAGTCATTCAGATACCGCGCCGGGATTATTACGTCTGTGTCAACATTATCGCCGTATTTAAAAACAGAACCTTTTGCTTTCATAAAATCAACTCCGTTTGTTAAATTTTTTTCTTATACCCCTTATTTGCAGTCGGATGAAATCCCAACGATTCGTAAAACCCGCAAGCATCTTCGCGGTTGCTTTCCGTTACAAGTAAAATTTGCGAACACTCTCGCTTTTTCGCTTGCTTTTCCAATTCTGCAAATAGTAATTTCCCTATTCCTTTTTTTCTACAACTGCTGTCTACAATCATATTTTCCACTACAAGAAACGGCTGACATTCGCCATAAAGTTCTTCGCAAATTACACCCATAACAGAACCTACCAGTCGGTCGTCTTCAACAGCGCAAAGAAGAATATAAGCAGGATTTTCTTGCAATTGAGAAAATTTCTTCCGCACTTTTACCACATTAGATTTCTCGCCCCAAAACTGAAAATAAAGTTCAGACAAAAAATCTAAGTCATAAATTTCCATGTCACGGATAGTCATATGATTATATTTTCTCCGGGTCTGTAATATATCCCGTAAGTGCCGAAGCCGCCGCAACTGCCGGGCTTGACAAATAAACTTCCGCTTCCGGCGAACCCATGCGCCCTACGAAATTTCGGTTTGTTGTGGCAAGAGCGCGTTCACCTTTCGCAAGAATTCCCATATGCCCACCAAGACAAGGCCCGCAGGTAGCGGGTGAAACAACCGCGCCTGCTTTGATGAAATCTTGCATAAGCCCTTCTTCAATCATTTGCAACGAAATATTTTGTGTTCCGGGGAAAATTAAAACGCGCAAACCTTTCGCAACTTTTTTCCCGCGCAGAATTCCTGCCGCAACACGCATATCTTCAATACGTCCGTTTGTGCAGCTTCCTATTACAACTTGATCAAGTTTTACCTCGCCCACGTTGTCAATTATTTTTGTATTTTCGGGCAGATGCGGGAATGCAACCGTCGGGCGCAAAGCAGAAAGGTCAATTGTGTAGGTTGCTTCGTATTCAGCGTCGGCATCGGCAGTGTATTCAACGCCCGGGCGTGTTGCGTGTTCTTTTACATATGCACGGGTTTTTTCATCTACGGGAAAAATTCCGTTTTTTGCGCCCGCTTCAATTGCCATATTCGCGATACAAAAACGGTCATCCATAGAAAGATATTGCAAGCCTTCACCACAATATTCCATAGATTTATAAAGCGCGCCGTCCACACCAATCATGCCTATGATATGCAAAATAATATCCTTACCGGAAACCCATTTCGCGGGCTTACCCACAAGCTCAAATTTAAGAGCGGGCGGAACCTTAAACCAAGTACCGCCAATCGCCATTGCACAAGCCATATCCGTGCTTCCAACACCCGTTGAAAACGCACCAAGCGCACCGTAAGTGCAGGTATGACTATCCGCACCGATTATAGCATCGCCCGGCACTGCAAGCCCTTTTTCGGGAATAAGGCAATGCTCGATTCCCATTTCACCCACTTCAAAATAATTTTCAATTTCATATTTATGGGCGAATTCGCGAATCTGCTTGCAATGCTCTGCCGATAGAATATCCTTGTTCGGCGTAAAATGGTCGGGAACAATCGCAATTTTTTTCTTATCAAAAACTTTGTCAACCCCGATTTTCGCAAATTCCTTCACTGCAACAGGTGTGGTGACATCGTTTCCAAGTACCAAATCAAGCTTAGCTTCAATTAACTGCCCTGCCGAAACACTCTCCAAACCCGCGTGTGCGGCTAAAATTTTTTGAGTCATGGTCATGCCCATAATTTGCACCTCTCTTCTCGTTTTTTTAATAATAACACCGGTTGTTGATATGAAATGTAAAGTACGCTACAATTCAAAAAATTATTTTAGGAATGATTTTAAATGACAAACAACACATTTTCGGCATTTAACGCAGAGAGAAGCGTCTTTCGCCTGAAAAATAAAGAAATTTTTGACAGTTTGGATAAACCGAAAACTTACGAAAAAAATCAAGTGATTTATATGCAGGGCGATGATGCCGGTCACGTTTACTATTTAATGAGTGGAAAAGTTCAAATATATGTCGGTTCGCCCAGCGGTTTGGAGAGAATTCTTGTGTCGTTCGAGGGCGGAAGCCTTTTTGGAAAATCGGCGTTTTTTGATAATCTGCCGCGAGCTTCGTGTGCGCGAGCATTGAAAAAATCCGAAATAATACTCATCGACAAACTAATGATGAAAAATATTATCGGAAACGAACCGCAATTCGCATTGGATATGCTTGAATATTTGTCAAAAACAATCCGCCTGTTTTCAAATTATATTGAAAATATATCTTTTTTACAGGCGGATAAAAGAATTGCAATTTATATAATTGACAACGCAAAAAATAACTGCGTAACTTGCACCCACGACGAAATTTCCGACACAATCGGAGCGTCACGGGTGACTGTCAGTAAAATTTTAAGCAGGTTTGCCGAGAGTGACTGGATTGAGACGCGGTACAAAGTAATTCATATAAAAAATATCGCGGCGTTGACGGCGTTTGCATTTGAAGGTTAATACGCAAAAACTTCGTATCGTTTATCCCTGTCCATAATCAGTTTAAATTTAATGCTGTCCATCAACGCCTCCCAGCTTGCTTCTACGACGTTCGGGGAAACGCCGACGGTACTCCATTTTCGCGTGCCATCTGTAGACTCGATTAAAACACGAACTTTTGATTGTGTTGCATCGTTACTGTCAAGAACGCGAACTTTGTAGTCGGTTAGTTTTACATTTTTCAATACTTCTCCGTAATAGGGGTCAAGAGCCTTACGAAGTGCGCTGTCAAGCGCGTTTACAGGGCCGTTTCCCTCCTCTGCCACGATTACATTAATGGAATCAAGGGATTTTGTTACGGAATAGTCGTCTACATGAATTTTTAGTATGGCGGTGGCGTTAACATTTTTAGAAGCGGAAGCCATATCTTCGCTGATAATTTTAAAATAACACAACTCAAAAAGTGGTTTTCTTTTACTTATAATTCGCCGTATTTTCAAAGCAAACGAACTTTCAGCATTCTCAAATTGATAACCCTTGCGCTCCTGCTCTTTTAATTTTTCCATTACTCTTGCCATTTTCAGACTATCACGAGTAATTTTAGGGTTCACCTGCTGAACTTTTTTTAGAAGTGTGCTTCGACCGGAAACCTCGCTCATTAAATTGCGTCGCGCATTGCCTACTTTTTCCGGATTGATATGTTCAAAACTTTCAGGATTTTTCGCAACCGCATCAATATGCATACCGCCTTTGTGCGCAAACGCTGTTTGCCCGACATAAGCAGCACGTTTATTTAATGAAGTATTCGCGACTTCCGAAATAAAACGCGCTGTGCGTGTCAAGTTTTGCATTTCATCGGGAAAGATGCAATCGTATCCTTTTTTCAATTGCAAACCCGGGATAATTGCCGAAAGATTCGCGTTTCCACAACGCTCGCCAAAACCGGTGAATGTGCCTTGAACCTGTGTCGCGCCCGCTTCGACTGCCATAATAGAATTTGCAACCGCCATTTCACAATCGTTATGCGTGTGAATTCCAACGGGAACTTCAAACTCCGCAACAACTTTTTTTACGATTTCATAAATTTCATTCGGGAAACAGCCGCCATTTGTGTCGCAAAGCACAAGCGCGGCAGCACCGCCGTCTTGTGCGGCTTTCAGCGAAGCGAATGCATACTCCGGATTATTTTTATACCCGTCAAAAAAATGCTCCGCATCAAACATAACTTCTTTACCCTGCGATTTTAAATACGCAACCGTATCGCAAATCATTTCAAGGTTTTCGTCAAGCGTAGCGTTTAAAATTTCCGTAACATGAAAATCCCACGACTTTCCGAAAATACAAACCGAACCCGCGCCGGATTCCAAAAGCGCGTTCACGTTTTTATCTTCCTTCGCGGAAATCCCTTTTCGGCGAGTGCTTCCGAACGCAATCAGTTTTGCATGTCGAAGAGACTTATCTCCGTTTTCGTTGAAATAACGAAAAAACTCCAAGTCTTTCGGGTTTGAGCCGGGGTTTCCCGCCTCTATATAATCCACGCCCAAGCTGTCGAGAGCTTGAGCGATTTTTATTTTATCTGTAACAGAAAATGAAATCCCTTCTGCCTGTGCGCCATCACGTAAAGTCGAATCAAAAATTGTTATTTTCAAATAATCAACTCCTTTATTATGTAGCTAATCGCGCTAATCGCGTGGGAAGCATTCGTTTAGCTCACCACGCGATAATGCGCGATTTCTAATAAAAGTTTGTGAGGATTCCGGGGTGAAATTCCAGAAAATTTTTTATTTTTTCAACCAGCTCATCATTCCGCGTAAAGTTTCTCCAACTTTTTCAACAGGAAGTTCTTGCTCGATGCGTCGTTTTGCCATAAAACCTGCGCGGTTTGCTTTGTTTTCTAAAATCCAGTTTTTGGCAAATGTTCCGTCTTGGATTTCACCTAAAACTTTTTTCATCTCTTTTTTGGTTTCATCGGTGATAATGCGTTTGCCAATCATGTAATCGCCGTATTCAGCGGTGTCGGAGATGGAGTAACGCATATAGGAAAGCCCGCCTTGAACAACCATGTCTATGATTAATTTCATTTCGTGAATGCACTCGAAATATGCGGCTTCAGGCGAATATCCGGCTTCAACAAGCGTATCAAACCCGGCTTTCATTAACTCGGAAACGCCGCCGCAAAGAACAGCTTGCTCACCGAACAAATCTGTTTCGGTTTCTTCTTTAAATGTAGTTTCAAGAATTCCCGCACGCGCGGAACCGATTCCTGCCGCATAACCAAGCGCGGTTTTAAGCGTGTCGCCGGTTGCATCCTGATAAACCGCAACAAGCGCGGGAACGCCTTTGCCTTCTTGATATTGACTGCGAACGGTATGACCCGGGCCTTTCGGCGCAATCATAAACACGTTTACATCTTTCGGCGGAACAATTTGACCGTAATGTATATTAAAACCGTGCGCAAACATTAAATAATCGCCTGCGGAAAGATTCGGTCTGATATCATTTTCAAAAATTACCGGGCCAAGCTCATCCGGCACAAGAATTACAATAATTTGCGCCATTTTCGCCGCGTCCGCCGTAAGAGCGGTTTCCAAACCTGCGGCTTTTGCGTCTTCTGCATGAGGGTTGCCCGCGTTTAAACCGACAACAACGTCCACACCCGACTCTTTCAAGTTAAGAGCGTGAGCATGTCCTTGGCTTCCATAGCCGATAATTGCTACTTTTTTGCCCTTTAGCATTCCTAAATCACAGTCATTCTGGTAATACAATTTTGCCATTTTTGTTTCCTCCTATTTTTATGGTTTTTTAATTAGCTTTTTAAGTCATTAAATTTTAGCCTTCTCAGCACCGCGTGCGATTGCCGCCAAACCGGTACGCACAATTTCTAAAATCCCGTATGGTTTCATCAATTCGATGAAGGCGTTGGTTTTATCCAAGTCGCCGTTTAGCTCCATCGTGATTGTTTTTGTGGAAACATCTATAATGTTTGCGCGGAATACGCTTGCCACATTAAAAATATCGGGCCGCGCTGCTGCGGTTGCTTCTACTTTTACAAGGCATAACTCGCGGAAAATTGCACATTCCGGTTTTAGTTCAAACACATCTTGAACATCAACAAGTTTCGCAACTTGCTTTTGGATTTGTGCGACAACCTGGTCGTCACCTTGAACGGAAACAGTAATCCGCGCGTAGCGCTGGTCTTCGGAAGTTCCGACGCTAAGGCTGTCGATGTTATAACCACGGCGGCTGAATAATCCTACAACGCGCCCGAGAACACCCGCGTTATTAATCACAACAATTGAAAGGATATGACGCATTTTATTCCGCCTCCTTCAAAATAAACTGACCTACGCCTTTTCCAAGTGGAACCATCGGGAAAACACTTTCGTCCTGACCAATTTCACAGTTAATAACGCAGGGTTTTTTCAACGCGAGTGCTTTTAAAATCGCGTCGTCAACTTCTTCGGGCGTTGTTACGTTAAATGCCACCGCACCGTATGCTTCGGATAATTTTACAAAGTCGGTAACTTTTCCATGCAACGACGTTGCCGAATATCTTTTCCCGAAAAATAATTTTTGCCACTGCCGAACCATTCCCAAAACATGATTATTAATTACAACTTCTATGACCGGCAAATCATATTCAACTGCGGTTGCGAGTTCAATACTGTTCATTCGGAAGCAACCGTCACCCGCGATATTTATAACAGGAACGCCGGGATTCGCGACCGCCGCGCCGACTGCCGCGCCAAGACCGAAGCCCATTGTGCCAAGCCCGCCCGATGTAATAAATTTTCGCGGCTCTTCTATTTGAAGATTTAAACACGCCCACATCTGATGCTGCCCAACATCTGTTACAAAAATTGCTTTATCCGCCGCAAGTGCGCTAAGACGTTGAATTACATATTGCCCTTCAAGCGCGCCGCTTGCTTCCCTTTGGACATTCGGATATTTTGCTTTTAATTCGCTTACGCGATTTTTCCATTCCGTGCAATCTTGTTTTTTCAAAAGCGGATTTAACAACGATAAAACTTTTTTAACATCGCCCACAATCGAATAAGCTGTACAAATATTTTTATCAATTTCCGCCGCGTCGATGTCAATATGAAGAACTTTCGCACCCGAGGCAAAACCGTTTGCGTTATTTACAACTCTGTCAGAAAAACGCGCGCCTATTGCAATTAAAAAATCACATTCGGTTGCGAGAGTGTTTGCGACGGCTGTGCCATGCATTCCAATCATGCCGACATGCATTTCATTCGACGACGGAAAACCGCCGATTCCCATCGCGCTAACGCAAACAGGCGCGCCCAATATCGCCGCAAATTCACAAAGTTCCGCCGACGCTTCGGAAGCAATTACTCCGCCGCCCGTGTAGATGAGTGGTCTCTTTGCGGCATGAATTAACTCCGCCGCTTCGTTTAATTTTTGCGGAGTAATCCGCGTGCTTTCACGAACAGCTGCAAGCGGCGTTTTCGCGGAAAAATTACAAGAAGCGGTTTGTATATCGGAAGGAATATCAATAAGAACGGGGCCGGGTCTGTCGCTTCGCGCAATATGAAACGCCTGGCGAACTGTTTCCGCAAGTTCGTTTACATCTTTTACAATGAAATTATGTTTTGTAATAGGCATTGTAATTCCCGTGATGTCAACTTCTTGGAAACTGTCTTTTCCAAGCATAGGAACAGGCACGTTGCCCGTAATTGCCACCATCGGTGAAGAATCCATGTATGCCGTCGCAATTCCCGTAACAAGATTTGTCGCGCCCGGGCCGGAAGTTGCCAAGCAAACACCAACTTTCCCCGTGGAACGCGCATAACCGTCCGCCGCGTGCGACGCGCCTTGCTCGTGGCTTGTCAAATAATGATTAATCTTATCCTTATATTTATACAGTGCGTCATAGATGGGAATTACCCGCCCACCCGGAAAGCCAAAGATTGTGTCTACGCCTTGCTCAAGCAGACATTCAATTAAAATTTCCGCTCCGTTAAGTTGCAATTTATTCACCTTCGTTTCCGTTATATTTAGACTAAAACCGCGCCCTTATCAGCACCTGTTACTAATTTTTGATAACGTGCGAGATATCCTTTTAAATCTTTCTGCTCGGGTGCGCTCCATTTTTTGCGACGTTCTTCAATTACATCATCGGGAACGTCTAGGTGAAGCGTTCCCGCGTTTATGTCTATGTCGATTTTATCGCCTTCCTCAACAAGCCCGATTAACCCGCCGATTGCGGCTTCCGGCGAAACGTGACCGATACACGCACCGCGTGACGCGCCTGAAAAACGACCATCTGTGATTAGCGAAACCTGCGTACCAAGACCCATTCCCATAAGCGCGGCGGTGGGATTCAGCATTTCGCGCATTCCCGGCCCACCTTTCGGGCCTTCGTAGCGAATTACAACTACGTCGCCCGGCTTGATTTTGTTGCCGTAAATTGCTTCGGCACATTCTTCTTCACTTTCAAAAACACGGGCTTTACCGCTTGTTTTCATCATTTCATCAGCAACGGCAGAACGTTTTACAACGCTTCCGTTTTCTGCCAGGTTTCCTGTAAGAACAATTATTCCGCCAACGGGTGAAAACGGATTGTTTGCGGGGCGAATTACTTCCGGGTTGCGATTTACTGCTTTTGATACCATATCGCCAAGCTTGCCCGCTACTGTTTTTTCATCCAAGTGGATAATCCCCAATGTGGAAAGTTCTTTTAGCACAGCAGGAACGCCGCCCGCATTGTATAAATCTTCGATATGGTGCGGGCCTGCGGGTGCAAGACGGCATAAATTCGGGGTTTTCGCGCTAATTTCGTTTGCAAGCGTCAATGGCAAATCAACGCCGGCTTCGTACGCAATCGCGGGAAGGTGAAGCATACTGTTTGTACTGCAACCAAGTGCCATATCAAGCGTAAGCGCATTAAGAAACGCATTTTTCGTCATAATGTCGCGGGGTCTTATTCCTTCATTATAAAGGTGCATAATTTGCTTACCCGCTTGTTTCGCAAGGCGCAGACGCTCCGCGAAAACAGCAGGGGTTGTCCCGTTTCCGGGCAGTCCCATTCCGAGGGCTTCTGTAATACAGTTCATGCTGTTTGCGGTGAACATTCCCGAGCATGAACCGCAAGTCGGACAGGATTGGTCTTCGTATTCCTGTAAAGTTTCGTCATCTATTTTACCCGCGGCGTGTGCGCCCACTGCTTCAAATGTTTGCGAAAGACTAACGGCTCGCCCGGCAACGCGACCGGCTAACATAGGGCCGCCGCTTATCACAATAGCAGGAATATTCAGCCTTGCCGCCGCCATTAACATCCCGGGAACAATTTTATCGCAGTTAGGAATAAGTACAACCGCGTCAAACGCGTGTGCAAGCACCATCGACTCCACAGAATCCGCAATTAATTCGCGGCTGGGCAAAGAATATTTCATTCCGATATGCCCCATCGAAATTCCGTCGCAAACACCGATTGAAGGAAATTCAATAGGCGTTCCTCCTGCCGCAAGAATTCCTTTCTTTACGGCTTCTGAAATATCATCCAAGTGAATGTGACCGGGAACGACCTCGCTGTGTGCGTTCGCAATTCCGATTAACGGTTTTGCAAGTTCCTCGTCTGTATATCCCATTGATTTGAACAGCGAGCGGTGCGGAACAACCTTATTTCCTTTTGTCACAAAATCACTATGCATGAAAAACGCCTCCTACAAAAATGTACAATTACAGGATTATAATATAACTGAAAAATTTTTTCAAACAAAATAAATGTTTTATTGAATTATTCTTAATTTATCTCCCGATAAAATTCCTGCATTGCGTAGAAGGCCAGTTTTTTATGCTTTTTGTTCGGGGACAATAAGCCCTTGCGGTTGTAATAGCCTTGCAAAACATTTGTGCGGCGCGGACAACGGAAGTCGAAGAAAATCCAAGGGCATACTCCGCTTAAATAGGAAGGCCCTATCTTGAAAGCGTCTATCTGTTGCCGGAATACATGAAGCTGCTTGTCTTCCGTAAATAGCTCGTCTTTCGTACCGCGCATACCGGGCATTGCACATGCGCCAAACTCACTTATGATAACGGGTTTCTTGGGGTCACTGTTTTCAAAAACTTGCAACAGTTCCGAAAAATCGGGGTTGTACCAGCCAAAATACTCGTTTATACCTATCACGTCTACATAATCACATAGTCTGTCCATTATTTTATGTTGGCTCATGTCAATTAAACAAGCGGCACTTACAAGACGCGTGGAGTCTGTATACTTGGCTGTTTTTGTCAATTTGCTCATGAAGGCAAGACGGGAATCGGTATCTTCATTTTCATTACCAACCGACCAAATAATAACGCTTGCACGGTTGTAATCCCTGTTTATTAGCTCCAGCAATTGATTTTCCGCGTCATCGTATGTTAACGGGTTGCCAAATTCAATAGCCCAATATACAGGAATTTCTTCCCATAACATCATACCTACTTCGTCCGCTATTTGTGCCGCTTTTTCTGTGTGCGGATAATGTGCAAGACGCATAAAATTGCAGTTCATCTCTTTTGCAAGTTTGTAATTTGTGCGAATTTCATCTTCGGTTATTGCACGTCCATTTTCCACGCTTTCTTCATGGGCGCATACGCCGCGTAAAAACACTTTTTTGCCGTTTAATAAAATATCTTCCCCCGAAACCTTAATTTCACGGAAGCCTATTTTTTCGGCTATGATATCGTTTTCATAAGTGACCTGAACATCGTACAGCTTCGGGTTATCCACATCCCATAACTTCGGCACGGCTTCAATACTTACAGAACCTTTGCCATCATTTATAGGAATATTTGCATCTATGTTCAATTCGGGGATGGTAAGCTTCGCTGTGCCGCTATCGCACCCGTTAATCAAAACCGATGCATCTATTTTTTTATATTCGGAACCGGGTTGCAAATTTATTTTAAAACCTTGAATAAATGACTTGGGCAAACGCAAAATTTCAACGCCGCGATGCATTCCTCCGTAGTTGAACCAATCTGTGTTTTCGCAGGGGACATTGGTGCGGCGGCGAGTATTATTAACCGCGACAATAATACGATTGTCTTTTTGCAAAACACCGGTTACTTCTATAAAAAAAGGCGTGTCGCCGCCCAAATGGGTTCCCATGAATTGCTTGTTTACAAAAACAATGGATTGGTAGCTTGATGCGCCGAATTTAATAAAAACCCTGTCCTCACCGTGGTTTTTGTATTTAAAGCGACGAGTATACACAATTGTACCTTCGTATAGATGCAAACGTTCTTCTTGTGTGTTCCAACACGATGGAACTTTTATTCTCTCCCATGTGTCAAAGCTGAAATCAACCGGATACTCTAATCCGTTTTCGCTTTCGTAAACTTCCTCAAACCATTTTTGACGCAAGCAAGTGTCGTATTGGTCAATTGCATAATTCCAGTAGCCGTCCAATGATTCTTTTTCGCGTCCAAAATCAGCAATAACACTGTTTTTGATTAATTTTGCCCGATATTTTTCCTCATAACCTACAAGATGAATGCTCTCTTGAAACTCGCCCGTTTTTTTCATGCGCGACACATCCTTTTTTAAATTGGTGGGATAATTATAATATAAACTCCCGAATGTTTGACAGAGGCAATATCTTTACAGTATTCACTAATATAAGTACAATCGGTGAGAGGCATTCCCAAAATATAAGCGCAGGAGATATTAATGAAAAAAATAATTTATGTATTTACGATTTTCGCAATCATTTTATCGGTCGGGTGTTCAATTATTGAACCGAATAATGATTTAAACACGTTTCAGCCTAACCGGATAGGATCTATTGAACCGACTGTGACAACTACAGTGCCGGAAGAGACACATACTCCCCCTACGGCACAACCTTCACCTGAGCCTACCAAACCTCCGCCAACAATGCCTCCAAGCCGGGGCATGGTAGCACTTACTTTTGATGATGGACCATCACCGTATACAGATAAAATATTAGACCTATTGGAGCAGTACGATGGCAGGGCGACGTTCTTTGTGGTAGGCAACAGGCTGGATTCATATCGGGACACATTAATCCGCGCGGTTAATCTCGGCAACGAAATCGCAAATCATTCTCAAACACACGTCCGTTTAACCTCGCTGTCCGACAACGAAGTAGTTAGCGAAATACAATCTGCAAGTGCCGCAATAGAATCAATAACGGGTATCTCGCTGCCCATATATCGTCCACCTTTTGGTATCACAGACGAAAGAATCGTGAATATATCCACAGAATTAGGTTACGGGATAGTAAAGTGGACTCTTGACCCTCTTGACTGGCGGGATAGAGATGCAGACATTATTTACTACAGAATCATGAGCCAAGTTGAAGACGGTTCAGTTATTTTACTTCATGACATACATCAGACAACAGCACAGGCAATGGAACGCGTAATTCCAAGCCTTATAGAACAAGACTTTCAACTTGTTACAGTATCAGAATTACTGAATCACAGAAACGGAGGATTAGAAGCAGGGAGCATATACGGTTCATATTGCGCATGGAAAATATGGGATTAAACATTTATTCTTCCAATTTATCGCATCCTAAAAACCTTCCCCTTCGGCACAAAGGGCAGCTTTGCTCCGTGTGGAATTAAGAATACATGTTCCCTGCCATACAGTAACACAACTCTTGCGGCGGGTACATCTCTGGCTACGCTGTAGCTTGCAATTTCACCTAATGCCGTTGCCAAAAGGGAGCGTTCCATAGAACCTGATGTATCTCCAGCACCACGCCAAAATGGGCAGGTGCATAATGAAGCATAACGGAAGCCACTACAATCAAGGCTTACTACATCCTCCATAAATCACCTTAAATTCACTATAAAATTATCGAAGTATAAAAATCCGCGCAATGTACGCTCCAATGATTCAATCAACGCCGCACCATACTCGCCATTTATGCGTGTTTCAAGCTCATTTGTATGTGTCACGATTAGCACAAAAATTTCAGGCATTGGGTCAAATATTGATACAGTACTAATCATCACATATAAGCTCGAAGGATAAGTATTAACAACGTAAGTATTTGTGAAGCCATTTAATTCTGCCCATTTTTCGTAAATATCACCTGTTCTGTAGGCGACTGTAGCTTCCATTTGTTCAATCTCTCCTGTTGCGGAAACAACAAAAAATGTAAGCGGCTCGTACGCAGAAATGTCTATTGGTTGCACTCCCTCAGGTACGCTGTGCATGTATATTTCAGCAATCTTTTGTTCACTGTCCCATGCAGCATCTGTGCCAAACGCTGATGCATTTACTATGCCAAACGGTGCGGAGAGTGCACTTAAAGGGAACATTGCCCTGTCATCAATTATTTGAACAGGGGTATCAATGTCCCATGCCTTGCCCCACCGGCGGAAATGATATCTTCCAACTGTCATAGTAAACTCGGCATTGTAACGGAGCATATTCTCTATTTCGTCATCGGTAAAATGCTCGGTAAGATGCTCCATTTCGTCATCGGCGACAAAACGCTCTATTTTATAGACAAGATGCACGGTTCGTGTGCGGTCGTTCCAGAAAACTTCAAAGCCCATTGCTTCAAACACCCCACGCACAGGCAAAAGAAGTTCCTCATCTATAATTATCGGGCTTTGGTCTAACTCAACTACATTTCCGTTTACCTTTACCGTTATTTCGGAATTTGCACGGACATACAGCGGTGCGAATAAAATCAAAGCGGTTACGGACAAGAGCATTACTACGGTTTTTTTCATGACACACCTCTCAAAATATATGGGATTGCACCCCGCTTTGCACACAAAGCGGGGTGCAAAATCATTTCCTGGTTTTGACTATTAAAAAATCATATTATAATTCCAACCGGCAAGTTCCGGGGTAATCCTTACTGCCTGACCATGATTAATAGCGTTGAGTTGCTCCCTTACTATACCCACAACCCCTCCGCCCGGGTTGAGAACAGGCGAACCGCTATACCCGGTTACTGTATAGTTTGTAATATTAAAGCGAGTAGCTGTCGGAAGGGACGACCTGCCTGTACTTCTGAACATATGGTTATCCAGACCTCCCGGAAAGCCGATTACTGTTGTTTCTAAGTTTCGCAGTTCAGCATCCGTGCCGACAGTAAGCCAAAATCGACTTCCTCCAATGTTAATATGGCCTGCATGAATTATTCCCCAGTCATGATTAGTATCCGCGTTATTATACCATCGCCACGGTATAATCCAAGGTGAAGGCCACTCCTCATGATCTATTCTGTTTCTGCCATAAGGAGTAGAAGTCCCGCTCCTGCCGGGTGATACGATAATATGGCTAACCCAACCCCCATGACCATTATTAAATATATTATGTCCCGCCGTCATTACAACATTGTGCGCACCAAACACAAAGCCTGTGCCAACCCCTGGGTTTCTGTTTGGGAAAACTATTTCCAAATGCGAAACCGGCCTGAACTGGGAGGCGGTAGTGTTAGTGACTTGGGTGTGCTGAGTGGAAAGGGGGGTAATATTTTGTGTATTCATTTCATGAATGTCGGAAGCTTCAAAATCTACCCAGTTATAAGTGATATCCGAAATAGATAAATTCTTGCGAAACATCGCCTCTTCCAGTCGCTCCAAGGGGAGGCTTTCCATCAATTCGTCAATGGATTGGATGCCCAAGGCTTCATCCATTAATTGAATCAATTCGTATTCATCTATGTCTCTCCTTGCGTCTCCTAAATGAAACGAGTACGGAGCCCTTAACAAAGCAATTTTTCTCATTAAATCTGATTCCTCCGGCGACCTGTAGACGGTACACAGATATTCATGTGTTCTCATCGAATGGACATCTACGCCACCTGTCTCAGAATTGAACCGGACATACATTTCCCCGTCGTAAGAAACCTCCTCAATCCCATTCTCGCGCCGCCAGTGACCGAGATAGTTGTCAGACCACTCTCCGATATCACCGGATAGAAACGTATCTAAGTCCATATCCAAATCAATAGCAACTTGAACCCTGAAAAGTTCAAAAACGCTCTCCAGTGGTAATTCTGATACGCAAGCATTTGATAAGAAATACCTATCCGTGTTTCTTTGCAAATCGGGCAGCAGATCGTCATTACCCAAGACATATGGGGTTTCTTCGGCATACAACGGGTAATGGTCTATTGTTGTTTCTACGTTTGTTTGTGCAAAAGATGTAGCGGTAAGACCAAATGCCATTAAAAAGGCTAAGAACATTGAAAACATTGAAAACATTTTTTTTGTTTTTTTCATGCTTTTCACTCCTTTTGATTTTATAAGAAACTGGTTCCGTTGCGGAATACGGTCACCGTGAGCGTAAGACGATAGTCGTGACCCGACCGTTCAAGAATATAACTTTGTTCATAATATATTAACTCATGCGTTTGTCGTAACCCTCATAAAATCCCCCCTTCTCAGAAACTTTTATTATGCTGACTGAATCTGGAAGTAGAATACAATAGAAAACACCAGTTTGCAACCTTTTAAATGCAAAATATGTATACTTGTGCAATAAACACCTGTTATCACTTCAATTATGTCGTGAACGCACATATATGAGACGTTAGCGGCATATTTTGTGTAATAATGTTAAGGACAAAGCCGCCTACGGCGAATTAAAGTGCTGAGGCATACAGGGCATGTCGAATAGCGGGAATTTTTGCAGGCTTCAAAATATGGTAGCCTATATGCATGAATATTTCTGTCAAATCTAAACCATTTACAAATGCATCTAAATGGTATCCTGTGCTCAAGGCGATGTGTGTTGTCCCCTTGAGCTTCGTGGAGGTGTTGGCGCACTTCCACGATTCCGTGGTGCATGAATGCTTCATTACTAATAGAAACTCTACTGCTGAAACTTTACACTCACCATAACACAGTCATTTTCATTTTTTCAACATACATATAAAAATTATCCACGGAAGTCTTCTTTCTTGAAAAATAAGTATGTACACTAAACGCGGCGTATGCGTTGACGATGGTTTTTGAATAGTTATGGCTATTTTTCCAATAATAATTTATGATATACAATAGTATGCAAAAAGGAGGCGGAAAGTGGGCAGAGGTGGAAGAGGCGGAAGAGGCGGAGGTGGTTCTTTCGGCGGCGGCGGACGGTCTAGCAGCGGTTTTGGCGGAAGCGGGCGGTCGGGAGGCTCTTCCGGCAGAGGCGGTAGGTCGGGCGGTTCTTTCGGCGGCGGAAGCAGACCAACCGGAAGTAGAAATCATGGCAGTTTCGGTACGGGTTTCGGTATGGGAACGCTGATGGGTATGGGTATGAGCGGCGGCGGGCGCAGAAATATGCGGCGCGGTTTTGGACACGGCGGTCGAGGGGGTTCAGGTGGTTGTTTTACGGCTCTTTTGGTGATTGTCCTGATATTTATTGTAATCGGAATGTTAAATGGTTTGGGCGAAACGGGCAGAATGGAATCGTTATCTGTTACACCTTCCACCATAGAACGCGAAGCATTACCCCGCAACGCGGCGGATTCTTCCGCGCCGTTATTGGTAGACAATTTGGGGTGGATTGGAAGCGAATCAACATTGCGCCGCGGTCTGAATGATTTTCACGCGCAGACGGGTGTGCGGCCTTTGTTGTATATCACGGGAAATATTTTCGGAAACACAAGTCCTTCACTAAATGAATTACGCGGATACGCGGAGCAACGTTACACAGAAATTATTGGCGAAAACCAAGCACATTTACTGTTGTTGTTTTTCGAAAATGATAACAATGATTACAATATGTGGGTAACGGTTGGCAACCAGGCAAGAGCCGTGATGGACGACGAAGCGCAAGGAATTTTAATGGATTATATACAATTGCATTATTACGGCAATCTGGACGAGGATCAAATGTTTTCGCGTGCGTTCAGCCAAGCGGCAGAGCGCATAATGAAAGTAACAACATCGCCGTGGATTCCTGTATTCATCGTTTTCGGAATTGTGTTGGCAATTTTCATCGCATTTATGTGGTGGAAAAAACGTGCGGAACAAAAACGCCTTGAAGCCGAAGAAACCGAACGGATTCTTAACCAACCACTGGAAGCTTTCGGTAGCGATGACGCGGCATCAAGATTGGCACAGCAGTACGACGATAATAAAAAATAGAAAATAAGGAGCGATTCACATGGGAGTTTTAAGCAGGTTCAAAAACATAATGTCGGCAAACATCAACGCTTTGCTGGACAAAGCGGAAGACCCTGAAAAAATGATTGACCAAACGCTGCGAAATTTGGCAAACGATTTGGCTGCAGTGAAAAAAGAAACCGCGGGCGTTATGGCCGAAGAAACCCGCACACGCCGCGAAGCCGACGCAAACCTTACGGAAGTAAACAAGTACATGGATTTGGCGCGAAAAGCCTTAAGTTCGGGCAACGAAGAACACGCCCGTGTTTTTCTGAACAAAAAGAACGAATTGGAATCGCAAGGCGTAGAACTTCAAAAATTAGCGGAAGTAGCGCAACAAAACGCAATTCAGATGCGGCAAATGCACGACAAGCTCGTTAAAGACATCAACGAGCTTCGTAGCCGCAAAGCGACAATTAAATCAAACATCGCCGTTGCCCGCGCCACCGAACGCGTAAATCAAATGGGAGCCGCCGGTTCTAAAGCAGAAGGCGCGATGCAGGCATTCAGCCGCTTCGAGCAGCAGGCACAGGAACGTCTCGACCGCGCGCGTTCGCTCTCAACGCTCAACGAAGTTCCAAAAGACGAAGCCTTGTCGCTGGCGGATTTATACCGCAACGGCGGCGGTGCTGCGTTGGACGACGAGCTAACCGCACTTAAAATAGAAATGGGTCTTGCGCCCGCAACTTCCGTTGACGACGACATCGCTGCGCTGTATGCGGAAATCGACGCGGAAGTGGGAAATGAGAATTAATTTAAGCCCTTAATTGAAAAAAACTGCCTGCTATATAATTTCGAGCAGGCAGTTTTTGGTTAGGAGATACACGAAGCACGGCGGATGCGTTGACGATGTTTGTCATTGCATTCACCACTTCGTTTATTTTCGGTTTTTAGTTTTTTAAGTAATACCGAGGTCACGTGCCCTCGGCGTATGCCGCAACATATATGAGGTGCTAGCGTGAGCAGCGAAGCCGGGCCGGTACCGGAGCCCGGTGCGCTACCCCCTTATATCTGGTGCGGCGGGTAATGCAGGTTGCAACATAGTACAAAGGTTAGAGCGGAATCGGTGCGGTTCGTTTCAAGGCGCGTAGCCCCTTCCGAAGATGGCAAAACCCGTTCATGGCATAAAACGTCTGTTTGATTGTTGCAAGCCCATAATATCCCGCATCGTGTAATTTGTCAACACATATTTCTTTCGGGGAAGAAATATTCTTTTACGTTTAAATAGGAAATGTCTGCTGCGATTTTGTGTAAGCGGTTTATGTCGCCCGGGAATTCGCCGTTTTCTACCCATTCGCCTAGTTGATTTGCAAGAATACGGCGAAAATATTCGTGGCGCGGGTAGGACATGAAACTGCGGGAATCGGTAAGCATTCCTATGAATGTTGAGATTAAACCGTGATTTGCCAGCGTTGTAAGATGTTTTTGTATTCCTGTTTTATTGTCGTTGAACCACCACGGGCAGCCCCACTGAACACGCCCGCGAATTCCCCCGCCTGCGAAAGTACCTGCCATTACGGCGAGCATATCGTCAGAGGTAGGGTTAAGTCCGTACAAAATGGTGCGCGGAAAGCTGTCGAGTTCCAAGTCTCTCAAAAAATGCGCAAGCGCAAGAGAATAATTTACATCGCTCATGCAATCGAAGCCCGCGTTCACTTTCGCATCCCCACCCCAAACGTTTTCGCGTTGAGCAGCCATATGCAACTGCATTACCCAGCCACGCTTGTGATATTCGCGACCAAGCCACAATAATAGCTGTGTTTTGAACGCGTTTATTTCCTTTGCGGAAAGGCTGTCGCCGTATCCCCACTTTCCCATAGCATACTCCGCGTCTATAACCCTTGCGTCAGGGTCATAAACCGGCGGCTCTAAGCTATGGTCGGAAATTACACATCCCGCTTCTGCAAAAAAATCCATGCGTTGCGAAAGCGCGGCGAGTAAACTGTCCCAGTCCGTAATATCAATTCCGGCGGCTTTACCAAGCCGACTTATATACACAACGTAGTCCGGCTTATCTATTTCAAAAACGTAGCCCGGGCGAAAGGTTGGCAAAACCTTCGGAACACCGGGCGTGTTCGCGTTTTTAATTTGCAAATGATATTCCAATGAATCGGCGGGGTCGTCCGTTGTTGCAAGCCACTCCACGCGAGATTTTTTTAACAGATTATGCACATTAAAATCGTCCGCTTCAATTTGATGGTTACATAACGCGTAAATTTCCGCCGCATTTTCGGAAGTAATTACACCATCGAAACCGAAATATTTTTTCAATTCCAAATGCGCCCAATGATAAACAGGGTTTCCAATCGCGTTTTCAATTGTCGCGCAAAATGCGGTGAATTTTTCGTGGTCGGGCGCACCGCCTGTTATATGCGACTCCGGAACGCCGTTAATTCGCATAAGCCGCCATTTATAATGGTCGCCGCCAAGCCACAGCTCTGTTATATTCTGAAAACGCGCGTTCTTTGCAATCGCCGCAGGGTCTAAATGACAATGATAATCAATAATCGGCAAATCGCGAATGCATTCGTACAATTCAATTGCAGTTTCGTTTTTCAATAAAAAATTTTCATTCATAAACATTGCCATCTCTCCCTTTTCTAAAATGCTACCACAAAGCGTTGCAAAAAAGAAGCACACATATTACAATATCTTAAAAAATTACATAATGAGAGGGTAATAAAAGTTGTACACTAAAACAATAAAAATGAATAAAGCACAACCCGGAATGAAAGCTTCTGAACCTGTTTACATAACAACTAACAGCGGAACAACTATGCTTGCAATTCGTCCGGGAACTATTTTAGATGAAAAAACAATAAAGATGCTGACAATTCGCAATGTACCAACAATTGTAATTTTTTCTGAGACACCGCCCGATGACGAGCCGGAAGCACCGCCTGTTGTTATGCCCAAAATAAAACAACCGCCGGAAATTATCATTAAAAAAGAATCGCCAAAACCACCGCCGGAAAAATACGTTCCGGTTAAAACCGTGGTAGACAATAAATTAAAAGAAGAAGCGATAGACAACGTAAAGCAATTATTCACTTGCTTTACCGAACCGGGAGCAGACGGCGGAATTAATAAAACAACGGCGTATCGCTGCGTGGAAAACATTGAGGGCGTTGTTGGCGACCTCTTGGACGTAATCACAGGCGATTCCACTGGTCTTATTCACATTAACGATTTGAAAAATTATGACGAATACACATATCACCATTCGCTTAGTGTATCGTTACTTTCGATAGCGACAGGGCGCGAGCTTGGGCTTGACCAGCAATCACTTTTCCGTCTAGGACGTTGCGCAATGTTACACGATATCGGAAAACAATTGATTCCTATTGACATTATCAACAAAAAGGGCAAGCTGACCGATGAAGAATTTAATATGGTAAAAAACCATCCTGTTTTGGGCGCGACTAATTTAAAAGCCGCCGCAATCGGCGACGTTGAACTTTGGAACGGAATTTTGTTTCACCACGAAAAAGTCAACGGCAAAGGTTATCCGAAGGGGCTCAAAGGCACCGACATTCCGCTTTTCGCAAAAATAATTTCCGTAGCCGACGTTTACGACGCGGTTACATCCTACCGCTCATACCGTACACCAATGCTGCCGTCCAAAGCGTTTGAAATCATAAGCCAAGATATCAACGCCGCATTCGAGCTTAATGTTGCAAAGGCGTTTTTCTCGAAGCTGGAACTTTACCCTGCCAACTCGGTGGTTGAACTTTCCGATAACCGTATTGGAATTGTTGTCGGAAGCGAAGGAGCTTCACGACTGCGCCCGATAGTCAGAATTTGGGGCAGCACAGAGCTTGTGAACCTCGCGGCAACAATGAACCATCACATTGAAATTACAAATTTAATGGAACCAAAAGATTTACCAAGCGGGTATGAGTTTATGTAGATAGTCAAGAGCCGCCCATGTCCGTGGCGGATGTTTTTGCTTCAAGGCAGCATAATTGACAAATCCCCACATGAATGACAGAATAAACACAGAAAAAAAATTAGGGAGCGTTGTGTATGATAGTTGTCATCCGGTCAGATGTTTCGCAAGAAAAAATAGACCATTTAATTAAATGGCTTTCTGATAAAGAATTAATTGTGCGTGAGTTTCACGGCGAAAAGCAAAATGTGCTTGGGCTTATCGGAAACACAAAATGCATTGACATGGATATGTTAAGAAGCCTTGATATCGTGGAATCCGTTTCGGACATGACAGACACATTCAAGGCAAGTAACAGAAAAATGCACCCCGAAGATTCGATTGTAAAATTAGAATCGGGAGGACCGGAAATTGGCGGCGGAAATTTCGCGCTTATTGCGGGGCCGTGTTCCGTGGAAAGCCACGAACAGCTTACGGGCATTGCAAAAGATGTAAAAGTTGCAGGAGCAAATTTTCTGCGCGGCGGCGCGTTTAAACCGCGCACATCGCCGTATGATTTTCAAGGCATGGGAAGCGAAGGGCTTGATATACTTCTTGAAGCCCGCGAAGCGACAGGGCTTCCTATTGTTACCGAGTTAATGTATCTGCATAATTTGGAAGAGTTTATCGAGAAAAAAATTGACGTAATTCAAATAGGTGCTAGAAATACACAAAATTATGATTTACTTAAAGAACTTGGGAAATCAACAAAAGCCCCGATTCTTTTAAAGCGTGGGCTTGCGGGTACAATTAAAGAACTTCTTATGAGCGCGGAATACATAATGGCGAACGGAAACGAAAACGTCATTCTTTGTGAACGCGGAATCCGCACATACGAGCAGGATTTTGCAAGGAACACACTGGATTTATCCGCCGTTCCTATTCTAAAAAAGTTAACGCATCTGCCTATTATTGTTGACCCGTCACACGCAACGGGGCGTTCCGATATTGTTCCGTCGATGGCACTTGCCGCTGTTGCGGCAGGCGCGGACGGCATTATAGTCGAAGTTCATAACGACCCGAAAAACGCACTTTGCGACGGTGCGCAATCGCTTACGCCGGAGGAATTCGCAAAGCTTTCCAAGAAAATCACAAAACTGCATAAGGCGTTGGAAGAATGAAACGCGTAGGAATTATAGGGCTTGGGCTAATAGGCGGCTCTTTGGCGAAGGCATATAAAAGAACACCCGGCATTTCCGTGTTGGGAAATGATTTAGATAAATCAATCGTGGAATTTGCGAAAATTGCCGAAGCTATCGACGGCGAACTCACCGACGATGAATTGCAAAACTGCGATTGTATTTTACTTGCAATTTACCCGCAAAGCGTAATAAATTGGGTCAGCGAGAAAGCGGAACTTTTAGCGGGAATAACCGTAATAGATTGCGCCGGAACAAAAGGGCGCGTGTGCGCCGAACTTTTTCCGATTGCAAAAGCACACAGGTTTACCTTTGTTGGTGGGCATCCGATGGCGGGCTTGCATCAGTCGGGCTTCAAGTTCAGCCGCGAGGATTTATTTGACGGCGAGCCGATGGTAATTGTGCCGCCCGTCCACGATGATATTCAGCTTTTTGACGATATAACCACTTTGCTGAAACCGGTGGGTTTCGGGCGAATTTCTGTAACAACCGCCGCCGAACACGATGAAATTATAGCTTTCGCGTCGCAAATGCCGCATATTATTTCAAACGCGTTTGTAAAAAGCCCAACCGCGCCGCGACACAAAGGTTACTCCGCCGGAAGTTACCGCGATCTTTCACGCGTGGCAAGGCTTGACCCCGATATGTGGACGGAGCTTTTTTTGGAAAACAAAGAATTTTTACTTGCAGAATTTAACTATTTCATAGATGCGGCTGAAAAATACCGCGATGCGTTACAAAACGGCAATTCAAAAAAACTACGCGAACTTTTAGCAGATGGAAGCCGCATAAAACGGGAGGTTGACGGCCCGTGACGGTACAGGTGGAATTCCCGAAAGCTTCTTCGGAAAGCTATGAAATTCTTATTGAGAGTGGCATTATAAAAAAAACCGGCGAAATTTTAAAATCATTGGCTTGTTTAAAAAGCGTGCGCACATTTTCAATTGTGTCGGACGAAAATGTTGCCCCGCTTTACTGTGGAACCGTGGCTGATTCACTTATATCCGCAGGGTTTAATGTAGCTTTGTTTGAAATTCCGGCGGGTGAAAAATCTAAAAGTGCGGAACAATATTTTGAATTGCAAAATGGACTTGCGGAAAACCAAATCACGCGGAGCGACGCGTTAATCGCGCTTGGAGGCGGTGTTGTGGGCGATTTAACAGGATTCACGGCGGCAACTTATTTGCGCGGCTTGCCGTTTGTTCAAATCCCCACGACTTTGCTTGCAATGGTGGACTCTTCCGTGGGCGGCAAGACGGGCATAGATATTCCTGCCGGGAAAAATCTTGTAGGCGCGTTCAAACAACCCGCCACCGTGCTTTGTGACCCCGACACACTGAAAACACTAACGCCCGAAATTTTCAGCGACGGCATGGCAGAAGTAATTAAGCATGGAATGATTAGAAGCGAAAAATTATTGCAAATACTTTTGGAAAAGCCAATTCACGAAAATTTACCTGAAATAATTGAAGCAAACGTAAAAATAAAACGCGACGTAGTTCAAAAAGACGAATTTGACACGGGCGAGCGACAGTTGCTAAATTTCGGTCACACGATAGGACATGCAATTGAAAAACTAAGCAACTTTGAAGTATCACACGGCAATGCGGTTGCAATCGGAATGAGCATGGTTACACGCGCCGCAGTAAAAAAATGTGTTTGCCCGCAAGAATGCCAATCCACATTGGAGAAATTATTGGAAAAATTTAATCTTCCATGTAAAGCAAATTTCACGCCCGAAGAAATTTATACTGCCGCACTCTCGGACAAAAAACGCACAGCCGATACAATAATCGAAGTTATTCCCGTTGCGCTTGGTAATTGCGAACTAAGAAAAATCCCCATATCAGAGCTTATCGAATGGATTGAGTAAAAATGAAAATAACAATTCAACCCGGAAAAATTGCCGGTGAAATTGCGGCTATTCCTTCTAAAAGTCACTTGCATCGCTTGTTGATTTATGCGGCTTTTGCGGACAGGGATACTTTAATTTGTTGCCGCGAAACCGAAGCCGAAGATATTAATGCAACGATAAATTGCTTGACCGCACTTGGCGCGAAAATCACAAGAAAAGAAAGCGGCTTTGTAGTTACACCGGTTGACCGCAAAAACATACCACAGGGCGGGGATAAACCCGTCTTTTTTCCGTGCGGCGAAAGCGGTTCCACATTACGTTTTATGCTACCTGTTGTGTGCGCACTTGGAGTTCGCAGCGCGTTCGAGATGAAGGGTCGGCTTCCAGAACGTCCGCTTGCGCCGCTGGATGAGCAGCTTGAAAAACATGGAATCCGTCTTTGGCGCGACACTCCCGAAATTTTACAATGCGAAGGCAAACTACAACCGGGCGATTATTATTTACCGGGAAATATTTCTTCCCAATATATTTCGGGCATACTTATGGCGATGGCACTGCTTGAAACGCCCGGTCGTTTGACGGTATCCGCGCCGATTGAATCCGCAGGATACATTGAAATGACATTAAACACGGCAGAAATTTTCGGGCAAAAAGTTGCAGTAAAGAAAACTTCGCAAGGATTTGAATATGATGTCGGCGGCACGTTAAAAAGCCCCGGTCAAGCTGAAACAGAGGGCGACTGGTCTAACAGTGCGTTTTGGCTGTGTGCAGGCGCAATGCCCGGCGGGAATGTCAAATTAAACGGTCTTTTAAATAACAGCAGTCAAGGCGACCGCGAAGTTTTTGAAATATTAAGCCGCATGGGTGCGACCATTAGATATGAAGGAACTACAATAACTGTAACCGAAAATGAACGGCGTTGTACGGAAATTGATGCACGCGCAATTCCCGATTTGATTCCTGTTTTGGCGGCTGTTGCGACAGTAAGTTCCGGAACAACAGTGGTAAGCAATGCGGCTCGTCTGCGAATCAAAGAATCCGACCGATTAATGGCGGTTACAAAAACGCTTTCAATAATGGGTGCAAATATAAAAGAAACTGCTGAAGGTCTTATAATTAAAGGTGTGGAAAAACTCCGCGGCGGTACAATTGATGCCCACGGCGACCATCGAATTCCTATGATGGCAGCAATCGCGTCCACCGCGTGTACCGAACCTGTTACGGTGATAGGTGCGCAAGCGGTTAATAAATCGTATCCGGAATTTTGGAATGACTTAAGGTTGATGGGCAAGACCGTAACAGAGGAGTAATGGGAAGATTTGCAAACTGTGGGTATGGTTGTACAGAATCGGGGGTTGTAATAAATCATGGCAAGTACTTGGAAAAACAGGCTTACCGTTTCAATTTTCGGTCAATCGCATGGGGTGGCTATCGGGGTTACGCTGGACGGGCTTCCGGCGGGAGAATATATTGACATGGACGCGCTTGGCGCGTTTCTTTTGCGCCGCGCACCCGGGCGTTTTCCGTGGGCTACGCCGCGAAAAGAAGCGGATGAGCCCGAATTTCTCTCCGGCATTGTAAATGGAAAAACTTGCGGTGCGCCTATTACCGCCATTATACGAAACACAAACACGCGCTCCGGCGATTATTCAAATATTCAAACAATACCGCGTCCCGGTCACGCGGATTTTACGGCGCACGTTAAATACGGCGGACACGCGGATTTATCGGGCGGCGGTCATTTTTCGGGTAGACTTACTGCGGCATTATGTATCGCGGGTGGAATTTGCCTGCAAATTCTTGAACGGCGCGGAATTTTGATTGGTGCGCAAATTGCATCCGTAGGCAGCGTTTTCGGCAAACCTTTTCATAAGGTAAAAGTAAGCGAAGCCGAAATAAAGCGCCTGCGAGAAATGGATATTCCTACATTGGATTCGCAAAGCGTTCCATTAATAATTGAAGAAATTGAACGCGCAAAACAAGATGGCAATTCTGTTGGCGGAACGGTTGAATGCGCCGCAATCGGATTACCTGCAGGGCTTGGCTCGCCAATGTTTGACGGCATGGAAAACAAAATTTCGCAGCTTGTTTTCGCAATTCCCGCCGTGAAGGGCATAGAATTCGGTGAGGGTTTTGGCACCGCGTTTGAACGCGGAAGCGTAATTAACGACGCGTTCATTATTAATGAAGGAAAGATTCAAACCGCAACAAATAGCCACGGCGGAATTCTTGGAGGAATAACGTCGGGAATGCCTTTAATCTTCCGCGCCGCAATAAAACCAACGCCGTCCATTTCCAAAGAACAGCAAAGCGTTAATATAGACACAAATGAACCCGCAACCCTAACCGTAAAAGGCCGTCACGACCCATGCATAGTTCCCCGCGCCGTCCCATGCTTTGAAGCGGCATTGGCAATTGCGGTTTATGACGCGATATTGGAATAGATTTTGTAATAGCAGAATTGCTCGGTGCTGAGCCGTACCGGCGCGACGTTGGAGGTTTTTACAAACTTTCTCAAATGTTGAAATTCTACGATGAAAAATATTTGCCACTACTTGAAGAAGTAGCCGACACTTATGAACAATGCGTGTTGACATATCGTTTTATTGTATCTTTGTTGGAATTTGTGGGATTAAGGTATGTAGGAGTTGAAAAGTAACTTCGCCTAATTCTGTATATCAATACAAGTGACTAGAAAAAAGGAGAATAAAAATGTTAAACGAATTGAGAAAAAAAATTGACGGTATCGACGAGGAGCTTTTGGAATTATTCAAACAACGCATGAGCGTAGTTTCCGATATCGCGAAGCATAAGAAAAGCGAAGGAATTCCTGTGTTAGACAGAACGCGCGAGGAAGAAAAGCTTAACGCGATTTCGGAAAAAGCGGATGCCGAAATAAAAAAATATGCCCGAATACTTTACGGGACATTATTTAATTTAAGTCGTAAGTATCAGCATGAAAATTTGCGTGATGGAGCGACCGCTTTGCAAAAATATTCGTCCGCGTTGTGCGAAGAGATTCGAGAAGCGAAAAAGGCATATGCGGGCAAAGAATTGCCCGCAACCGCAATGGTTGCTTGTCAAGGCGTTGAGGGTTCGTTCGCGGAGCTTGCGTCGGAAAAATTATTCAAGCAACAGCCGGTTATTCAGTACATGAAAACATATGACAGCGTTTTTACCGCGATTGAAAACGGTTTTTGCGACTACGGTGTTTTGCCGCTTGAGAATAGCACGGCGGGTTCGGTGAATAAGGTTTATCGCGTTATGCAAAATCATAATTTTAGAATTGTGCGTTGTATCCGCTTGAAAATCGACCATCATTTGGTTGCACCGAAGGGCGTTAAATTGGAAGATATCCGCGAAGTTGTTTCGCACGAACAAGCACTTGCGCAATGCGACGGATATTTGACAAGTTTAAGCAAAAAAATTGGCGCGGAAATTACGCAAACACAATATAATAACACCGCCGCTGCCGCGGAAATGGTGGCAAACAGCGGTCGCCGCGATGTTGCGGCAATTTGCTCGCGCCGATGCGTTGAGCAATATAATTTGGAATATCTCGACGAAAATATTCAAGACAATGCGAATAATTTCACTCGTTTCATTTGTATTTCAAAAAATTTGGAAGTCTACGAAGGCGCAACCCACACCGACATGATTCTCACGCTGAAAAATGAACAAGGGTCTTTGTATAACGTGGTTAGCCACATAAACAAACTTGGAATCGACTTGAGCAAACTCGAAAGCCGTCCAACCGATTCCGACGAGGAATTTATGTTTTACGTGACTTTCAAAACAGCCGTAAACGATGAATTATTCCGCCTTATTGACGATTTAACTGCGGTCTGCAAACAATTTGAATATTTAGGAAGCTACACAGAGGTGATTTAATGAAATGCGGTTTACTCGGCAGAAAACTTTCGCACAGTTATTCGCCTGCGATTCACGCGTCTTTTGGCGATTACGACTACACGCTTTTTGAGATTGAGCCGGAAAATTTGTCCGACTTTATGAAAACCGAAAATTTTCACGGAATTAACGTGACAATTCCTTATAAGCAATCTGTGATAGAATTTTGCGCAGAACTTTCGCCGGTGGCGCGGGAAATAAGAAGCGTGAACACAATCGTTCGCAGACCGAACGGTGAGCTGTTCGGCGATAACACCGATGCGGCAGGTTTTAAAAAAATGGTTGAACAACTCGGCGTTTCTGTTGCAGGAAAAAAAATTATTATTTTTGGAAGCCACGGCTCATCGCTTTCTGTGCAATATGTAATGAGAGAACTCGGCGCGGGTGAGATAATCGTTGTGGCAATCGAGGATAATTGCCCGGAATTTTTACAAAAACACTCAGACGCAACAATTGTCATAAACTGCACGCCGACCGGAATGTATCCGAACGTGGGCGCGGGCGACCCGCCTGTTTCGATTACGCATTTTCCAAAGCTTGAAGCCGTTTTGGATGTTGTGTACAACCCTGCCCGCACATGGCTTATGATAGATGCGGAAGAACGCGAAATTCCAACAATCGGCGGGCTTACCATGCTTGTGGGGCAAGCGGCGGTTTCGTCCGAGATATTCACCGGAAAAAAAATAAGCGACACAAAAGAAGCATCCGTTATAGAAATGCTTCGCAGACGTATGGAAAATATTATTATTATAGGAATGCCGGGCAGCGGAAAATCCACGCACGGCAGGTTAATCGCGGCAAAACTAAACAAGCCCTTCATTGACGCGGACGCGGAAATAGAAAAAGCGGCAGAACGTACCATTCCGGAAATTTTCGCGGAAGAAGGAGAAGAAGCTTTCCGTGCAAAAGAAACGGAAGTTCTTGCGAAATTCGGCAAAGAGTCGGGCTTGGTAATTGCCACGGGCGGCGGGTGTGTTACTCGTGAGGAAAATTATCGCCACCTTCATCAAAATGGCATAATAATTTTCACTGAACGCGACACCGGCGAGCTTGCGCGCGAAGGTCGCCCTCTTTCACAGGGCGATTTAAACGATATGTATAAAAAGCGCTTGCCAATGTACCGCCACTTTGCGGACATAACCGTAAAGGTTGACGGAAATCCGCAATATGTTGCGGAGAGAATCATGGAGAGTATTTATAAATGAAGCTTATAATAATTAACGGCCCGAACATCAATTTGCTTGGAACCCGCGAACCCGGAATATACGGCAATGAAAATTACGCCGCATTGGAAAAAATAATTCGCAAAACCTGCGCCGCCGAAAACATAGAAGTAGATATAATGCAATCCAACCACGAGGGCGTAATAATCGACACCATTCAATCGACCGCGGGGAAATACGATGGCATAATAATAAATCCTGCCGCATTCACCCACACAAGCATCGCAATTTTAGACGCATTAAAAGCTGTGGGCATTACCACTGTGGAAGTACACATCTCTGACATAAGCCAACGTGAATCTTTCCGACAAATTTCATACGCAGGAATGGCTTGCGTAAAAACCATAGCAGGGCAAGGAATAGACGGCTACCGCCAAGCGATTTTGTTTTTGAAAGAGTATCTATAGCAGAGTGAAACCGATTTCATACGAATCGGTTTTTTACATATTGAAAAAAACTTGACAACATCTTTTTGAAATGCCGAATACTATTGCGTCAAAATGCACAGATTGATAAAATCATTCCGACAAGGAGAGTGAATATGCAAAAAGTTCACGGTAATACAAACGGAATTCGGCGTTCGTATATAGAGCGACTGGAGGCAATTTACGAAATCGAAACGGAGCGAAAAGAATTTTGTTCGCAGGAAATTTATAACACGCTTGCGTTTTTTACAGAGGCAACCGGGCGTGAAGCGATGGTGTATATCGAGCGTTCCGGGCGAATTGAAACAGTTATTGTGGGTGAGCAGGACAGAGTAAATTTGCCTGCTTTACGCAAACGCCGTTCGGAAAACCGATTAAGCGGGCTTCGTTGTATTCATACACACCCCGGTGGTAACGCGCTTCTTTCGCAGGTGGATATACAATCATTGAAAAGTTTAAAGCTAGATGCGATGGCTTCTGTTGGTGTAGCGGAAGGGCAGCCGGCTTTAATGCAGGTCGGCATTCTAAATGAAATAACAGAGAACGAAGATATTTCCGTAAATCTTTTCGGGCCGTACAAAACAAGCGAAGTTCCCGATGATTTTCTTTTTCAGGAAATAGCGGCGGCGGATATCCGTATACGTCCGCCGGAGTCGAAGAAGGCGGAAGCGGAAATAGCCCGCGCAATTTTGGCGGGCATTGACGGAAAAAATAATCTTAATGAGTTAAAACAACTGGCAGACACCGCCGGGTTTATAACGGTCGGTGAAATCATTCAGCCGAAGCCTAAGCCCGATAAAAGTTTCTATTTGGGATACGGCAAGCTTCACGATTTAGTTTTGGAAATTCAAAAACTTCACGCCGACACGGTTATTTTCGATGATGAATTAACCCCGTCGCAAATTAGAAATATTCAAAAAGAACTCGGCAAAAGAACAGAAATAATCGACAGAACCGCGTTAATTCTTGATATTTTTTCCGGCCGCGCATCAACGCACGAAGGACGCTTGCAGGTTGAGTTGGCGCAAACGAAGTATCTTCTACCACGCATGACGGGCTATTGGGGGCATTTTCACAAAATGGCGGGCGGCGGCGGCGGCGGCGGCGGAGCACGTCGCGGCGAAGGCGAAACTCAACTTGAGGTAGACCGCAGACTTTTACGCAAACGTCTAAACGAACTTGAGCGTGAAATTGACAAAGTAAAATCACGCAGGGAAGTTCAGCGCGCCGCCCGCGAACGCTCTAAAATTCCTATTGTCGCGCTTGTGGGTTATACAAATGCGGGCAAATCAACGCTTTTAAATACGCTTTCCGGCAGTGATGTTTTGGCGGAGGACAAGCTTTTTGCAACGCTGGACCCAAAATCGCGGCGGGTTAATTACGGCGACGGCGATTTTGTTTTGGTTGACACGGTAGGTTTCATAAATAAGCTTCCGCACGACCTTGTAAATGCTTTCCGCGCCACTTTGGAAGAAGCACGTTACGCAGATTTACTTCTGCACGTTGTAGATATTTCCTCTGAAGACCGCGACAAGCAAATGGAAGTAGTCGCTGATGTTTTGACCCAACTCGCAGCCAATAATAATCCAACCTTAACTGTTTACAACAAATGTGATGTTTCAATCGGAGCGGAAAGTTTCATCGGTGGAAACGAAAGTGTCTTAATCTCCGCAAAAAAAGGCATCGGAATAGAAAATCTAAAAAAAGCAATCACAAAAAAACTTTCCGATTTAAGAACCGAAATTTCAATCCTGCTACCGCCAAATTCCGGCGCAATAGTTTCGCGTTTATATGCAAGCGGTCAGGTACACAAATGCGAATACCGCGAAGACGGTATTTACATCAATGCCACCGTAACCGCAGAAGAAGCCGCGCGGCTACGCGAAGCATGATTACCCCGCTATCAAACGATGAAAGGTTCAGTTTATGAAAGAAAACAGTTCATTGATTTATCAAAGCAATGGGATTCAGTTGCCGATACTATGTGGACGTTATCTGAAACCGGTCAATCGGAATTGTTGAATAATATGTCCGAAGTTATCAAGAGTATATCTGAGCATGAAACCACTTTGTTTACAAGCTTACAAAATGCTTTACGCACCAAATAAACATTTCAAGTTTTTTCTTTATTATGTATCCTCCATTTTGGCTATGTAATCCCGTATCAATTTCGTATGGGTTTTGGCGATGTTTTCCGGCAGACTTCCAATGTGAAACCACTCAAAGCCAAGCGATTCTTCATCCATCACGGCAACCTCGCCTTCGTATTCATTCGTAACGTATACGGTGATTACTACATCGAACTCATCTCCATTTTCGGCAACGCAACGATAACCTTCGCCCGAATAAACGCCGAACAAGGCAACTTTTCCCAACACAAGCCCTGTTTCTTCCTTTACTTCACGCCGGATTGTGTCCTCGGTGGATTCGCCAAGCTCCATTAAACCGCCGGGTAAGCCCCATTTGCCATATGGATGCTTCCGCTGCTGCATTAAAATTTGTCCTTGTGCGTTTTCAATAAAAACACAACAACCGGGCAAAATTATGGGCATTTTTCCTATTATTGCGCGTAATTCTTGAATATATCCCATTAAAGCTCATTCCTTAGCTAAACCTTGTGAAGCTCTAACCCAATATAGCACAAAACTAAAAAAACCCAAACACGGTTCATATTCACACCACCGTTGTTTGGATTTTTTTCTGTTATACGCTTTACCGTTTTCAGATTTCACTGTTACCGGGTTGAGTTTACCCCAATCTCTGCGCTGCATTGCATGATACTCTTTTTGCTTCCGCTTGGATTGCTTTTCCATCGGAATATATTTTTGCTTCATACGAAACACCTCCACCGCTATTATACATTTTTTATTCATCGTATGCCACCCCAAAATATGACGTGCAGTTGTCATATTAGATACAGTATAATAAAAACATAAAAGGAGTGATAAAATGAGTATACAGCACGAACCTATAACAGTAAAGCCAATCAGCGAAGTTGCAAAATTCAAAAAAAACTTAATACCGACGAATATACCCGATACTTATGCACTGAATCCCATGTTTGAAATTATTGCAAGCGAAGAAAATATACGAAAAGGCGTTATTGCCTTCAGGGATTTTCTATATTTATTTTTTGACCGTTTAATCTCAGACGGACATTTATATGCCAAACCGCCAAAAAAACCGAGTAGCATGGCAGATTACCCGTTTTTGCATAATATTACAAACATATTGGTTGAGATAGGTTATTACAGCAAACCGGCTGAAGGCGGCGATTCGCTATTGATAACTGAAATACCGTCATGTACCGTCTCAACTGAAGAGAATGGAAAAATAAAGAAACCTAAAATCCCTTTTTCTAATCTAATTGAATGTTTGCGGTTTTTAACTCTTTGTGGTTTTGGTTTTAACAGTTTTGACTTAGAATCAAAAACGCTTAATATTTCGGAAGCACAACCGTTAGAAATATCATATCCGAATGACCCTATTTTGCTGACGGGGCTAAGAGCCCTGTCGGTTGCAGATATGGAGCTACGAACAGGAAGAAGGTATTGGAATGATAATAATCTTTTGCGATGCGACTACAGGTTGTTGCAAGCAGAAGATACGGACATACTCGATGTTTTGAAAGATTTTTTAAATCCATTACCCGAAAAAATTCAAGAGTTCGCCGTAAAATTACATCAGCGTTATACAGATGTGGGAATGACTTGCGTAACGATTATAGATGGACAATATCATTTTGCTTATTCACATATAAAGAATAGCCGGCGAACCTTATCCTCGCGAGATATATATCAGCTAAGAGTATGGGAGTTTGCTTATTCTATAAAAAACGGCTATTGTTTATTTGTAAGAGCTAAAAAAACAGATAAATACACAGACATTATCGAAAAATTCCCTTCATACTTACAAGAAAAAATTGCAAAGGGATATGGCTGTGACAGGAAGTTGCGTAATGAACGCTGTCAGGGCGGTTGTCAAGGGATTTGCATACCTTTAGATGACTCAATACTTAATATCAGCGAGGATATTGAAATATGGCTTGATAATGAGGTGCCAAGTTCATTAAGAAAGTAAAATAGATTTTTGGAGGTTATGAAAATGAGCGTTAAAAAAGCATTTGAAGAAATTATCACCGATGTTCTTAAAGGTGATACACAGAAAAACGCCCTTAATTTTGCGGCGTTTTTGAATGAAAATGAAATGGTCACCGGAGGGGAACACGGCCAAGTTAGTTACAAAGGCACGAGTATTGCCTATATTCACATTGACGGCAAATCTGAAAAGCCCGGGCCATGGACGATTTGGCCGGATGGTGATTTTAGCAGCGTACCAAATGGATTCGTGTTTGATGAGCCTATGAAAGAAATCGCATGGAAAAATGTAAACACCTGTGCGAATTGCGGTTGCGAATCCGCCCCCGGCAGTCGCAAAACCATTTTTGGCAAGGAATTTGATAATGTTTGCAATGCCGTTATGGCATTTACCGACCCGACCTCCGAAACATTAGAATGCGTGAAAAAATTGTTAGAGATGTGCAAAAATGCAAATAAATCGTCTGTTTGAAATAATTTACATTTTGTTGAACAAGGAGAGTGTCACCGCAAAGGAATTGGCGGCACAGTTTGGCGTCAGTACGCGCACAATTTACCGCGATGTAGATACTCTAAGCCTCGCGGGGATTCCCGTGTACACAGAAAAAGGTAAGGGCGGAGGTATCAGCCTGTTGCCGGATTTTGTGCTGAACAAATCAATTCTAAGCGAAAGCGAACAAAATGCCATTTTAACGGCATTGCACGGTTTATCCCATGTGAACGCAAACGAGGCCAACGGTGCATTGAAGCGGCTTTCCACGATATTCAACAAAACCGCCGTAAATTGGCTTGAAGTAGATTTTTCCGATTGGAGTTATACAAATGATTTTTTCAACGATTTTAAGGTTGCCATTTTAGAAAAGCGTGTTGTGGCATTTGATTATTTCAATGCCGACGGCGAAAAAACTTTTCGGCACGTTGAGCCTATTCAACTTTGGTTTAAATCCAAGTCATGGTATGTAAAGGGATTTTGCCTAACCAAGCAGGGCATGAGACTTTTTAAGCTGACGCGGGTAAAGAATCTTCTTGTGACAGACAAAAACTTTTCCGAACGGGATTTGCTTTCCTTGCCCGAAAATTCCGACAGTAAACACGAATGCCCGGACACGACCCTAAAACTTCGCATTTACCCGGAAATGACATATCGTGTGTATGACGAATTTGACGAGGAAGATATAGAAAAGCAACCCGACGGCAGTTTTATCGTGAGCACGACATGGCCGGAGGATAATTGGGTTTACGGTTATGTACTTTCCTACGGCGAATTCGCCGAGGTCTTGGAACCGCAGCATTTTAGGGGTATAATAAAAGAAAAATCTCAGAAAATTTCGCAGAGATATAACGAAAGAAGTTTTTAAATTGAAAAAAGCACACCCTTTTAAACGGCTTTGGCTTGATAATAAAAAATATTGGCCCAAGCTGGCTTTAATAATTCTTCTTGCGTTGCTTGCAGGCGTATTTAAATCGCGTTCGGCTACATATTGGGGCGAAGCCGTGGACTTCGGTGTTGGCGGATTTACGCAGGGCATGATTAACAGCGTTATTTTTATGCTTATTTTTATCGCGCTGGACGGAATTCGCACGATTATTCTATATTTCTTTGTCGGTAAAACCGCCGAAGGAATGTTTTGGGAAATTCGTATGCGTTTGTTTAATGCGTTATCTTTTTCGGATATGGCATCTTTGGCGGAACGTATGCGGTCGGGCGACGCGGCACTTCGCGCTTGCGAAGATACGGAACAATTATGCGATATTATTTCAAATAATTTTTCAAATTTTCTTAGAGTAATTTTCCAAGCGTTGTTTGCAATTGTGGTTTGTGCGATTTTAAGTTGGAGACTTGCGCTCGCGTATTTTATTTTTTTGCCTGTGTCGTTATGGTTGCTAAGCGTTGTAAGTAAAGCCATTGAACGCTTGCAAAAAAAGACAAGAACGGAAGCGGGGCGTTCTGTGGATATCGCGTTAAACGCGATTTCGGGAATAAACGCGGTTAAAGTTTTTTCTATGGAAAAAGAAATGGATTCCCGCTTTGCCGAAGTAATAGACGAAGCATTTGAAGCCCGAAAAAAAATCGCGCACATCGGAATGAAAATGACGATTATAAAATATACGGTAAATGTTATGCAGGTTTTGGCATTGTTTATAATGGGCGCGTGGTTGGTTTCGCAGGATTTAATTACAATCGGAGCGGTTATGTCATTTGTTATTCTTTCCGTTTATGTAACCGAGGCAATGCGTATGATTGACCGCATGATTTCTCTTGTAAAAAGTGCATTTGCGCTTTCGGGGCGAATTTACGAAACTTTGGATTTTCCGCAGGAGGCAACAGGAAGCACACCGCCAATGTCAGACATTGAAGAATTTGTTCACTTTGAAGGCGTAAGTTTTTCATATGACCAAGAGCAAAAAATACTTTCAAACCTTAGTTTAAACGTAAATAAAGACCAAAAAATAGCCATCGTAGGGCAAAGCGGTTCGGGAAAAAGTACGGTAATTCGTTTAATCTGCCGTTTTTATAGTCATAACAGCGGAAAACTAAAGCTTTTTGGAGTTGACGGCGAAAAAATATGTATGGAATCATTGCGAAAAAATTTAGCCTTAGTAACACAAGAACCATTTTTATTTGAAGCAAGCATTCTAGAAAATGTACGTTTCGGGCGCGAAGATGCGACGGAAGACGATGTTATCGAAGCATTAAAATCCGCGAATCTTTGGGATTTTATATCGTCCTTGCCTGACGGAATTAATACTTGTCTGGGAGAGTTCGGTTCACGGCTTTCGGGAGGGCAACGTCAGCGTTTGTCGATTGCGCGGGCGTTGATTAAAGACGCAAAACTGGTTTTACTGGATGAACCCACAAGCGCACTTGATACTCAAACAGAGCAGGAAATTCAACACGCTTTGGAAAATTTACTACGCGGACGCGCCGCGGTAATTGTCGCGCATAGGCTTTCAACGGTACAAAACGCGGATTATATGTATTGCCTAGAAAACGGCGCGGTTATTGAAGAAGGAACACCCGCAGAACTTTATACAAAACAAGGTTATTATTACGAAATGTGTCAAATGCAAGGAGTGAGTCATGCGTAAGATGTCAGGTTTATTCTTTCGTGCTTTTAAATACATGAAGCCGATGCGCGGTTTATATTTTTTTGGGCTGGTGCTTGCTTCCTTTGAAATGCTAATGCTTTTTGCAATGCCGGAAGCAAACCGTATGCTTGTGCAAATGGTTACAGCAGACGAAGGCGGCGATATTGTTCGGCGGATTATTTTTATAATGCTTGGTCTGCTGGCACTAACACCCTTGGTTGCTTACGGAAATTATTTAATGACGATTTGTACGCAAAAAGTATCCGATAATTTGAAGAAAAGCTTATTTGCGCATATGCAGCGTCTTCCTCTTAAAACTCTTTCCGAGCGGCAATCAGGGGATTATCTTATGCGCCTTTCCGGTGACGCGGACTGGACGGGGGCTTTATTTGGTGGGTTTTTAATGACCGCTTTGCTGCGCTTCGTTGTGGTGACAGTAATTACAATGACACTGCTCGCGCTTACAGATTGGCGAATGGTAATTCTGTGTGCGTTATACAGTCTAATTTGCTTTGCCATAGCCGTTATTTTGAACCCCATTGTACAAAAACTCGAACGGAATTCGCGTAAAGAAATTGCATTTTCTTCAAATATATTGCTGGAAACAATGCGCGCACTTCCGATTGTCCGCATATTTATGATTGTGCCTGCTTTGGCGGAACGTTACCGCGAGCGTTGCGATAACGTACGCAATAATCGGGCGCGGTACAGATTCATCAGTGGAGTGGGTTACGGAACAATAGATTTTTTTGTATTTTCCGCGCAAGCCGTCGGATTTATCGCGGCGATTTTTTTGTTAACACGCGGCGAAATGGAACTTTCCAACGCGGTGTATACAGCCAGCCTTATGGCACTTGCCTCCGATGCCATGTTGCAACTTTCAACTTTCATTTTATGGAGCCAGCCGGCTTTTGTGGCGGCAGGACGCATATTCGAAATTATCGACGAGCCTTGTGAGGAATTCATAAAATCCGCGATAAAGCCGGACAAAAACGCAAAAGAGGCCTTGCGATTGGAAAATGTATCATTCACATACCCGGACGGAACTGTCGCGCTGCGTAATATTAACTTGGTTGTGCGGAATGGAGAAAATATTGCATTTGCGGGAGGCTCGGGCGGCGGAAAAACAACTTTATCTCAAATAATCGCATCGCTATACAAACCAAGTGCGGGAGAAATCACATTTTACGGCGAAAAAATTGACCGCTTAAATTTAGAGGATATCAGAAAATTAATCGCCTATGTTCCGCAAGAGCCTGTATTATTCGACGGAACAATATACGAAAACATTGCATTTGGGGTATCAGGAGCCTCTAAGGAAGACGTAAAAAAAGCAGCGCAAGACGCATACTTGGAAGATTTTATTTTCACATTACCAAACGGATATGACACACAGGTAGGCGAACGAGGTACGCAACTTTCCGGCGGACAACGTCAGCGAATTGCCATAGCACGCGCAATATTAAAAAACGCTCCGTTGCTTATTCTCGACGAAGCAAGCAGTGCATTGGACAGCGACACAGAGGCGCAAGTACAACAAAGTCTTGAAAAATTCGCAAAAAACCGAACCACCATTACCGTAGCACACAGGCTTTCAACCATTCAAGATGCGGATAGAATATTGACTTTGGAACAGGGCGAAATGCATTACGGAAGGTGATTTTGTCCCTGTCTTATTCAAATTCCGCAGTCGTGACATTTTCGGATTGCAACATTTCCTCAATCAAATCTTCTTCTGTAAAGCCGAAGTGAAGTATGATGCCATCCATAGGGGAATTTGCCCTCCATGACTCCAAATCTTCATCTGTCCAACGGTAAACTTGAAGTTGAAAGTGCGGACGCATGAATATATCCCGTGACACTATGCCGACTTCTTCATCAATATCCACTACATATATAAAAGTTATCATTGTTTTGCGCACATCAATTAAAACAAGCTGAAATGCCTGTGGAAGGTTTGTAAGAAGATAAATTGTATCCAGTGATGTTAAATCTGTAAGGTTTGCTCTTTTCGTCAAATCAACAGAAAGCTCTGCCATCACTTACTTCCGCATACGCATATAAAAATTCTTCTAAGGAATAAAACAGCATTTCCGGAACCGGTAAGGCACACAATTCCCCCCGCTCTTGAGGTTCGTAAACTTCTATCTCATCGTGCCAAATTTTACTGTGTTGTGATATATTCTCCGCACGGTATGAATCCATCGGTTCCTCTGCCGCAGCACTTTCGGGTTCATATTCCATACACCCTGTTATTACCGATAATGCAAAAAGAATGGCAAATATTATTGAAAATTGTTTTAGCATAATACATATCACCCTTAAAAAGATAGGGAAGTCGGGTAAACATAAGCTCGCAAGGAATGTTTTTACTCGGCTTCCCAGTCTTATTCAAATTCCGTAGTCGTGACACTTTCGGATTGTAACAGTTCTTCCGGCACTGGAGATATATACAATTCTTCTTGCTCTCGGTGTTCGTAAATTTCTGTCTCGCCGCGCGAAGTTTCACTGTGTTGTGATATATCCTCCGCATGGTATAAATCAGTCGGTTCCGCAATCGTGACATTTTCGGATTGCAACATTTCCTCAATCATTGCAAAATCTCCGGCACGCCATGATGCAATATTATTTTCATCATGCAAGTTTACGGCAACTGTTTCTGCAAATTTAATCACATCATTAGCGTTGATTTCCGCCGCAAGCCCAAAATCTGCGGCAGTAAACCCTGATGCATAATTGTTTATATGTGCTTCCTCAGGCATTGTTAGACAAAAACGATTGCTACCCTGTGCCCAGTATAGCCTATTCGTTGTTAGATTCTCACGTAAATAATACCTCCCATCAATCAAATCATTTTCCGTAAAACCGAATTGACTAATGATACCATCCAATGGAGAATTTATCCTCCATGACTCTAATCTTCATATGTCCAGCGGGTAACTTGAAGTTCAAAATGCGGACGCATGAATATATTCCGTGACCCTATACCGGCATCTTCATCAAAATCCACCACATATACAATATTTACCCATGTTTCACGCACATCAATTAAAGCAAGTTTAAAAGCCTCCGGAAGGTTTGTAAGCAGATGAATTGTGTCCAGTGATGTTAAATCCGAATTTCTTGCTCTTCTTGCCAAATCATCAGAAGCTCTGCCATCACTAACCTCTGCATAAGCATATAAAAATTCTTCTATGGAACTATTTTGTTCATAAAAAAGTTCGTACAACTGAATTTCTTTTTGATTCAAACGTTGCAAAATTGTTGATTTAAGAATATCCGTATCCGGGAAGTTTTCGTAAAGATGCCGCAAGTCATCGTGATAGGAAATTTTATCGTCCAACGGTGCAAGCGTTTTCGCGTAATTATATTGAGCGGTTTTATAGCGTTTTATATAATTTCGCGCAGTCACGATAAAAAAACCGCCGGGGTTAGAATTATTGGAGGAATTTTTCAGCGAAGAAATTTTGGAAATGTTATGCCGTGATTCGGCAGATGAAATAAATTTAATAACCGACGCTATACAAAAGCACAGTTCTCATTTGCAAACGAGCATCCCTGTTCTGTCCGATGAAGAAATTTTGCATTTGCAAAACGACAATCAAAAAAAATAAATGAAAATTTTTTTTGCGAGGAGAAAATAAAATGTTGGATGCGATAATAAATGTTTTTGAAATGAAATCGGGCATAACGTCCAAACCTGCACCAACTTTTAAGCCACCGTGCGATGAAGACGAAAATGAAACCGCATGTGATTTTTTGCTTGCGATTGAAGAATACCAAGACAAAATATTGCGCGGGCTTAATTCCCTGACGGATGAAGACATCAAGAAAAAAATACAAGATTTTGATAAAGAACATATGCCCGCGTGCGAATCGCCCGCACAGCTAAAAATATTTTTGCAAAAGCGAAATGATTTCATCACAAATTTGCGAAAGCTTCAAAATATTCCGAACGAGTCACTGATTAGCTTCGGCGGAAAAAGCGACGAGGACGAGGGAAATTTGGGCTTCATGCAATCGAAAATATTATCCAATCCCGGATTACAACAGCAATTGCAATCATGAAAATATTCCGTGCATATACCCTGTTGTAATTGAATTGGCTGTTGCATCAGATAAATCGCCCATGCTCCCGAACCACAAAATAATATGCGCGTTAAGCAGCGATAAAAATCTGAATGCCAACATATCTTCTTTGCCGGATAAATTCATATGCACTTTTAAAATATCCGCAAACAATTCGGACAGTATTTTGTATTGTGTTAAAATGTATTTTTCCGCAGCTTTCACAGATTTTGATTCTGATGGCGCGGAACCAAGCGAAATGTTAAATAAATAAAATTCCGTATTTTCATTTGCAAACACAAAGACCGCTTTCACAACCTTCACTAAGAGCGAATTAACGTCATTTTCGTAATTCTCCGGGTCGGGAGTGTACACACACACTTGCCTTAAATTTTCGTTTAGTTTTACATAATTCTCATACTGTAACCAAGGTTTATCTTATGCGTTGGCGCATCGAAGAGTATTATCGGTTCAAAAAACAGGGTTATGGATTTGAGAAATTTCTGGTTCGCTCGCTTGATTCCATACGTAACTTGGATTTGCTTCTCTCTATGGCTATTGGATACATTGGAACTCTAAGCGAAAAAGTTGAAGAAAGCATTGAGGTTGTTCAGGTTATTGTAGCATCAAAAAGGCTCTATGGTATATTTGTTTGACAATAAAATGTTTTTTTATTTTTTGCTTAAGGTTTTCTGAAAAAGCCGTCGGCAATATTAATAACAGTTAAGAGTAAATTTATTTTATATTGCAAAAATTAAAATTCCGGAATATTTGATTTAACATGATTTCAATTGTTTTATAACGATTTTCTGCCAAAAAAAGAGCGGTTATTCGATAACCTGCTCTTCTTTCGCGCACAATGAGACAATGCCTTAATAAATTTTAGGCACTTTACTTTATTTATGCTGATTTTAAAATTATCAATTTATCCGTGTGATACATGGCAATTCGGGCTTTTTCTTTCCAGCCCATCTTCTTTTTGACTTCAGCAGGCAAAGATATCATACCGGTGTCATTAATGTGGCTGACGGCGCAAGCAGTCCCTGCGTCACCCTCTGCTCGGTGTATAGCGACTATTGTGTCTATGCACGTTAAGAAAATATTACTCCCGGCTTCTATATTCAATGCGATTCTTAACTCGCCGGGTATTGATAAACGTCCAGTAATATCCAAATTGCGTGTCTTGTATCGTTCCAATTATAACGCCTCCAATTTTTTTATGATATTCCTTACAATCGTCGCAATCTGTACTTTCTTGCAAGAATAATAATCAATGGAATATTCAGCTTCTAAAATGAAAAAAGAATCCCTTGCAATAATAATAATTGCTGAAAGGGATTCCCTTTTTCATTTTCATTTTAACAATTAGAGAAGTTGAATAATTAGTGGAGACGATAAAATCGCTCCTTAGCAAACTGTTACCACTCCGCCGATATTCTTATCGGCTTAATTTGTTTTACGTCAATGCTCATAGACCCTCCTGCCATAGCTAACCTCCAAAGGCAATCCTAAAGCGAGTAATGTCTTAATGTGTAGAATTCTACATCATACAAAAAGAATTTGTCAAATGCATATTTTGTTTGCAATTGTAATGGGCATTTTATGGCTCTTTGAAGCTTCAATTGAAATCCATTCCGTTAATGGACACGGGGGCATAACGAAACATAAAAGAAGCTGATACTTAAAGGGGTATCCGCAAAGGGAAACCGCAAAATCACAGTTTCAAAGGACTTCACAGCCCTATGTCAAGAATCCAACACACTATCTGCCGTATGTAGCGGGTGCTAAAACCTTGCGACTTCACCGCAAGAAAAAAACAGGGTACACCCCATATGGAGCGTATCCTGCTTTAAAGATGTCAACTGCACCTATGGAACTACTCTCCTAACACTTCGTTGTTCCTAGAAATTTGCGCCAAATCATTTAACGTAAGAGTTAAATCATTCTGCGGATTGAGGCTTTCCAATTCAGTATTATCATCTCGTATAGCGGCATTTTCATTAAAACGATACGCACTTTGCGTAGGGTTTAATAAACAAGCGGGCATTCCTTCAATGTCGTAAGATTGTAGAAACAATACAAGGTCATCGCCGACAACTAGTGGAACGCTGTCATGATTAATAACAACCGAATCATTCATTCTGCCGCCAATCTGCTTAACCTCTAATACATCTCCGACATTTACATCGCCTTGAAAAACTTCTAATACTCTTATTCTATTTACCGTAAAAATACGGTATGCATCGAATGTGCCGAAGTCTGCGTCCTCAAGTTCGTTAGCGGGAGACATCCATATATTGATTTTTTCAGCCCTTTCGTCAATCACTTCAACTCTTACGATTTCTGTAGCGTTAGTCGCTAAATGTTCAATGATGTTATAGTGTGGGAAATCTGCCATAACAATCATAGTTTCTGCCTCGGTTGCACCGATTGTCGATTCTACTTCCATTGTTTCTGCCTCGGTAAATCCGATTGCCGATTCTGCTTCAAAAGTATTTTCAGTTGAACAAGCACCTAAAAATACTAAGCAGATTAGAATTGCAGATGCTGACAAAAATTTACGCATGATAGATTCCTCCTTAATTTCTACTATACAAGATGTTTACGCTCGTCACATCATATGCGGTTGGTATTGTGAGGGTATTCCTGTTTCTACTGTGGTTCATGATACTACCATCGGCTGAAGCGACAGGATTGTCTACAAGACCAATTGCATGACCTAATTCATGGGCAAACACACTTGTTATAAAGTTCCCCAAATTTGTGGCATCATTCGTAATAGTTCGTGAGTTCAAATTGACTGAAAACTCATTTATATTAGAACCACTATAGAATATAGAAATTTCACCATACCAAGTAGCAGCGAGAGAACCAACTGAGACAATATTGGTTGAATTTGAGTTAGTAGCGAAGTTAATTGGCGTATCCCGCGTGTTCCAATTTGACATGGCGTTATTCATGGGTGTTTGCCATCCTGACGGAGGTTGAGGAGAGAACCTAAGCGGAACATTAGTTGTGTTTGCGTTAGCAGACGGCCACCAATAACCCAAATGGCGTACTGGGTCAGTCCATCTAGCGAACAAGGTTCGCATGCCCGATGCTGGAACGATTGTATTGTTATGCACTCGAGTACCACCGGTAATTGCAGACGTATCAAACCAAGCAATGAACACACGACCACTTCTAGTTGGCGTTGGTAAAGAACCTCCTGTTCCAAAAGTACTTCCAATAGACCTAAGAATACTCGTCGGACTCACACTGCCACCGTTTGGATTTAGGGTTATTGTCACATTGGTTAGGGGAACAATGCTCTCATATTCTGTATTTGCAAATTCTGTTTCGCTAGGTTCATCATCAATGTAGTTTATTTCATCGAAAGCGTAACTTACTTCATCACAGATGTAACTTATTTCATCGCTAAAATAGGTAGTTTCATCATCCGTGTAATTTATTATATCGTTTGCAAATACTGTATTAGACAACATCAACAACGACATAATCGTTGCTAATAATAGTAGTGCTTTTTTTGTGATTTTCATTAAAATCATCCTCCTCTAGTTTGCTTTTGTTGTTCGGCTTGTGGAAACAGTTTCACTGGTTCCATTCCGAAATACTGTCGCCGTGAGCGTAAGGCGATAGTCGTGACCTCTTTCTACAAAATGTACTCGTTCCCAAGCCCAAAAGAAACCCGTGGCTTGGAGATTGTTCCATGAGCCAATTTGCGTCGTAGTTCCATTGGGATTAACCCGCTCTAAACGAGCATTGACCGAAATTCGTTCTGTGCCTATTTGTTCCATTACAGTCCCCGACATTGTTGCACGTCCATTCACTATATCCAAAGACACATACATGGATTGTGTGTGACCAGAATGGTTGAATGGGGATTATTGCGGGTTGATGGCTTTCTTGTACTGCGGACACTTGTCCATTATCCGCTTTAGCAGGGACAATAAACGCAACCGAACAGAAGAACAGAAGCACAAAAAGGCACAAAAACGCAAATATTCTTTTTTTGATAAAAACACCCCCTTCCCGGCAACTGTTACGAAACTCAAAAAAACTCAACGTATTATAGCAAAGTCAAGTTCACTGAAATATTGAAAAATATTGTTGAAATATCTTGCATTCAGTTAATACATATTGTATTATGTCTTCACGGAAGGTAGCGGAGGCTTTAGAGAAAAAACTGACCATTCTTTTGGTTAAGATGCACCTAATGAATGCGGATAAAATGTCGGATTGGAGTGCAAAGAAAGACGTTTTACGCAGAATAATGTATAGTAATGCAAACAAAGGACAATATAAAACTTAGTTTTTTTCTGATTCGTCTTACCCTGTATGTATAAAAAATATATGCAGAAGGAGGCGAACGGACATGTGGCCAGATATATGGGATATGATATTACGGGGATTTGGCGGTTGATTTAACATCCTTAGCACACCGACCCATGTATACACATGCCGGTCGGTTTATTTTTGGGGGAATTGAAATGGATTACATTGTTCAAATAATCATATTTTCAGTAATGATATTGTTTAGCTTGTTTGTTTTTGTAAAATTATTAAATGTGGCACATATATTTACATATAAAACTATCGTTGTAGGGATAGTTTTTTCTTGTATTTTGGGATATTGCACATTTCTCCTAAGCGAACCAATACCAATCGTTCGCTTCGCTTTGATGGTTTCGCTTATAACGATTTTTATGGGGAATATAACAGGAGTGAAGCCCGGCTTGTCATTAATTACCAGTTTATTATCTTTTGGTATCAGTTTCGGGGCTTTTTTGACGGTATATTCTATTTCCGTTTCATTGTTTCGTATTTTATCAAGAAGTACCAATATATTTTTTCCTGCAATATTGGCTTCAATAATGACCGGAATAATTTTATTCTCTTCCTTCAAAATAAAACGTTTCAGAAAAGGGTTTCCCTTTTTATATAATAAATGGAGCGGAATTGTTGGCGTTATTTTAAGTGGCGTCCTTATTTGTGCCTTAGTGTTAATTAACCAAGTTCGCCCATCCCATGAAATGGGGATTTGGATTCTTAGTGGAGTTGCCGTATGTATCATCGCAATCATATTCTGGTGTAAACACGCAATTTTCAAATTATATAAGCAGCGCATTAATGAAAGGGAGAAGCAAGAACGTGAACGAATTATCGCGGAAAAAGATGCGCGAATTAAGGCAATTCAAGCCGATAATAAAATCATGGCGGAAAGAATCCATAAGGACAGTAATTGGATTCGGACTATACAAGAAACTCTTGAACCTTTTGTGGAAAACGATGCCAAAGCACGTTTAATTTATGAAAGGATTGAATTTCTGTTGAGGGAACGGGAAAGCCTTGACGGAATCCATGCCCATTATAAAAATGAAGCAATGGCAAAAATAATACACAGGGATGCTAAATTGCTTCCGGCTTTGCAAGAATCGTTTTTATCTTTTGTGGGAAGCATTTCTGATACACATGACAATTCAGACGGGAACAAGTTTCTGATGTGGGAGCTGGAGAGCATTATTGATTTTCCAACCACAAATTCGTTGCTGCATAGAAACAGCATATTGTTGCCGGTCATGAAAGAACTGCTTGAACCTTTTGTGGAAACTGATACCGATGCGCGTTTTATATACAACAGGGTTATGTTTTTACTGGGGGAGCAGGGAAGCCTTATTAAAGATGAAATTGAAGACGATGATGAAGTTATGGCAACAATAATTCATAGAGACGCTAAATTGATGCAGGCAATGGATGAAAAAATTACAGCCGTCAGGGAAGATAATTTTATTGACGCACGTATGAGAATTCATGACCGAATCGGGTTTTTAATGTTTGGGCGGGAAAACATTGTTGATTTTCCAACGACAAATAATCCGCTGATGGATGGCATTCTTAAACATATGATGCTGAAAGCGGCTGAAAAAGGAATCAGAATGAGCGTTGAAATAGAATACGATTTATCGGAGCTTGATAAAATCGCAATTTCCTACTTTGATTTTGAAACAATAATCGTCGATTTGCTCGAAAACGCAATAATCGCAACTACCAAGTGTGAGCACAAGCAAATTAGAATTTCCTTCGGCAAAGATGATGGATTTTTTGCAATTACCGTTCAAGACAGCGGCATTCCCTTTGAACAGGAAACGCTGGAAAATCTGGGCAAAAAACCCGCATCTACTTATCTTAATGAAGGCGGCAGTGGAATCGGTTATATGTCAATTTTTAATATCATGGGCATATACAACGCAAGCCTTATTATTCGCAAATTCTCGCCCAAACCCGACGGATTTACTAAGTCCGTCACTTTTCGGCTGGATGGAAATAATTCATATAGTATAAATACAGACTGTCAAGGTACTGTATAATTAATATTTTACCCTAATAATTTTTTATTTCCCTACTTGGCATCGAAACATATTTCGATTATATTACACGCATGGAATGGAACGTACCATATTTACTTGCTCCGCATATCCACCGCGCGGGTGGCGCAAGGGGCGTTTCCTTCCATAAAGAGATGATCATCTCGCCCGTTACGTGTTTGTGAATAATGAAAAAAAGGTAATGCAGCTGTTAAAAGGCTTACCTTGCCCGATTAAAAATAATTGGCAAGGAAGCCTTTTATTGCTTATAAAAGTGGTACGCGAAATTTACGAAATGACTTTACACTGTCTAACCGTTAGGGATATTTGCGATAAACTTTACGAAACCAAGCAACCGATCCTTTCGGAGTATATCAAAAAGGCAGGGATGTTCATCCGACATATCGCTGGGCAGGACATTATATCCGCAACCTACTCAAAAACGAGCAATATACGGGCGTATTAATACAGGCAAGTCATTTCAGATTACGACCGATAAAAAATAATATATGCCTAAAAGCGAGTGGGTTATAATTCCCGGCAAACATTCGCAGACTTTGACAATGAGCAATGATTTCCTCTATATATTCCTTCGCACAAAGCCTCTTATCCGTAAGGGGCTTTTGCGTTAAGATAACGAAAAAATCTTTCAAGAAACTTTTTTAGCATATGATTGACATACGAGCGGTGCTTCGACACGGTTCGCGTAACGCGACATATTATACGTTAATAGCACATTGCTTACATGACGCATCATGTAAAATAAGACTCATTATTTTTGTTGCAAATTTTTGCAACATATGACACAATAAGTCAAGATGATTAGTTTGGGTTCGTCAAAGAGAACATGATGTTAAGGCTATAATGTTTGTGATGCTCGCGTTATTTAATAATGCGAGGTTGGTTTTTTGGATTTAAATGGAAGGTCATGGCTATAATGTGTCGTTTGCCTTATTTTTCAGAGCCTTTTTCGCAACTTCAGTTACTGTGACAAAAAATTTTACGGGGTGGAAATCATGATGGAGTTAAAAGTAAGGAAAGCCATTGCGCTATTGATGAGTTTTCTTATAGTGTTTGCAATTGCCGTAAACCCGTCATTTGCACGAGAAAGTAATAATTCTGAAAATACGCGGCGGGAAAATGAGAGCTTATATATTCCGTGTTCGGAAAATATTATGCAAACTGAAAATTTGAGTGCAAGCGATGGAAATGTTGAGACATTTAACATCATCGGACAGATAGCGTTGCTTCAAAGTTATATCCATTACGCACATGAACTTTTAGCTGATACACTTGTAGACGTACACCCGGGAACGAACACAGCGGGAAACAGATACTGGTCTACCCAAGAAGCCCGTAATGATTTAATTGCCGCAATAGCAGCGGCACAAGCTGTTCTTGACGCTCACGGCGGCGGAATTCAACCGGATGGTTTAACCATTATCCCGTATAGCAGTTGTTATAATATTCCCGTATATGAAGCAGAACTGGAGTTGTTTATTAATAACGAACGCGCTATTCACAAAACAGAAGTTGGCATTATTTCAATCCCGAACATCCCTGCCGGAAGCAATATTAGACTTAACATAAGCACACCATGCGATACTTTATACCAATTTCCAAGATGGAAAGTTGACATGGGAGATATTGAAATCCCACCCTTTGCCGAAAGCCCGGAATTTATCATGCCGGACGGCGGCTTGGTGATTATCGCGGAATTTGAAACCATTGCGGAATATTATTTTGACTGGAATGTCCCCCTTGAATGGTGCGGAGATTTAGCAAATTCTCCAATAGAACTCCCTATTGGACATAATATGGTTATGGCTTTGTCAACTGATAACACAGGGCAGTCTCTTGATATTACTTCCCGGAATTACAATGCGGAAGTTGAGTTGACAGAGTGGATTCCAAACGAATGGCATCATGTTTCTACGGGCGAAGTATTTGAATGTTTTGATGACCGGAAAAACATTGAACTGCCGGAATATCCGCTTCATACTTTGAGCATAGATAGCGAATCTTTTTCCGTCTCCCCGCAGAACTTAAATATTGGACCTCTCGGGGGCTTCATTCCTATGGACTTAACACCCGGCGTTTGGTGGAATTGGGACAGCAACGTAAACTGGTTGTCGGTAAGTCATGTAGTACGTAACCCGCCGCACATGAACGATTCATTCAGAATCATTGTAGAACCCAATACGGGAAATACCGCAAGAACGGGACGGATAAGGCTTCAATTCAACGATTCCGGCCCAAACGCATATATTTGGATAACCCAAGAACATGGGGCGGCTCTCCAATTGTGTTCGGAAACATGGAGGCCGTGGTCTGTCGGAGAGTCTGCTATTTTTGAAATATATTCCAACAGACAGTGGACTATAACCGTAGATGCGGATTGGTTGGCTGTGTACGACTATTATCCCTTAAACCGTACCGGCTTCGGTGTTTTTGGAGTTGTAGCGATACCAAACCTATATCCCCAAAGAACGGGAAGAATAACGGTAACAGCAGGCGGAATTACGCACCACATTAACGTAACCCAAAACTCCGGCCCGGCTCTTATGGCACCGACCGGAGAATGGACACCGGGAGCGTGGCGCGACAGCACATCGCCCTTGAATGTACTGTCCAACAGAGCATGGACGGCTGTAAGCAGCCACCCTGCATGGCTTACCGTAACACCTTCAAGTCATACCGGAGACGGGACAATTGTAGTAAGCACAACAACCGCAAATACAGGAAATACAGCAAGACATGGAAAAATTACTATTTCTATTCCTGGCATACCCGCTACAGAGCATACAATTGATGTAATCCAAGCCGCAGGCCGTGGTCTTGTGCTGGATTTTGATTCACTGACATTCCCGGCGCAGCCGAATTTCTACGACGTAGATGTATTTTCCGACAGAACATGGGAAATGCCCACAAGTGACAGGGATTGGCTTACTGTAAGCCATGTTACGCCTTCTAACCGCAACGGCAATGGGCGGTTCAGAATTAACGTAGAACCGAATTTAGGAATAGGGGCAAGAACGGGAACAATCACAGTCAGGGCCGGAACAACTACGCGCACCGTCACTGTACGCCAAGACCCGGGGCCGGTTCTGCTGTTATGGGGTGTTGGTGAAAGTGCCGAAGGAAACACGACATCCGCTTCGTATTTCGCGCAAGTACAGGTAACATCCAACAGGCAGTGGACTGTTACAAGCAACCAGCCGAGTTGGCTGAGAGCAACAGTTGCAAGCGGCAACAACAACGCTTCATTCCAAGTTTTAATAGACGAAAACACAACGCCGAACCAAAGAGAGGGAACAATAACCATTGCTTCACAAGGTATACCGCCGCGAACTGTCCGCATAAGACAGGCGGGGCGCACAGCTACCCTTTCTTTATCCGAAAATGTGTGGAATCCTCCTTCTGCGGGAAGCGAAGGCTTTATACGAGTAACTTCAAATGCTACATGGACTGTAAGTAGTAATAACATAACAGGGTTTATGGTTGACAATGATGAAGAAGAAATAACGGTCACCAGTAACGTATCTTGGCTGAGAGCGGACAGTTTTTCCCCTGCAAACAGAACGGGCAACGGCGGGTTTAGAATAATCTCAGATACAAACCTGCAAAACACACCGAGAACAGGAAATTTATTCGTTGCCGCGCCGGGTGCGCCTACGCAAATCATTAGCGTAACACAGGATGCGACAAGCCCTCTCCGGCTAAATATATCTGAATGGACACCAACATCATCATCAAGTAATATCACTGTTCAAGTAGAAGCACTTGGAGCATGGGGTGCGATAAGCGATAACACAACATGGCTTACCGTTACCCCCATACTTGGCAACGGCAACGGAACACTCCGAATTTCAGCGAGACCAAACAGCGAGCCTGTCGCAAGACAGGGAACTATAACTGTAAGAAGCAGTGGATTTACGCAAACCATTACCGTAACGCAGAGGGCAGACCCCGGTTTGAGACTTTCGTTTTCTTGGAACGAGAATAATGACCGATGGTTTTTAATAGAACAAGCGGTAAGAATAGCCGGGGGCAGTGCATCACGTAATAGAATTACAGACGCAGTGACTGCAAATGTTTATGGCGTAACCGTTTCTTTCGACCCCAGAATGCCCGGCGTTGTAGACGTACCCGGAAGGGGTGTTGCGGTTAGGGCTGATGTGTTTTATCCCAGAATTGTAAATGCGGCGGGTGGAGAGATAGTTTTTCTTGGGGGGCATAGGGCTTTTTATGGGCATCCTATTCTTTTTGGTTCTCTCCATACGTATGTAAAAATGTTTGTATCGGAACGTAGTAATCACTGGGGCAGAGGTTATTTTGGGGATGCCCTTGATTTAGAAGGAAATCCCCGAGAAAACACAACAAGGTGGGGCTTACAGTTTGCTACATTAAGCGGTATCGTACCTAGTGGCGGTTTAGATATTATGCTCATTCATGGTAATGCCCAATACGACCTTCGTTTTGATAATACAGTTCTTAAGAGACACCTTTCTTCCGAAGTTGGTGCAATAGATGACTTATTGGATGCCAAAGGCTCCCAAGGTGAAGGATGGATTTACGGCTCTGTTTTAGTTCCAGGTGTTTTGGGTCCACACATTTGTAATAATATTTTATCCGGTTTATTACATGCTACGGGGCTTCATCCGGGAGAACTGATGGATGCCCCGGGTTGGAATCAACCTACACCTCTCTGGTTTTTTGGGAGGTGATGACAGATGAAAGCATTGAGGCGTATTATAATAATTATACTGTTGTTATTGGCGGTTTTGTTTTTAGTGGAGTTAATACCCATGCTCAGAAATCCTATGCAAAGACCAGATAGTATGGTAAGAAACTACATTTTGAGAATTACGCCGCTGGGTACGAATATAGACGATGTTATTGAACTAATTAACAGCAGGGAGGATTGGAGCGGTGCCAATGTACGTGATTTTGGTTTAGACCCCAAAGCACCAACAGCACCATATGGGGCATTCCATAATCGTCCCCGCATAGGAGAGAAAACAGTAATTACCAACGTAGGGAGTTATCACTCTTTGCGAGCTATTTTCTTCCTTATGAGAGTTGGTGTAGTAGTTTCTTGGGCTTTCGATGCGGATGATAATTTGATTGAAGTTCATGTATGGCGAGTTGGTCATATATAAAAGTGGGGTATGAAACTCCCACATGACCAATACAATAAATTGGCAATATAATTCAGGTTCAATAATTTCCGGTTTGCTTCATCATACAAAGCTTCATCCAGGAGGTTTATCACAAACAGCTCATGGTTGGAATAATCCTGTTCCAAATAGCTTTTTTGGAGGGTGAAAGGATATGAAAAAATTAAGGAAATTTATTTTGATTGTATTGTCCCTAATAATTTTTTTAACACTGGTTACATTTATACCTATGTTAATAACCCCTAAGCGGAGACCTGTGGACATGGTAAGGAATTATATCTTGAGAATAACGCCATTAGGAACAAATATAGAGGACGTTATTAAGGTTATTGAAAGCAGAGATGATTGGAGCAGGCCTTCCGTTGACTATGAAAGAGGATTTTATCGTGAAACTACAACAAGACCTCCTCTGCCGGGTGTAGAACCCATTTTTCCTCTTAGTTTTCCTGTTATTGGAGAAATGAGAGTATCTGCGAACATTGGGCGTTACCGCTCTTGGCATGATTTATTATTTTTTGATGAAATAGGTGTAGGTGTTAGATGGGGTTTTGACGGAGACGGAAACCTAATCGAAGTTCATGTACGAAAAGGCGGCGGCCCCTAGAAACCGAACTGTTACGTTCATTTCGGATGCCTTAATGAAGATAAGCCGGATTATTACACGCTACAGGACTTCATCCCGGTGCAATACAGTCAGCTCCCGGTTATGACAATCCTGTTCCAGCGAGTTGGTCATATATAAAAGTAATGGGGTATAAAGTTCTCATCTGACCGGGACAATCCTGTTCGTAATCTTCATGGGTTTTTGATTTTATAATTATAGAAATTAATAACCTCGCATTCTTTATTATGTGCTTGACAAGGTTTCCGTCGTATCTGTGGCGGTGTGTGATTTGCCCGTGGGAAAATATGAGTTTTACGGATATGTCCGTTATTCCGACGGCACTCGTTACGGCGAACGCAAATACGACCAACCGCTCTTTGACCCTGCCGTTCTGACAGAAGGAGAAAGAACATATTTATACACCGGTTTTTGCGGTGCGGGGCAAACATCAAGAAAAGGCGCGATGGCAACTGTTTTAGATTCCGATATGCATATCGGAACATACAAGCCCGCCGAAAAGCCAATGCATCAAGGCGGCAACAATCACGGAAGTATAGTTGAAATAAACGGTCAATGGTACATTTTTTATCACAGGCACACCAACGGAATGGATTTTTGCCGCCAAGCCTGCGCCGAACCGATTGAAATAATAGAGGACGGCAAAGACGGCGACGAAGAAACCGGTTATGTGACAAATATTTTGGATTCATGCGGCGTGGGCTTTAAATATTTTGAGTGTAAGGACGTTACAAAGGTAAAAATAAAAACTCGGGGATACAACAACGGAGTATTTGAAGTCAGAACCTCTTGGAACGGCGAAGCTTTGGGCAGTATCTCCATCGAATTCACAAATATATGGGAAGAATTTTCGGCGGACATATCCATTCCCGACGGCATTCACGCGCTGTATTTTATTTACAAAGGATCGGGAACTGCCACATTAGGCTCGTTTACTTTGGAATAACCGTAAACATATCGATTTGTCTATTTCAATTATATTTGTTTTAACTACGGCAGAGCCGCTGCTGTAATCGCTTTCGACGGTTAGTGCCACTTCCGCGATTTTTCCCATTTTAAAGCCGATATTTTCCCAAGCGAGAAAATGCTTGCTTACATCTACTATTCCGTTTGTGTTTATTGATGAGTGACTAAATTCCGATTTGCGAATACTCCAATATTGGTCGAAATCAATCGTTTTACCCTCTCCTTCCACACCGAGAATGGTGTACATACTGTTTCTTTTTACGTGAAAAACATCATAGGTATTGCCATCAATCGTATGCTCGGCAACCAAAGGATGGTTTCTCATCGGCATGTGTGCAGAATAAGCCTCAACAATATACCATTCGACCAAAGGGTCTACTGTCCAGCCGTAAACGCAAAGATACGTGCTGCCCGATGAGTTGAACGAGGCATCGTATTTAAGCGTAATTTTACCGATTTGCCGGTAGGTTTTATCGCGTTCATAGAATTTTTTACCGCTTCGGAAAGTAGTATTGTGTACATTGCTCCATTCGCATAAAAACGAGCCGTTGTTTGCGTTGCTTGTAATAATCATTCTGCCGTTTCCATGGTCTTTCCAATACTGGTAATCGTAGCCGTTGGTATATGCTGCTTTGTTTGCTGTCCATATTTGCGCTTTTCTGTAAGCAAGCGGCGTGATGTGATACATCTCCCTAAAAATTTTCCCGAAATAACCGGGGTTTTCAAAGCCGCACTTAGTACTAATTTCGCTTATGGAAATATCGGTTTCGCGCAAATAAGCCGCCGCCCGCTGTAATCGGTATTCGTTGATATATTCAACAAGACGCTTGTTCATAAAATGCTTGAAACAACGGAAGCATTCGCCACGGCTTACGTTAAGATGATTTGCAATATCGTCTGCCGAAAATTTTTCGCCGTATCTTTCATGTATAAACGAAAGCAATTTTTTTATTCGTTCTGTTTGTTTGTTTTCCGCGCCATAATGTAATTCTACATTGTATTCGTTTATATAACGCAGGGTTTGTTGCCATATTTGAATTGTATTTTTCAGGCATTCAAGTTCATATCCGAATGCGTTTTCATCGGCTGCATAAACTTTTTCCAAAAGTGAAATTATGTTTTGACCCGGTTCGTTTGCGCTTGCAATTTTAACACCTTCGATTTTCGTGTTTAAAAAAGGCGTGAAATACTTTTCATAAATAACGCCGTTAATATCCGCCGCAAAAAAAGACGCAGGGAAGTTTAATACAAACACGACCGCGTCTTTTTCATTACCTACCTCAGCAGAAACTTGCTTACTCATGTGCAGTGTATTCGGCTTAACAAAAAAACCGTTGCCTTTTTGCAGTTTTATGCAAGTGTCATTTACAAATAAATCTATTGCGCCTTCCAATAACAAGCCAAATTCAAAATCTGTATGCCAATGACAATTTACCGTGTTGTCCGGAAAATATTTATATACATCTATTCTTGTTTTTAATTCCGGCATGAAAATTCCTCCATGTCACTCAATAAATACTGCCCTTACTTTAATCCTGTTATCGCTTCCGGGCGGTGGTGTGATAATCATTGGATTTTCTGTAAATGTTCCTGTAATTCCGCCGGAAACATCAAAGTGTGAAAACTCAAAACCGTTATAAGGAATTGCGGTAACGATTATTGGTAAGCCCCGGATATAATCAGCGTTGAAATCGTCTAATGTGAAATTGAAATTGTGCATTATATCACTGTTGCGGTCAAATAAATCTGCGCGAACTTGCGCCCCCGAAATATCGTAGAATCCCATTGACGAATCAATTATCCAATTTATATTTGTGAAACCGGAAGCGTCCAATCCCAAGCTAAGGTTTTCGCGGTCGGTTCTGTTATAGTATCCGCGCAGATGCCCAAGTGAGTGGTTTATGCGATTGTTTATAAAATCACGTATTTGCCAAGCCCCGCTCCATGCGTTGGTTCCGTACGCCCAATTCTCTACGCTGTGTTGGTTGAATAAATGCCAGCGATAAAAATCAAACTCCATTGAAGGTTCGCGGTAGATAATCAGCTCGTCAATAATTGCGTTTGCTCTTGTCGGGTTAAAAACGGTGGATGCGTAAGTGGAATAACGCGCCGCAAGCGTGTTTCGGAATTCTTCGCTTTGGAAAAGATTATAGAAAATATCTACTGCCCAAACAAAAGGCACAGCAGCCCATTCAGGTTCGGCAATATGAGCCGACCCTGTTGTGGTGAAGTGATGTGTGCGGTCATAATGAGCTGCGTTCATTGATTCATCAAAATCGTGCGCTATAAAACGCCATCTTGTATCTCCGCCGGGTATTTCGGGATAATATGTTTCCGTTCGCCACGCGATAAAATTATTACTTGGCCAGTCCCAATTGTCAAAATGATAATGAATAATGAAATAATCAATTAAATTATCCATGTCAACCAAAGTTTTTACATGGTTATAATTTTCCTGCAAAGACATATCGGTAAATCTGATTGCATCAAGCACAGACATCCACGATTCATATGCTTGTGCTTCAAACCCACGCCTGCCTTCTTTATATGCAATAGAGTGAAGCGGGTGACTCATTGACAAGCGGCTTGTTTCCGGGTCACGAAAATTCCAGAAAGCATCTTCTTCGGTAAGTATTTGGTCGTTTGCATTTGCGCCCGGCGCGTGTTCAATCATAACAATTGAAGCAGGGTCAATTCCCGGGTACCTTGCCGCCATATGAACATCGCTTCTGTGCTCGCGCAATTCGTACATTCCCCAAAATTCGCCGTTTATAAAAACAGCTCCGAATGACGCGTTTTGAATGTCGGGACGTAAAGGCTCGCTTATTAAAACAGCCGCCGTGTCGCGAATCGTTGTCCTGTCCCAATCGGAAATACGCATGGTCAAATGTTTGAAAACGTCTACTTTGCCCAAAGGCGAATAATAACTTTGACGGGTATCGGGAATTAAACCGGGCATATTGTAGACAATCCCGTCGCCTTGATTAAAATTTATACGTAAAGATTTTTTCGGATGCCGCCGCGACCAATTGCCCGACACTCGCGCCAGCGCGTATTGTGAAAGCATCAGTTCTCCGTTGGGGGAAAATATTTCTACATATGATATATGCCTTAACGCCCTGTTTTCAAAATCGTAATACATACCTTCGTCTTGTGAAATAAAATGTTCGGGTTCCATTGTAATGGAAATTACCCGCGTGTTAAACACGCCGCGCCCGTCACGTTCTACAAAAAACGAATTCGTAACCGTTTCTGAGCCTTCACCGTCGCCGTTAAACGCCCTCGCCCTTACAACCATTCCGTTGTAATAATAATTCGGAAGCGCGGGCGGTCCCCACCACCAGTCACGATAAAAATGTACAAGACCGATTCCCGTAGACATGGGACTGTTTTCCGCAGTCGGCTCGGGCGAATGTATAAGAAGCGGAGCCGTAAAAACAGGCGACGAAGGCGTTGGTGTGCTTCCGTCAACGGTAAAGCGAATGACTGTTCCGGGTTCTGCGGTTATGTTTAAATCAAAATCAGATGAATAAAATCCGCCTTCATGCGAAAAAACAGGGGGAGTTATTTCATTTTCCGCAACATTAACTAAGCCGGTTTCGCTACTTTCTTCGGTTTCTGTTATTTCATCTTTTTTTCCGCAAGCAACCAAAAAAAATAATGCGAACAATAAAATTAAAAAATTTGCCTTCATTATAAGAACTCCTTTTATATATTGTATATATAAGCGATTTTAGTATGTATCGGTTTCAAACTCTATAACAATTGTAACCTAAAATGTGAATACCGTAACAATTTTTACATTGTTACGATATTTGCAAAATTTGTTATTATTATTATTGAAATAAACTCAACTTCATTTATTCTATTATTTATCAAAGAAGGGATTGAGTTAAATGGGAATATTAACAAGGAAAATAATAATTTTTATTTTCGCGACGATTTTTTCATTTTTAATGACATATACAATAATCGCGGAGGAAAACCCGATGACTTTTAACGGTGAAAGAAACGCAAGGGGTAATTTTGAGGGCTTCGACTACGAATTTTGGATTCAAAACAGGGGCGAAGATGCCGAAATGGCACTAACGGGCGGCGGAACATTTGATTGCAGATGGGGCGATGATGTTTTCAATGTTCTTTTCCGAACGGGAAGAAAGCTCGGTAGCACCATGACTTACCATGAATACGGTGAAATTACAATCGAGTACACAGCCGAGCATAATATTACACGCGGCAACGTTTCTTACCTGTGCGTTTATGGTTGGACGGAAAATCCGTTGGTAGAATTCTATATAATAGAAAGCCGAGGAAGCTACAAACCGCCGCGTACAAGAAGCATCGGATTAATCGACATAGACGACGGCAAATACGAAATTTTTGAATCCCTGCGCGTAGACCAGCCATCAATACACGGAAGTAAAACAACTTTTCCTCAATATTGGAGCGTTCGCGTTGGAAACAGAACAGAGGGAACAATTTCAGTTTCCGAACATTTTCGCGCATGGGAAGAAGCGGGACTTGATATGAGCGGAACTTTGTTTGAAATAGCCATGTGCATAGAAGGCTTCGAAAGCAGCGGCAGCGGAAGATTAACCCGCCATATACTCACCATCGGCGATGAGGTATACGGCGCAGACATTGATACAAGCGGAACAAGAAGTTTTTTCGCACCCGATGAAATTGATGAGCCGGAAGAAATTATCGAACCCGACGACGAACCGGACGAACAGAATGAACCCGATGAAATTATAGAGCCGGAAGAATCAGAAGAACGCGTTATAAATAACACATCCGAAAATGATAACAACGGCTTCCCGATTACAGCTATAATTGTTGCTATTGCGGCAATTGCCGTAGGAATAACGGCATTTTTCATGCGACGAAAAAGATGAAATAAAGAAAATAAGTTAAGTAAAAACCGTCGCACTTTGCAGTGTGACGGTTTTGTATGTGTTCCATTTAACTATTAGCTTAAAATCCAACTAATGCGCTAACAAGTGGCTTACATCGTGACCTACAAGCCATCTTGCAAGCAGAATAACATCTGCAATGCATACATCTCCGTCGCCGTTTAAGTCTGCGGCAAGCAAGCAAATGTCTTCTACATTGTGTTCTGCCAGATACCTCGCAATTGCGGTAGCGTCGGCGGAGGTTATGCGTCCGTCGTGGTTGACATTTCCAAGCACAAAGTCATGGGGGGTTACAACCCATTTTGCGTACAGGGTGACACCTCCGTTCACTTCGTTGTTATCGCGCCAACGTGTGCTTTCGTCTGCCGTATCCCTAAACCAGCCAATGAACCTGTAACCCTCGAGTGAGAATACCGAAGCTGTAGCTCTTGGCAGTGTGCTGATATTATCACCGGGGGTGATAATGCGTGTGGCATTTTCCGGGTTGGCAAATGTGCCGCCGTTGAGATTGAAGGTTACACGTATACACTTGCATGGGTAACTGCCGCAGTTGCCACAGTCGGGGTTGCAGAGTTCGCACTCAGGCAAGTTGCACACGTAGCCATCTACACCGCATACGGCGGGAATCGGACGGGTTATAAGAATATGGTCAATAACAAACGGAATTTCCGCCCCTGCCGCGTTGGTTTGTATTCTGAAATTTACATCGGCGGCAATATCACTCTCACGCAGAATATGGCGCAATTCAAAAGGCGCGGATAATGTTGCGTTCGCTTGTGCCAGCATTGTCCAATTTCCGCCGGCTTGAATCATAATCATTTGCGTACCCGCCGGTACGGGATGGTTGCTTATCCGTCCGGATATAACAATTTCATCACCCGCGCGCAAATTATTCGGCTCTCCGGTACGGATATCAAGACCGTTCCAGTCGGCAGCCCTTTGTTCAAATACCACGGAAGCCCCGTCCCGTGTCGGTAACGGATCCGCGTTTATAATCGGTCCGGCTTCTCCGCCGATGATTGTAGCGGCGGTAAGGGTGAGTATATTTGTCCCGTTTATGGTTGACGGCGCGGGTGGGCGGTCAGGCCATTCAATAACGCCCGAACCGTCGTTTCCGAACATCCAAGACTCAAACTCCATTGAACCGCTGAATAGGAAATACAAATCATGCGTTCCTACCGGAACTGTCACGGGAACGGTGATGTCAACGAACGCGCTGCCTGTGACAGGTACTTCAACGAAGCCGACAAGCTGCCCTTGCGGGTCGCCCCGAGCAATCCTAATTGCCGCGCCATCTACCGAAGAAACACGTACGGTTACGGATTCCGCGCCGCTCGTAAAACCTGCGCCTCTCACACTAATCCAGTCGCCGCGGTCAATGTCGGTAACAACTGTATCTCCTACGCCGCGGACATTTATTCCCGCTTGCCGTGCAATAGTCGAGGCGCGTACCGTTTCATAGGGGTTCAAGGTCCCTATTTGCGGAACTCCGGTTCTGGTAGGTGTTACCTGCTGTATAGTTCCGTCCGGATTTATGTTAAGTATGTCTACATGGGTACTGCGATAACCGAAGTCTCTTGTGCCGTATCTTGCGTAGACAAGGTCAGCCGAGTGGTAGAAAATATAATGCTGCCCTCTGAATTCGATTATGTCATGGTGGCTGTTCCCCCATTGTCCCAACGTATGACCTAACCGTGGAAGTACCGTTCCTCTGTAAGTAAACGGTCCCATCGGGCTTGATGAAGTCATATAACGGATAGAAGCTGCTTCAAATCCGTCTACAGGTAATTGTGGGGCAAAATTTGTAGAGTAGCTGAAATAATAGGTATCGCCGTGTTTAAACATTTCCGAAGCCTCAAACATAAATGGTGCGTCAATCATAACTGCTGAACTTTGGGTGTTAATCATGTCATCGCTGAGCCTGATTACGCGTGCTGAACGCGGATTTCTGAATTGTTCCGCTGTCGGATTGTTGCCGCCCGGAATTCCCCCTCCAAAGTAGAGGTAGCCTTGCCCGTCATCATCAACGAACACCGCCGGGTCAAATAGCCACGGGATTTCGTCCCGATTAACACCGGGCGTGCTGTTGTTGATTAACATATTATTTCGCGGTGAAGTCCACGGTCCGATTGGAGTAGGCGCGGTCAGCACCACAATTCCGCTGGCATTGTTGCAGAAGTAGAGAAAAAATCTGTCTTGTCCGCTGATGTTTTTGTGAACTGCCGAGGGTGCCCATGACTGGCTTGCAAAAGTCGCCGCGCCACCTGAACCCGCCGCACGAATCGCGCCGTGGTCAGTCCAGTTGACCATGTCTGCCGAGGAAATCAGGTTGATTGTGTTAATATTCATGAAGGTGTTGCTGACTATATTTCCTTGCCCGTCACGCTCAATCACATCATTAGTGGAAAAGACGTAAACTCGGTCATTGTAAACCATTGCATTTGGGTCAGCCGAGAAACGTTGAGTCATAATCGGGTTGTTATTAGTTGCACTTATAAGAGCCGGAGCAGGGGTGATAGATGCGAAAATTTGCGCCAAATCGTCCGGGGTTGGTGTCGGTGTCAGTGTGGGTGTTGGTGTTGGTGTCGGAGTTGGTGTTATGGTCGGTCTTCGTTCCGGTCGCGGTTGGTTTACCCCGGATGGCGCAGCTATATTTGTGTTGCTGACCGCGCCGATTGCTTCGTCAATGTAAAACGTAATATCCGCGTTTGTCGGGGATTCCACTACAAGGCGCAGGTTGGTTGCGCCTGCGGGGATTGCGAAGCTCCGGTTCGCAAGCTGCACCCATTCCCCTCTGTCGGCAAAGCCCCTTGCGATATTAACCCAGCGGGTTTCGCCGCCAACAGTGTGTTCCAAAGTAAGCGAAAGTTCTTCTTCCGCGCCGCCGCCTTCAAGATACACGGCACAAACGCTGAAGCTAAAGGTTTCCCCCGCTCTGAATGCCCGCGGTGTCAAGTCGAAAGACGCACCGTGCCATGTGGCACTGCGGTTTCTTATCGCCAACGATTCCGCACCTAATGCAAATGTTCTGCCGCTTGGTTCAACGGTTGTGCCGCCGCGCGGCTGCCAGCCGTGGGTGCTTCCCTCAAACGGGTGATGGAAGAACCAGCCCCATTCGTTCGGACGGTCGCGCCCGTCATCATCTACCGCGGTTATCCGAATACCCGTGATTGTAAGCCCCGCATCCTGCGGGTCGCGCCAAGGGAAATGTCACCGTTGCCCATTTGTAATTGTTCGCGTGAAATTATAACTTCATGAGTAAACGAGTTGCTTGCGCCCGTTGTTGCTTGCGTCCACGATATGGCGGGTGTAGTCCCCTCAATGCGTATTTGTGACGAACCCGCGACGCTCAACCGACCGGTGTACTCAATCTTTACACCGGCATTCGCGGGGACAAGCCTTGACAATAACTCTCCTGCTCTGATTCTAAGCCCTTGCGAAGTCCCGCTTCTTACGGGGAATCGTAATTCGCGCGGAGGACCGTCCGCTCTTGTTCCCTCAGCTGTTGTACCGTGCATAATATTGTGTGCCGTTGCCGATAATATACTGCTCCATTGCGGGTCGGTTTGCATATTGTAAATGGAACCGCTTCCGCCGCCGCCGCGAAGCATACTGTTGTAGCGGAACTCGGGATTGTTGCCGTCGCCCCACTGCTCCGGGGGAACAATGGCAGCTACTGAGTGATATGCAGGCTTTCTCGTATTATCAGCACGGTGAATTGCGGGTTGATTCGCGCCAATCCAAGAATGGGCGTCGTTGATTGTCCAAATACATATCGCTGTAAACTGCCCGCGTCCTCTTGCGTTTACGGTAATCGCGTGATTGAAAATTTGTGCGTATTTTGTTGCCTGCTGTGCTTCCGTGAATGCAAATTGACCTGTATTACTGTTATGTCCCCGACTGATGTCCAATTCGGTTATTTGAACTTCAAGATAACCGCGCCCCGGAACACTGATGTCTGAGTAAGCGTCCATAGCGTCACGGAATCTCGGCCAGCTTGACCAACCTCCCTGGTCGGCATCAAGATGCCCCTGCATACCCATTCCGTCTACTAATCCTCTTTCAAAGAGCGGCCGCAGAATACTATTTATAATATAGGTTCTTTTCGTCGGGTCGAATTCGTTGTAGTCGTTATAGAAAAGTTTCGTGTCGGCAGGAGCGTACATTCTTGTATAGTGAAAAGCTCTCCAAAGCCAGTTATTTGTATTTTCAACTGTGCCGCTCCAATTTATCGCCGAAACATTATCGCTTGTACCGTGGTAAATTGCTGTCCAGGCAGAACGTCCGGGAGCCGCACCATGACCTCCCGCACCTTCACCGTCGAATCCCGGCAATCTCGGTTGACCGCTGTTGTTGCGCACTAAAACATATTCGTTTACCACATCAACGGCGTAAATTTGCAGCGTCGGATACTGTGAAGCATAAAGCGCAAATTTACTTCTGATATAACTTTCGAGCCGCTGATTCATAACCTCCCGGGATGCCCACGGAATATCGGCTACCGAAGTTTGGCGTCGGTTTGTCGTATCGAATTGTCCTTGACCGCTTCCCGTTGCGCGCAGGTAAAACCAGTCGGGGGTTTGACCGTGCCAAGAGATGGCGTGTTCGCGAATAGGTATACCGTTTTCGGCGGCGAACGCGTTTATTCGCGCCGCGCCTGTATTGAACTGTGCAACGATGTTTCTGTCGCTCGACTGTGCGCGGTTCATTGTTTGGTCGGGCTTATGTTCGTTTTCTGCGGTAATGCTGTTGTATTCCAACATAAGCAATGCGCGGATTGCGGCATTGTTTACCGTATTTCCGTTGAGAATATTCCCTACACGGAAATGATTTGCGTATATATCTTTCAGCCCCACGTTCGCGGGGGTGTTAGCAAACGCTTCCGTGGCGGAGGATTGCAATGTCCGTTGTGTCACGGTGAACTCGTCGAACCAAAAATCCGCCGCAGAATCCGTCGCGAGTATTATTGTGGTATTGTGAGTTCTGTCGGGCGTGGTGTAACGCGCCGTTATTTCCGTCCACTCGCCCGGTCGGACTACTTGCTCCGCGATTACAGTCGATTCGGCCCGGTCGTCCTCCTCGTAGTACATCCACTGAAGCGTCATTGTAAACATCTCTGCCTGCGGCTCTTCATGCCGCACGAATATACTGTATCTGTACGTTTCGCCACCCCAAAGATAAAAGCCTTTGTCCGAAATAGCAAAATTTTCGGGACCTTGGCGGTTTGTAACCTTCATTCCGCGAGAGCCGCCCATGCCTTCGCCCTCACGGGATGTAAGCGTGGTCAGACTGCCAAAATCTGTTGTCCAACCTTCATAATGGACTTCAAACGTATTGCTGACGATAATCTCGGTTGCAAAAACGGGTATTCCCGTCGGAAACACCGAAAACATCACCACAAAAGCAAGAAACAATGAAACGAATCTTTTTTTACTTTGCTTTTTCATAGCAGATACCCTCCTCATTTTTCCAAAAACACGTATAATGTATTGTACAGCAATCAAAAAATTTCTTTCATGAGATTTTTTCCGCTTAATTTGACTTTTTTTCCGATGATGATTATTCTACACATAACATATAAAAACAAAAAAAATCGGTTGGGGTGCCTGTATGCTCATATCATGTTGCGTGAGTTAAATAAAGATTCCATGCAGGATAAATCGCTGTATTCGCAATTCAAAAGAATACGTTTAATTTTAATGCAAAATTGCGAATCTGATTGGACAACGGAAAGCATATGTAAGTTAGCCCATATGGAAAAAAGCCAATTCTACAATTACTACACATCTTTTTTCAATACAACGCCCAAAGCCGACATCATTTTCGCCAGAATCGAAAAAGCAAAAAACCTGCTGGCGAACCAAGGGCTGAATGTCGGTCAAGTTGTGGAGATGTGCGGCTTCAAAAGTTTCAGCCATTTTACAAGGGCTTTCAAAAAACAAGCAAATTGTTCCCCAAGCAAATATGCACAATATATCAGAGGGACAAGTGCCATTCATGTACTGTACGATTTGCAAAAAGAATTAGGAGAATTGAGCTTGGGGGTTTTTGGGGGAAGCCGACACTTGGCCTCGGGCGGAGAATATCCCCCCAAATTGACCGTAGTTGAAGCCGGCGGTACGAAAACCCTGCTTGTTTCGGACAGGCCCGCAATTGATTCCGGGCTGGTGCTTCAAGTGCCTGCTCTCGCCAAGCTATTGCCCGGCGACAAGATTATCATAACGGGGAGAATCTGCGGCACCGCTCCAAAACTCGATTGGGCAATGGTAATGAGAAGATACGGCAAACTCTACGCCAATCTCGCACAACATTATATCCCAAGTACCGACGAGCTTTTTTGCATCACCTATGTATTTGACCCGATTGATTTGGAAACCCCTGTACAAATACGCTCGAACCATTGGGGTAAAGATGATACCCCTATGGACTTTTTTGTGGACAGCATCTTAATCACCCGCGAGCAAAGCAACGCGAACATCGAAATGGACAGTCGGCGAGTGGTTTATTCCTTTGCGGACGATGTAAATGTCAAAGAACTGAAGCCGGGCGACATCACCCCCTTCATCCATGCGTCCGGCGCGCCTATGTATACCGTAAAGGAAAAGGGCGGCAAAAAAAGCATCCGTGTCTGGCGTAGACTCAACAACTGGGACGGCATAGATATCATCATACCGAACATGAACCTTAAATCAGGTAACCTGTATACAATTCGCGCAAAGGGGCGCGTCGAAAGCCCTGTCCCGCCCGGGGCAACCATGATGTTTCAGGTATTACCGGGCTTTATTTGGCGAAGCGCGGTACCCGTAGAGGATAATGGCGTTTTTACCTTATCCCATACTCTTTCCATAATGGAGCTTCAAATGGCGGAAGGTATAAGGATAGCATCAAACCCCGAATGTGCGGGGATGTCTTTCATCATCAGCGAAATTGAGGTTCGGACGAAGCAGTTGCATCATTAAGCAAATTAGTCATGGAGGGCAACGATGGACAAGCATGTTAAAACGGACAGGGCTTTGCTTATGCTGGATTCCATTACAATAGCTATTGCTTTTTTTAATGAAAATTTGCAATGTATTGATTGCAACCGATTAGCCGTGGATATGTTCGGTTTTGGGGAGAAGGAAAGATATATAGGCAGTCTCTACCGCTCCATGCCCCCTTTCCAGCCTAACGGGACACCCAGCCGCCAAATGTTTGACGCGTTGCTTTCGGAAGCATTTGAAAAGGGTAAATCCCGCAGCGCGATAACCTGTCAACGCGCCAACGGTGCTTTGTTGCCCGTCGATGCTACATTTATAAGGGATGAATATGAAAGAAGCTCTGTGGTAATAGTAAGCTTCCACGACTTGACCGAAATAAAAGCCGCAATTAGGGAAGCGACGAGTGCGGCAGAAATGGCAAATATGTACTTATCCGCGTCACCCCTCGCTATGGAACTGTTTAACGATGAATGCGCGATTATCGACTGCAACCAGCAGGCCCTTGACTTGTTGGATTTTCCGGACAAAACCGAATATATGAAACGCATCACATACAAAGCACCGGAATATCTGTATCACGGCATTTATTCCCGTGGGAATGACGAGGAATACTACCGTACAGCATTGCGCGACGGTTATGTCAGGTATGAATGGGTGTTCCGAAAAAAGAACGGTACAAGAATACCCTGCGAAATTACGCGGGTACGCATCATACGCCCGGACAGAATTTTTGTCGTATCCTACATCCACGATTTAAGTGCGGTCAAGGCAATGGCGGAGGAACTGAAAAAAGCCGGAGCCACTGAAAAGGAGAATCGCGCCAAATAAAAAATTATGAATTGGTCATTCCGTAGCCCGCATAATAGCTTCGATGATTTCGGGGTGGGCTGGTTCACCTGTTGCGCGGTCGAAAATTCCGAAGGTTTCGCCCGCGCCGCCCGTACCAAGCCTAAACTCGCCCGACGCGTTATTATCCCACCAAAATACAGGAATGCCCTTTTCGTGTGATTGACCGAAATAAAATTCCGTCCAAGCAACACGCGCCGCAATATTATTTCTGTTAATCGCGCCCGTTTCGCTGAACACAACAGGAATGCCACGGCTCACAAAGGTGTCATGCGCCCTGTTGATATACGTCATAATCGGGCTTGTGTCGCTGTGGTTGGAACGGCTCCAGCTTGCAGTATAACTCCTTTCCGTAGTAAGCGTGAACAGCCACGGCGAATAATGGTGCATTGAGACAATAATTCTGTCGGGGACGGAATCTTTTGGCACTATCATTCCGCTTTGTGCCGCAGATGAAGCCGAAGCCGCGTATGTCGGCACAACAAGCACACGCTCTGCATTGTTTCCGCCCGTGGCACGTACCGTATCCACAAAAAGCTGATTCAACTCGTTTAAGTTATTGCGTTCTTCGGGTGTTCCGCCGCTCCATTCCGCCGTGCTTCCCCTTGTTCTCGGCTCGTTAAAGCCTTGGAAAACCAAACGCTCGTTATATTCTGCAAATTCGTTTGCAATTTGTTCCCAAACACGCGTAACCGCCCGCCGCGATTCTTCCATATATCTATTGTGTAAGCGAAAAATTTCATCGTCATGGTGGGTGTTTAGCATGATATACATATTGTTTGCAACGGCGTAATCAACAACTTCACGTACACGCGACATCCAATCCTCACGGATGTTAAAATCGTTGTCCATTGCCTTTTGCCATGTGACGGGAATACGAATCCCGTTGAAGCCCGCGGCGCACAAAGAATCTATCATCTGCGGCGTAACAGCCGTACCTGTCCATGCCGTTTCCATACGGCGAACAGTTTGCCCCCGTTCTGTTCGCGCATCAAGATGATTCCCAAGATTCCATCCCGTACGAACAGCAGAAACCCATTCCTGCGCGGTAATCACGTTGAATTCACTTTCTGTCGCAACGGGCGCGGGTGTTGGGGTTGGTTCCGGTGTTGGGGTTGGTTCCGGCGTCGGCTCCGGCGTTGGCTGTGGTGTAGGCTCCGGCGTTGGCTGCGGCTCCGAAGGTTCCGGGATTGTGCTAATCAGCACGGAATTTCTGCTTGCGTCCCAATCCACATTGAAGCTCAATGCTTCGCCTAAATCCCGCAGCATAAAATAATTATGCCCGTGGACATTGTAAGCCCGTAAATTTACAAGGATTCCGTCCACATAAACAATCGTGGTGCTTGGCGCGGCGGTAGTAGTATCACCCGTAACCGCCGAAAATCCGCCGACAGAGCTATACCCAACCCCCGCCGTAAGAATAATCGCGTTGCGTGCTTCGTCCCAATCAACGTCAAACCGCGCGGTCGTATCCCTCAATGCATACGCAACATCACGAAGCATAAAAAAATTATAACCACCGATATTATATGCCGAAAGCCCAACTGCCGAGCCGTTTACCAGTACACTGTGCGCCGAAGGTTCGGCACGGACAGGAGCAACGCCGTAAACCGCCGGAATAAACGCGGAAAGCATAGCCACAACCATCACAACAGAAAAAATAATTTTTTTCATTCTTCAATCTCCTTTAAATTCGATAAAAAATTTTCATTGCCGCCGTTGCCGCCAAAGATAAATCGTGAAAATATTCCGCTTTGTTGGCTTTTAAACAATCCTGTATACCCGTTATCCCCGCGCGCGACATATTAAGAATAGTAGTTGATTTTCCGCACGCCGCACTCAATGGATTTTTCGTAATCCGGTACGTTTACACCCGAGCCGCCGTGCATTACCAATGGTAAGCCGGTTAATTCGCGTATTTTACTTATCCGCTCAAAGTCCAGCTTGGGTTCTTGCGTGTAGAAGCCGTGCGCCGTTCCGAAGGAACAAGCAAGCGCGTCTATTTTGGTTGATTCGGCGAATTTTTTTGCCGTTTCGGGGTCGGTCATTTGCGCAGCCGATTCGCCACCGCTACCCTCTCGTTCGCCTATGGTTCCAAGCTCCGCTTCAACGCCGGCGTTGTATGCTTGCGCAAGCTCTACGGTTTTTTGAGTATTTTCCACATTCGCTTCATAAGACAGAGTGGAACCGTCATACATAACCGATGTAAAACCCATTTCCAAAGCGCGGCGTAAATAGGAAATATCCTCGCCGTGGTCTAAATGCACGCACGCAGGCACCGAACTCTGCTGTACCATGTTTACCATAACCGGCCCGATTATATCAAGCGGCATGATTTCCTCATGAAGCTGTGCGTGACTTATAATTACAGGGACATTATGCCGCTCGGCAGCTTGCAACACCGCCATAATGCATTCCAAGTTAGGCGTGTTAAACGCGCCGATTGCATAATTCTTTTCTTCGGCAACTGCCAAAATTTTTTGCAGATTTATAAGCATTTTTGCAACTCCTCTATTTCGCTTAACAAATGCTTACAGCCGCCTTCAATCAGAAAATTTTCGCAAAGCCCTGTAACAATTTCATCAAACGCAGGAATATGCGACCAATACCCAAGCGCGACAATATCCGACCGGATAAACGCCGTCTTCGCCGTTTCCCATGATGCCGCGCCAACCAATGTGTCCCAGTTAAAATCGTATTGGTCTTGCAAAAATGGCAGTAAAATTTTTCCGTCCGTAAATTCAAAAACCTGACAAACCGACTGCTCGTGAACAGTAAGTCAAGGGCTTTTTACACGCTATTTACATTTGAGCAAGGAGCGGGTATATTTGCATGAACAGAGAATAATATTTTGTTACCGTGAATGAAGAAATTTTATGCGTAAAAAAGTTTTTTCTATTATGTTTCTTGTGTTTATGTCACTTTTTGCATTTATACCAACGTCTTTCGCTTATGCAGGTGATGAGATTGCTGTCACAATAGACGGCGTACTTGCAAACTTCACCGACCAAGCCCCTGTTATTGTAGACGGCAGAACGTTTGTTCCCGTTCGAGGTGTGTTTGAACAGCTTGGCTTTTCCGTGGATTGGAATAATGACACAAGACAAGCAACGCTTGCAAACAGCGATTACACCGTGGTACTTACCGCAGGAAGCGAAACTTTCACCACCAACGGCACAAGCCACACGCTTGACGTACCCGCGCCGCCCGCGCCGCAACCGACACCCGCGCCGACAACCGAAGATGTACGTCTTGATATAAACTCTATGGGAATAACAAACGAACGGCTTGCTGAAATGGTCACAAGCGGTGAAATACCCGCTAATGTAACGTGGTTGAATTTAAGAGTTAATCCAATAAGCGATATAACCCCGCTAAGTGGACTGATGAATTTAGCGGAGTTGCAGTTACATGAAAATCAAATAACCGACTGGTCGCCCGTAGAACATGTCGCATATGTCGAGGGTCGCCCATAAATAAGCCGCCTCGCCCGTGCTTACCGTGACAGAATGAGTATTAAAGAAAAGCTATCCGAAAATAAAATGTAACAAGGGATTTTCAGAGTAATCGAGAATCACGCCGACAACGATATTACCAACGCCCCCGCGCGGCGATATTCACGCGGTATCCCCTTTGCTTCGCAATGGCAAGAATTTTCTCTTGCGTTCCCTCCGATATTTTACGTTCAACCGATTTTCCGCCCAATACAATTGATACCGTGCTGGGCGAAACCCCTGCTTCCTTCGCAATCTCTTTTATCGTTGCCATTATAAAATTTGCACCTCGCTTGCGAGTAGTATATCATAAATATGCATTTTGGGGGAGATTGGAAGGATTGATTAATTGTGGGAAACATTAATATCCGCATCATCACTGAACACAAAAAGGATTTTCTTCCACTTTTGCTTTTAGGTGATGAATCGGAAAGCCAAATCAATAAATATCTTGAATGCGGAGAGCTATTTGCTTTGTATGACGGAGACTTAAAGAGTGTCTGCGTGGTAACAGATGAAAGCGGCGGTATTTTGGAAATTCAAAACCTTGCAACCGATGAACAATATCAACGGCAAGGATATGCTTCAAATTTAATTGACCATGTTGTTGAGTATTGCGCCAGTCGGTATGATAGAATCATTCTTGGCACCGGAGACATTCCTCGCACACTGGCGTTTTATGAGCGGCGCGGGTTTGTGGTCACGCACCGGCTGCCGGATTATTTTACTGAAAACTACGACCATCCCATGATTGAAGATGGAGTATTGTTAAAAGATAAAGTGTACCTCGAAAGGAAAATGTGATTATGGGCAAAGAAAAAGACGACGAGATTTACTACTTGCAAGGCGTGACCTATCCGGACTACTGTTTTGTTGAAATTTTCGGCACAGAATGGACGGTATTACTATAATTTTAAAAGTGAGGATTTTGAAGTATGAAAACATTAATTCTTTACGCAACAAAATACGGAGCCGCTACCGAAATCGCACGGCGGATTGCCGAAAAGATGGACGGCGCAGTCATTCACGATTTGAAGCAAATCGGAATTCCCGACATTGCAGTATTTGACTGCATTATCGTCGGCAGCTCAATTTATGCCGGAATGTTCCGCAAAGAAGCAAAATTGTTTTTATCGCAAAACGCGGATACTTTGCGCCAAAAGAAATTAGGATTGTATGTGAGCAGTATTAGTGCCGACGAAGAGCAGAAGGTATTTGCCGATAATGTTCCGAATGATGTTTTGCAATCCGCAAAAGCGGCAGTCTTTTTGGGCGGGATATATGACCCGAAAAAAGCAGGATTCGCAGAACGGTTGATTATGAAAGCCGCTGCCAAACTGTCGGATTATAGAGACACGATTGATAACGACAAAATCGAAAAATTTGCAGAGGGTTTGAAAACACGCTGACTATGACAGCGCACAGGGAGACGGGTAAATTAAACCCGTCATCGCCTATGCGCAGTAAAATTATTGAAATTGATACGAGTCAAGTCCTTGCCAATGGAAACAATTTATATGTATAAAATTATAAAAAATTCCGGAGGAACCAATTATGATGAGTTTAGTTAAAGATGTACCTGTCTTCTACGAAGAATACGGTGAAGGAAAACCCATTTTATGTATTCACGGGTATACCCTCGACCATCGTATGATGAGCGGGTGCATGGAACCGATTTTTGAACAAACACAAGGTTATCGCAGAATTTATTTGGATTTGCCCGGTATGGGGAAAACCCCTTCTGCAAAATGGATTAAAAACGGTGATAATATGCTGGAAGCTATTATAGAGTTTATCAACACGATTATTCCGAACGAAAAATTTTTAATCGCGGGTGAATCATACGGCGGATATATGACGCTTGGACTTATTCATAAAATGCCTGATAAAATAGACGGCGTTCTGTTGATTTGTCCGCAGTTAAAATCATGGGTCATGCAAAATATTGAAAAGGAAAAGCTCCCTAAAAAGCAATTATTATGGGTATCCGAGGATATGCCGTCAGAAGAAGTTAATTCGGATATTAAAGATTTTAGATTTTATTCAGTTATTGAATCTTCCGAAATTTTCAATACATTTAAATCCGATATTTTACCGGGCATAAAACTTGCTGATAGAGATTTTTTATATAATTATTATGACGGCGCGTACAGCCATGATTTTGAAGCTGGTTTGCGTATTATGGAATTTACAAAGCCGGCGTGCATTCTTACAGGCCGGCAGGATATTGGTGTGGGGTACAGGGACGCATATGAAATGTTAGATAGATTCCCAAGGGCGACCTTTGCTGTATTGGATTGTGCAGGGCATAATTTACAAATTGAAAACGAACCGGTTTTTACTCAAATGATAAAGGATTGGATTTGGAGACTTGAGTTAAAAACAGAAAGGTGATTCTAACCATGTCTATTATATACATTGTTTGCGAGTATAAAAAAATAAATGATTGCTCTATAAAGTGCGATGTTTATCCGGGGAACGCCGGTGCGCCGGTGGCGGTTTTTATCCACGGCGGAGCCCTTATCTTTGATAGATGAATCGAAAAGAGTGGAGATAAAGAGAGGTTTAACTTAAATTAATAAACAGGGCTGTACTTATATAGAGAAGAGGTCAGGCTATGATAGAAATACCTGAAACATATGTACTTGCGGAACAAATCGAAGAAACACTTGTCGGCAAAACCATAAAAAGCGCGGTTGCAAACGCTCATCCGCACAGCTTTGCGTGGTATTCCGGCGACCCTGCCACATACGGCGCAATGCTTGAAGGGCAACGTATCACAAGCGCAAACCCAGGAACCGGCTACACTTGCGGCGGCAACACAGAAATAATGTGCAGTGATTTTTTGATGGTTATCAGCACCCCCATAAAATATCACGCACCGAGTGCGAAGTTGCCAAAATCTCATCAGCTTTTAATTGAATTTGACGACGGCTCGCACATGAGTTGTACCGTTCAAATGTGGGGTTCAATGTTCTGCGCCCCCGCTACCGAAATCAAAAACATGGGGCATTTTTCAAACAGTCATTTGCCCGACCCATTAACTGATGAATTTAATGAAAATTATTTTGATTCACTTTGGAACGGGGCAAAACCGCAATTAAGTGCGAAAGCGTTCCTTGCAACGGAACAGCGCATTCCCGGGCTTGGAAACGGTGTACTTCAAGATATTTTATTTAATGCCCGTATTCACCCCAAAAGAAAACTGGAATCAATGGGGGATAGCGAAAAAGAAATCATGTTTAACAGCGTAAAAACAACGCTGAAAGCCATGAAAGACGGCGGCGGTCGCGACACGGAAAAAGATTTATTCAATAAGCAAGGTCGTTATCAAACAATTCTTTCAAAAAACACGCTGCACTCCCCATGCCCCGGTTGTAGCGGAGTACTGGTTCGGCAAGCGTATCTTGGCGGTAATATTTATTTTTGTGGTACTTGCCAACCGTTGTAGATTCTACTTTCATTTTTCTTGAATAATTTGGCTATAAATCCCCATCTTTAATATTTTGCCCTCGCCTAATACTATGATTTTATCGCAGTATTGAACAGTGGCTAAGCGTTGAGCGATTATTATTTTCGTAGCGGGAATTTTGCTTAAATTTTTTATAATGGTGTTTTGGGAAACATTGTCTAAATTATGGGTTGCTTCATCCATGAAAAGAAATTTATTTTTTCTTACGATGGCATGTGCGATTAATATTTTTTGTTTTTCACCTTCTGAGAACGGGCAGTTTTCCATTTTTGTGGCAAGGCCTTGTGGAAGGGAATTTATTTTTTCTTCCATGTCAACTATACGAAGGGCTTCCATAACGGTCTCTTCGGTTGCGTCGTTGTCGGCGATATTGCTGAAAATGTCGCCTGCGGTTAATGCTCCGTTTTGCAGAACAATACCCATTTGGCTTCGTAAATAACGCATGTCGATTGTTTGAAGGTCGTAGCCTCCGTAATAAATTTTTCCGTCGGTGAGTTCGTAAAAGCCCATAAGTAACTTTAACAGCGTTGATTTTCCGCCGCCGGAAAGCCCGACTATGCCCACGCTTTCACCTTCTTCAATTCGGAAGGAAATATCATTTAAAATTGTACGACCGTATTGTTCGTAGCGGAAAATAGCGTGATTTACTTCGATTGTGCCGCTCATATCTTTCGGAATAAGCTTTTGTGAGTTGTATTCGGGCTCGTATTCAAGAATTGGAGCGATATTTGTGCAGGCGGAAATAAGTTCGGGTAAAATATTTAATGACCGGAGAAGTTTCCCCACAGATGAACGCAGAATAAAAAATGTTGTGGTATATGCAATGAAAACACCGACATTAATATCTCCCGAAAAAATAACAAGCAGAAAAACAATTCCGGTTGACGCGATATCGAAGAACATATGAAAAGCTTTAAGCGCGTTGTTTATTTTTGTAATTTTTGCCATAACGCGGCGTTTCTTAGATTCTAAAATGCTCCACTTGTTAAAGAGCCGTGATTTTGCACCGGAAACTTTTATTCTGTGAATTCCGCGAACAATTTGGTGTGAGAAACTCATGGATTGATTTTCTAAGAAAGTGAGATTTTTATGAAGCTTATATTTTCTTTTGCACGCCAAAAAATATACGATAAATAAAACAACAAACATCATGAGTACGTACCGGGTTATCGAAGAGTTAAAATTGTACAACGCAATGATATAAATAAACGCGAAAAGATTGGAAACGATGGCTTGCAAACTTTCAAGCGAAACCATGTTTTTTATATGCTCGATGTTTTTTACTTTTTGTAAAAGCTCACCGGTGGTAAATTTGTAGAAAAACGGTACGCGCAAACTTACTAATCTGTCCCAAAGCGCGGCTTGAACTACTACGCTACCTTTTGTTTTTATGCGGGTAACGGCAAGATTGATTAATACTTCAAATCCCATGTTTGCAATCGCGAACGCTAAAAGCAAAAAAATCATTTCAACTAAAATAATTCGCAAACCTTGCGGAATAATTACATCGAAAATTTCCGCTGCAACGAAAGGCGGAATAAGTTGTATTACACTTGCAAGAAAACTACACAAAAAAATTATTGCAATTTCCTTGTACATATTTTCGCCTAAAATAAAATTTATAATATCGCTGAATTTTATTTTTTTCGTGGGCAATGTGCGAAAGACCGCAGTTGCCGTTAGTTCAATTTCAGTTTTGGCTGTTACTTTATATGTTTTTTCTTGAACGGGGTCATACACGCTGTAACCGGAAATTTTATTCGGTAAAAGCGCGACAGGCGTGCCGTTTTTTAATTTTCCCAGCATTGCGCCGTTATTTTGCTTCCACCATTTTTCGGGCAAAATGACTTCGTTGTAGCGAATCCCCGATAGGTATAAAATTTCTTCCTTTAAATTACTAAAATTATCGGCAATGTCTTTTGTCGGGATTTTAGGTTTGACGTTTAAATATTTACATAGAATTTTACACGCCTTTATATGTTCTTCATCAAACTTCCTGCTCATTTTTCAGCCCCTCCTTCCGAAATAATGATGCGTAGAAATTCGATGTCTTCAATAAATTTTCATGTTTGCCGCGGCCTGTGATTTTTCCCTTTTCCAAAATAATAATTTCGTCATAATCGGGAATATGCGTTAAAACATGCGTAACTATTACGATGGTGCATCCACGTTTAATAATATTTTCTTCGATGGTTGCGCGATTTTCGGGGTCTATTGCGCTTGTTGCTTCATCAAGCAAAACAACGGAAGGGTTGCGTAAAAAAGCACGCGCAATTTCTATGCGTTGTTTTTGCCCGCCGCTTATGTTTTTTCCGTGTTCGGTCAGATAATATTCATACGCGCCGGAAAGTTTCGCGATATACGAATGAATACAAGCATCACTTGCGGCGTTGTAAACCTCCGCGTCGGAAACACTTTCGTCCCACAGCGTAATATTGTCACGAACCGTTGCGGAAAAAATCGAAATTTTCTGATTGGCGCAACCCACAGAGGAAGCGAATAGTTCGCCGTCCATATACGAAGGGTTTATGCCGCCGATAGTTATTTCACCGGAATCGGGCGTGTACATTCCTTGTAAAAGTTTTATCAATGTAGTTTTTCCCGCACCGGAATCACCTAAAATCGCAACTCTTTTACCGGGCGTAATTTCTAAATTTATATCGCTCAGCTCAAAACCACTATCTTCATATTTAAAATTTACATTTTTCATGCTTATATACCCGCGTAATTTTTCGTTTTGTTCAGGAAGCCGGTCTTCGTCCGCATCGGCTTCAACAGATAACTCATGGTAAAGCGTTTTTAATCGTTTTTCAAATTTTCCCATAAGTTCGCCGGTGTTTAGAACCTCGCTTAGCGGCTTGAAAAACGAACTTGCAAATGTTTGAAACGCAAGATACATTCCCACGGTAAACTCTCTATCCATAATTTGCATTGCGGAAATAAGCAATAAAATTTTCAAAAAAATAATTTGCGGTAATTCTTCAAAAGGCTCGCTTGCTTTTTCGTAATCATTATCTTTGCCTGCATTGATTACAGCAATTTTCGAGCTGAGCCAGCTTTGAAAAAACGAAGTCTCTGATGCCGTTGACTTAAAAGTTTCGATGTTTTCAAGCCCCGCGGATGAAATTTTTTCGTTTTCATTTAGCAACACAAAAAAATTCGGCGCGTTTTTATCATCCGGCGAAATTTTTTCAATAATAAAATCTTTCAATTTAACGGTAACAAAACTAAACACAACAAGAGCGACAACCACGATTGTCATTACAACGTGAATTCGCAGCATCATTATTATGTAAAAAACAACAAAAACGATATTTGCCAAAAGAGTTAAAATATCGCGTGTTAAAATTCTTGAAATTTGCCGCGAAGTATCCGACTTTGAAAGCAATTGGAAGCGGTCTTTTTTGTAAAACAAACCAAGGGGCGAATTTAATAAAAACCAAATAAATTTACTCGTTCCCGAAACTTCTATTTGCTCGGCAAGACGTTGCAAACAGCTATCTTTCATCCATGTAACGGTACCGGATAAAATCGCCACACCGAACATTAAAGAAAGCAAAGGCACAAGCCACTCCGTTGCGCCGCCCTTTAGAATATCGTCGGTGAAAACCTGACGAAAAATAGGCGAAAGCGTCGCGGGAATAAGCAATAAAAGATTAAGCGCGAAAACATAAAACACAACCGTTTTTTTCTCGCCCAAAGTTTTTATTACGTTGGAATATTTTTTGCGAAGAATAAGAATCACCTGCCGAATAAAAATACATCAATTGGGCGATGCACGTCTAAAATTATATTTGCACTTGTAAGGGTAAGGCTGCCGAATTTCATGTTCGGCCCCAACGAAGTTGTCCACTTGTAGCCTGTTACGGTTTCTTCCGAAGCAACAAGCAAAACATATACTTCATGAACCGCGCCGTATCGTGTGAATTCCCGCGCCAACTCTTCGCTGCCGAGAATATCAACCATATATTGAAAAGTTACCGGATATTCGCTCACAGATAAAACCGTGCCGACCATATTTCCAAAATCCTTTGAGCTAACCGACGCGGGAAAAACATTAACATCCATGCCGCGGCGTATTTTCATTGCATCGTCAAGCGAAACAAAAAGAAGCGTTTCCAATGCAATGTCATCTTGCGCCTCCCTTGAAATTGTTGCAAGTCTTTGACCGCGACGAACAAAATCGCCCTTTCGTGCATAAACATCAACGACTCGCCCCCAATCGTAAGTGACAATTTGACTTGAAGAAATAAGCTGTTCTTGTAAATTTTTAATTTCGATTTGCGGTGCGCCGGTTTCGATTAACATATTTATTTCGCGTACTAAATTTTGTTGGTCGAGTCTTGCGATAACTTGGTCGCGTTCCACCATTTGATTCGGCTGCAAATTAAAATCTAAAAGCTCGGCATCATACGCCGAATAAATACTAAAAACTCTGCCGCTTCTAACAATTACGCCGCGCACTTGAACTTGCTCGTGCATTGTTCCGAAATAACCCCATGCAACCGTCGCGCTTAAAATAATTAAAATCGTGCCAAACGCAATCCACGATTTAATTTCAATAACATTAAGCGGCTTCATGCTAATCACCCAACCTTATGATTCCGACGTTAAAATTTTCAAACTCATGCGAAATTTCATTATATGAAAGTTTCCCGAAAACCGTCGGATGGTTTTCAAGTTGCGATAAAAAATCTGCGATGGCAGTGCTGTCGGTTGTGCCTGCTGCTTCCATTGCATCTGCAATTAACCGAACAGCCGCGTATCCAGATATCGCGCGAATATCAGGGTCGTGACCGTATGTTTCGCGAAATTTTTCATGAAAATTTCCGCAAAGCGAATCAAAATCAAATGCCGCTTTAAAAATATTTTCCATGTATCCCTCAAAGTAAGAAGAAAAATTTGTTCTGTAAAAATTGTCCGCCCCGAAAATGGGAATGTCTCTGTTCGCGCCACGAATTAACTGAATCGGCTCAATAATTCCCGGCATTAGCGCGGCAACAACTACGCCGTCACAGTCGAAAGCATTCCAACGCGCCATAATACTATCAATGCTTGCGGGGCTTATGTTCGTAATGCGGTCTATTACAATAATATTTTCTTTTGACAGCGCGCGTTCTATGTTTAAAGCAAAATCGTTACCGTATTCGTCATCACTGTGAAAAATTGCCGCACGCGAAAATCCTTCTTCCGACATATGCCTTGCAATCGCTTCGGCGTAAATATCATGGTTCGAGCCCATCCGGAAAATATAATGCGATTTATATTCAAATAAATTTGTGCCAGTAGCCGCCGGAGTTATCATCACAACCCTGTTTTCCTGGTACACATCAGCAACAAAATAACAGATATTCGTACTCCAATGCCCCACAACCGCCGTAATTCCTTGTTCATACATCGTATTTGCAATTTGCATCGCAATATGCGCGTCGTTTTCATCGTCGCGAATAACCGTGCGTAAGCTTCTTCCCAAAACGCCGCCTTCGGCATTTATCTGCTCCACGGCAAGCTCTATTCCTTGACGCAAATATGTATCCCTGTCACGTAACGCAACAGGATAAACCACTCCGATATGAATTTCATCGTCACCGATATTATTAAAAACCGTAACTGCAGAATTACCACACGCCGTAAAAAATACTAAAACAAAAAATATACAAAAAAATCGCATTACGCACCCACCAACTTTTTGTTATATTACCACAATATATAACATTCATTCCGACAGTGCAACGGATTTTTTTACAAATTATTTTATTCGAACCACGAATAGAATTTAATGTTCGGAAAATCTTCTTTCCTCCAACCCCAATTTAAAGTTGTACTGGCATAAATATTTCTGCCGGCTTGTGATATTAAAACATCTCTCATTTCGGATACGGCTTTCCCGCCATTTGGGCGAATAACGGCTATGTGATTTGGCACGGCAGATATCGCAACCGTTGGAAAACCTTTGTTTGCCCGTGCCTGGGCTTCTTCGAAAGAGACATTAACCCACAGTGAAAACTTATTATCTTCCAGCGCACTGTATATATCTACACAGCGGCCGGGCGGCAGTGACGCATTCAAAGATGGGTGCTTCATAACATCTTGTGCAAAGAAATTGCAAAATGTTTGCCCGTTTTTGTTTGCGTATCTTGGATTGGTTTCCACCTTAAAGGAATCTATCGCGACAATGTAAGCTTCCGGGCTTCTTCCGTCTTTAGTACCTTTATTCACGATTACCACACCATTTTCAAAACCTACATCGTATCCAAGCTCCGTAAGAAGCTAACGTGCTCGCGAAAATGTCCTCCCGTTGATAATCGTGCCTTCTATGTCCACATTGCGTCCAATAAGGTCAAAGCGGACTGTTTCTCCTTTTTTTATAATGAATTCTCCTATCTGTCGTAATTTAATTTTTTAAGCAAGCGTCGTAATTTAATTTTTTAAGCAAGCCTTGATAAAGCATTTCATATCTGACATCAAAATCCGAAACCCAATCATACGGTTCTTCATACAACAGCATTCCCCTATAAAGATTGACTGCCTTCTGCCATGATTCCCGGTCCGGCTTGCAGCATAGCCGACTGTATTCAAACACGTCGCAATACACTCTTTCGCGGTGTAATATGATAGCCTCGTTGTCTTGGGAAATCGGAAGCCACGTGTATAAAGTTTTTACACGGCTTAACAGCTTATAGAGATTATCCATAGCCTGATACGCATTTGATTCCGGCCACAGAAAACTTGCGCAAGCCCGTTTTGATATTGATTCGCAAGAGGCCACAAGCACGGCAATCAATTCTCTTGGTTTCCGCCCTTTAATATGTATGGGTTTTCCGTCAAGAAACAAGTTAAAGCGTTGAAAGCAAAAAATCGCCAAACCAGACATTGGTACAGAAAAAGTTGTTTCTATCACAGGATTTTCATGCATATTTGGTCTTTCCTGAGCCGAAAGTATCAGTCTTTTATTTTTCATGTAGCATTTAAGCGTATCGCCGCATTTTAACCCCATTTCATCAATATAGGTTTGAGGAAGGGTAATTTGCCGTTTTTTCGTAAGTAAAACTTCCATGTACGCGCTCCCCTTATCTTAAGGTGAGTATAATGATTCAAATAAGAAAAACATCGGAAAAATCCCCGACAATATTCGCTATGACGGAGGCTTTTCCGATGTTTTTCTTATGAATTAGTGTACATACAATGCAATTGTATTCGGGGGAGGTAACCGTGGATGATATGGAATTGAGAATAATGATAAAGGAAGTAATGAAAGAAGCTTTAAAAGAAAACAAATTACCATCCCCACCGAATGATACTAACAATGATATACCACAGATATGCCCTATGTGTCGATGTGCAAATATTACAAAACCTACGAAGAGTGAATCAACGTCAATGGGATTTTCAAAAAAACTTATTATTTTTGTTTCTATTTTATTTAGCAGCACATGGGGTGTAAATTTGTTTAAATTCATAAGCCCGGATTTAGACTATTCACCTGTATTAATGGGTTTATCAACCTTACTTATGGGCTCCTCCATAGGATTTTATGAAGTTAATGAATTTATGAAGTATAAATATTCAAAGAAAGAAAAAGAAAGGGAGTATTAAATGCGTAAAAAAATTTATATCGACGCGGGGCATAACGATAGAGGTTGGAACACAGGAGCTTCGGGCAACGGTTTAAAGGAGCAGGATATCACTTTTGAAACGGCGTTTTTTTTAAGCAAAATACTAAGCCTTGATTTCGATGTAAGACTAAGCCGCCCTACAAAAGAAACCAATCTGGGAAAAGACAATTCATCATCAATCAACGCCAGATGGAGCGGGGCAAATGAATGGGGTGCGGATTATTTTATTAGCATTCATGTAAATGCAGGCGGCGGAACAGGCTCGGAAACATATTTTTATAAGGATAACGCAAAGAGAGGGCAAGACTCGGAAGTATTTGCGAAAACCGTAAATGATATTTTCGCGCAAGCGATGGGGCTTAAGAACCGGGGCGTAAAGCTTGACACTCAAGCTGCGGTAGGCTCTATCAGCGTATTAAGAAACACAAAAATGCCCGCAATATTAATTGAACTTTCATTTATCGACAGTCCGCTGACCAATCCCGATGTGACAATATTAAGAGATAGAAGAAAAGAAATGGCAAATGCGTTGTCGGAAGGCATTTTTAAACATCTTGGCAAGGGTGTGCCAAGACCCGTTGCATCTGCGCCGGTTGCTCCGGCTCTTCAAACAGTTCCCTTTAATTTAATGGGACGCATGGCGCAAATTGAAGGACAAATTACAGACGGTACAACTTTTGTTGCCGCGCGGCAATTACTTGAAGAGTTAGGTTACAAGGTGGATTGGGTGGCTGAAAAGCGAACCATCGTTGTGCAAAAATAAACCCGGAGGGCAATTATGGAAAAATACAGTGACCCAAACGGGCATTTAAGAGATATTTTACAACTGTATTTTAAACAAACCAAAGAAAACTATGATTCAGAGGAGTTTATAGAAAACATTACAGAAAAAGAAATAAATACGGATGATATCTTTCTTCCTGTCAAACATATTCGCAATGTGTTCAATATCCAAAACGCAAAACATTTGTATATAATGGTTGCCCTTTCTGTTTTAGGGCAGCCTTTATCAGATTCAGAAGTGCCGGACAATATAGAAAAAGTCCTTTTACGCCGAAATTTACGGGAAATTATGGACGGCGAAAAACTAAAATCCAGAGTATCGGATTTTATTCTTGACCCATATACACCAATTAGTCTTCATTATCTTAAATATGCCAATAATACACAAGATTCAGTATGCATAGAACATATTTCGGTTGAGTTGTCAAACCTGGTACAGGATTTTATAAAGAAGCCCGAGTTAGGTATTATTTGGGTAACAGGAAGACGGGGAAGCGGCAGAAAAACGCATATTTCATATGCAATGGGCAATATTTCCGTTATGTTTGCAGATATAGGATGCATAGCGGGACATAGCGATTTTTATTCGAATCTGGAAGAAATCTTTTTTGAGAAAAAACTTTTGAGCACTGTTCCATGTTTTTATAACATACCAGAAACGGAAGCAAATGCATTTTTAAACCGAGTAAAAAATTTGCATGGACTTGTTTTTATAGTTGCGGACTATTCTCCGAAAGAAACCGATATTATTAAAATTGCGGAGATTGTTATGCCTGAACCGGATAAAGAATATTCTCTCCGCCTTTGGAGCAATTTTATCATAAAATATGATTTTATCGAACCGCCGGACACAGAATTCCTTTCGGAAAATTTCAAGCTTACGCCTTTAAAAATAAAACAATATCTTGAAAAAGCCCGGGCGATGTCTGTAGCTAATGGCGAAAACTTTATAAACCCAAGTACATTGATTGATTTATGCAAAAAAAACAGATTAAAGCAATTACCAATACTGGGTAAACCAAATAACATATGCGTAAAATGGGCAGATTTAATTCTTCCGCAAGCGGTAAAAGAACAGCTTGAACAAATTACCAACAGAATAACCAATCGCGAAAGAGTTTTCAAAGAATGGGGTTTTGATTTAATACTGCCATACGGTCAAGGAACCACCGTATTATTGGAAGGAAACCCCGGTACGGGAAAGACAATGGCGGCATACGCTTTAGCGGAACGCATCGGCTTGCCTATGTACAAAATAGATTTATCCGCCATTGTAAGCAAATATATTGGCGAAACGGAAAAAAATCTGCAAGCCCTCTTCGATGAAGCGGCAAAAGCAGATTGCATTTTATTTTTCGACGAAGCCGAAGCCCTGTTCGGTAAACGCACAGATGTAAAAGATTCCAAAGATAAATATGCCAACTTGGAAATTTCATTTTTGCTTCAGCGATTGGAAGAACATAAAGGATTAACAATTCTTGCGACAAACTTAACCAAAAACTTCGACGACGCTTTTAAAAGACGTTTTCATTTTGTAATTCAATTTCCTTTGCCGAAACAGGAAGAAAGAGAACTTATTTGGAGAACAGCCTTGCCACAGTCCGCACCTGTTTCGGATGATATAAATTACAACTTCCTTGCCGCCCGTTATGAGATAAGCGGAAGTAAAATAAAAAATGCAGCCCTGTCCACGGCTTTTAACGCGGCGGCAAAAGGTACGGATGTTACTATGGAAGGAATTATCGAGGTTTTAAACAAAGAAATAACTAATGTATAGCTGATTTATGAAGGGATGAGAACACCCTTTCTAGGTTTTCTCCATTATATTATGATTTTATTGCCGACACACCCTAGCACCTTTTATGCGCGTTGCGGCACCTGCCGGGGGCACGTGACCCCGGTTTTACTTAAAAACTAAAAAACCGAAAATAAACGAAGATGTAAATGCAATGACAAGCATCGTCAACGCATCCGCCGCGCTTCGTGTACATATTTATTTTTCAAGACAGAAGTTTTAAATTTGAATTTTAAATTTTACGGCGCAAAAAATTAAACAAGCTATATTAAATTTCAAGGTTTTACTTGCAGTTAGTGCGGTTAGGTTGTAAAATTCATGCTGGAATAATGGAAAAAACGAGGTTAATGTTTATTTAAAAATAAAACAAAGAGGTGCACACAATGAAAAAACAGATTTTAGCACTGTTTATCTCATTTATTATGATTTTTTCGGCATTACCGGTGTTTATAACCCCTGTCGAAGCCGGCACTGGTGGTACATACACACTAACGGTCGGGCAAACCCAGACATTGCGGTTTAATGCTCCAACAGGTCACAATATCGGCGGCATTATCGGTGCAAGGTGGACATCTACACATCCTTTCGATGTAGTAATCGTCAGCCCGGGTGTAACGTCTTGTTTAATAAGGGCAGACAGAGCGTTTACAGGAAGAGCTATAGTTCATGTTGCGTATGAATATACCTACCTATCAGGAAATAGTATGCGTATAGCAAGTGGGTTCGCGGATTTTACCATATTCGTCAACCCGATTAATCCCTCGAGTATTACCATTTCCCAAAGCTCCCGCAATATGAACATAGGCGACAGCTTTACATTGAGTGCAACGCTCACCCCATCAAACGCTACAACAACACTAACATGGTCATCATCTAATAACAATGTGGCAACGGTAACTTCAAGCGGTGTTGTAAGAGCAGTTAACCCGGGCACGGCGGATATAACGGTAAGAACATCTAACAACCTGGCGGCCACTTGCCGGGTAACTGTTGTAGAACAACCCTTTACTTTGCGAGGAGTCTTTCCTTCAAACAATTCAGACGGAGTGTTGATGAACACTCATGTTTCTGCTGAATTTTCATTACCTTTGTATCAAGGAACACAATTTAACAATATATCGTTAAGGAATACAGATATCGGCACGAACATTAGCGGTACTACTGCAATTAGAGGAAATACACTTACTTTCACGCCTGCACAAAATTTATCCCCGAATACGAATTACCAATTTACTATACCTGTAGGTGCAGTAAGAAACCAATGGAACACTTCATTTGCGACGGAAGTAACAACACGCTTCAAAACAGGAGTTTTCGATATTGTAAGCTCTGTTCCAAGAAATCATGCTGAAAGAGTACCGGTTAATCAAGTTATTCAAATAAATTATAGCGGAAATATACAGGCGGGAAGCGCGTACGATGAAATCAAGCTATACAGAGGAACGAGTGTCGTTGATAGTAATATAGAAATTAGCAACAACAGGCTTATCATCACCCCGAATATAAATCTTGAGCACAATACCGCTTACAGGGTAGTTATCCCGGCAAATGCACTGGCAAATACGCTTGGTCAACCGCTGGTGCGGGGAGATACTGTTGCATTTACAACTATTCCTAGAACCGAAACCCCGGTCGCATCACCATCGGGCGGCGGGGTAGTAACGGGACAGAGAGTAAGTCTGTCGTCAGCTACTGCGGGCGCAAGAATCTATTATACCCTTGACGGCTCCGAGCCGACTACGGAAAGTGAGTTATTTACGAGTGCAATCGTGATATTCAGTCCCATAACGATTAAAGCGATTGCCGTAGCAGACGGATATGATAACAGCGGAATAACCACTACTGATTACTATATTGATGACAATGCTGTAACCGAAAGTATCGTATGGAACCAAAACATGGCATTGACACCCAATGTTACGGGGCATCCATATGCGTCGGTTCATACGATTTACGGTGATTTAACTATCGGTGATAATGTTAGGATTTTTTCACAAGGCATTTCTCAAGGTGTTATAAACGTAAAAGGTACGTTAACGCTCGGAAGAAACGCCGCTGTCATCGTTCGTAACGGTTTTTACCCATCAGCTCCCGTCAATTCAATTACATCTTCAACAACGGTTGAAAACATGATTGCGCGTGCTACTTATGAAGGAAATGGATACGCATTGTTTCCCGGAGTATATGGACGTGGTGGCAACGGTGGTTCCGGAGGACGCGGAGGTAATGCTATCAGCACATCTACACCTGCGTTTAGTCCCAGGGTAGGTGGCGGCGGCGGTGGTGGCGGAGCCGGAGGGTATGGCGGCGGAAGCGGTGGAAGCGGCGGAGCCGCAGGCACCGGGGCTGTCGCTAATGGCGTGCCCGGCGGAAGCGGCTGGGATAACGGCGGCCCGCCCGGCAATAGGGGCATTAGCAGTAATTCGGGTTGGGGAGGTCAAGGAGGCGGACACTTTTCGCCTATTCCTACAATATTTAACATAATGGATGGAGGAGCAGGAGACACGTATTATGATGGTGGCGGAGCCGGCGGCGGTGGCGGTGGCGCAGGGGGTTATGGCGGCGGCGTATTGGTTATTACAGCCGAAGAAATTATTTTCGACCAAGCAAATCCACCTTTGTTAATCGTTTCCGGGCAAAGAAGCGGAAATGGAGGAGCAGGCGGAACAACAAGAACTTCCAACGGGTCACTCGTGAATACTGCAAGCAGCGGCATGGCAGGCACAAACGGCACCGGCGGTGTTTTGGTTATCAACGCAAGCAATGCCGCATCCCTTCCGACAAGCTTATATAACCTTGGTTCATTCAATTATACCGTTGGGCAAAATACCCACGGAATCATAACAGGAAACCCTGCAAGAACGTTCATTAACATGAACACTTTCGCAGAACCTCTTGAGGTGACGGCTTTTGCAATAACAAACGACCCAAACGGCGATACGGTCAATGTTGCCTTTAATACCCGGATTCTTGAGGGTGTTGACTATTCCGATATAGAATTCATAAATGCCACAGATGATTTGACAGTAGACGGAACACTGGAAATTAACAACACTATCCTGCGGTTCCTGCCGAATAACTCACTGCCCGTGGATAAGATATATCAGTTATATATTCCCGAAAACGGATTAAGGAACATGGCAAATGAACCAAGTGAGGAAATTAAGCTCAGTTTCTCACCGCCCCTCGCTCCCCAAAATTTGACGGCAACCGGAAGAACCAGTCAGGCTGCGTTAAGCTGGAGCCCGCCTTTAAGTAACGGTAACAATACGATTACCGGCTATCAGGTATCAATAGATAACGGAGAAACATGGGTAGCGGCTCATGGTATGTCAAATCATATCTTTACTCTTGAGAATATTACGCAGGATACTGAATTTACGTTCAATGTACGTGCGCAGAACCGTTTGGGTGCCGGCGAAGAAGCGTCCGTTACTTTGATAATTGGTTTACCCGTTTATTGCGAAGAATGCGAGCTGGATAAAATAGACTGCATTTGCTGTACCATATGCCGTAAGCTTGAATGTATATGCCCACCGCCCATTCTCTGCGATGAATGTGGTGAGGAAAAGGATATCTCTCCCTGTTGCGGCTGGTGTGTTGATTGTGACAATGAATATGGTTATATCCAATGCCCGGAATGCAGTGGGTGCAGTTGGTGCTTTGATTTTTGCAATATGTGCGGGGAATGCCTGGACTGTTGCGAATGCCCCCATATTTGCTATTTATGCGGGGAAGAGAAGGAAATAGTATGTCCGCTTTGTGAATGGTGTGTGGATTGTAATGAGCTGTTCGGTTATGTTCATTGCCCCTCTTGCGATTGGTGCGATTTTTGTAATGATTTGGCAGGCTATGTCCATTGTCCCGATTGCGGATGGTGTGATTGGTGTAGTTGGTGCAGCATCTGCGGAGAATGCAAAAATTGTTGTGACTGTTGTGAGGAATGCAGGCAAATAGATTGTGTTTGCTGTGATATCTGTGAAAAATATCCGTGTGAGTGTATTCCCCTCCCTGTTGTTACAAGTGTGACGGTAAGCCCTTCATCACTTACAATGGAACCGGGTGAAACGTATATGTTCAACGCGATTGTGGATGGAACGAACAACCCGCCGCAAGACGTAACATGGGATATTGCAGGTAATAGCCATATAGAAACGATGATAACATCAAGCGGCGCATTATCCGTGCATCTGAATGAAACGGCAACAACGCTGGCAGTTACAGCGCATTCGACACTCGCCGGTTATACAAGCATATCCGGTGCGGCAATTGTGATGATTACGCATAATGTGGACATAAACGAAATCAACTTCCCGGACGAGATTTTCAGGACGTGGCTGTTGAATCATCCCTTTGGTCAAAACGGCATACTGACGACAGCCGAGATTGCGGCACTCAATGAAATAAACGTAGCCGGGCTGGGCATAACCGACCTGACAGGCATAGAACACTTTACCGCGTTGCACACGCTGTATTGCAACGACAACGAGCTGATAGCACTTGATGTGTCGAAAAATACCGGCCTGATGAAACTGTTCGTTAATAACAACTACATGGCGGACGAATCGGCGATAACCGGCATCGAAAATATTATTGCATTTACGGCATGGGATACGGACGATTTCTTATTCTTTCCGCAACATCCCAAACCGGGCATCACCACCACAAGCCTACCGGGCGGTGTATTTGACATTTTTTACACTCATACCCTTGCTGTTGCCGGCAATGTATTCTTCTGGAGTGTTGAGGACGGAGATTTACCGGACGGTTTAACACTTTCGGAAATTGGCGTGATTTCCGGTATGCCGGAGAAAGCGGGGACATTTACCTTTACCGTAAAAGCGCCAAACCCTGCCGGTTCCGATACGCGGGTGTTTTCTATTACAATTGGCAAGGCAAACCAAAACACGCCTTTGGGTATCGGCTCAACACACGAAACATCACCGGGCGCAAATGACGGTACAATCACCGGCGTTACGACAGGAATGGAATATAAACTAAGCACAGACACAACCTATACGGCGATTTCTGGCACGACGGTAACAGGGCTTGCGCCGGGAATGTACTATGTACGTTACGCAGAAACGGCGAACTTAAACGCCGGTGCAGATACAAACGTGACAGTTTATGCGTTTACGGCTCTGACCCACGCAATTAACGTAATCGGCGGTACGGCCTCTCCGCCAACCGCGGCGGCAGGTGACACCGTTGTTCTTACTGCAAACCCGCCGGAGGGCTATACTTTCAATAATTGGGAAGTAGTCTCACCGTTAGGCTTAATAATAACCAACAACACATTTATAATGCCCGACGAACCTGTGTTCGCAGAAGCCGTGTTCAAGCAGATATCGGACAATGCACATGACATCATAATAATTAACGGTGGTGAAAACGCAAGCGCAAGCCCCAACCCCGCAGATGAAGGCGATGAAGTATCCCTTTATGCCGGTACACGTGCAGGACACACCTTCTCGCACTGGACAGGAGAAACTTTCACCGCATCTTCTCCCGGAGCGTTAGATATGGTTCAAATTTTCAATATGGACTTGTATATAGAAAAAGCCGATTGCCCAACATCTGCCACATTTATAATGCCGAATGAACCGGTAGAGGTAACTGCACATTGGGAACTTTCTTTGTGGAGAGTCGCATTTGACCTTGCCGGGGGAGTGTACGCGGGCAATCAAGAATTGATTGAACAATTCATACCGCACGGTTCGGACGCAACCCCGTTATCACAAAACCCAACAAGGGATGGTCATATGTTCATGGGTTGGTCGCAGCCACTTACCGATTTGATGAACATCATCGAAGAAAGAATCTTTACGGCACAATGGGAAGAGTTAAGTGACGGCGAGTTTACAGTTCAATGGCCGGGTAATTCTGTGAAATTCATGAAGTTATCCGTTGACGTGGAGGATAACTACGAAGGTGCGAATTTTACGGGAGCAACGGTTACGATAGAAGTTACGGGCGCACTTCCCAATGATTTATTGGAAATAAAAATACCTGTAAGTTTCACTGTGTACGTGGGTTCCGGTGACGAAGACATAACCGTTGACGCAGTTATCCGCATGAGAACCAACAACTTGGGCAAAGGAAGCAATTCCTTGGTTGTAAAGCTTGAAGACATACTTGCCGGCACAGCAGCCACGGGAAGCGATGGATTTAACGGTATTATCAATACACCAACGGTTAACTTGGTTGAAGGATTCGTACTTGGCAGCGTAACCCAATCCGGACGTGTAACGTCCGCTGACGCAACGGCTCTCGCAAGATGGCTAATAGCGGACCCCGCCGACCGGTCGGCTTTGGAAGAAAGCCTGAACTTCTGCAAATATGCCGCAGATATGGATGCCACCAACAAGGTTGTCTTGCAGGACTTGACTACCCTCCAAAGATGGCTGGTTGGTCATAACGTAAGTGCCTTACAATGACAGGGGATGAGCTTAATTGGTACAAAAAATTTATGTTTTAGAAAGGCAAGAGCATGAAAAACTTGTAGGCAATGAAATTATTTATTTGCACTCTCCGAATATTAATGTGTGCTTTAAGTTGCGAGTTGATTTTGATTTTTCAAATGAGATTTATGAAAACGCTGTAAAGGCGGTTGAATACAGACATCCGATATTAAAATATGTTGTTAAAGCCAATGTTGAAGGTCAAAGATATTATGAAGCAAGCGGCGGCGTATCAATTCAATTTTATACAGCCGATGAAACCGATTGGCAAAAATAGTACACCGAAACGGACAATATCCCTTTTAATTTCGAGAATGAGCCACTTGTAAAAATCGCCGTTATTCGGGGTGCGGATTATTCTGATATTATTTTTTTAGGTCATCATATTTTAGGTGATGGCGTAGGATATTTAAATTTAGTGCGCGATTTTCTTTGTGCGCTTGATGGAAAAATAGACGATGCCGTTTTAGAGCTTCCCGAAAATAATAAATTAAAAAAGAAAAGCGGCGGTTTTTTATTAAGGCTTTTTGCCGGTTCCCTAAATAAACAATGGAACAAAAATAAAAAAGCATTTGCATATTCAGAATATGCAGAGTTTTTTAAACAGTATCGTGAACAAAATCCGGCAGGGATTCATTTAGACGAAACAGAAAAAGATTTTTTACCAAAGCTAAAAGTAAATTGCAAGGCGCGTGGGATAACTGTAAACGAAGCTGTAATAACGGCTTTTGTGCGCGCTGTTCAATCGCAAAAAGGAAATAAATTATTTCGCGTAGGTTGTGCGGCAAGCGTGAGAGATGAGTTAGAAATACCAACGTCGCACCATATGGGTAATTATGCAACGGGAATTTCAATAGATGTTAAAAATGCAAACTATGTACCTTTAAAGTTGCGCGAAAAATTTAATAGCCCTAAAAAACGGTATTTAATTTTAAACTTTCTTGATAGAATGGAAAAATCACTCATAGAATCAATTATGTATGCGGGATATGGGGATTATAAAAACCCTGTTTCTAAAAAATTATCCGCGTTGCTTCATGAACAACAAAACGGAAAATCTTTCGGTGTTTCCAACCTAGATATACAAAATTTTGATGAATTTTCATTTAAGGTAGCCTCAACCCATCTTATTAATGATACTACATAAATTCAAATATATTATTGACATTTCATGTCATATGATGCACTATAATGCGACTGACTAAAAACGAAAACGAGGAGTAAACACAATGAAAAAAATTAAAGCAGTTAAAACATTCTTTGCATTGGTATTATCTTTAGCAATGATACTACAGTTACAGCCCCAAGTTGCTATTGCCCAAACAACAGAGAATATTGCCGGACATTGGGGGGTAGAGAGTATTAACTTGCTTCTTGAAAATGGAATTGTTTCAGGGTATCCGGATGGCAGCATAAGACCTGATAACACCATTACAAGAGCGGAATTCGTTACAATTGTAAACAGGACGTTCAATTTTAACGAAAAAGGTACTGAAAATTTCCCTGATATACATAGCGGCTCATGGTATTACGATGCGCTAAGCATCGCAAGAAAAGCCGGATATATTTCTGGTTATCCAGACGGCAGTGTAAGGCCTGATAATAACATTACCCGTGCCGAAGTTTCGGTCATCTTGGCAGGGGTTTTGAATCTGACCACAAGTAAAAATAATTCTACTTTTGCAGACAATGATTCCATTCCTGAATGGGCTTTGCCGAGCATTATTGCCATGCAAGAAAATCAACTTGTGGGCGGTTATCCTGATGGTACTTTTAGGGCGCAAAATAATTTAACCCGTGCGGAAGGGTTTACCCTTCTTGCTAATATTATTGAGCGCGGGGTATTAGATAATGTTCGTGAACCGGAGGTAACACCTGAACCTGTATCCGAACCAAAGTCCGAAACGGAAACTGCCCCTACGCACACTCCTCGCCCTACCTCTATTCCCAGACCTGCCGGTGGTAGTAGCGGGGGCGGATGGAGTGACGGAAATGCACCAACACCAACACCTAGTTCTACGCCTACACCTGCTCCAACGCCTACACCTACGCCTGTTCCAACACCTACACCTACGCTTGTTCCCGATTTAATGTTGCATGTAAGTGAAAACGAATTTTTGGTTGCAAGCGGAACATCAACGGTATATTTTTATGTTGAAATAGACGGTGTTAGTTCGTTTGTAAATTTGACTGATTCCGATAACAATGTAGTTGCGGAAATGAAAGATGACGGATTGTATAGTGTCAGCGGCGATGATATTGAAAATGATGGTGTTTTCACCGCAAAACTGGACATTGATATTTCAACCGCCGGTACGCAGACATATCGCGCTGTAGCGCAAGTCAATGGTAAAAATTTGGAATCTGATATAGTCACTATTTACGTTATTGCACCGTTTACACAGACAGACCATGCGGATATAGATACCGTTTATGCCGCATTTGACGCATTGTGCGGAAGTGATGAATATTGGGAAATGAGCGTAGAAGAGCGTGCGGAATCCGTGCTTAGTTTGTTGGCGAAACTTATTGAGGATGGGCTTGTAAAAGAAGGAAGTGTCTACTACGATGAGGATACACAAGTAATATCATATGAACATTCTTCCGGTTTAATAAGTAGTGAAAAATTGGTGGAATTTAACCCGGATTATAATGGTATTGAACACAATAGCGAAAAACTGTTTGAATTTATCTTGGAACATAACGATACCGAATTTGCGGATAATAGCGATGAAATGAGTGCCGCAATTGCCGAAAGGCAAAGGATGGCGGGCAATAATGTCGATATTATGAACATTATGCCATTTGACAATGAAGTATCAGATACTACCATAAGGGCATTAATTCTTTGGTCATTCGATTTAATAAGTGACACTAACCAAAGTTTCCGGAGACCTTTTTATGAAACTTTACAAAATGATTGGAACAGCAGAGGTTTACAAACCACTCGTATAATGGGTGCCAGGGTTAATCATTTCAGGGGAATGGGTGATTATAATTTAATAGTATTTGCGGGTCATGGCACTACATCCGCAAATTTACCTGTATGGATAACAAGTGAGGTGCCAACCACAGCAAGCAGGAATACATTCAACTTAGATATAGAAAATAATCGTATTGGTGAAATTACAACTACTCACCGTAGCGGAACGCAAACCCTGAGGGAAACTTATTATATAATATTTCCCAGATTTATTACGGATACCTATGCCAATGGCGAATTAACCGGAAGTATTGTTTTTTCAGAGGCATGTCGATTTATGGGTGCGCATAATTCGGGTGGTGGAGTGGTAAGCGAAACATTTCCGAATGCTTTCCTTAATCGGGGAGCAGAAGTGGTAATAGGTTTTTATAATAGTGTTCGTGCGGTTTACAGCCGGGAATTTATGAAAACTGTTGTGAGCGAACTACTGGAAGGAAATACAGCAAGGGTCGCCTATGATACTGCCATTAACAAGCATGGCGCAAACGATAACCAAGACGCTCCCAGAACAGCGGTTCCTCATTTCCGGGGCAATGATGATGCTATGTTAATTTTTGTCGGGGTTAGAAACGGCAGCTTTGAGGACGGTTATATAGGGGGCATTATTAATTTTGGAAATAGATTGCGCTATTGGAACAGAGTTGGTGATGTCAGGAACGTAATGTGGTTGGGTGGATTGCTAGGGCTACGTCCCACAGACGGCAACAGAATGGCACTCCTTTCAACCGGTATCGGTTCTTCCAGAAATAATGTAGGACAATTTTATGATGGAACCCAAGGCAGTTTAATTCAACAGACATTTAGGGTTCCAAATAACGCAACAACTTTGTCTTTTGATTATAATTTTATCTCGGAGGAGCCTTCATTTTTGCCTGAACATATAGATTGGCGTGGTTCAAGTTATGATGACGCGTTTATTGCCGAAATTATTGCAATGGACGGGGGGAATACTACACGGATTGTAAATGAGTCTGTTAATATATCCAATTGGATATCATCCCCGATTACCAGTTTCAGGCTTACGATTGGTAATACGTCGGGCAATGGAAGACCTCCATATCATATAGGTTGGCAAAGTAAAGAAGTTGACCTGACACCGTATAGAGGACAGGTAATAACCTTGCGGTTTATGGTGTTTGACCGTGGTGACCAAATATTTGATTCAGTAGGTCTTGTAGATAATATAAAGGTAAACAGTTAGCTTTGCGGAAGGAGATACGCAATTGAAATTTTTATTATTTTTCGCTTTAATAGGGATATGTGGTGTTAGTGCAGGCCAATCAAAGTCATATTCAAGCACTAAATCCCCGCTTGTACAGGATGCTCAAGCGAACATAGCAACCGTATACGCCGAAATTGATATGTTGTGCGGAAGTAATAAATATTGGGACATGAGCGTAGATGAACGCGCTAAAGCTGTCCTGGAATTGTTAGCTGACCTCACCGAACGTGGATTTATCAAGGAAGGAACCATTTTTTACGATGAATCCTCGTATGTAATTTCGTATGAACATTCATCCGGTTTGATTAGTAGTGAGAAGCTGGTGGAGTTTAACCCGGCACATAATTAAATTAAACGTGGTTGATATTAAAAGTGACAAGGGGACGGTTTTCCAAAACGGCATAACTGTCCCCTGTCTTTTACGGAACCATAATGTTCATCTGTCCGGGGTTTATTATTTGAATAATCCCTGCCCACTGGCAGATTAGTTTACTGCTGTTATTAAGCGCAGGGAAATTTGCGATTAAAACGGTGGGCGCACCCGGCATCCACGGGGTTGTTGTTACGGGAATACAGGGCGCGGGCGGTGCGCCAAGCGGCATACCCGCATTTGCGGGATTAACAATAGAAAGGCAAGTACCGAAAGGAAGTATGTTCACAATTGGTTTATGGTCCATAATGTTTGCAAGTGGCATAGCACACATACAACGATTCATTGGTAAAACCATAAGATTAGATGGCGCAGCCCCAAAACTGCACATCATCGTTGCTCCGTTACATACCGCAAGGGCCAAGCAAATCACCTTCTTTCAAGGATTTTGATATTGGTGCGCTAAAAAGCTCACGACCTTCTTCCGTGTATATTACCACTTCTTTGCATTCTTCTTCAACGCCCCATAACGGAATAAATAACAGACCGCTTTCATTTGTGCGTCCTTGACTTAGGGGAAGTACGCGGCTTGTATAGTCATTTGTAATTTCGGGCATTTCTTCCGCAAAGGGGTATATTTTTATTTTCTTATTAATAAGTGCCATTGCGCGGTTTCTTGGGCTGTACTCGTAGCCTGTGTTATCTTTCGGAACTGCGTAATATTTTTTGTTTGGCAAAAGCTTTCGATTTTTTACAGCTATGTATGCAGTGTTTTTCGGGAAAACAAAAGCGGGGGTTGGGTGTAAATAAAAATTTAAAAACGTCTCGTGAGAAGATTCAATGTGGATAATTTCTTCATAATATTTTGCGCCGCCGATTTTTACATACCGGTCTGATTTTGGAAGTTGTGTAAATACAAAATAACCATCCGGTTTTATTAAAGCATTGAACCCTTCAATTTTTACATATGCATTATTTAAAAGAGTTTTCCCCGTAAAAGAATCTGTAAGACGCACGGCAAGAGAAAGCCCTTTGTTAAGTATTACGGTAAATGCGTAATCAGATTTGTTAAGCGTGTACATATCATCCTACCTTATGGGAGGTGCAATTTCTTTTTTTGCGTTTATTACAATTGGGGACGCTAAATAATAAAGTGCCGGGCATTTTAATTCCATTCTTGCTTTATCTTCAATACTGATATTGTTTAATGTCATTACTATAGGCAATTCTTGGGCGGGTAAAATTAAAATATTATTATCATTAAATAATGAAAGAACCGCACCCATTATATTTTGCTCCATCAAAGGACGCGTGCCGGCATCTTCTTTGCTTTCCGCCGCTATCATATATTCAAGGCCTATTACTAAATCATTTTCATTGCCTGTTTCGTAAAATTTGGGGTTAAGCGTAACAATATTGTACATAACCACACTAAGCTCGTGGTTTAGTTCGCTTATTTCGGATGAAAGCCCTATATCACCCTCGTTGCGGATAATTTTTGGCACAAGAGCGGCTTTTATCATTTTTATTATTGCCGCGGATGTTTGGGAAATTATTTCGTGATTATTCATTTAAGACGCCTCTTTCTTCTAGCCTTCGCACAAGATTGGTTAACGCGCCTACACTGCTTGTAAGCGCGGCGATATCTTTTCGCATTTCGCTTTCAGAATCGCGCGGCGGTTCGGGAACGGTAGTAATCGCCGGCGGCACGGATTGCCCGAAGGGGAGATTTTGAATCGTCTCAATTTCTAAGTAGTGTCCGTTGTTTGTAAAACCTATTTTAGCAAGATATAAGAGGTCGCGTTTTTCTCCGCTTATGCCTGCGTAATCCCAAAACAACTTGTACCCCTCGTTGATGTATTCAAAACCTCTGCCGCCTGTGCTGAATTCAACAGGCACGGAGATTTCTCCCGATTTGTGTTCATTATGTTTTATGCAAAGATATGCGTATAACAAATCACCATGCGCGGGAAATGGCGAACGGGTATCTACCGTAATATTTTTATTTGAGTAGTCTACATATAAATGTGCTTGAAGAATATTATCTTCCGGAAGTTTTAACTCGAAGACAGCGGATTTTTCCACAAAAATTTCTTTGCCGTTTGCGTCAATTGCCACGCCCGCACATACAGACACGGTGTTTTCGTTATTTTTTGTAACGTGCAACCCTCGCACAACGCGGTTTGTCAGCCCCAATATATCATAAATAAAACGGTGCTTATCCATAAAATAATTTTGGTCGCGGATAAGGTCTTCCGAAGTTAAAAGTTTTCCTTTGAAATAATTGCTTCGTCTGAATCTATAATTACCCACTTTTTGACCCCCGATTATTGTAAATGTAAAGAGTCCAAATAAATGAAGTTAAGCTGTGTTTCGCTTGAAGTGTAATCCAAATAACTGTTTACATCTAAATAAGAAAGATTGTTAAGCCTTATTTCGTCTTTATAAAGAACCAAGTTGCCTTGGGTATATGCCGGTTTTATATATTCCATAAGTTCGGGCAAGGCAGGGTGAATTTTATTCAAAAAAACGGTGAAGCAGAATTCTTCGTGATGTTCAACAATTAAAGGAATTTCGCCGCAAAGCTCTGTGATGATTTCGGAGATTGCCGCTTTTGTGCCAAGACGTTTGTAGTATTCCACAGCCTTTTTAAGGGTTTGCCTGTATACATTTTCATCATGCTTCGCGCCCCTTGCTTCCGCAAGCAGTTTGAATTCTTCAAAGCAAAGCCATTCTGCTAAAATAAATAATTCTTCCGTGTTTGCCGCGTCTGCGTCAAGAGAGTTTACAAAGCCTTCTATTTCTTTTTGAAAATCTAAAAAAATTTTTTGATACAATGATAAAAATTTCATAAAAAATGAATCGGGGGACGTATTTTGATATAAGGCGGGTAATAATTCGATAAAATTTATGTCCATAAATCCCCTTCATCTTTCAGAATGATTAACTTGGTTGTGATTAATCTGTAAGGCTCTAAGTATTCGGCAATTCGTGTTGAGAAATATTTTACATAAATTTTTATAATATTGCCTTCGCAGAAAACCGCTTTTACTTTTTGGTTTTTAAAACCCGGCATTTGTAAAACTAAATTTTCATAATCTTCTGTTGTAACCGCTCTGTGAATTTTATTAAATTCTGCATTACCAAGAAGTTTTAAATATTTTGCCCTATGCTCGTCCCTTATCTGGCTCATATAAAAACGTTGCATATCTATGAGCAAGGCAAAAAGTTCGATTAATGTGTCCATTGGGTCGGAATAGTCTGTTGAATCGGCTATTTGCCGCATATTTTCGTATGTTTCTTTGAAACCGGCGTTGACCGGCTTTGGCATAGGGATTTTCAAAATTCAACTTCCTTTACCGTAAGTCTTTCGGGGAGGGTCATTGCGGGGTGGCATCTTTCAAGAAGATAATCTCTTATTACATCGGCAATGCCGTTGTCGGGCGTGGGGAAATTTTCTGTCATATATAGCACCGTAACTTTTCCCGCTTCCCCAAATGCACGGCATTTTTTTAAATTAACACCACATTTTTTTGCCAAAGCCTCAAAATCCGAAGCAGTGACCGCTCTGTCTCTGTGGCGAAGGATTTCCGCGCCGCGTTCCAATAATTTTTCCGGCGGTTCTTCCGCCCGTCCTCCGCTTACTTCAAACGGGTTGGAAGCCTTTTGTACATACCCCAGAGACGCACCAAGTCTTGTTATTTCTCCCGCTTCCCATGTACAGCGTGCGCTTTCATTAGATTGCTGAATAATTTTCACGGCGTTTAATATAAAATTTTCAAACGGTGTTTCGTTTAACTTTAGCCAATATAATTCTTTGCCGAAAAGTTTTTGTTTTACAGGTTCATCGTCAAGATTAATGATATGTTTTTCGTCCACTAAAGCCCTCACGGGTTTGCCGCCAAAGGGTTTATCAAACCCGAGAAACAGAGCGGAGTCACCCTCGCATACAGGAAAGGGTTCAAATAACTGCCCGAAAACTTCCTCGCCGCGCATTATTTTTGTGTTCAAATTATTTTTTACTACAACGGTTTCGGGAAGAACACCACCCTCAAGTTCGTAAGAAATATTTACGCCTTCGATTACGGGAGTTTTAAAAATATATGACTTATTTAATGGAATGGGAGTTGTTTCCGTTACACGAACACGCAGCCATCGGCTTTCTATGCCGTTGAGTTGCAATATTTCCATATCATGCGGGCAGATAAATTCCAAAGGTTGCAAGGAAAGTGTGTTTAATGTTACAAAATCCAGCCCGTTGTAATATTCGACAGAGATTTTTTCTATTGAAATAGTTTCAATTTCGTCGTCATCTATTATTTTAATCGCTCCGGTATAACTGTCGTAATGCTTGTGTTTAATCATTACGCCGTCGCGTTCTTCCCATTCCAACGCAAACGCGATTGATACTTTTGCGCCTTTTTTGCCGAATGCGTCATTTGACGCGATGTAGAAAATGTCTTGAGGGATAAATTCCCTGCCGAAGGGATAAAATCTGTCGCTTACTTCTATATCCCCGCGGTATAATTTTAAATCGGAAACGCTTTCGGATTTTACTTCGATACTTAACATCTCGGGTGAGAAGTTTATTTTATCGGGTTCCGGCGGTAGGGGGATTTTTCTGCCCGTGTCTTCCAATGCCCAACTGTGGTATATGGTCATTTCATTTGAGATATGGGTGTCGTTTATTTTACCGTCTTTGCAAACAAACACGTCTTGCAATGCGGCGTTTGTTACATATACATCCTCCTGCGTGGCAAAGGCCGCGTCGTCTTCGTCAAATATGATTGTTCCTTTGGGGACAAACTCCCCATTAGGCGCATCGCCCGCTAATTCAAAGGCTATATAGCCACGCGCAAATCGGCGAGATAGCGGGGAAAGGGGTAGCGTGTTTAAAAACGCAATATAATGCCTGCCCCATAGCTGCCGTAAAAGTGCGCTGCTTTCATTCATTTCGTGGGTGAAAGCGTGGGTGAAGGGATTTGATTTGAATTTCATGATATTATGATAACAAATCCATTATTGAATCTATAGGGCGACCTACTCGTCTGGCTAAGCTACTAAGACCTTCGTTTGTGCGCGTTGCTCCTAATGAGGCTTGTTGGATAGCGATTTCCATATCATCGTCTGTTGCACCACCCTGCCCCGGCCCAACAACCCTTCGAATGTTATTCATGATTAATTCGTCAGGGTCAGGGTGTCCTCTTCTCATCAAACTGGAAATACCATATCCTATCGGGCTTAGATTATCTCTGGCATCATCTTGAAAAGCACCTCTTTGAGCATGAAGAAGTCTGAATTGATCCAATTGTGCATCAATATCGGGAGCTGCTCCATTTACCACTCCGGCAGCAACGCCTCCTCCTCGCAAAACATCATTAGCGGTATCTAATGGTTGCACATATCTTTTATACCGAGTATACAAATCACTTACTCCTGTTACTGCCAAACCGCCCAATAATCCAATACCGGCACCTACCGGCCCACCAATCGCAGCACCCGCACCCGTCGTGGAAAGCATAGTCGCTAAAAAGCTTCCCCAGCGAATTCTTTGTACAACTGGGCTTGTTATGCTGTCCGATGTATATGAAGAATCATTTATACCGAATGATAACGATTTATCAGCATCTCTTTCCAATCTCTCATCATCATTAATTTCAACCCCGTTAACCCTAGTGGTCGGGCGTACAATCCCTGCTTTTTGTTGCACAACATGTCCCAGTTCATGGGGCAAATGCTCTTCCTGTCCGGGGGCAATGTGAACCTGATTGCCCTGCGTGTAAGCCAAAGCCTGCAACTGCGCGGGTTTTGGGGAATTGTAATACACCTGTACATCATCAAAAGAAAACCCAGAATTGTTTTCAAAGCGGGCTTTCATTGAATCGGGAATGCCTGTGCGGTTTAGGGTTTGCTTGTTAGGTGCGTCGGATTCTTTGCGTTGAATAAGCACGGGTTTGGGTTTATCTTTTTTCACAGGTTCGGCTATCGCGTACATAATCTTCTCCCCTCTTATGTTCATTTAGTACAACATTTTATTATTTCCAAGGAGATTTCAAGTTGACAAATGGTTTACTACTACTTGTTAATTCAGTTTTAATGTCTGCCAAAAAAGCATTATATGGATCTTTGATGAAATTATATAAATTATCTAAAGCCGATTTTAATTCTAATTCGCATTGGGTTAAATCTATTGGAGTTTTATTAGTCTCTACTTTAAAGTCATTCCATTTAGTTTTTGCAGTGCAAGTAGCAATAGTGGTAATGTCTTCCCAGTACCCGTTATTATCAATAATTACATTCCATGTATAGCTGCTACCTTTTGACAAGAGGCTTTTTATAGCATCAGTACAATCAGTTTCTTTCATTACACATATCCCGGATTCGGGAGATAAAGCTATACCGTCATCCCATTGGCTTAGGCTTGTAGGTGATGGCGTTATTGAATAATGCTTTTGTATTTCTGTATTTTTGCTATGCAACATAGTGCAAAACATTGGATTTACTTCTACTTTGGGAACAGTACCAGAGTATGCGTTTTTTACCTTTTTAAACGCATCGTCTCCTTTTACAGCCGTCCTTGAAAATACTGCATTTCCGGCATCACCATGTGCTCCGATCGTTATTTTTTCATTTGTATCCTTTAAAACAGGTGCAGGCTTAGTACCATCAAAATCTGAGTAGGAAACTATATATTCCAGTGTGTTTCTACTTTTATCCCGTGATTTATATTCACTTGCCATTAACCACAATATACCTAAATCCGTATTTTTTGCTATCTCTTTATATTTATCCTTATTATTTGCTGTGCTGGGAATATCCGTAATTAGTAATTTTTGAACAATACCTTGATTTGTATTGTTTAGTGATTTTTTGCGTTGAGTTAATGTTGGCTTGGGTTTATAAATGGTTTCATTCGCACATACTTGTGAATCTTTACGCTGAATTAAAGCGGGTTTGGTTTTATTTTCTTTTACAGGCTCGGCTGTTGCGTACATAATACCCTCCCCTAACCTACTTCAAGGCTGTGTGTGTATTGGTGTTCGCGGTGGTTAAATTCGTAAACCACATCTATTAAAATTTTGTTACGCTGTCCTTTGGCTTCCACTTTTATCAGCTTCACTCGTTTTTCCCAAGTTTCTATGGCTTGGCGTACGCTTTCTTCAATTTGTTTTATTACTGTATAGTTCACAACGCTAAAAACAAATTGATTAAGCCCCACACCGTAGCCCCTGTGAAAATATCTTTCACCAATGTTTGTGTTCATTATCATGATTATGGATTGGCGGATTGCGTCTTCGCCGATGACGGTTTTTATATTTCCATTTTCATCGCACTCTATCGGGAATGCCCATGCTTTGATGTTATCCATTTATTTTCACCATCGCGCCTTTTACTTCCGCAACGCCTGTTGCCTCGGCTTTTAACATTGCCTTTGCTTTTATCTCAACGTTTGCGGCGGATAAATTTACTTTTGCTTTGGCATCCGATTCTATGTTTGTGCCGGAAAGCGTAAGCTTGTTATTCGCTTTTATATCTATTGCATTAGCTTCAATGGAAAACTTATTTTTTGCTGTTATTGCTATATCGTTGGAATTCAGTACAATTTTATTGCCCTTACCGTCGATTTTCATTTCGTTGTCGCCGGTTTTTATAGTGATAAGGTCTTTTTCATCTGAGATGCTAATTTCGTTTTTATTTTTGGTTAAAATTTTAATTTCTTCTTTTCCTTCTTCATCGGAAAAAGTAATTTGCACTCCGCTTTTTGTTGTGATGCTTTTTACTGTGTTTTTATCATTTGCGGATTTGGGCGGCAAAGTGTCCGTGTTATTCCAAAAGCTGCCTATACAGCAAGGGTTGTTTAAATCGCCGCCGATAAATGCAATTGCAACCTCATCATCTATTTCGGGATGAAAGAACATTCCGCGGTTTTTGCCCGCGTATGGTGAAACTACCCTCATCCAGTTTGTTTGCGCTTCGTCTTCATATGCGTGATATTCAACTTTAATCATGCCTTTGTAATCGTCGTCGTAATTTGCGACAACCTTGCCGATAAGTAAGCCCTGCGGAGATTTTTCATTGCCTTCATGTAAAAATTCCATTCCGTCAACTCCCTAATAAACAGTAGTATTGGAACGGCATACAATTTCCGATGAATAACCTTTTTCGTCGTATTTATGACGCGCCGCGAAAATGTAATATTCATTATCTATGCCGTCGCCTATGTCTTCTAATTCTACCACATAGCCCGGCAAAAGAATCGGTATTCCTTTTGTGTGAAGTGTAACTTCCGTAAGTTTTATGCTGTTTTCAAAAAAAATAGCGTCGGCAAAACCGTTTAAATCTATTTGAGTTAATGTGCCGAAATTTACTTGCTCCTTATGGCTGAGCTCGCCGGCATCTTCGGACAAAATTTCTTTGCATGTTTTGCCGTTGCCAATTTTATTGGGGTCGGCGGCGGATATAGTCTGCTTCTCTTTATTATCCCGGTTGTAAGCAATAACTTTTACATCGGAATATAATCCCGATAAATTATTACTGTACTCTGCTTTGAAAATGCCTTCCTTGCTTAGCGAAAGAAGTTTTTCATTACCGCGTTTTCTGAAAAATATTTTGCCGCCTTGCGCAAAAAACTCAAAGCCCGTTTTTGCAGTAGCAGTGGCTATTAAATCAAAATCCGTAAGCCCGTTTTGGTTAAATACAATCGGTTCGTCAAAAGCTTCGCTGTTATCTACTTGGGTTTCAGCTGAATATTTTGAAAGCACATTACTTACAAGTTCGCTGTATTTTGCTACGGCGGGATAACTTGTAAACGCATTATTTAAACGAAGCAACGCTTTACAATCAAGGCACGATACATACAACTCGCCCGGAAATAACGGCTCTATTACCAATTTTCTTTCAAAAATATATCCCTCGAAAACATCTTGCAATTCAGATTCTTCATAACCAATTTCGATACGTATTTTTTTCATCAACGGAAACGAGGAAAGTAATAATTTCGTATCGGGGTTGCCGTCTTCGCCCGGCTCGCAAGAAACCGTAAAATGTGCCGCTCCGGTTTCTTTTGTATAAATTGACAACTCCGCCTCAAGACTTTTTATAACAAAGTCACCGGAAATAAGGTTGCCATCTACATAAATACAGGCAAGGGGTCGGGTAAATCCGTTGTATTCAGTACTAAGGCCCGAAAGCGTTTTCATTGTAAACACCCTTGTCGGTCAAAATGCTCAGCATTTGCTCAAATGATAATGTTGTTACCGAGTCATACCAACTGTCGTTTGCAAATTCGGTTATTTTCGCAGCGGCAACATTAATTTTTCTGTTTACGCTTGTCATTTTTACATCAAGCTCTGCACGCACAGGCTTTCCGTCAGGCATAAACATTGTAAATTTTTGAGTAACAGAATCCATCGTGCCGTAAAATGTAACGCTTCCCCAATTAAAAGTAACATTCGGTCTGTTTTTTTCCAAACCTTCAGCCAGCTCAACAATAGGTTGTGTGTACGAACGAACATCTTCTTTTTCATTCTTGTTTGTCATGTATGTGTCAAAAATTAATTTCATGGAAAGCTTTTCTTTTCTTATTTCTTTTAATGTATGCTCTCCGTCATTTTCGGTGGTTGTGCCGCCGGAAATTATGCTGTATTCCGACGGGTTGAATTGAATGGGGATGGTCGTGTCGTCCGGCTTTTTAAAATGCGCTTTCATTTACATCAGAATCCTTTTTTTAACCGCTGGCGTTTTAGTTTCTCTTCGATACCGCTGTAAACCTGGTCAAGAATGCTATTGATGTTTACCATATTGTAAAGATTCCGGTCATTATGGAAATCCGACCGGATATCGTTTATTTCTTTTCTAAGCTGCTCTACCTGCCTGTCGATTTTTATATTGCTTTCGGTTGAGTATTCGCTTGTTCGTGCAGACGGAGAAACAATAGGAGATTGATGCCTTGTTTCGGGATATCGAAGTTTAGGATAATTATAAATTTCGGGAGTTTTCCTTTGCTTCAATTCGGGAAAACGTTGAAATCTGTTAAAATCCAATTTCGGAATCGTGGGCGGTGTCAGGTGGCTTAAAGGGCGGTGCTGTGTTTTTCCCTCGCGGCCTTCCGGCTTTTGTTCTCTGAATGTAGCATCGCGTAAATCCCGTGTGTAGTACACAAGTTCACGGTAGGCGTTACGTACATCGCGAAGCATGGATTTTTGTACATACCACTCATAGTGAGAAGAAGGACGTCCAAAAATAAACCATAAGGGGTCTAATCCTTCGGGATAATTCTGCCGCAGAATAGATAATCGCCTTTGCAAAACAGCTGTAAAGCGTATACCCATATTAAAATTATTTTTAATTGTAGTGTGACTGTGATAAACAGGCGCGGGCGGTACGATTGGTTTCTTATGAATCAGCCGCGCAAAATAACCGCTGTACCGTTTAGGTTCCGCAAGGGATTTCAAAGATACCATTATGCATCAATTCCACCGTGTCTATAAGAATATTTCCGGTTTTGGCATCAAAACCGGACACCGACCAGCTTACCGGCAAGGCTTGCTGGTATTCGTATGCTCTGGATACTTTTCCATGCCGAAGCGCGACGATTATACCGAAACCCCTGAATGTGTATTCAAGGCTTTGCAACGTGAACGCTTTGTTAAAAGCTTCGTTAGCTTTATTTAAAAGCCCTGTACCGTGTTCAAATTTTAAACGTCCGGGGATTTTCTTCGCTCCGTACAAAAAAACAGCTCTCGGATTTCCGCCCTCTTGAATTTCTTGCACATCAAGTTTTTGTTCTATGCCGGAAATTTTTGAAAAACTCATTTCCATAGAGCCCATGTATACAATAAAATTATGGCTTGTAGTTAAGTTACTCATCGCCCCACCTATATATTAAATACATTTTCTTCATCGAAGGAATGTATAGCCGATATTTCTTCGCACCAACGCATTCTTTCCGCGTGTGGCAATGTCATAAGCTCTTCCCTACCCCAGTGAAAATAATAGGCAATAAAAGCCATTTCCTTATAAAGCTGTGATGTGGGGTATAGCTTTATTGCCCCCTTGCCAAAAAAGGAGCCACCTCAAATGGTAGGGAGTGCATTTCATTACAATGCGGACATCTTACTTGAACCGGCTCGTTGACAGGGCTGTTTATTTCCTGATAAAGCCCTTGCAGATAATTAAAATCCGCCGAAAAAAGTTTTTCAATTACGTTTGTGTCGATATTATCTACACTGCCCAGCTTTGTAATAACGCGTGAAAGCAATACAACTGTTAAATACGGAGGGTTTTGTTGTACCCGCGGGTCTTTAAGGGGGAGAATTTCGTCTGCCGCGGAAGCTAAACGCATTACCCCCTTTTTATGCAGATTGCCTTCTTTATCTACATAACCTTGAGGCAGTTCAAATTCATAATCTGTTTGCAGCAATGTTAGTCACCTCATTCTCTAACCATACCCTCATGGGTAAGCACTAAGGTTTCCACAACAATTTCGTTGCCGTCGCCTTTAAAGTCGGAGATGGAATAGTTTACCGGCCACGCGTTTATTACCCTCCAAGAAGCGGCGGGCTTTTTGTCGTCACCCAATGCGGTTACTGTTACAGTTTTGCGCGTTATTTCTTTTGAATCGGCTTCGTTCAGCCAATTAAACAGAACGCCCGATGCATCGTCTGCGCCGCGTTTTAAAGTGATTTGTCCGTATTCCAACAGACCTTGCAGTTTTCTTACTGTGTTCGGGCCGTGATTGCCTTCCCTGTACGGAATTTCCTGTACTTTGGCATCGTAGCCGGAGACTTCGGAAAATCCTAACGTTATTCCGTCAATTGTCATAGTAAAATTAAAATTTCGGATTGGGTACATACTTCACACCTCCTAATTAGTCAACGTTTGTTGGGTCAGTCGGAATATAACAAATTCAGCGGGCTTCGCCGGCGACACGCCGATTTCGCAAATTAACCGCCCGTTGTCGATGTCTGCTTGGGTCATTGTCGAACGCCCTATGCTCACATAATAAGCTTCGCTTGGCGATGAACCCATTAATGCTCCGCTGCGCCATACTTCATTTAAAAATACATCAATTGTTCTTTGAACCCTAAGCCAAAGCATTTCGGTGTTCGGTTCAAATACAACCCAGTTTGTGTTTGCTTTTATACTTTCTTCAATATAAATGAAAAGCCTGCGCACGTTTATATATCGCCAAAGTGTATTGGAAGAACAGGTTCGCGCACCCCAAATTCTTATTCCTTCGCCGGAGAAAAAGCGGATTAAATTAATGCCGCGCGGGTTAAGATGAGACTGCTCGGCGGTGTTATACATAATGGAAAGCCCTGTTACGCCCCTAATAATTTCATTTGCCGGGGCTTTATGAACACCGTGGGTGTTATCGGAACGGGCATACACTCCTGCTACCGCTCCCGACGGCGGTATTGCTATATCACTTTTTGAAAGCGGGTCGTAAGTAATCAACCACGGATGATACATTGCCGCGTAATCGGAAACAATGGTTTCCCTGTGCTTTTGTAAATCCGCAACTTCTTTGCTTTCCTGCGGCATGTCCAAAATAGCAAAGCGGCTTTTTGTATTCTCGCAATGGTCTTTAATTGCCGTTTGAACGGCGGGGTCTGTTATTCCGGGAGCCATAATAAGGCTTATAACACCGTTATCTAAAAATGATTCCAACCCTGTTCGACCACCGGATGTATCTTTGCCTTTAAACACGTCCGTCATGCTTGACGAACCGATATTTTCATCGCGCCCGCCGGAAAGACTTAACACTTCCGTGCGGTCCGCGCCGACAGAATCGTGACGCGGCAACGGGAATTTCACCGGGTTGTTTGCCATTTGAGCATCTAATTCCTGAATATCCACAAGCACGGACGAACGCATTATATTAAAAATAGAATCAACAGACCGCTTGTCCAAAGAAACATCTTCGTATGTCTCAAGCATGTCCCCGGAAAGCACTTCAATCGTTGCCACTCCCGAAAGAAGTTTTCTATCTTCATCACTTGAAGCTACTTTATTTGTAGCCCTTACAACTATTTGAATATTGTTACCCCATTCGCCGGTGTCTTTGGCGGTTATTCTAATTGCAATCGGCGCGGAAAGGCGTGCTTGCTCCGCCGCTTTTTCATATGGAAGATTTATTTTTACAGGGTCGGATTCTAAGGTGACAGATAAATCTTCCGTGCCGTCACCGTCTTCGTTTCTTGCCGCGAAAGAAATAAGCTCGTGGTTCGCAAACGCTGTAAGAATAAAATTCGGATAACCGCTTACCATTGACACGGAAACGGCTTCTTCCTCATTCACGAAAACATCATACATTTCTTTGTTTCCGGCATTTGGTGCAAATTTTATTGTCACCGCTTCCACTAAGGGTTCTTTGGCGGCAATGGTTAAGTACAATATATTTTTTTCGCCTTCGGATTTTTTTCCTTTTCCGGGTTCCGACGGCTCGCGGGTTATTATAATATCCCTGCTTGCCCTTACTCCCCCAAAGCCTTCGGAGTTTACTCTCATTACATAGCAACTTGCCCCGCCGTTGGCGAAAAATTTCTCTACCGAATATCGCAAAAAACGATATTGATTAAAACTGCTTGATAGATAATCCCCGAAACGACGATTAAAATCTGCAGCACTTGTTATTAGCAACGGTGGCCCCACCGTAGGCCCTCTTTGCGCAAGACCTAAAAATCCGGGTATACTGGTACTTACACCACTCATCGGTCTTGGCCCGGATTCAAACTCCTCAATATATACTCCCGGGGTTAAATATTCTGCCATATGCTTTCCCTCCGTCTAATTTTAATAAAGTATATAATACACGATTGGAAAATTATCGGAAATAGTGGCGATTAATATCATAACACGGGCAGAAATAATAGCCGCGTTTATAAGTCGAAAATGAAAATCAAGTAATTAATTGTGTTTTTTTATTTTCGTGTGCGCTTTTGGTGCGCTTTAGTTGCTATAATAGAATACGAAGTATGTGGAGGTATGCTTTTGACATTTGTGTCACAACATATATCCGAAACCCTGTTACGCGAGAAAAATGCTAAATATACAAGTATCAAATTAAATTACTAATAATCGAACGGAGGTTATATGTGATGATGCCAAAACTAATTAGCTGTAAATCACGCGACGCGCCATAAGGGGTGGACGTGTTAAAAACAAAAATAATTATTTGATGGAGGAAACTAAAATGAGAAAATTAAACAAAAAAATCTTAATATCTCTCGTTATACTGTGCATGATGCTGATGATGCTCCCCGCTATGGCGGTGTCCGCCTCATTGGTTACACCGCGCACTACCAGATTGGATTTAACCGTTAATCCCGTAACAGTATCGGGGGCAGACCATAACCCAACCACAAGCAATATCGACGGCAGCACCGAAGGTTGGATGTGGTACAGAAACGGCGTAGAAGTGAGCGGAACGCAATACAACGGCTTAGTCCTCGTTTTGGACGGTATTGACCTGAGAGCTTCAGGCGGCAGCAATGCGCTCATGGTGCCGAATAATACGACAATTGTGCAGATTAACGAAAACCGAATTACACATACAAACACCGGCACGACAAGCGATGCCCGCGCAATAGCCAATACAGTTACCGGGAGCGCCGAGACGCTGACTATATCCGGCAATGGTACGCTCCACTTAACAGCCACTACCACCGGCTCCAACGCTATCAGCAACGGTATTTATTCGGGTGCTCATATAGTAATTACAGGCGGAACAATAAACATTTTCAGTCAAAGCGGCCTCCATGGTTATGGAATAGGCTTAAATAACAATACCATTGGTACTGTAAGCGTTTCAAATTCCAATCTTAATATTACAAGCATCAGCGGCGGTAACACCGGTAGCAGTATCGGTATATCTGCCTCCCAGAGTTTAACTATAAGCAACAGCAATTTAGATATCACCAGTTCCAGTAACGGTACAGGCCCCAGTCGTGGTTTACTGACAGTTTTAGCGAACGGCACTGACACATTATCTATATCAGGCGGGTCATTTACCATTACATGCGGAACCGCAAATGAAAATTCACGCGCGATTCAAAGCAACTCCATTACCATATCCACGCCGTATTGGCATAAACACACAGACGCTGCAAGCTGGACTGCCTCAACAGCAACGCCGCTGACCAACGTCATAACCTCAACTATGTCTACGACTGTAGAGCCGTCCACCGTCACTCCTCAAAGCGGCCCGTACAATAAAAACTACACGTTGTACCTAGACCCGGACGGAAAACTTAGGGTTGGGAATGTAAATGGTGCCGATGTTACCGGTAAATTCAATCCTGCAGATATTTCATTTGATTCAAGCACTAATACATGGACGCTTAATGACTTCGTGTTTGAAAGCACCGCCTTTACCGCGGTAACGATACCGAATACAGACCCCGCCGTCACTATCAATTTGGAGGGAGATAACAAAATAACGAGCACTTTCAACGGCATTCCGTCCGGTTCTCCGACTCCCCCAATTGTCGGTCTTATGATAAGCAGCTCCGAAGGTATCCCCGTCATATTTGAGGGCGACGGCGAACTAACTGTCAGAGGTGGAACAGGAACAAGTTCTGCTGTTTCACACGGAATTAATGCAACCCATTTAACAATTCGCGGGGATACAACTGTAAACGCTATCGGCGGTAATACTGCTTCCGCTGTGAGTGCAGGTGTAAATACCAACGGTGTTCTTACTGTGGAAGGTAATGCAGAACTAAATGCAACAGGAGGAACACCTACCACCGCCACAAATTCAATTGGAATAAATGTTACCAGTGCGTCGGGTCATTTAAGAGTGACCGGCGGTACGATTAATGCCGCATCTATAAGCGGCGGCAGAAGCATTGAGATTGCTAACACCTCCCAAATGACCGCAGGCGGCGGTCAGGTTAATGTGGCTAATGGTATTAACCTTTTAGGGCGATTGAATTTGAATGCAAACAACGTAATTAACGCAAGCCACGCGATTACAGCTTCCAATAGAGCCAGAAGCATAATTGCAACAGGCAGTACAGCCATTACGGAAGGCCCCGAGCGTTTCTACAGCGCGGCCGGAGGCAAGGGCAATTCGGCTACCAACGCTTCATATGGATGGAGCACTACTGATGTGTCCGGTGTTGTTCCTTTGGCCGCACCCGGTTGGAGAATACTTACACCTGCGGAAATATTGGCGATTAACCTTTTGGATATTGCTCAAGCGAATGTTGCCACGCAAACCGTAACTCCCTCAAGCGCAAGAACACTTGTTACTGACGCTTTCGTTTCGACAGGCTCAAAGTTGGTTATTACAGGCAACGGAAGCGGAAGAGTTACTGTAGGAGCCGGCGGAACACTGACCGTAAACGGCGGTACAATCGAAATCAACAACAACGCTCAGAATGCAATTACCATTAACGACGGAAGAAGCATGGTAATATCAAGAGGTTCAGTTTCTGTTGCCAACACAGGCACTTCCGGCGGTATCAATCTTGCCGCTGCCGGTAGTATGCTGACAATTGGTTCGGCAGGGGCTACATCAGATGTTGTCTTGACTTTGAATGGTGAAACGTCGCTTATCGGAACCGGAAATATAACAGGCGTAAACGGGTTTTCAAAAATAGTAGTGGGTGCGACTGCTCCGACAAGAACCGTGAGCAATTTCTTCAATGTAAGCGGTAATACCGTAACCACATTATCTGCAAACACCACTTATGTGTGGGATGCTAACGCGGGTGGTTCGGGCATAGCGGGCTGGAAAGCAGAGGGCTTCGTGGTGCCGCCCACAGGCATTCCCGGTGTAACAGGATATGCCATTACAATGTTTATATTTTTTGCAATCTCCGTGACTTTGTGGGGTTATGTGCTTCGCCGCAGAGTGAAATAAAACCGACCTAACCAAAAAAAGTTTCATTTGTCATGATTTTTCTTTTTGTCACAATGTTACCCCCATCATGTAAGATGAAATAACTAATCATGATGGGGGTTTATCATTTGCTAAATTTGCATTATGTTTCATTCCCAATAACGGCGTAGACAACCAAGTTTTGAACAAAGCACATCTCCGAAAAGTACGAGTTAAGCAAAACCGTATCATATTTGCTAATGATGCTTCGAATTCCGACAAGTCCCTTACCTCTGTCTTTGCCCTTTGTAGATGACCCCGGTTTTATACCTTTTTCTTTTACTTCCTGGCGAACGGTATTTTTTATCACAAATGAAATCATTTCATTGTTTCTGGAAATCTTAATCCGGATTCTGCCACCGGGAATTTCTACGCACTCCTCAATGGCGTTGTCCAGCAATATCCCCAAGATACGAACAAGGTCAATAAACTCAATTGAAAACATTCTATCAAAATCAGGAACTTGGGCAAGAACATCCAAATCAACATCAACATCACGCTCAACCGCCTGCGATATTTTGTAAAACACGAATGCTTTCAACTGCTCATTGCTAAGCCCCGCCAATTTACCCAATAAGTCATTTTTTGCAATTTCATCAACCGCAAAAGGGCTTATTTTTTGGTTGTAAAACTCTTGCATTTCTGCATCGCCGCTACGCTCAACAAAGTTTCCCATTGTTAGAAAAATGTTTTTAACATCATGCTTGATATTTTTTATATCGTCTATACTCTTTTCCAAACTGGACGAATATGCGGCAAGGCTTTGATTTTCCATTGCCGTAACTTTCAAATTATCTTTTAGCCAAGTTATCCTAAAAACCATGATAATAAAAGAGAGTTGCAAAATCATGGCAATAAATAAAATAAAATTTGTGAACACAGAAATAGGGTCATTTGTAACGTATACCCTCCCAAAGAAGTAGTAAGCCAGCGCCGTAAACAAAAAAATACCGATAGAGTTTAGAATTATAAATCGCTCAATCAGCGGATAAGCCTTACCCATGCGGTTTATATTGTCAAAGTGTTTTCTAAGCAGCCGTTTAATTGCATAAATAAGCAAGGCACTAAGACCACAAATAAAAAGCAAAGCAATACCCCAAACAAATAATGCCTCTATTCTTGTTTCCTGCACCTGCCCTAACCTAAATACATATCTGCGAAATAAAAAACTCGCAACGTACCCATTGATAAGAACAAGCATACATGTAAACCAACAGTAAAATAAATTTCCTTTCAACTGCCCCAACCGAATTTTATACACTGCCAAAATTATAATCATAACGGTTAAAGCCGACAGCGATAAGCCCAAATTGGCTCTAACTTGCACAGATGCTTGAGCAATTCCAATAAATCTGCTCAAATAGGCAAGGCTCGAAAACATTATTACATAATCCAAAAATGACAATTTTACAAAGTTCAAAATAAACACGGTAGCAGTCATCACAAAAGCTACCGCAAGATTAAACATAGTTGAACTGCCGGGGGTAAACCAATAAACCGTAGGCACGAGGGTAACGCAAAAAGCAATTATTGCAGCAGTGATTTCAACCATTTTATTCGGCCACTTTTTCGCAATAATTCCAAGGGCAAATAAAAATGAAAACACTATTAACGGTGAATAATCGCTTCTGTATATGGTACGGAATAGCATATCCCACCATGAGAAATGCAGGAAGTAATCGCCACGAACAAATATGGCGTGTTCATCCGTAGGAAAAACGTAATATGGCGACATATCTCTCATACTTTTTTCACCCCGCATTTCTTCATTACTTCATTTTTCAAACGGAATGAGCAATCCGCTTGTTCTCCACCCGCAAAATTAACCACCCCATCAGAAACAGAGACAACATAGTTTTTGTTAATAATAACGGAGCGATGACTTTTCATAAAATCGTCACCCAGCTTTTGGAGGACGCTTTCGATGGTATCGCGTACCGATAAATCTGAACCATCCACGGTATGATATCGAACAAAATGTGAAATCGCCTTGTCTGTTTCTACATATAATATCTGCGAAATTGGCAGGGATACATATTCGTCAATGCCAATTAAAAGATTCACAGTGGGTTCGCCCATTGGGATATTACCTTTATTGTTCTCCAAAACAAGGCGGATGTATTTCTTGTAGGCTTGAATCATTTTGCCTTTGTCGGCTGTTTTTTCAATAAATCCAAATGCTTCCACCCCACTTTTTAGTATATCCATGCCCATATCGGCGTGACTTGTAACAAAAACGATTTTGGAAAATGGTTCCTGCTTCTTAATAAGCCGTGCAATATCAACGCCGTTTAAAGCTGTTCGCCCAAGGTCTATATCCAAAAAATAAAGATAGTCACCGGGATTCTTTTTGATATACAGCATGACTTCCGCAGAATCCTGAGTAGCGCAGACAATACGAGCGTTTAAGTTTTCTTTCTCTATACATTTAAATGCCACTTCAGCAGACATATCCAACATGAACTTGTCATCATCGCAAATAATGATGCCCTGCATAATCCTCGCTCCCATCCATACATCTTATCCTGTCTGATTATATCTTAGAAATGACGCGCTCTCCAGCCAGATAGCCTGAACGTATGCGGTTTTGTCGTGAACGTAATGTAATGCACCACGTTTGGGGCATGGCACATACCGCTTGGGCTAAAACCGCCAATATAAATAATTTCGCTGTTATGATGTCACCGAAACCGCAAGAAAATATTTTGCGAAATTAGAGAGGAACATCTTTATGAGAAAAAACATCATACTTTCATTAATCGTGCTTACGCTTGTCGCTTTTTCAGGCTGCGGCTCTTCAGAAACGCAAGAAGCCGACGGTAGCTCAAATGCAAGCAATGAATTAACAATTGCGGCATTGCATGTAGACGGCTTTCTGGAAACTGCCGCCGCAAAGTTTGAAGAAATGCATGAAGGCAGATACAAAGTCACTATTGTCAAAACCGGGGATTTTACAAGTTATGCTCAAATTATTAACACTGCATTAATGAGCGGTATGGGCGAGGATATTATCATGGCTTCTCATCTTGCATGGCAGCGTTTGGCAGATGCAGGCAGGCTTGTTGACCTTAACGGAAAAATTGATTTGCCGCCGGGGACGTTTTATCAAAACATACTTGATGCCTACCTTTACAACAGCGGGCGCTATGTAGTTCCGTTAAGTTTTAATATCTGGGCTTTTAGATTAAACGAAGATGTAACAACTACAATAAACCCCAACCGCTTTACCCTTGAAGATGTAATCGCACTTGCATACGCATACCCGGATTTAGACCTTATTCATAGCCCAATGGGAATGAGCGCCACCATCCTTGCCCACAGAATATTTGAGCTTTATTTTGACGAGTTTATCGACCTGCCAAACAGAACAGCCAATGTTGACAACGAAAAATTCATAAACCTTCTGGAAGATATTCAGTCAATAGCCGATAAACTTACACCAACCACATGGGGAATAGGAACACAAGTAATAGCAGAAACCATCTTCCACAACATGGTGCATACCATTGATGGGATAGTGGACACTACAGGCTACAACATTATAACAAACTCCCAAGGTGAAGGCTTAGTAACCGCAAGAAGTCATATGGCAATAAACGCCAACAGCCAAAACCAAGAACTCGCCGCTCGATTCTTGCAATTCCTATTGTCGTATGATATGCAATCATCCCCGGAAATGTTGGCTACCCCGGTTAATAGAAACGCAGCTGTAACGAATAGTAGGGCGTTGTTGGAAAGTCAGCGCGTAGCCGGGTTTATGCCGGAAGGCGTTGATTTTGATACAAACCTTACGGTGTTCAATTCTCTCGCTGACAGATTGACCATAGCAGAAACATCCGACCCCTTCATCGGTGACTTCGTAAGAACTGAAATGACACGCTTTTTTGACGGTGAAGTGACTGCCGAGCAAGCAGCAAGAAATCTTCAAGCAAGGCTTACCACCTACTTAAATGAGTAAAGCACTAAAAATTAGGAAGGAAAATGTAATAGCGTTTTCCTTCCTAATCCCAAGCCTTACCGGGGTGGCTTTGTTTTATATAATCCCATTTTTTATGTCACTGGGTTATGTGACCACAAATAGTAGTGGTAATTTTATAGATATCGACAACTTTGTGAATCTGTTTAGCAGCGAAGCCTTTCGGCTTGCTTCGTGGAATACTTTCAGATTTATGACGATTGCAATACCTCTCAGCATAGCGATACCACTGTTTATAGCTTGCCTGTTGTTTAACTTAAAAGGAATGGGATGGCTTAAAACGATACTAATGTCACCGCTTGTTATACCAACTGCCGGCATAGCCTTTTTCTTTCAAAGTCTCTTTATGTCCAACGGTTTTGTAAGCCGCTTGTTAAATGTAAACACAGACTGGCTGCAAACGGATCATGCTTTTGCGATTGCAGTAGGGCTATATATTTGGAAGAACCTCGGCTTTAATCTTGTTTTAGCATTAGCTGCCCGTGCCAATATTCCGCATGAATATTACGAATGGGCATCAGTAGAGGGTATGGGGAAAATCCGTATGTTTTTCAAAATCACGGTGATTTATCTTATGCCGGGGTTATTCATTATGTTTGTGATGTCGTTCATAAATTCGTTTAGGATTTATCGTGAACTGTATATGCTGTCGGGGAATTATCCGCACCAAAGCATTTATATGTTACAGCATTACATGAATAACCAATTTATGTGGCTAAATCGTCAAAACCTTACGACTTCCGCTTTTGTTATCACCTTCGTAATAGCAGTATTTATGGTCGGGTTCTTTATCATTGACAAGAAATCAGAATTCATTGAATAGAAATGCGAAGCGTTTCTTTAAATGGGGAGTGAGTACGATGGCAAAAGTATTTAATATAAGCATTAAAGTATTTTTGATTGCTTTTGCCTTTTTATATATCATTCCTCTGCTGATTATTTTTACAAGCTCGTTTATGTCGATGGGGGAAATCGCCCGCAACTATGGCGATACGCACGATTTTTTTGACCATGATTTAATGAGGCAAATCAGCTATGTGCAGTACAGTCTGATACCCGAAAAAATTTCGCTAAGCCAATATTATACCCTGCTTTTTAGAACACCCATGTATCTTGACTATTTTATGAACTCGGTAAGACTAACGCTTCCCATCGTAGCTATGCACGTTGTTATCGGCTCACTGGCGGCATATGGGTTTACGGTATGGAAGTCACGGTTTAAGGAGATTATTTTCTGTATCTACATAATCGTAATGGTTCTGCCGTTTCAAGCAACGCTTGTACCAAACTTTATTATGGCAGATACTCTTGGGATTTTGAATACGCATAATTCTATAATACTGCCGCTTGGTTTTAGCCCTTTTGCCGTGTTCATAATGCGGCAGAGCATGAAGGGCATACCACCAAGCATTTTAGAAGCGTCACAAATAGATGGCGCGAATCATTTTAAGCGGTTTCTTTATATCGCCCTACCCATGTCAAAAAGCGGTATGGCGGCGTTAGTGATTTTAACATTTGCGGATAGTTGGGCGATGATAGAGCATCCTATGGTATTTTTAAGAGATAGCGCATTAGAGCCGCTTTCGGTTGTACTTTACCGATTAGGGCAAGGTGATATTGGTTTGATTTTTGCGGCATCTGTGTTTTATATGTTGCCGATGATTTGGCTTTTCTTATATGGGCAAGAGTATTTTGAACAAGGCGTGAAGCTATCGGCCTTGAAGTAATGGAGGTTGATTATGGAAAACAGTAATGGCGTGAATAAGAAAAAGATGCGCAAGCTATTATACATTTACATTGCTGTCATTTTGGTATTGGTCTTTTCTTCAAGGACTATCTACAACTTCTCATTGCCAAAAGTGACTATAGCCATGGCACAAAGCGATTGGATAATAAAGGAACTTGAAGTCCGTGGAGTGGTAGAGTTTTCGGAAACATTTGATATTTACGCGCTTTCAAGCGGATGGATAGATGAAATGTTTATAAATCGGGGAGATTTTATTGATGCAAATACTATAATCGCAAGATATAACCCCACATCAACCACAAATGAACAGGCTGTGGCGAGTTTACTTACCAACATAGAGCGGACAGAACACCAGCTAACCCGCTTGAATATCCAAAGAGGGGATATTCAAAATAATCTCCATACTTTGTCGGGTGTATCGCCGGGCGATGTGCTTCAACATCAATGGGCTGTTAATGATGCTATGTTAAATGTAGAAAATCGGCAAACCGAACATATTCAGGCACAGCAAATGGCAACTATGCCGCAAGGCTTTTTTATGTATATAAACGCAAGAACCGATGCCGAACGTGACTGGAACAGGAGTGTAACAGAATTGAATCAAGCACAGGCTGCATTGCAGGAATTAGAAGCGCGCGGCAGTAACTTTGATGATTTCACTTATATGCAAGCCATACAAGAAGCAACAATAGCACTTGAACGCAGAGCGATTGATTTACAAAATGCCGAATCAAACTTAGCAGATGCAAGATGTATTTCGGCGGCTACTTTTGACGCACGAAATTATCAAAATGCTATAACTGCCGCCCGAACCACCCGCCAGAGAAACCAGCTTGCCTACGAAGCCGCTCATCAACAGCTAAATATAGCTTGGCAAAGGTTGCATACCCTTGACATAAATGCAGACCGGACAGAAGTTGCCGCCGCCCATGCCGCTATAAACGATGCTCAAAACAATGTTATTTCGGCAAGGCTTAATCTCGATGAAAGTAATACCTTGTTGGAGCAAGCATCAGACAATTTGCAAAGAGAGAGAAACGCTTTTAACACTCAAGACAGGGAGCAGCGTAATCAAGATGTAGAAACTGCGGAAGCCCTTGTTGTCCAAGCAGAAAATGCCGTAGATGATGCAACTCGCGCTTATGAAAATGCTATGGCTACATTGGACAGAGCAGAACTGGCCGCAATCGCCGGATGGCAGAACGAGATACTTGAAGCCCAAAATAGAGTTGATAATGCTTTGCTTGCACTGGACGAAAGCGCATGGATGGCATCTCAAAATCTTAGGCAGGCAGAATCAAACCTTGCCAATGCTTACCAAGCATTAGAACGTGCGGAAGCAACCTTAGAATTGGCACAAAGGGAAACATCTACTCAAATAGATGATGCCAGACGTGCGCGTGAGATAGAACTTAGGAACATAAACCTAGATATTGAACGAACTCTTATTGATTTACACGCCGACCAATCAGCCCTTGCCGCCATGACCAATTCTGATACAACAAATATAATAACTAATCGTCAAGGCATAGTCATGACCATCGACAAAAGAGAGGGGGAATTTATTTCACAAGGGGAAAGAATCGCTACCATAGGCGTAGACAATAACCGTTTTATGGTTGAGTTTTCGACCACTGTTTCAGAGGCCGGGTTTATTGAGATTGGCAACGAAGCGAGCATTTTTAGAAGCGGTTCAAATATTGGTATCAGAGCCTTTGTATACAACATAACACCTGTGGGCGATAACCTGAATATACAGCTAATTTCAGAAACCGACCAGTTTAACGGCGGCGAATTTGTCAGAGTACTTTTCCGCAAGCAAACAGGGATTCATGAAATGGTTGTGCCCAACGAAGCTATCTTTATAGGAGCAATGGGTCAGCACTATGTATGGACAGTGCAAAGTAGGCAAGGCACATTAGGGACAGAGTATATTTCTGTACGCAGAAGTGTCCGTATTATTGATTCCGATGATTTCAATTCTGCCATTTACATGAGTTTTATGATGATGAATATGCCTGTGATAACAAGCTACAGCAGGGAGTTGAGCATTAATGGGAGGGTAAGCAGAATGGAATGAGTTAAATATCAAGAAAAGACCCCACAAAATTCAGTCGAAAAAAATCTCTCTTTTTCTAACTGCGCATTTTATGGGGTTCTTTTTAATGAGATAGCCGCTTACTTTTAAATTTTATAATTCTTCGTCAAACATGTCTAAAAAATTTTCTTCACAGAGTTTTTCCTTTGCTGCCAAAAGTATCACAATTGCAAGTGCAGCTGTAACCGCTAAAATTGTTACTGTAATCCATGTTTTCATATGGTACACTCCTTTTTAGCCTTGATTATGCGGTATGTTATTTGCCGTGTCAAGAATTACGTTAAGTACACCCGCTACACCGTCTGTTAGTTGATGGCTTTGCATGGTTTTTTTGTAACTTTCGCGTGAGTTATACAGGTTTAGAACTTCCGAAAATAATTTTTGCGGGTTCATCTTTTCTTCGTGCAGGACGACGGAGAAACCTTGTTTTTCAAAAGATTCTGCGTTTTGAATTTGGTCGCCGCGGCTTTTGCCCTTTGGCAGAGGAATCAACAAATTTGGTTTTTTTAACGCAAGCATCTCGAAAATTGTATTCGCGCCTGCGCGGGAGATTACTATTTCAGCGGCGGCAAGAATATCGGGCATTGTGTCTGTGAGGTACTCGAATTCGACGTAGCCGGGCGAATTTATCCCCGAAAGATGCCCTTTTCCGCACAGATGAATCACGCGGAATTTTTCCAAAAGAGAGGGTAAAGCTTCGCGAACACAGGCGTTTATCGCCGCCGCGCCTTGGCTTCCGCCCGTTACAAGCAAAACCGGTTTTCCGCCGGGTTCGAAGCCCACGAGCTTTAATCCGTATAAGCGGTCGCCATTTGCAAGGGTTCTTCGAATTGGCGTTCCCGTTAATACGGTTTTATTTTGCGGTAAAAATCCCAAAGTTTCGGGGAAAGAGACGCAAATTTTCGATGCAAACGGCATCGCCAAGCGATTGGCAAGCCCGGGCGTTATGTCAGATTCATGAATTATAGATTTTACACCGCAAAGCCGCGCCGCCGTTATTACCGGAACAACAACGAAGCCGCCTTTTGAAAAAATAATATCGGGCTTTATTTTTTTTATAATTTTTACGGAATCGCTCAAACCTTTTGCTACGCGGAAAATATCCGTGAAATTTTTTACGTCGAAGTAACGCCGAAGTTTTCCGGATGATATGCCGTGGTAAGGCAAGCCGGCGGCTTCCACTAAGCCGCGTTCTATTCCGTCGCGGCTTCCTATATAACTCACTTCAAAACCGGCGTCTTTAAGCGCGGGAAGAAGCGCCAGGTTTGGAATAACATGCCCGGCGGTTCCCCCTCCGGTTAGAATAATTTTTTTCATTGTGTCACCCGTATCGTGGAACTGTGGTATTCCGCGCTTTCTGCTGATATAATCCATTATATAGAATTTATTTTGCATTGGAAGTGTTGCTTGGATTATGCAGAAGATTATTTTTTTTACGTTGTTGCTTTTTTTGCTTACAAGCTGCAGCGGGAGAACGGAACAAATTCCGCCCGAGCCTGAGAACGGTTATGTTGAGCAAGAAAACAACGGCGGGTATGAAATTCCTATTATAGAGGAAACCCCCGTGCCCGTGGAAACGCCAAAGCCGGAAATTCCTCGTTACAATGAATATCGCATTACGTTGGACGTTGACCCGTCGGAGCGTACAGTTTCGGGCATTTCGCATATTACATTTACGAACCGCGCATCGGTAGAGCTTGACGAAATCGTGTTGCGCGTTTATTTGAATGCGTTCAGCGAGGGTGTTGAGCCGCCGCCTGTTTTCAGCGAGCTTGAATGGCGCGCTTTTCCGAATGGACAAGATTATGGTTTTTTGGAAATTCAAAATGCGTTTTTGGACAACGAACCGCTGGAATTTGAACTTGATGAAACTATTTTGAGATTAATTTTACCCGAGCCGCTTGAGCCTTACGCCACAGTTCAGCTTCTTTTGCAATACAATGCGCGCGTTCCGAAAATCGCACACCGCACGGGCGGGAACGATTATGCGTTGTGGTTTGGAATGTTTTTGCCTGTGCTTTCTGTTTTTGATAAAGAAAACGGTTGGTTTACGCGGGAGCATTATCCGGCAGGCAATCCATTTTTTGTTGAAACAGCGAGCTTCCGCGTGGATGTCACAACGCCGGCACGTTTCGTGGTTGCGGGAACAGGCTCGCGAACCGAAGAAGTAATCGGCGATACAGATACGAAAATTACAAGTTTCGCGGCGCATCAGGCGCGGAATTTTTCATTTGCGGTTTCCCCGTATTTTCAATATGCTCACACATCAACGCAAAGCGGCATTGATATCCACTTTTATTATTACACCGAAACGCTGCCCATAGACGATATTTTAGACACGGCACGAAAAAGCATGGAATTTTTCGAGGAACGCGTGGGGCCTTATCCGCTTGGTCATGTAACGATGGCAGAGGCAGATTTGCTTCAAGACAGCGCGTCTTTTTCGCAGATGGTATTTGTAGACTCGTGGTATTTGGCGCGCGGCGGGCGATATTGGGCGATGGCGCACGGGCTTGGGAATCAGTGGCTTGCGAATATTATAGGCACAAACCGGGTTGAAGAACCGTGGCTAACGGAAGGGCTTACCCGTTTTATTCAAACAGGTTTTTTTTATCAGACTCCCGATGAACTTCGCGAACGCATGGAGCGTGACCGCGCTTCAATTGAAGAACGCACAACGCTTTTTCTGAACCGCGGGCTTGAAGCGTCGCCGAACTGGGCGCATTACGCCCATGCGCACGGACGCAAGGCAATGTTAATGGTGTATTCGCTATACAATCGCATGGGCGACGAACTTTTTTGGGAATTTATAAACGAATATTATCAAGCATTTTCTTTCGGCATAGCCACGCAAAATGATTTTATCGGTTTGGCGGAAGAACTTTCCGGCGAAAATCTAAGAGAATTTTTTGATGAATGGCTCACAGTGGGAACAGTACCGGAGCTACCGTAAGGAGGCCGCTATGAAGATTGTGTATATTTACGGAAACATGACGCACTACGACCACGGGCTTGGGGGCTTGTTAAAGCGAACACAGGATGTTTTTTCCGAGCTTGACGCGCAAACCGAAACGGTAGATTTAGGCGTTCTGCATCCACCGTATTACGACGGTGAAACGACAAACGCGATTGACGGCATTATGGAAAAAATAAAAGCGGCAGACGGAATTGTTTTAGCGTGTACGGCGCAAAATTTCGCACCAACCGCGCTTATACAGAGTTTCTTGGAATACCTTGAAAACGCGGAGTATACCGAAGCTTTAAAGGACAAGCATTTAATGATAATAACTCTATCGAACAAGGGCGGAGAGAAATCCGCGGGTGATTATCTTACGCGGGTTATTCAGTTTTTCGGCGGATTTGTAGTTGCATCAATGGGGCTTAATGTACGGCATTTGGGCGAAATGGACGGCGATGCCGGCGAATTTATTGATAAAACAACGCAGGATTTTTACAGGGCAGTTCATCAAAAACGCAAATATGTAATTCCATCGGATTTTATAAATGAAACACCCTCCGCAAAAAAAATCGACGAACCTATAAAAGAAAAACCGGAGCTTTCACTGAAAACCGAAGCAAAACCACTCGGTTTTACAGACACACAAGAAAAAGAAATAGATGAGCTTTCACTTTTGTTTACAAAAATGCATTCAAAAGGAGAAGCTTCTCCTGCTGCCGTCATAAATGAATCGTTTCTCACAGATGCGCCGTCAAATCCGTTCGCGCCGAAAGCGGCGGAAAAACAAAGCGTGCGCGTAACGAAATCCGGCGAAACCGTGCAAAGCCTAACGAAAAGGTTGCCCGAATTTTTCAATTCGCAATTATCCGCAGGGCTTCAAGCGGTTATTCAATTTAACATCACCGGAAGTGAAACATTCGACGGTGCAATCAGCATTCACAGCACCGAATGCACCTATATTGAAGGAAACGTGCCTGCTCCGGATATAATAATCATGTCAGACGCGGCAATTTGGCAGGATGTTTTGAAAAACAAAAACTCGGCGCAAAAAGCCTTTATGACGGGTGGAATAAAAGTGCGCGGTGATTTTGTGTTGCTTTCAAAATTTGATTCACTGTTTAAATTCCCGGAATAACAATGGAAACCATACAAATTTTACGCATTCCGTTCGCTAAAATAACGCAAAAAGAAGCCATTGATAAACTGGAAGAATTCTTGTGCGAACCCACAAATCACGTAATCGTAACGCCTAACCCTGAAGGCGTAATGCAAGCGCGCCGTAATCCCTATTTTTACGAGGCGTTGAAATCCGCCGACTTATCCCTTGCGGACGGAACGGGCATTGTGCTAGCGTCGTATTTGCAAAAGGAAAGATTACCCGAACGCGTTCGCGGCGTGGACACAATTTTCGCGCTTTTAGAAAGTCTTTCGGAAAAAAGAAATTTCACGGCATATTTTCTTGGCGGAACAGAAGGCACAGCCGAAAAAGCAAAAGAGAATATGCAAAAAAAATACTCGCGCTTAAAAGTAGCGGGTTTTCATCATGGATTTTTTTCCGCTGAAGAAGAAAAAAAAATCATCGACGAGATAAATCATCTTTCGCCCGATATTTTACTTGTATGTACAGGAATGCCCCGCGCAGAAATTTGGGTGGCAAAAAATAAAAAAATAAACGCCCGCCTAACTATGTGTCTTGGCGGCACTCTTGATGTGATGGCGGGAACAGCAAAAACCGCACCGCCATTAATGCGGAAATTCGGGCTGGAATGGCTGTACCGCCTAATCCGCCAACCAAGCCGCTTCAAACGAATGCTGGATATTCCGCGGTTTGTTGTTGCCGCAATTTCAGAGAGGGTTTCTACGAATAACATGAACAACTACAAAAATGATTAGTGTGGCATGAATCACCGCTGGTGCAAGGAAAAACGGGTGAAGTTTTTGCAACGAGGTTATGGGGTGCATGAAATTGTTATATTATAGCCATGCTTTCATTTGTCAATTTATCAAAAACTGGCTACGTCTTTTCGTATGCGAACATCAAGCAAGATTCCACCATCGTCAAACCCCCAGAATGCAACAACATATACGTCGAAATCGCCGGAATATTTTCCGAGATTAACGCTTATGGATTGGATTCCTATGCGGGTATTTAGGGTTGCATCGGTTGGGCATCCAATATCTGCAATATAAAAATCACTCCCGGTTAAATCTTTTTTTCTTTTTTTCAATGAAATTCACGCCTTCTCTGAAAAATCATATATTGATAATATTTGCTAAAATCAAGCACGCTACCGCGATACGAGAAAACACAAAAGAAACCAAGCCGTTAGCAGAGCGAATTTTGCAAGCATTTTGAATCTGAGTTATTTCATTTAACCAATTGAAAAATGATTCTATAGGTTGCCTAACTCTTGAAACAGCAGAAGAAAAGATAGAATCCCAATATGAAAGTTCCTTTTGACCCTTTTCCAATTTTATTGGGGTGATGATATTGACGCGATTATTGCGTCTAAGCTCCTCCATCCATTCCGCATGAATATAGGCTTTGTCGGCAAATAAATCAATGCCGTAAACATCTTGAAGCATTTCAACGGCAGCTTTCCGGTCATGGACATTTGCTGCTGTGAGCAGGAGTTGCTTAGGTTGAGGAATTGTTTTGTACTGATTTTCACCCAATGCATGAAGTCTGACACCATAAAAATACATTTGCTTTGCATCGCAATACCCCTTGTCACACATTTCAGTCGCAACTTTTGCGCGTCCGCTTCGGCGTTGCTTTGCAAGCACTATTGGCATGGAGTCTATCAAGTGGGTTGGACATGTTGTATCACTTGAAATCATTGATAGCAAGTCACTTGCCAAGGTTTTTATTGCATCGGCAAGATAACCATACCGTCTATTAAATGCCTTATAATTTGGCATTGCAGGAAACCACTCTGCATAAAATGCTTTTATAAATTTGAAAACGTCTTTGCAAGTAAATTTTCTGTTTGCAAGCCCCCACAATGCTATTGTTATGCACTCCTCGTCTGAAAATTGGGGCAGAAAATTATTGCTTGTACGTTGTGCGTCATATACTAATCTGGTATCGTAATGCTGACAAATGACGCAATACAGGTTTATTAGTTGGAGTTCATTAGACATAACCCCACTTTATACCATTTCTTGCTCATTTGTCTTTTTATTTAAACTGTGGATTCGCATTCTAAGCGAAAAAGTTGAAGTAAGCATTGAGGTTGCACAGGTTATTGTAGCATCAAAAAGGCTCTATGGCCTGACTACATTCACTTTTTATGCTATTTCAGATGGCTTGAAATCAATTTTTTCCAAGTCATATGTTGGCATACAGTCGTTTTTCATTAAAGACAATGTTGAGCCTTCGCTTCAGATGTCTCTATTTGATTGCTCTTAAAAAAATGGGGAAACTCAAAATTTTTTCAAAATTGTTTATTTTAGCAGATTTTACAAAAAGCAAACCCTTGAAAAATTGCTATTATGCAATCCCAAGGGTTTTGGTCAATTCAAACACAGTTACTATTCATATATTTGTTTTTTTCAACATTTCCAAACACATATTTGGAATTTCATTCAATGGTGTCCGAGATTCTTTTCACAATCTCATCAAAATTCATTTGCTCTGCGTTCTCCCGCAGCCAAACGATAAGTTCGCCATCCGTCTTGTAATCAAAGGCTTCCAGTTCCCCAAGTGCTGCGTCCACGCCGCTCATTTCATAATCAATGCAAGCCTGACGCAGCCTATCCAGCGTTTCGTTGTCCAGCTTCTCCTTTTTAGGTTTTAGGTTATCTGCATCAAATCTTTCAAGCATAGTAGTAATGCCCGATATGAGCCTCCGTGCCGTTGTCGTTAGATTTTCATTGTGAGCCGCCACATACTCATAATCCCCGGCAAGTGCCGCACCCTCCAACGCCTCCGCGATACCCGCTGTTTCCTCGGCGCAGATACCGCCGCTCGAACCTTTGATTCCGTGAACAATGGTGGCATAGTCAGCAAGTAAGTCAGAAGTAACCTGACCGGATCCTTCAAGAAGGCGTGGGGTGTTCTTCGCGTAGGAACGTAGTACGTCAAGATATGCGTCCTTGTCACCGTTGAAACGTGACAGCCCTTTTTTGGTATTTATGCCCGGAATACCTTTGTCCATCGCCTGCCAGTTTTTTTCATTATTTTGAGCGGGAGGATTTTGTTCCTCAATATGCTGGTGTAATTTTTCCTGTTCTTTATCCCGTACCCATTCCCGTATAACTGCATCCAAATGGGCGATTTCTATGGGCTTGGAGATAAACGCCTGAAAACCGTTTTGCAAAAACATTTCTTCGTTACCCACAATGGCATTTGCCGTGAGCGCGATTATGGGAACACTATCCGTGTAATCCGTTCCGATTTCCCGTATACGCCGAGTGGCTTCGATACCGTCCATGCCGGGCATCATGTGGTCCATGAAAACGGCGTTGTAGCGAACTCTGCTATCCATCATGGCTTCAATAGCTTCTTGGCCGCTTGTAACACAGTCAATTTTCATGCTGTAAGATTTCATCAGACCCTTAGCCACGTCAAGGTTTGTCTCTACATCGTCCACAATCAGCACACGCGCATAAGGCAAGCTGATTCGTGACATTTCACCGAACCGCCGTTGTTTCTGAGCGGAGTAGTTTAGGTTTTTGAGGCTTTCAACCGCCTTCGGTCCGATTGCATTGTCGGTAACATATTTTTGCATAAGCCGCACGGTGAAAACGCTGCCCTTACCATATTCACTTTCTGCGGTTATCTGACCGTCCATTAGTTCGACCAACCTTTTTGCAATAGACAAGCCAAGCCCTGTCCCTACAATTTTACGGTTTGCCGACATATCCGCTTGAACATAATCGCTGAACAGATTAACCATATCTTCCTGCCGTATGCCAATACCTGTGTCCCGGATTATAAAAGTCAGCCAAATACAATCGCCTTCCCGGACGCAACTTACGGTCAGCTCCACCGTTCCTTCCGTTGTGTACTTAAAGGCATTTGATAAAAGGTTATTCAGTATTTGTTTTATGCGAAGTTCGTCACCGTAAAGCTGTGTTGGTAAATTGGCGCAGACATTCATCACAAATTCAATGGATTTTTCACCCCTATGCAAGATGCTTTGCGTGACGGCATCATTTATCATGCTGGGGATGTCATATATGCTGGGGATAAGCTCGAATTTTCCCGCTTCTATCTTGGATATGTCAAGAATGTCGTTTACCGTATTGAGTAGGGTTGCACCAGCGTTGTTAATCCGGTCTAACCTATAGCGGCTTTCTTCATTCAACTCGTTGTCTGTGTTCAAAATCAAGCCGGACAAGCCGATTACGGCGTTTAGTGGTGTGCGAATTTCATGGCTCATGTTGGCGAGGAAGGTACTCTTTGCTTTGTTGGCCTCCTCCGCTTGCTGTCGAAGACGTTCTGTATTGACCAAATAGTTTTTTTCTTCGGTTACGTCCATCATAGTACCGACAGTGCGTATCGCGTTGCCTTGCTCATCGCGGATTGATTCGCCGGTAGCGCGGATGTAAATGTAATCGCCGTTTTTCTTTTTCGCCTGATATTCCGGGTCGAAGGGCGTTTTACCCGTGGGATCGGCAAGGTGGGCGGTGAGTTTATCGTTCATTATCTGCAATGCGTCAGGGTCGAGGCAGTTGCTGAAGCTTTCCAATGAGTTCGGAAAATCGTGTTCGTCTGTATAACCGAAAATCTCCCGAAACTCGGCAGTATAGGTAACTTCGCTTCGGATGTTTGTCGGGTCATCGCGTATAATCTCCATATCCCATAACCCGATTCTTGCCGCTTTGTTGATTAAAGATATTTTGGCGAGCTGCATTTCGTTCATTTCATGCGTTTGTATAAGTTCCTGCTCCCGTTTTCTTATTTCGGTCATGTCGAACGCCGCGCTCACAAAGCGTACAGGGTTTCCGTCTTTATCCCGAATCGCCTTGCCGACGGTGCGGAAGCAAGCGTATTCCCCATTTTTCTTTTTGAGCCGCTGTTCTATATCAAAGGGAGTGTTGCCGGTTTTGTCGAGCAAATGAGCAGAAAAAGTACTGAACGCGCTTTCCGTATCGTCAGGATGTACAAGACCAATCCTGCTGTCACCAAGATTTTCCGGGGATTGGTCGTCGTCTGTAAATCCAAGCAATTCTCTGTATTCAGCAGAATATTCGGTTTGACTGCTAAGATTGAGAGGGTCACTTGGGTTTATTTCCATATTAAACATACCTATTTTAGCGGCTTCTATAATCAGATTTAATTTAGCAAGCTGAAGCTCATTAACTTCCCGTGCTTTTATTAGTTCCTTTTCCCGGCTACGCATTTCGGTCATATCATAGGCGTAAACAATTATTGCAAAACTGCTTCCGTAAGGAATCCTCACCATTTCAATCAGTAGGTTTTTCGTCATACCCCCCATATGCAATTCTGTTTCAACTCTGTTATAGCCTTCCTTCGTAGCAGTTTTGAATCTTTCGGGCATCGGAATCGTAACACGACCGTCGGGTTGGATTTCCGGCAGGCTTTTGGTAAAGCGTTCATAAAACCCGGCAATCAATTCTTCTTTTGTCTCAAAGCCCATGAAACGTATGGCGGCGAGATTGCACTCCACTATGTTGAAATTGCTGTCAAACAATACATTGATTTGCGGGTTCGTATCGAGTATTTTCAAGGTAGTGGCTTGCGCTTCTTTAAGCTCTTGAATCATCCTCTTCTCTTCTCGCAGGTCGCGCGTATATCCGGCTACCACATATTCGGTTCCGTATTTGACCTTGACAAGCGTAATCTCTGCCGGCATAGGAATCCCGTCGGGAAGCATATGCAGCCATTCAAAATTGAGAATACCTTCTCCCTCAAATGCTCTTTTTAATAACTCTGCACGTTTAGTATCTGAACGTTGTCCGTCAGGCTGAAACTCCGGGTCAAGATTGAAATATCCGGCTAAATACTCTTGTTTAGTCTGGAACCCGCACATACTCGCGGCAGCTTGGTTGCAATCCAAGAGCTTGTATTCGTTGCTCCATAGTTTGCAACACAGCGGGTTGGAATCCAGCATAATACTAAAACGTTCGTGCGCCTCTTGTTCCACATCCATAGCCATTTTTCTCGTTTTATTGATTTTCAATAAAAGCAAAACGACAATGAGCATCAGCAACAACAGGGCGGCGGTTGAAACGGACACGATTAGCACGCGCTGGTTTGCATGGCGCAACTGTTCTTCAGCAAGCATCCTTGAATAGTCAAAGGAGCGGTTCGTCCATTCATTTGAAATTTTTTCGGTGTTTACATAAACAAGCGTTTTATCAATAATCGAGCATAAAATGTCCTCGTTTTTGTTCAGCCCGAAAAATGTATCGTTAAAAACGGGGAATGTATAATTTGCTTTATATCCGGGTTTTTCACGATAGTTTTGTTGATAATACAGGATGTATCCAAGATTGAAAAACAGGTCTATCTCACTGTTTTCAAGTGCATCCAAAGCATCATCCTGAGAATCGAAGTGCTTGGCATTAGAATAATTCGGAAACCATTGTTCATATATTTGGCGGGTAGCACACCATCCGACAACCCCCACAGACGCTTGCCCAATCTGATTTAATTCCAAATTAGGATAATTCACTTTTGAAAAAAAAGCGTATGGCGTTGAAAAAAACGGCGTTTCGGGCCATATGAAATATTCCTTCCGCTCTTCGGTAATAATCAAATCCGAAATCAAAGCCGCTTCGCCCATCCTGAGCATTTCGAGTATCTCCCCCCAAGATGCGTCCATTCCGTTGACAGGCTCAAATTCAATTCCTGTCATTCTGCTTATTTCTTTCAAAATATCCATAGAGATACCTTGAAATTCACCCTCATTAACATTATAAAAACTCACCGGATAAGTATCCGTTCCCAATACGATGGGAACGCTTGCAGTCAGATTGTCTATATATGCTCTCTCTTCATCGGAAAATGAATTGTACAAAAGATAACGGTTGTATTCATCATTGCCCTGCCGATATAGTTCATAAAGCTTGCTAATCCCGCCTGCCGCAATGTATTTATTCATTATGGATATAATTGGTTCAAGTTCCGCTTTCGCGGTAGTCAGCGCAGCGGAGGTATACGCCAACGGCAGCAGACCATTTGCAAGCGTAAAACCTTCCACCCCTGTATATTCATAATTCATTCTCGCTGATATGCCTATGACCGCGTCAATCTCGCCGTTTCTTAACATATCGGCTTCCATCGTTACGTCCGAAATCGTAACCGTTTCAAATTCCAGTTCAGGATACGCAGATGCAACGGTCTGGGCAACGGCGCTACCTTCTAAAAACATTCCCACCCTCAAGCCGTTAAGGTTGTTCGTCGCTTCAATCCTACGGTCTCCGTATGTCAAAATGGAGAGCGAACGCTGTGCAATGGGGTCGGACATATAATACCTATTCTGCCGTTCCGGGGTAATTCCGTATTCGCTCGTGAAGTCAATAGCTCCGCTGTCTATACCGTCTATGATTGAGTTCCAGTCATGAAACTCAATCACAAACGGAATCTCGAATAGGTCAGACATAAGGTTGTTAAGCAAGGGCAAAAAACCGGCATATGTACCGTCCGGTCGTACAAACCATTCCGCAGAGTGTGTTTTCCAAAAAGAAATGCTTTGCCGTGACGCTTTGAGTGCTTCTACCCCGGCGATTTCTCTCTCGGTAATGCCCGGTATATCACGGAATGATTGTATGCTTTCCATTACTGCGCCAGATACGGGTGCGTCCAGTTCGGACACGCAGCTTGTAATACCAAGCAGCATGGCGCAGAGAAGAAGTAATGCGACAAACCTTTTTGCAAATTCCTGATGTTTATTTATCAAGAATTGTTTGGGAATCATCAAATTCATTTTAATCTACCTCACTTATTTTCGGCTTGCGTCCGGGTTTTAATTTTCCTGTACGGGTAGGTTTAGGTGTGTCCTCCGGGATAACCCATGTATTTGAAAATCGAGTAACGCCTTTTATACGTCCCTCGGCACACAGTTTTTGTACTTGGCGCTCTGTTATATCCCATTGAGTAGCCGCATCTCTTACACTAAAATATCCGTTCATAACTGTAGCACCCCACACTCAAAAACAATACAAATATATCATATTCGCTTTACCGTCTTTTATCAAATGAAACTTTTTCATACTGATATATTTCCGAGGATGAATACCTACGGCATTATAATTAACGACCTTAACGAAATAATGATACCCGCATCAAGTCTTGTTGATAATTTCGTAGCCGAAGAAATTATTGATGTGGCTGATTATTTTATTGAAAACAGAATCGCTTTTGAAAATGAAAAAATGATTAGATTTACGGGAGAGAATACTACATATTATCTAATGGCTGTTGACGTTCCCGTATCGAACGATTTATCTTTTTCCATTTTGCTGTATACCGATATTACATCGGCAATTACGTTTATGCGGCGCATAAATCGAACGCTCACATATTTGCTTGTCATATCCGGCATTGCAAGTGTTTTAATGTCTGTTTTAATTTATTCCCGCGTTCAAAAAGCGATTGTGCGGCTCGGAAAATACGCGGGAATTATAGGACGGGGTAATTTCTCCGAAAAAATTGACAGCTTTGAATACAAAGAATTTAATTCACTCGCCCACAGCATGAATAATATGTCGCAAATGCTTCACACTTACGAAAATAATCAAAAACAATTTTTTCAAAATGTATCGCACGAATTGCGAACGCCGCTCATGTCTATTCAAGGTTACGCCGAGGGAATCTACGAAGAAATTGCCGATAAAAAAATGGCTTCCGAAATAATAATGTCCGAGGGCGAAAGAATGGAACGAATGATGAGCCAACTTCTATATGTTTCGAGAATGGACAGCGGACTCGACACGTTAGACATTGCGCCCGTTGGTTTAAAAGATTTATTGTACGACTGCATTGAACGAATAAAAATCCTTGCCGATAAAAACGAAAAGGAAATAATTATTGATTTCCCCGATGATGAAATCGAAATTAAAACCGACGAAGAAAAATTGCAAAGAGCAGTTGATAATATAGTTTCAAATTGCATACGACACACAAAAACAAAAATTATAATTTCTTTCAACGGCAGGCATATTGATTACGGGCGGGTTAATATACCCTTTACCAACATTCTCTTTGAATACAACGAGGAAGCGGCACGCCCGGCTATGATTGATACCATGAAGTTATTGCTTTCCAACGCCCTCGGGAATGTAAGGGAAAAATACTTATTAATGGCGGGGCAGTCCGGTTCCGGAAAATCTGCCACTATAAATCAGGTTATTGCCAATCTGCTTCATATGTACTCCCCTTCGCAACTAACCCTTATCATGATTGACTTTAAAAACGTGGAATTTAATATGTATACTGGTGATTTGCTGATACCTCACGCGAAAATAATTGCGGGAACGACGGATGGTGAATACGCTCTCTCCATTTTTGATTATTTGATGGCGGAAATGAACAGCCGTAAAAAGCAATT